>JAEEGL011015238.1_pt1 | contig 45628 bp, 51 predicted proteins | sample 9134231 | NCBI WGS metagenome assembly JAEEGL01 (sample SAMN16246548, study PRJNA631951) | gut metagenome | biome: gut microbiome; feature: rumen; material: fiber-attached | host: Bos | place: Iran: Karaj | collected 2018-10 | reverse complement strand
CGTACAGAATTTGGATATTTAGGGGGTGTAATGTATGGATAGAGTAGAACATAATAATATAGTTAAAGAAATTAAAGATTCATTCTTAGATTATTCAATGAGTGTTATTACAGCACGTGCATTACCTGATCTAAGAGATGGCTTAAAACCAGTTCATAGAAGAATTTTATATTCAATGTATGAATCCGGTTTTACACCAGATAAACCTCATGTTAAGAGTGCCAAGATAGTTGGAGACGTTATGGGTAAATATCACCCACATGGTGACTCCTCAATTTATGAAGCAATGGTTAGAATGGCACAAGATTTTAGTTATCGTTGCATGCTAGTAGATGGCCATGGAAACTTCGGTAATATCGAAGGATATGGTGCAGCTGCCATGCGTTATACAGAATCAAGACTTTCTAAGATTTCTCTTGAATTATTAAGAGATATTGGTAAAGAAGTTGTTGATATGGATGATAACTTCGATGGTACTGAAAAAGAACCTAGAGTATTACCTTCTAGATTCCCTAATATTTTAGTTAATGGAACAATGGGTATTGCTGTAGGTATGGCAACTAATATTCCTCCTCATAATTTAGGAGAAGTAATAGATGGTTGTATAGCTTATATAGATAATCCTGAAATTGATGTAGATGGATTAATGCAAATTATTAAAGGACCTGATTTCCCAACAGGTGGTATAATCTTGGGAAATAGCGGTATTAAGAGGGCTTACGAGACTGGTAGAGGTTCTATAACAATTAGAAGTAAAGCTACTATTGAAGAAAAAAACGGTAGACACTATATCATAGTTGATGAAGTTCCTTATGGTATTAATACTTTAGATTTAAAAAATAAAGTTGCTGAGTTAGTTCATAATAAGGTAATTGATGGTATTACTGATTACCATGCAGACTTAAAGGATGGTATTAAGATTACTATTACTTTAAAGAAAGATGCTAATGCTCAAGTAGTATTAAATCAATTATATAAACATACTGATTTCCAAACTAATTTTGGTATTATCTTCTTGATGTTGGATCAAGGTGTTCCTAAAACTTTAGGATTAAAGGATATTATTGTTAAATATGTTGATTTCCAAAAGGAAGTTATTATTAGAAGAACTAAATATAATCTTGATAAAGCTGAGAAAGAAGCTCATATTTATGAAGGTTTAAAGATAGCTCTAGACAATATTGATGAAGTAATTAAGTTAATTAGAGCTGCTAAAACAGATAATGAAGCTAAACAAAACTTAATGGATAAATTTGGTTTAGATGATGTTCAATCTCAAGCAATTCTAGAAATGAAGTTAAGAAGATTAACAGGATTAGCTAGAGAAGATGTTGAAAATCATCTAGATGAATTACATAAGTTAATAGATGAATTAAGAGGTATTTTAGCTAGCGAAGAAAAGATTCTTAATATTATTAAGGAAGAAATGACTGAAATTAAGAATAAGTTTGCTGATGAAAGACGTACTCATATTGATATGACAGCGATTGATTATATTGAAGATGAGTCATTAATTCCAAATGAAGATGTTATTATTGCATTAACTACTAATGGTTATATTAAGAGAACAACATCTGATACATTTAAGACTCAAAACCGTGGTGGAGTAGGTATTAAGGGTATGACAACGAATGATGAAGATTTCGTTGAACATATGTTAAATATTGAAACACATGATGATGTATTATTCTTTACTAACAAAGGTAAAGTATATAGATTAAGAGGATATGAAATTCCTGAATTTAGTAGACAATCTAAGGGATTACCAGTTGTTAACTTAATTCAAGTAGAGAAAGACGAAAAGGTTAATTCAATTATTAAGATTAACCGTGATAAGGTTGATGAGATTAGTAACTTGTTATTTGTTACGAAGTCTGGACTTGTTAAACGTACTGCTCTAGAAGAATTTAAGAATATTCGTCAATCTGGTAAGATTTGTATTACATTAAAAGATGATGATGAGTTAATTGCAGTTATGAAGACTTCGGGAAATGATTTAGTTCTTCTTGGATCAAGTAATGGTAGAATGTGCAAATTCAATGAAAACGAAGTACGTGTAATGGGAAGAACTGCATCAGGTGTTAAAGGTATTGAACTTGATGATGCTACATGTATTGGAGCTGCAATTGCTACAGAAGACGACACAGTGTTGATTGTTACTAAAAAAGGTTACGGAAAGCAAACTCTAGTTAGTGAATATCGTGAAACTAAGAGAGGAAGTAAAGGTGTTAAAGCCTTAAGTGTAACAGAAAAGAATGGTTATATTGCATCATTTAGAATTGTTAGACCTGATTCAGATTTAGTTATTATTACTGAGGGTGGTATGGTAATGCGTATGCCATTAGATCAAATCAATGTATTAGGTCGTGTTACTCAAGGTGTTAGATTGATCAATCTTAAGGATGAAAGCCAGGTTGCATCTATTAGTTTAGTAGACAAGGAAAAAGAAGAAGAACAATCTGAAGAAACAGAAGTTATCAACAACGAAGAAATAAATAATCAACAGCCTGTTGAGTTGGGAAATAACGTTAATGAAGAAATTATAGAACCTGAAGTAGTAGAAGAGGATTTATCTAGCGATACTGAAGAAGAAACTACTGAAGAAAGTATAATTGATGAGATTTAATTAATAATGTTCCACGTGGAACATATATGGAATCAAAATTAGAAATAGTTTTGATTCTTTTTTTGTGTTTCAATGTTTCACGTGGAACATATACAAATAAAAAAACAATGTTCCACGTGGAACATTGAAGATAAAAATAACAATGTTTCACGTGAAACATTAAATTTAGATAATTAAGAAGTTGCATTTTACTAGGAGTTTTGGTATATTATTCACGTGCAACAGATATATTGTAACCTGGTCAGGACCGGAAGGTAGCAGCCACATCAATCCCTAGCTGTGTGCACATTTTTTTATGGGTGATCAAGATGAATATAAATGAAAATATATTGAATCTTTTACATGATAAAGCTAAGGAGTCATTTGATAATGAGGAGATTCCGGTAGCAGCCGCTATATTTGATAAAAATAATAATTTAATTTGTGCAGCGGGAAATAATCGTCAAAAAAATTGTAATGTTTTAGGACATGCGGAGATTAATTGTATTTTGGAAGCAGAGAAAATTATAAATGATTGGCGTTTAGATGGTTATTATATGATTGTCACACTTGAACCTTGTGATATGTGCAGTATGGTAATTAAGGAAAGTAGATTGGATAAGATTTATTATTTTTTACCAAAAAAAGTTGATAAAGATGAAGTTATTAACATCAATAAAGAATTAATTAACGGGTATGATGAATACAAGGAAAAATTTAATAAGTTATTAACAACTTTTTTTGGAAATATGAGGTAAAAACCTCTTTTTTTGTGGTATAATAATCCACAGGAGGTTTTTGTATGAGTTATAAAGTTTTATATAGAAAATACAGACCTGATTCTTTTGATAGTGTAGTGGGACAAGACTATACAGTTAAGATGTTAAAGAATGCTATAGTCACTGGTAAGAATTCTCATGCATATATATTTACTGGACCTCGTGGTACAGGTAAAACAAGCTGCGCAAAGATCTTTGCAAAGGCTTTGAATTGTGAAAATCCTATTGATGGAAATCCTTGCGGTAAATGTGCTTCTTGTAAGTCTTTTAATGAGAGTCCAGATATTATTGAAATAGATGCAGCATCAAATAATGGAGTAGATGAAATTAGGGAACTTATTAACAACGTTAAATTGGTTCCATCTAATTCTAAATATAAAGTTTATATTATTGATGAGGTTCATATGCTAACAACCAGTGCTTTTAATGCCTTATTATTAACACTGGAGGAACCCCCATCACATGTTGTCTTTATTTTAGCAACCACCGATGTTCAAAATGTGCCTATTACTATTTTATCGAGATGTCAGAGGTTTGATTTTAGACCTGTAAATCTTGATGCGATGGTGGAAAGATTGGAATTTGTTTGTAAGAAGGAAAAAATCAAGATTGAAGATGACGCTATTCGCGAGATTGCTTTAATATCAGCTGGAGGAATGCGTGATGCTTTAGGTATGCTAGATCAATTATCTAGTGATGATTCAAAAATTACTTTAGATCGGGTTTCATCTTATTTTGGTAGTGTTTCTATTAAAAGAGTAGATGAACTTCTAGATGCTTTGGGAAATAATAATGTAGAGTTGTTACTAGATATTATTAGTGAGATAGCAAAATCTGGTAATAACTATGCAGTTTTTGTTAAGAAGTTAATAGAAGAATTGAGATCTTACGCAATTGATATAAAAACTGGTAAAAGGAATTATGGCTTAGATTTTGATGATATTTACGGTTTGATTTTTGATTTAAATGAATGTTTGGGAAATATTAATATTAATATTGATCCATATTCTTTAATTGAAATTGTATTATTGAAATATATTAAGGGTGAATATAAAAAATCAAACGAAGAAATAGTCTTAAATCAGGAAGAAAAAGCTTTGGGAAATACGATAGAAGCTGTCGAAAATCCCGATATTTCAGCCAAAGAAGAGGATTCTGCTGTTGAAAAAAGGGAGCTAGAAGTTAAAGATACAAAAAAGAAAGTTATCAACAAGAAGAAATTAAAAATCGATATTGATATAAGAGTAAATAATACTTTTGTTGATTGTTCTAAGGATAAAAAAGCAGAAGTAGCTGATTCTTGGATTAATTTTATGAATTATTTAATGGATAAAGATAGAACTATTATTTCTTTATTAGCTGATACGCAGGTTTTAGCGGCTTCTAGTAAGTATGTTTTAATTCAAAGTAAAACAGATTCAACTAATAATTTAATTAATGAATCTATTAAGAATATTGAGAAGTTCTACGAAGATTTTTCGGGAAATAAAGTTAAATTTGCAGCTTTGGATGCTGAATTGTGGCAAAAAGAGACTGAAAAGTATAGAATGAATAAGAAAAATAAAGTAGAATATAGTTATATTGATGAACCTGAAGAGGAAGAAGAAAAACCTCAAGAGGAAATTAAGAAAAAAGAAAGTATTGAAGATATAGCAACTGATATTTTTGGTACTTTTGAAATAGAATAGAAAGAAAGAAGGATTTTATTATGAATATGCAAGCTTTAATGCAACAAGCACAAAAAATGCAAAAAGATATTATGAAAAAGAAGGATGAAGTAAATAAAAAGGAATTTACTGGTACTTCTGAGTTAGTAGATGTTGTTTTTACAGGAGATAAGAGAATGGTATCTGCTAAATTGAGACAAGATATTGATAATGATGATAAGGAAATTCTTGAGGATATGCTTGTTATTGCAGTAAATGATGCAATGGCTAAAATTGATAAAGAAACTGAAAGTGCTTTAGGTGCTTATGGTAATCAATTAGGTGGATTATTCTAGTATGGGATATCCTAAAGCATTAGAAAATTTAATAAATTATTTTCGTAAATTACCAGGAATAGGTGAGAAGAGCGCTGAGAGAATGGCATTATCTTTACTTGAATTATCTAATGATGATGTAGAGGAATTTGCTGCTTCTATGGTAGACTCTAAAAATAATTTGCATCCTTGTCCTATATGTGGACATATTACGGATCAAGATGAATGTCTAATTTGTTCTGATGAACATCGAAATAAGAATGTAATATGCATTTTAGAGGATTATAAGAGCGTTTTTGCTTTCGAGAAGGCTGGAAACTATAACGGAGTGTATCATGTCTTAAATGGTCTAATTTCACCTATTGATGATATTAATCCAGAAGATATAAATATTGCTTCTTTGGTAGATAGAGTTTCTAAGTTAGAGAAACCAGAGTTAATTATTGCTTTAAAGTCTACTATTGAAGGAGAAACAACAACTCTGTATTTGAAGAAAATCTTTGAAGGTAAAGATGTTGAAATATCTAGATTATCTTATGGTATTCCTATGGGAGCCGAAATAGATTATTTAGATGAGATTACTCTTGATAGAGCATTGTCTGATCGTAAAAAGATATCTTAGTTGTTTTTTGGGGTGGTATTTTGAACAATAGTACAGATATTTTTGATAATTTACTAAAAAGATATCATGAGAATAAGTTATCTCATGCTTTTTTGCTTGAGTCTAATGATGTTGAAAAATGTTATAAAGATGTAATTAGTTTTATTAAAAATGTTTGTAGGGAAAAGGAAGTACCTGGTGTTGATACCGATTTATTGATAGATAATGGAAGTCTTCCATCTTTAATTGTCATTGAACCAGATGGCCAAATGATAAAAAAAGATCAAATATTAGATATGATGGAAAAATTTAGTACAAGACCTATTTATACTGATAATAATTTCTATGTTATTAAAGGTGCAGAAAGGTTTAATACTAGTAGTGCTAATGTTTTACTTAAGTTCTTGGAAGAACCGGAAGATAATATAATAGGTTTTTTTATTACAGATAATAAAGAAACAGTTATAAATACTATTAGAAGTAGATGTCAGATATTTAGTGTTTATTATGATTTATCTTTTGATGAGAATCTAAATGATGATGTATTAACTGATGTTAAGTTGTATTTAAATAGTATTTATAATAATATTGATGCTTTATTGTATAATAAGACCAATATGGTTGGTTTATATAAAGAAAGAAAAGATTGGGAAATATTTTTTAGAACAATGATATACTATTTAAAGAGCTGTATATCTACTGATCGAAAAGATAAAATACCAATGGTTAAAGAATTAAAAGCAAATAATATCGTAAATATGATAGTTTTATGTGAAAAAGTTATCAAATATATTAAAAGTAATGTTAATATAGATTTGATTTTAGATATGTTTGTAATTGAAATGAGGCGTTTTTATGAGTAATGTTTATGGAATAACGTTAAAAAACGAAGGAAAAATATATTATTTTAACGGTGAAGATTTAGAAGTAGATAAATCTGAATATGTAGTTGTTGAAACAGAAAAAGGTATTCAATATGGAAAAGTAATGTATCGTGTTGAAGATAAGAAGGTTAATATTCCTGTTGAGGATATGAAGAAAGTTGTCCGTATAGCTACAGAACAGGATAAGGATAACTATTTAAAGAATCTTGCAGCTGCGGAAAAATGCGTAAGAGAAGCTCGTAAGATGGTTCAAGAATTAGAGTTAGACATGAATATATTAGATGCTAATTATACTCTAGATAAGAAGCAATTATTATTTAATTTTATTGCTGATGAGAGAGTAGATTTTAGAGAATTAGCTAAAAGATTAGCTGCTTTATATAAGACTAGAATTGAATTAAGACAAATTGGTGCTCGTGATAAAGCGAGAGCTATATGTGGTATCGGACAATGTGGAAGACCATTATGTTGTTCTACATTCTTAAGTCATATTGATTCTGTTACGATGAATATGGCAAAAAATCAAAATATAGCTTTAAATCCTTCAAAGATAAATGGACAATGTGGTCGTCTATTATGTTGTTTAACATATGAAGATGAGGAATATACTAGATGTCAAAAGGGAATGCCTGCTGTTGGTCAAAGTGTTAAAACTGAATTTGGTGATGGCAAGGTTGTTTCTGTAGATATTTTAAAACGTAAGTATAAAGTTGATGTTGATGGAAATATTAAGGAGATTGAATTAGGTAGTGTCGAGCGTAAAAAATGATTTATTTGATTATGAAGGACTTAAAATTTTTCAATATGAAGATAAGTTTAAGTTCTCGTTAGATTCTATTTTATTAGCAGAATTTGTTGAATTAAAATCTACTACAAATACGATAGTAGATTTTTGTACTGGAAATGCGCCGATTCCTATGATTTTATCAACAAAGTGTAGTGCTAAAATTTATGGGTTTGAAATTCAGAAGAATATCTATAAACTAGCGCTAGCTAGTGTAAAAGAGAATGGATTAAATGATCAAATAGAAATAATTAATGCGAATATGAAGGATGCTTTTGAGTATTTATTACCAGAAAGTGTTGATGTTGTTACTTGTAATCCTCCTTATTTTAAATATGATAAGAATTCTTCTTTAATTAATGAAGATAAGGAAAAAGCTATTGCAAGGCATGAAATAACTATGAATTTAGATGATATAATGATTGCTGCTAAATATGTATTAAAGAATAAAGCACCATTGTATATAGTTCATCGATGTGATCGTTTAGATGAGATAATAGAATGTCTTGGGAAATATAATTTTAAAGTAAAGAAAATTCAATTTATATATGCGGGATTTAATAAAGATGCTATTATGGTATTAATAAAAGCTACGAAGAATGGTAAGACTGGTAGCTTAAAAGTTAATCCACCAATTGACATCTTAAAATATAAGAGTTATAAAGGTATATTTGAAAGGGGTGAATCTAATGAAAATGATAGTAGGATTGGGTAATCCAGGGAAGGATTATCAAAATACTCGACACAATGTTGGTTATCTTGTTTTAGATGGCTTTTTAAAGGATGTAACATGGAAAGAGAAGTTTAAAGCAGATTACTATATTGATACGATTAATGATGAGAAAGTTTTATTTATTAAACCATTAACATTTATGAATTTATCTGGTGATGCTGTAGTTGAGTTTGTTAACTATTATGGAATTGAATTAGAAGATATTTTAGTTATCCATGATGATTTAGATTTACCATTTGGGAAATATAAATTAAAGGTAGATAGTAGTGCTGGTGGACATAATGGAATTAAGTCTATTATTAATAGATTAGGTTCTCAAGATTTTGCTAGATTGAAAATAGGTATTTCCCATGATCGTAGTATGGATACAAAAGATTATGTTTTAGGTAATTTTAGCAAAAAAGATCAAGAATTATTTGAATCAATGCAAGCTACTTTTAATAAGATTATTAAATGCTTTATTAAAGATGGCATTGATAGAACAATGAATATTTATAATACTAGAGATAAGTAGGGAAATATATGAATTTTCTAGATGAGTATTTTAAGTATGAAAACGGTTTAACTATTACGGGTTTAACAAGAGAGTTAAACGTTTTTTACGTGCTTAATTTGTTCAATAAGGAGAATAAAAATATATTAGTATTAGCTAATACTTTGTATGAAGCTAATATGTTTTATGATAGTTTAAAGACTTATACTGATGATGTTTGTTTATTTCCCATGGATGACTTTTTAACTAGTGTAGCTGTTGCTATAAGTCCAGATTTGAAGATTAAGAGACTAGAAACATTAGAAAGAATTAGAACGGGAAATAAATGTATTGTAGTTACTAATTTAATGGGTTACTTAAGATTCTTACCTGATATGAAAAATACTAGTAATCTAGAGTTTAATTTGAATAAGAATACAAGTATTAAAAGAGATGAAATTTTAGAATTATTAGAACGATATGGTTATATTAAAGAAAGTATGGTAACTACTACTGGTGAGTATGCTGTACGTGGCTTTATTATTGATCTGTTTATTATTGATGAAGAGCATCCAATTAGAATTGAATTCTTTGGTGATGATGTTGATTCTATTAGATATTTTAATGAAGATACACAATTATCTATAAAGGAAATTGATAGTATTAAGATTAAACCTTATACAGAAGTTGTTAGTGATTCATATAGTTCTTTATGTGATTATATGAATGATCCTTGGGTATTAATGATAAATAGGGATCAATTAGAGATTTCCTATTGGAAATTAATAGAAGATATTAATGAATATAACGAAAGTACTGAATCTAATAAGAAGCATATGTATGATTGGGAAGACATTAATTATTCTCATGTTATGTATTTAAATAGTGTTAATGATAATGATTATGGAAAATCCTTAAATTTTAAATCACAGGAGATTGAGAACTTTAATAGTGATTTTGAATTACTTGGAAAATATTGTAGTAAACAAATAATGGGAAATAACACTGTAGTTATTTGTTTAAGTAAAGAAAATCAATTAAAGAGTTTAGCGCCTTTCTTAGAAAGTTATCATGTTGTTAAGAATGGTAAGTTTATTGATAGGGAAATAAATATTTTGTATCAAAAAATTAATAGTGGTTTTGTTTTTGATAAATATGTTGTAATAGCAGAAAATGATATTGAAAGAGTTAAGAATGCCGCTATTAATTATAAAAATAGTTACCGAATTGGTAAGAAAATTAAAGGCTTTGATCAACTTAGTAGTGGAGATTATGTAGTGCATAGTCAACACGGTGTTGGTATTTATAATGGTGTTATTACTTTAACTAAGAATGGTTTAAAGAAGGATTATTTACAGATTAATTATGCTGGGAATGATAAGGTTTATATTCCTGTTGAAAAGATTAGTACTATATTTAAGTATGCTGGTAAGGAGGGTAGTGTTCCAAGACTAGATAAGTTAAATGGTACTAGTTGGGTTAAGAAGAAAAGAGAATTACGAAATAAGATTAAAGATATTTCCCAAGAGTTAATTAAGCTGTATGCAGAACGTAGTAATGTTAAATCAACGCCTTTCAGGTCTTATGCTGAAGAAGCTGTATTTGGTTCAGAATTCATTTATGATGAAACAGTAGATCAATTAAAAGCGATTGAAGATATAGATAAAGATTTAAGTTCTGAAGTACCTATGGATCGTTTGTTATGTGGTGATGTTGGATTTGGTAAAACAGAAGTAGCTTTTAGAGCAATGTTTAAGACTATTGTAAATAATAAGCAAGTATTTTACTTATGCCCAACAACAATTCTTTCTAAACAGCAATATGAGAACGCTATAGAGCGATTTAAGAACTATCCAATAGAAATAGCGTTACTTAATAGATTTACTACTCCTAAGGAGACTAAACGTATTTTAGAGGGCCTTGAAAAAGGAACAATAGATTTAGTATTTGGTACACACCGTTTATTATCTAAAGACGTTGTATTTAATAAATTGGGATTATTAATTGTTGATGAAGAACAAAGATTTGGTGTTACTCATAAAGAGAAAATTAAAGAATATAAAAATGACGTTAATGTTTTAACGTTAAGTGCAACACCTATACCTAGAACTTTAAAGATGGCTTTAAGTGGTTTAAGAGATTTATCAATTATTGATACTCCACCAATTAATAGATATCCAGTTCAAACTTATGTTATTCAAGAAAATGAATTAATTGTTAAAGATGCTATATATAAAGAGTTAGCTAGAGATGGCCAAATATTTATTCTTTATAATAAAGTAGCTAGTATCGAAGGAAAAGCTCAACAATTAAAGAAATTAGTTCCAGAAGCAAGGATAACTATAGCTCACGGTCAAATGAGTAAGAACGAACTAGAAGATGTTATGGAATCATTTGTTAATCATGAATATGATATCTTGTTGTGTACAACAATTATTGAAACTGGAATAGATATTAGTAATGCTAATACTTTGATTATTTATGATGCTGATAACTTTGGTTTATCGCAATTATATCAGATTAGAGGACGTGTAGGTCGTAGTAATCGTATAGCTTATGCATATTTGATGTATGATAATCACAAGATGTTAAATGATATAGCTATGAAACGTTTACAAGCCATAAAGGAATTTACCGAGTTAGGTAGCGGTTATAGGATAGCTATGAGAGACTTATCTATTCGTGGAGCTGGAGATCTTCTAGGTTCTGAGCAAGCTGGATTTGTTGATACAGTTGGTATTGAGTTATACATGCAAATGATTGAAGAAGAAATGAGAAGATTAAAGGGTGAAGAAGTCGTTGAAGAAGAGGAAGATACTTCTAATAAGTCTTTAGTTGAAGTAGAAACGCACATTGATGATGAATATGTTTCTGATGAAGATATTAAGATTGAAATTCATAAAAAGATTAATGAAATTGATGGATATAAGAAACTATTGGAAGTTAAACACGAATTAGAAGATCGCTTTGGTCGTATTAATCATGAATTAGAAATTTATATGTATGAAGAATGGTTTGAAAAGCAAGCTCGTACTCTAGGAATTACAACTGTAAGGCAAAGTGAAAGAGAAATAGAAATCGAACTTCCTAAGGAATTATCTTCTAAAATTGAAGGAGATAAGTTCTTTGTTCAGGCTTATAATATAAATCCTCGATTTAGATTAAAGTATTTACATGAACAAGTAATTATTGCTTTAACTCTATTAAATCAAAAAGAACACTTCTTGTATTATGTAGTTCCTTTAATGGAAGAAGTTATTAATCAAGTAAAAGAATAGTTTATCTATTCTTTTTTTATTATTGATTTAGTAATGTTTATCACTTTATTTATAATTAAAACTATGAGTAAACAATTTTTGATACTTTTGGGTTATGTATTAGTATTTTCAATTTTTGATATGTTTTCATTATCTAATCTTAAACGGCTGCTTAAGAAAAATAATATAGAATAGGTAGAATGTTTTCTATCTTTTTTTATGTTATAATAACCTTAGGTGGTTTTAATGAAAAAAATTAAATATATAATAATTGTTCTTATGTTAGTGTTATTAACAACAGCATGTGGTTTAAATACTGGAACTAGAAATTTCAAGAGTAAAAACGGAATCCTTCAAGTTACTACTAATGGTAGTTGGACTGAAGCTAAAGCTGGTTCTTTAAATTCTAGAGCAGAATTGGAATTAAGAAGTTTAAGAATTGAAAGATATGTTATGGCTCTTACTGAACCTGCATCAAACTTCGATAGTTATGAAGATTGGTTGAGTGTAGTAGTTTATAATAACTCTCAAAATTATTCTTTTGATTCAGCTTCTCTTGAAGATGTTGAAATAGCTGGATTTAATTCTAAATATGTTGATTTTAATACTCTATTACCTAGTGATGATCCATATAATACTGAGAATCCAAATATTAATATGTTTATGAGAATCTACTTTATTGGTAGTAAAAATTACTATACACAGTTGTTTATGTGGACATTAGATGAAAATAAAGAATCAAGTATTGTAGAATTTGAAAAGATAGTAGATTCATTAAAGATTTTAAAATAAAGAGTATGTTGTTACTCTTTTTAGTTGGACTTGATTATATAACTTATTTGTGCTAAATTATCATTAGCTTAATTAGTGATGAAGGAAAGAGCCTTATGTATACACTATTTTAGAGAGACCTGGTAGGTGAAAGTGGTCATAGTTGAAGTAGGGAATATGAATCTGGAACTAAAGCGTTACTCGCGTTAAGAGATAAAGTGTATGATAAATTCATAAACTAAGGTGGTACCGTGCGTGATTGCACCCTTAGATTATGAATTTTTTTATTTATAGGAGGTGTTTAAAATGAGAAAATTTGAAAAAATTTCTTTTGAGCAGTTTATTAAAGATGTTAAGGATGACCGAATGCTTTACGATAGTATTGAATTACCTAAGAGAAGTACGAAGAATTCTGCTGGGTATGATATTAAAAGTGTTGAAGAAGGTATTATTAAACCTGGACAAACAATGGTATTTAGAACTGGTCTTAAGGTTTGTATGAATCCTGATGAAGTTCTATATATTTATAGTAGAAGTAGTCAAGGGTACAAATATAATGTTTGTTTAATGAACAGTGTAGGTGTTATAGATAGTGATTTCTATAATAACCCAGATAACGAAGGACACTTCTCTATAAAACTAATTAACTTAGGTGATAAAGATTTTGAAGTTAAAATAGGAGATAAAATTGGACAGGGAGTATTTATGAAGTACTTAACTGTTGCTGATGAAGAAGAAATAAATGGAAAAAGAACTGGTGGAATTGGTTCCACTGGAAAATAGGAGTGATTATGATGGATAAAAAGAAATACTATATTAGTACAGCTATAGCATATACTTCTGGTAAACCACATATTGGTAATACTTATGAGATTGTTTTAGCTGATGCTATTGCAAGATATAAAAGATTAGAAGGATACGATGTTTATCTTCAAACAGGAACCGATGAACACGGTGAAAAAATAGAACTAAAAGCAAAAGAAGCTGGAATTTCTCCTCAAGAGTTTGTTGATGAAAAAGCTTCTGAAATTAAAAGAATTTGGGATTTAATGAATACATCTTATGATCGTTTTGTTAGAACAACTGATAAACATCATGAAGAGGTTGTACAACATATATTCAAAAAAATGTATGATAAGGGAGATATTTATAAGGGAGAATATAGTGGATTATATTGTACTCCTTGTGAATCTTTCTGGACAGAATCTCAATTAGTAGATGGTAAATGTCCTGATTGTGGTAGAGAAGTGCAACCAAAAAAAGAAGAAGCTTACTTCTTCAAATTAAGTAAATATCAAGATAAATTAGTTGAATATATTGAAAGTCATCCAGATTTTATTCAACCAGAATCTAGAAAAAATGAAATGTTAAATAATTTTATTAAACCAGGTTTACAAGACTTATGTGTTTCTCGTACAGCGTTTAGCTGGGGAATTCCAGTAGATTTTGATCCTAAACACGTTGTTTATGTTTGGTTGGATGCTTTAACTAACTATATAACAAATATTGGTTATGATGTAGATAATTGTACTGATGAATTTAATAAACTATGGCCAGCAGATTTACATTTGATAGGTAAAGACATTATTAGATTCCATACAATATATTGGCCATGTTTCTTATTTAGTTTAGATATTCCATTACCAAAGAAGGTATTTGGACATCCTTGGTTAATAGTTGCAGATGGTAAAATGAGTAAATCGTTTGGAAATGTTGTATATGCAGATGATTTGGTTGAAGAATTCGGCGTAGATGCAGTTAGATACTTCTTCCTACATGAAATACCATTTGCAGCAGATGGCGTATTTACTCGAGATTTGTTAATTGAAAGAATTAATGGTGATTTAGTAAATATCTTAGGAAATTTAGTAAATAGAACTGTAAGCATGAATAAAAAATACTTTGAAGGCAAAGTACAAGATAAATCTATCGTAGAAGATATTGATAAGGACTTAATTGATAGTGTTACTAACCTACATAATGTGGTAAGTACTAAAATGGATGAATTAAAGGTTGGAGAAGCAATTCAAGAAATATTTGAAGTATTACGAAAATGTAATAAATATATTGATGATACTACTCCATGGACTTTGGCTAAAGAAGAGGATAAATTAGGTAGATTAGGTACAGTTTTATATAATTTGCTTGAAAGTATTAGAATCTGTGCGGTTTTATTAAGACCTTTCTTACCAGAAACGGGAGATAAAATACTTGAACAATTAAATACAAAAGTAGATAGTTTTGAATCTACATTTGAATTTGGTGGTTTAGAAGTAGGTAGCGTACTTGCTGAACCTGTTCATCTATTTGATCGTATAGACATTAAAAAAGACTAGTTTTCACTAGTCTTTTTATTTATTTATCTAGCCAAGTAAACCATATGACATGGTATTCCAAATAGCAATTTGTAAGAAGAATACACATAAGGCTAAGGCAATTGTAGTAAATTTAATTTTCTTAGATGTTAATCCACTACAACCACAATAAATACCTAAAACAGTTATTAGTAGACCTAATCCAGGAATTATTAATGATGTTAATGCAGCAATACCTAAAAGTAATCCTGTATTAGCATTTTTCTCAGCTAATTTACTACTTTTAACAACTCTCTTGGCAGGAGCTTTTTTAGCTGCTGGAGCCTTTTTTACTGCTTTTTTAGGAGCAGCTTTTTTTACGTTTGTTTTCTTCGAAGTGCTTGGTTTTTTACTTGATGTTTTTTTCTTTTCCATCTTCATATACCCTCTTTTCACTCTTTTTTCCTACTTTAATTATACAATAGGCTTATTTCCCGGGAAATAACTTTTTTTGCTGATTTACGCAATTTTTGTCTATTTTTTCATTTCCCACGCTCGAAAACACCCTATTTCCCTTGGGAAATGCCTGTTTTTCATTTCCTAGGAAATATTATTTCTCGAGCAATAGATATTTTTGATATAATCTTGTTGGTGATTTATATGTATACAGATACCCATTGTCACGTGTTTCCAGAGTATTATGATGACTTGGACAGCCTTAAAAATGTAATTATTAATAATAGGATTAATAAGGTTATTAATAATGGTACGGATAATAAATCTAATGAAATCGTTTTGGATTTAATAAATAAATATGATTATATGTATGGAGCTATTGGAATTCATCCAGAAGTGGTGGATGAATATAAAGATAGTGATTTTGAATTTGTTGAAAAACATATAAAAGATAAGAAAATTGTTGCTTTAGGTGAAATAGGTTTAGATTATCATTATTCTAAAGAAAATAAGGAAAAACAAATTGAGTTGTTTGAAAAACAACTTAAAATTGCTGAAAAATATGATATTCCTGTCATTGTACATAGTAGAGAAGCTACTCAAGATACAATAGATTCTTTGAAAAAATATCATGTTAGAGGGGTAATTCATAGTTTTAGTGGAAGTTTAGAAGTTGCTCAAATATATATAAAAATGGGTTTTCTATTAGGAATTAATGGTGTAGTTACATTTAAAAACTGTAATTTAATAGATGTTTTGAAGGAAATATCCCTCAAAAATGTAGTTTTAGAGACAGATTCTCCTTATTTAACGCCAGTTCCTTATAGAGGTCAACAAAATAATCCCTCTCATATTATGGATATTGCCAAATTTTTAGCAGAAAATCTTAAAATAAGTATGGAAGATATTTCAATTATTACTGAAAATAATGTAAAAAGGTGTTTTGACATCTAAAAATGATAGTGTTATCATAAATTTTAGTCTTTTGAGGTGAAATTTATGAATTTTAATCATAAATGGATAAAGATGGGGTTTAATATTTGTAAAATACTAATAATTTTTGAATTATTAATGGCTTGTATTAGATATACAAATCCTTCTAATCAAGCTCATTATTTTGAAAATTTTAATTTTAATAAATCTTTAGGTGTTACTGCTAAAGCTGAAAAGAAGGAAGAAGAAAAGCCGGTTGAAAAACCAGTTGTTAATCAAACACCAGTAGTTAGTAATTCTAATACTTCTTCTAATTTTAGAAGAGGTCAATTAACCGGATATGGTGCAGATTGTCCGTTGTGTAACGGTACTTTGGCATGTAAGCCTTCATATAATGTATATAAAAATGGTGTTGTAACCTATCCTGATGCTACTTATGGTGATGTAAGGATAGTTGCATCATCTAAGAAATTAGCTTGTGGATCTATTATTGCCTTTGATTTATCTACTATTTCTAGTTCAAGAGTTTATGCTATTGTTCTAGATAGAGGAGTATTAGGTAATGATATAGATTTGTTAATGACTAGCGAGCATGAAGCTGGTGTAGTTGTAGGTCGAAGAAACTTTACTTACGAAATAATAAGAAGTGGTTGGTAGGAAGTGAAAAAATGGGTGAATTTAAGCATAAACATAGTTTAGGTCAAAATTTTCTTAAGGATAAGGGAGTTTTAGCTAAAATTATTGATTCTGTTGATGTTCAAAAAGAGGATTTAGTAATAGAAGTAGGTCCAGGTCATGGCGCTTTAACTAAATTTCTTAAATTATATAATGCTAATTTAGTTTGCTTTGAAATCGATGAAAGAGTTAGAAATTATCTTAAAGTATATGAGGATGATAAAACAAAAATTGTTTTTAAAGACATAATAGATGTCGATTTAAAACATGAATTACCTTTTTCAGATTATAAAGATGTTTATGTTATAGCAAATTTGCCTTATTATATTACAACTCCTATTATTGAAAAGTTTACTAAATCATCTCTTGATATTAACGCTATGGTCTTAATGGTTCAAAACGAGGTTGCTGATCGCTTGAGCGCAAAACCTGGAACGAGAGACTATGGTGCTATAACAGTGTTATTAAATTATTATTTTAAAGTTGAGAAATTGTTTTTTGTTAGTAGAAAATGTTTTGAACCTGCCCCAAATGTAGATAGTGCAGTAATTAAGCTAACTAAGTTGAATAGAACTAATAAAGTTTTAGATATTGATTTATTTAATAAACTTATAAGAGATTCTTTTGCTATGAAACGAAAGAATATTCGAAATAATTTAAAAAAATATGATCTATCTATAATTGAGGAAATACTAGGTAATTACGGGCTAGATCTTGCTTGTAGAGCTGAAAATATTCCGGTAGAATGCTTTGTCGACATAACAAACAAACTGTATTTAGTCAATAGCAATTGATTGGATTTTAAAAATTAGACACTCCCTAATGTAAAATAATTATTGATTTTAGCTGGAAAATGCTTTAAAATTAAGTTAAGTTGATAAACTTGGGAGGAGTGTTTTTACATGAGAATTACAAAGGTTGTACTTCGTAATAAGGAAAAAGAAGATTCACGTATGAAAGCTATCGCTACAATCACTATAGATGAGGCTTTTGTAGTTACTGGAATCCGTTTAATCCAAGGCGATGATAAAATGTTCATTGCAATGCCTAGTAGAAAGGTTTCTGAGGGAGTTTATGATGATATAGCTCATCCAGTAAACCAAGAAACTCGTAAGATGTTCGAAGATGCTATTTTTAAGGCTTATGATGAGATGAAAAATTCTGGAGAAGAATTAGTTAAAATCGATTTATAGAAATTACTCAAGTTAAACTTGAGTTTTTTTATGCGTTTAATTTGCGTAAACCACGCTATTGACTGTCTTGACTTGCTTCTTGTTATGATATACTTAAGATGATAAAGGGGTGATATTGTAATGAGTAGTAATTCTAGAAAACAATACAGAAAAAGAATAGTTTTCTTGTTCTTTGTTTTAGTAATGTTTATTGTAATATTAATAAGTACTATCTTCAATGATGCTGTTCAAATATATAACAACAAGAAACAGACTGAAGAACTTACTGCTTATTACAATGAATTATTAGAAGAAGAAACTTCATTAAATAGTGAAGTAGTTAAATTGCAAGATCCAGAGTATATCGCAAGATATGCTAGAGAAAAATATTTATACACTAAAGATGGAGAAAAGATTTTAACAATAGTTGAACCAGAAAGGTAATGGAGGTGATGGTGTATGAGAAAAATATATATTGTCTTATCATACACTGGGACTTTGCTTTCTAAAATTGTTAAAATGTATACAAAGAAAGATTATTCTCATGTATCTATTGCATTAGATGAAAATCTTGATGAAATGTATAGCTTTGGTAGAACAAATCCTTATTTGCTTTTGCCAGCAGGTTTTGTTAAGGAACATCCAAATCAAGGTACGTTTAAACGATTTAGTAAAACCAAATCTATTATTTATTCTTTAGAAGTAAATGATGAACAATATAAGGATATAGTTGAAATCATTGAAAAGTTTAAAGAAGATAAGAAAAACTATGGGTTTAATATTATTGGTTTGGCATTAGTTATGTTTAATAAGAAAATTAAAAGGAAAAAACATTTTTACTGTGCCGAGTTTGTTAAGTATGTACTAGATAATTCAAAAGTAGAAACTAAATTACCTGATATAATTAAACCAGATGATTTTAGATCGATGGATGGTCTAAACTTTGTGTATAATGGCTTGTTAAATGAATATAGAATATAAGAAATTATATTCTTTTTTATGGTATAATTATAGTAGGTAGAGTGATGAAAAATGAAAAAGGGTTATGTTAGGTTGGCTGCCAAAGACATTCAGTCAGATAGCATTGTAGATGGGGAAGGAATTCGTAGTGTTATATGGTTCCAAGGTTGTTCACATCATTGTAAAGAATGCCAAAATCCTGAGACTTGGGATTTTAAAGGTGGATATGAAGTATCTTTAGACGAAATAAAGAAACAAATTGATGAATTAGAGTTTCAAAAAGGTGTTACTTTTTCTGGTGGAGATCCAATGTTTCAACCAGAAGCTTTAACTGAATTAGCTAGATACGTCCATGAATGTGGAATGGATGTTTGGGTTTATACAGGTTTTACCTATGAAGAACTTATGGAATTAGCTAAAAAGAATAGTGCTTATTTAGATGCTTTAAAGGAAATTGATGTTTTAGTTGATGGTAGATTTGTTCTAGAATTAAAGAGCTTTGATGTTAAGTTTAGAGGATCTTCTAATCAACGTATTTTAGATGTTAAAGAAAGCCTTGAAAAAGGCAAAGCGATTGAAATCGAAAAATATAAATAATATTTATACCACACTTATTAATAATTAAGAATAATTAACCCTAATTATTCTTTTTTTAATGTATAATAAACACTTAAGTGAGGTGGTTCTGATGAGTACTTTAAAGATTACTGATTTGAATTTCTCATATGGTGATGTAGAAGTCTTTAAGGGTTTAAATTTTACTCTTAAAAGTAATAAAACTTTATCTATCATCGGAACACCTAATTCTGGTAAAACAACTTTATTAAAAATATTAAATGGTGACTTAAAATATGATGGTTCTGTTATTGTTAACGGGGTCGAAGTAAAAAAGGAAAATAAAGAGGCTTTGAAGAATGTCTTGGCTATTGTTTTAAGAGATTCTAAATTTATGGGTGAAACTGTTAAAGAAGAGCTTAGATTCTCTTTAGAAAACATTAATGTTGATCCAAAGGAAATGACTAAAAGAATAGAAGAAATAAATACGTATTTTTCAATTAATAAAATATTGAATAAATCTTTAGATAATTTATCTGTTAATGATCAAATACTAATAAAAATATTATCATTTGCGATTACATTGCCTTCATTTATAGCAATAGATGATTTATTGGTTTTATTAAATGAAAGAACAAAATTGTTGCTTTTAAATTACTTAAATTCTAAGAATATTATTTTAATAAATGTTACTTCTAATATGGAAGATACTTTGTATACTGATTATATTTTATGTTTATACAATGGTATAAGTGCTATTGATGGCAAGACTTTAGATGTTTTGAAGAATGAAAAGATTTTAAAAAGACTAGGCTTTAATTTGCCTTTCTATATTGATTTATCTATCCAATTAGAACTATATGGCTTGATAAAAAAGATATATCTTAACAAAGAAATGCTGGTGGATAACTTATGGAAATAATGTTTAATAAACTAGTTTATAAAGAAAAAAGAAAGAGTAACCATGTTATTCATTTTAATGATGTAAGTTTAATTATTAATTCTGGTAGTATAGTTTCTTTTAATGGGGATGTTGATAAAACTATTGGTGAGTTATTAATGGTTATTAAAAGGCCTACTAAAGGGGAAATAAGACTAGATGATTTAATTATTCAAAGGACTAGTCATATAGATAAAGTTAATTTATTAAGAAAAAAAATAGGCATTGTAAGTGATGATTATGTTTATATGAAGAAATCGGTTAAAGAAGAAATAAAAAATGTAATAAAGAACTATTCATATAGAACTACTAATATTACTAAACACATTGTTGATTCTTTAATGTTTGTTGGTTTAGGAGAGGAATATTTAAATAGGGATCCTAATACTTTATCTTATACTGAAAAAAAGAAATTAAATCTCGCTATCGTATTATCTTATAATCCTGAAGTCATAGTATTAGATAGATTTGATGTTGGGTTGATAAATAGAGAATTAGAGTATTTTAAAAAATTATTCTTAAAGTTAAAGAATAAGTTAAGTAAAACGATTATTTTATTAAACTCTAAAGTCGAATTCTTATTTTCAATTGTTGATAAAGCATTTGTTATCAACAGCGGTAAATTAGTTTATAATAATGATAATAAAATATTCTATGATAGTAATTTTTATAAGTATGTAGAAATGCCAAAGATTGTAGAATTTACCAATTATGCTAATTCTTTAGATCATGATGTGTTGGAATATACGGATTTAAAAGAATTGATTAAGGAGCTTTATAGGAATGTTAAGTAAGGAGTATAGCAATTATTGCGAAGGAGATTCAATAATTCATAGATTACATCCATCTATTAAAATATATGGTCTTTTTTGCTTTGTATTGTTATGTCTTCTTAAATACAATAACTATTTATTTATTGCTAATATAGCATTTGTTTTTGTGCTTATTTTATGTAGTGATATCGGCTTAAATAGATATATAAAAAGTGTTTGGAGAGGCAAATACTTTTTTATTATTTTATATTTAATTTTATATAAAATGGGAATGAGTATTTTTAATATAAACCTATTGTTCTTTAAAATTGTTTTCTTTTTGTTATATCTAGATATTATTAAATATACGACTACTAGATTAGATGTTTCTAAAGGAATTGCTAATCTGTTAGATATCTTTAATTTTATTAACTATAATATAAGAAAGTTAGTTATTCAGATAAGTAATATGTTTTATTTCTTTATTCTATTTCCTTTTGAAAAAAGAAAATATTTAGATTCTTTAGATGTTAAGGGAGGTTTATATTCACAAACTAGTATCTTAACTAAAAAGAAGGTTTTCTTTCAAAACTTTAAAGAGATATTTAAGTTAACCAGAAAAGGATTAAAAGAAAGAAAAGAATTGTTATTAAAGCATCATTATAATAAGAAGAGAAGAATTTATTATAAATATCTTTATAAATATAAATTATCTGATATTTTATTTGTTATAATATACTTGGTTATGATAACCTTTTATATATTGAAGGTGAGATAGATGAATTATGTTGCTAAAGTAGCTTATGATGGTAGTAAATTCTATGGTTTTCAGAGATTAAATGAGGAACCTAGTGTACAGAAACTACTAGAAGAAGCTTTAACAAAAATTAATAAACACAGTGTTGAGATTAAGGGCGCAGGCCGTACAGATAGAGGCGTTCATGCGAATGGTCAATGCTTTAGTTTTTCGTTAGATGTTAATATTGATTTAGAAGGATTGCAAGATGGTTTAAATTCTTTAGTAGCTCCTTATGTGTATATAAAAGAGATTAAAGAAGTAGATGAAGACTTTCATGCTCGCTTTGATGTATTAAAAAAGAAATATATATATAAGATTAATTTGGGTGAATACGACCCTAAGTTGACTGATTATGTTTATCAATCTCGTTATAAGTTAGATATAGCTAAAATGAAAGAGGTAGCAAAACTATATCTTGGGGTTCATGACTTCCATAATTTTGTCTCTGGCGAAAGAGAGAATTATGATTGTATTATATATGATATAAACTTTAGTGAAAAAGATAATATCTTAAATATAGAATTTGAAGGAAAAAGTTTTTATCGATATATGGTTAGGAATCTAGTAGGTATGATGATTGATGTTGCTAGAGGAAAAGAAGATATCACAAAAGTAGAAGAAATGTTATCAAGCGTTGATGAAATACATGGTTATACGGCTCCTGCGTGTGGCTTGTATTTAGAAAATATTGAGTATTAAGAATAAAGAAGATGTAAATTTATTAAAAAACATCTTTTTTTGTGTGATTTTGTTTGACTTTTAACGGTCTATCCCATATAATTTTAATCGGTACATTTTATTTGTTCGGAATTGTTAGGCGTGGGAAACCGAAACAAGGATGAACAGTGAAAGGAAATTTATTATGAATACATTTATGCAAAAGAAAGAAACTGTTAATCGTAAATGGTATGTTATCGATGCTGAAGGTGTAGTTCTTGGTAGATTAGCAACTAAAGTTGCAAATGTATTATCAGGAAAACATAAACCAACTTATACACCTCATATCGATTGTGGAGACTATGTTATCGTAGTTAATGCTGAAAAAGTTAAACTAACTGGAAACAAATTAAACGACAAAAAATATTATAACCATAGTGGTTATGTTGGTGGTTTAAGAGAAAGAAACGCTAAAACAATGATCGAAAATTATCCAGAAGAAATGATTGAAAGAGCTGTTAAAGGTATGTTACCTAAAGGTGCTCTAGGAGCTGACATGTACAGAAAGTTATTTGTATATGCTGGACCTGAACACAAACATGAAGCTCAAAAGCCAATCGAAATGAAAGTTCAATAGGAGGTTTTAAATTATGGCAGATAAAAAAGTTTGGACAGCAACTGGACGTAGAAAACGTTCTATTGCTCAAGTTAGAATGACTGCTGGAAAAGGAAATATTACAGTTAATGGACAAGATGTTAATGAATATATGCCTTTTGCAGTATTGGTTATGGATTTAAAACAACCATTAGTTGCAACTAATAATGAAGATAAATTCGATATTGATGTTACAGTTAGAGGCGGCGGTTTCTCAGGACAAACTGGTGCTATCAGATTAGGTATTACTCGTGCTTTATTAGCATTCGATGCAGATGCTGATCAATCAAGAGAAGATGCTTATAGAAGAGTTCTTAAAGCTCAAGGATTCGTTACAAGAGATCCAAGAAGTAAAGAACGTAAAAAACCAGGTCTTAAGAAAGCTCGTAGAGCTCCACAATTTAGTAAGAGATAATTTACTTATTACATTGTTTCAAAAACTCGCTTATGCGGGTTTTTTTATTGCTTTCTTTATGTTTTGAGGATTATTCGTTATCCACACTTTCCTGTGGATACTTAAAAAGTCTTATGTAAATTATGTGTTATATTCTTTCTTTCTTGCCAATATCCATTGAAACATTCTTTTCTTTTTTTTATAATTAATGTGAGAATGGGAATGGTGTTTATATGGCAAGTGAGACAACAAAAAAAATTAAAAAAGACAGAGAAGGTACACCAATATTTAAATACTCTTTATTGTTTATTTTGTTTTTAGCTATTGGTATTGTCTTGGGTATCTTTGGAGCTTTAAAATATATTGAATATCGTAATAGTCAAGAATCTGATAAACCTCTTGTAAGTGATGAACCAGAGGATATAACAAAGAAGGAAGATTATAAAGAATTAATTACTAATTTAACTGCTATATTAGATGCTAATCCTTTGTTTTATAATTCTAATGGAATTAATATTAGCTCATTAGATAATGCTACTAAGTTAACACTTATATATAATAGATTGGTTAAAGAAGGACAAGGCACTAATGAAGAAATTGAATCTTTATGGTATGGATCTACTAATTGCGTAAATGATTTTGTTACTGATCCAACTGATAATGGATATTCAAGTAATAAATGTACTGTTACAAAATTTCAAAAATCTGCATTTTTAGAAATTAGTAAGAAACTATTTAATGATGCCTTAGTTGCTATGGATGGAAACTTTAATCCTTCAAGTAGTAAATTGTGTGTTCCTGATGGAGAAGATTATGTTTGCGGTAATGTTTATGATGCTTCTGGTGTTACAGGTAGCTTAGAAAGTAAATTTACTGTTGTTAAGGCTTTGAGATTAGATGATGGAACTATTGAAATCTATGAAAAAGGTTATTTAGTAGATAAAAGAAGTAATGTTTTAGCTAGTGGAGTAGCTGAGAATTATTACTTACATTCTTCTGATAGTGATTCATATTATTACGAATTAAGAAATGCTGATAATTTAACATTTAAGCATACATTTAAAACAGAAGATAAGAAGAACTACTATTATGTAAGTACTGTCTTGTATAAAGAATAACATCGTGTTATTCTTTTTTTAACCGGTGATATTATGGATAAAAAGATACTACTAGATAAATTGCTTAATTTTTTTGGGGTTTTGGATATTCCAGAAGAATTAAAAGATAAAAGAGACCTATATGAGGATTTAGTTATGTCTAATAAGAAGGAGATAACTAATGAATATTTAGATGATGAAGATAAATACCTTAGAGCTGAATTAGTTAATAGAAAGTTAATTGATGCTGAAAAGTATCCGTGTATAAATAAAACTTTGAATGACGAATACATTAACGGAGATAAAGTGGCATTAATTAAAGCCGATTATTTGGATATTTATACTGATGTATTAATTAATCCTGTTGATAAGAGTTTTAACTTTAAAAGAGGTTTAAAAACATCAAAAAGAATATTTTTAAATGCAGGAATGCGATTAAGAAAAAAATGTGTTGATTTAGGTGCAGAGGATTTACTACCTGGTGATGTTTTAATAACTCGCGCTTATAATTTGTTGTCTGATTTTGTTATTCATGTTGTTTTACCTTCTGAAAAAGGTAATAAGAAGGTCGAGTTAGGTATTTCATATTTCAATATTTTTGAGTGTGCAAATAATAACTTGGCACAAATACTTGTCTTACCTAGTTTAGAATTTAAAAAATATGGTTTAACCTTTGAAGAAGGAATAGAAACAGCTTTATATGAAACAATGAAATATCTTGCTAACGGCAAATGTTTATTTGAAAAGGTTATCTTATGTGTTGATACAGATAAAGATTTTGATGTTGTAGTAGATAAATTAAAAGTATATAAAAAAAGCTCTTAAGGAGCTTTTTTAATATTCAAAAAACATTAATTTTTTAGGATCATCACAAGGAAGACCAGTTGAATAATCTATATTAGGTATTTCTTTTCTTAAGGAAGAAAGACTACCATTGTTAAATAATACTTTATTAACATCTTCAATTAACTTAACGCATTTTAAAATGCTTTGGTTAAATAAATCTTCGAAAGAATAAGTAAATTTTATTTTCTTATTGCAAGGATGATTCCATTCCTTTCTTTCGTAATTCATAAAATCAAGATTTGGTTTTGGTAAGTGAGTACTATAAGCAGCCAAATTACCAAAATGATGATTAAATAGAGTGTCTATTGATAAATAAAGGCCTTTTTTAATACCTAGGCGGTCTTTAGTTACGGTTCGATTTATGAACTTGGCGTCACTAATACTTCTTTCGTATTCTTCACCAATGTTTTTAATACCATATGTTTTTTCATAAACATCAGCTATGGTATCCTTTAATTCTTGTGTAAATTTTGGATTTCCAATTATTTCTTTGTTGATATCACATGTGTTATATCTTTTTTTATAATATTTTTCGTATAAAATACAGTCGATTGTTTTTTCAATTCTGGTATGTTCACCACGATATTTGTATGTCCATTTTTCATTTTTACGGAATACACCAGTCTTATAAAAGATAAATGGGTGACAAGTAGTGTCTAGTATATAGTGTGTAATTGAACCATATAGGTATGCGATTACTTGTTCATTATTTTCTAATTTTTTTTCTTTTATTTCTTTAATAATATTTAATAAATAATCTTGTGTATTGTGGTGATGAGCGTGATGACCCAAATCCCTAATTTTCCTTGTATTATGAAGGCTGAAGCGACGATAAAATAAATAATCGTGGCTTTGAGCAAATGTGTTATATATTGTTAATTCGTCTTCAAATTTGCTTTTAGTATCTTTAGATAATTTCTTATAAACATCGTTTGAAAAGATATGATGAGTAATTATTGATGGCATTTGCTATCACCTTCCTATATTATTATATCATTTATTACTTGAAATTCATTTAAATAGTACATTTATTGTGTTATAATTATCATAATAGGTGGAATGTATTATAGGTGATACTAGATGATCAAAACATTTAAGACAATAGATGAACAGATCGATATCCTAAAGGGTAAGGGGTTGGAAATCGACGATATTGAGTACGCCAAAGATGTTTTACTTAGAGAGAATTATTTCTTTTTAAGTGGTTACAGACATCTCTTTTTGAGGTCCCCAAAAGATCGAATGTTCCTACCTGGGACTAATTTTAAAGAATTATATGCTATGTTTAATTTTGATAGACAAATTAGAAATATATTCTTTAAAAATATTTTGATTGTGGAAAACAATGCTAAAAGTATATTTTCTTATCAATTGAGTAGAAAATATGGTATTAAAGAAAAAGATTATTTAAATCCTCATAACTTTGATCGTAATGGTGAAAAAGCTAGACAAGTTAATGATTTGTTAAAGAAAATTAAGAGACAAATTAGAGTAAATGGAGGACAACATAGTGCAACTATGCACTATATAAGCAATTATGGATATGTTCCTTTTTGGGTTGTTGTTAAAGTATTATCTTTTGGTTTAATATCTGAATTGTATACAATCATGAAGTATGAAGATCAGCGTGAGATAGCACAAGTATATGGTATAGATGTAGATGATTTGTTAATTTATATGCCTATTTTAGCTAATTACCGTAATTTATGTGCTCACGAAGATATTATGTATGATCATAAAACGCAAAGGGTAATCGATGATACTAGATATCATACCCATTTAAATATATCTAAGATCGATGGAGAATTCATTTATGGTAAAGATGACTTGTTTGCTTTAGTAATTATTTTAAAGCAATTACTAAGAGAGGAAGACTTTACTTTATTGATTAATGAATTATCTTATGAGTTAGATATTCTTGATGGTAAGTTGAAAACTATTGAAATGGGTAAAGTACTTGATAGAATGGGATTCCCTGAGAATTTTAAGGACATAGCGAGGGTTGATGAATATGGCAACAAGTAATATAAATGACTTAAATTATCAACCACCTGTAGTAAAAAAAGACAAGGGAGTTAAACCACTCGTAATTGCTGTTGTAGTTACAGCTGTGGTTGTTACAGTGATTATTCTTCTTCTATTTAGATTCTTTCCTAAATTGGTTGGAGCAACTGTAACAAATATCACTAAGTCTGAAAAAGAAGTTACTGTTAATGAGAATGGTATTGCAGATGCTGTTGAAAAGGTATATGACTCTGTTGTTATAGTTAAAACATTTAGTCATGGAGAACAATATGCAACTGGTACTGGTTTTATATATGATAAAGCTGGAGATTCTTATTATATAATGACTAATTTCCATGTTATTCAAGGTGGCGATGGCGTTAATGTTACATTAACAAATGGTCTTGAAGTAAAGGTAGAAGTTGCTGGTGGTGATAAGTACGCTGACATAGCAATTCTTAAGTATACTACTACCGAAGAGTTAGCAATTGCTTATATAGGAAGCAGTGAAAACATGCGTGTTGGAGATACTGTATTTGCAATTGGAGCCCCATTAGATTCTGATATCTATTCTTGGAGTGTTACTAGAGGTGTTTTATCTGGTAAGAACAGAAAAGTTGAAGTTAGTACAAGTGGTGGCGGAGCAACTGATTGGATAATGCAAGTATTACAAACTGATGCCGCTATTAACAGTGGTAATTCAGGTGGACCTTTATGTAATAGTAATGGTGAAGTAATTGGTGTTACTAATATGAAACTTGTTACTACTGGTGTAGAAGGTATGGGATTTGCAATTCCAATTGAAGAAGCTAAGAGTTATGCTAATTCATTAATTCAAGGTGAAGATATTAAAAGACCATATATTGGTATTAGTATGGTTGATGCATCTAACAGACAATATGCTTTAAAATATAATTTATCTCCATCTAAGGGAGTATTAATTGATTCAGTTTCACCTGGTTCTCCTTGCGAAGCAGCTGGTTTAGTGCCTGGTGATATTATCATAGGAATGAATGATCAAGAGATTAAAGATGTTCCTTCCTTAAGGTATTCTTTATATAAATTTAAAATAGGTGAAACTATCACAGTTAAATATATTCGTGGTGGTAAAACATACACGACAGAATTAACTTTAGCTGCTAAATAAAAGTAGATTTGAAATCTACTTTTTATATGCTATAATACTTGGGATTTGGGGTGATGTGATGAACGTTGGTTTTATATCATTAGGATGTTCAAAGAACCTTGTAGTAACTGAAGAAATAATTGGTTTATTTAAAAAAAATGATTATAAAGTTGTTTCTGAAGTAGAAGATGCTGATATTTTAGTAATAAATACATGTGGTTTTATAGAATCAGCTAAAGAAGAAGGTATTCAAACTATACTTGAAATGGCTGAATATAAAAAGAATAGATGTAAGTATTTAATTGTTACTGGTTGTTTGGTAGAAAGATACTTGGAAGAATTAAAAAAAGAATTACCAGAAGTAGATTTATTTGTTCCTGTTAGAGATTATAATTTGTTGTGGAATAAGATTACTAATCTTGTTAATAAAAAGGAAAGTTCTCAACAGTTGGATTTTTTTGATCGTGTCTTAACAACTGGAGATGTTATGGCTTATTTGAAGATTGCTGAAGGATGTAGTAATTATTGTACGTATTGTGCTATTCCATATATTCAGGGAAAATATGTTTCAAGAGACTTTAATGAGATAATAGAAGAAGCTAAAGCTTTAGCTAAAAAGGGTATCCAGGAGTTAGTTGTTATCGCTCAGGATACTACTAAATATGGATATGACTTATATGGTAAATCTAGAATTGAAGAATTGTTAATTGAATTAGAAAAAATAGAAGGACTTAAATGGATTAGGTTTTTATATTCTTATCCTGAAACTATTAGTGATGAACTTATTAATATAGTTAAGAACAGTAAGAAAATATGTCATTATTTTGATTTACCAATCCAACATATTAGTAATGATGTATTAAAGAGAATGAATCGTAAGAGTGATAAGGAATCTATTTATAACTTAATTACAAAATTAAGGAAAGAAATTCCTGATGTAATTCTTAGAACAACTCTAATAGTTGGCTTCCCCGGAGAAACTGAAGAGCAATTTGAAGAATTATGTGAATTTGTTAAATTTGCAAAATTTGAACGCCTAGGTGCTTTTGCGTATAGTGCTGAAGATGGAACTCCAGCAGCTAAGTTTAAGGATCAAATAGAAGAATCAGTAAAAGAAGCAAGAAGAAATAAAATAATGGAGATCCAACAAGGTATTAGTAAAGCTAACTTAAAGGATAAAGTTGGTAAAACTTTCGAGTGTATAATTGAAAATATCACTGAAGATGGCGAGTATTTTATAGGTAGATCCTATATGGACGTTCCATCTGAAGATGGCGTGATATATATAAAATATAGTCCAGAATGGATGATAAACGAGTTTGTAAACGTCACAATTACTGATTCAGATGAATATGACTTATATGGTCAAATAAGTGAATAGTAATAAAAAAAGAAGTCTTTGTTAAAGACTTTTTTTTAATATAATGTTATAATAATCTATAGAATAGAGAGGTGTCTTTATGGTTAAGTTAGATGGTGAACTAGCTAATGTAGTAAGAAAAGAATTAGGGATTAAAGACAAGAAAGTTACTGAATTTAAAGAAGAAGATTTAAAAACAGTTACTCAAATTAGGATTTCTCGAGATGATTTAGAATTACTTAAGTATTTTCCTAATGTTAGTGTTTTAGATATTGATTTGTTTCCATCTATTCTTGATGAAGATTTAATTGATATAAGTAATGCTTTACCTAATGTTTCTAGTTTAAAAATTAAAGAACAAAATGATCTATATGAAATAGATTTATCAACTTTTACGAATATAAAAGAGATAGCTTTAATTCATAATGATAATTTGAGATCATTTAAAATAGTTAAATTATTGGATAGATTTACTTTCTATGATAATAAAGACTTTAATAGATGTGACCAAATAGTTTCTTATTTAATTAATAATCCTGATGCTAAGGTTACACTTGATATAGCTCAATATATAGATACAGCAAGATTGATTTATAGATTACATGAAGATTCATCCCTATTAAGTAGAATTACTTGGGTTGAATGCTCTGGTTTAAGAAAATATTCAATGCATCAATTTACTAATGATGAGATTGTTTCGTTAATGGGAGCTATATCATCAATAGCTTCTAAGTATATTTATGTATCTGATGGTGAAATAGAAAAATTTGGTATTCTATATAAATGGATGATTAACAATGTTTCATTTGTTAATGAAGATGAACCAAATAACGAAAGTGCTTCAAATATTAATAATATATATAAAGTGTTCAATTTTAGAAAAGGTGGAAGATTATCTTACGCTAAAGCTTTCCAAATTTTATTATCTTATGTTGGAATAGAATCTACTGTAGTTTATTCTTATGGTGCTAGAGATGAAATAGGATACTATAACGGAAAGAAAGTATATTCTTTACTTGGAGATAGTGATTATGCTCTACTTCGTGTTAAATTAGATGGTAGATATTATTATACTGATGTTGCATGGGATTCAATGATTAGTAAATTGAATTACTTTGATGAATTAAGATTACTGTTAATATCTAAAGATGAATTAAAACTAAGACATAAACTAGTTGGTGAAGATGAAATAACTAAGAGCTATTCATATAATGGCGATGATAGTGATGATTTAATTGTATTTGCTAATGATCGTATTAATGAAGTTGATAAGTTGTTCACTGATATTGAAAGATATGATTCTTCAATATATGGCTTAGAAATAGATTCTAAATTGATTGAAGGACGAATTGAAAAACTTAATAAAGAAAAGAATGAACCTAATAGTAGTGATAAAACTATTGAGGGAGAACTTGAAGACTTAAATCATGATTTAGATGAAAATCAAGCAGAGCTTCATCGAATCAATAATTATAAACAAGGAATATTCGATAGTTATGCTGAAGTTTTAAAGAGTAGATACTTATATAATCAAAAATATAGTAATGAAGAAATAAAGAAAGATTTAGATAATAGAAAAGCTTTATTCTTGATTTCAGACTATGTTTACAATATTTTAGTAAAAATATTATAAGGAAGAAAAGCCCGTAAATAAGGGCTTTTTTATTTGTTATCGTTTTTGTTATTAAAAAAATGTTAAAAACATATTGACAAATTCTTCTGTTATTAATATAATGTTAATAAGAGATGGGACAAACATCTATATATTTTCGATTTTGATATTAATAAAATGTTAATAAGAGGAGGAATTAAAATGGAAAATGTAAAAACAAAAAAAGGAATAGGAGAAGTGGAAGAAGCATTATTCATAATAGATATGAATATTGGCTTTTGTGAAGAAGGTAACTTAGCAGATCCATCAATCAAACATATAGTGCCAAATATAATACCTGTTGTAAGAGATGTCCTTGCTAGAGGAGAAGCCTTATTCGTTGTTAATGACAAACATAATAAACAGAGTGTTGAGTTATTAAGATACCCTGATCATTGCATGGGGGATCAGGAATCTAGAACAATTAAAGAGTTAGCTATTTATGAACAATATGCAAATAGATTATTTTATAAAAATTCTACATGTGCATTATTTGCTCCTGGTATGATGGATACTCTATTAGAGATGAAAAAATTAAAGAAAGTTATTATCACAGGATGCTGTACTGATATATGTATTCAAAATTTTGCTTTAGCTTTACGTAATTTCTTTGACGAAATGAACATTAATGTTGATATAATAGTACCGAAGGATGCTGTGGAAACATTCCACATTCCAAATGTTCATGACAGAAAGGAAAATAACGAAAGAGCTTATACAGTAATGGAAAATACTGGTATCAAACTTGTAAAAACTATGAGAAGAGAGGTTGTTACTTATGAATAACCTTGAATTACAACTATTTAGTTTTTTAAAGTTTAAATATGGCTCAGCTTTCCAATATAAGGAACCTATTCATGGAGAAGGCGTTGTCGTTATTGTAAAAACTGATGGAGGATATGAACATTACAATATAGAAAGAGGAATAAAGTTTGATAAACATACGTTTAAAGAGTTTAATTCTTTAATTAGATATGTTGCTAATGTTTATTCTGACAATAGAGAGGAATATGATTATATTATGAGTATGCTAAACGAAAAAGAACGTAACTTAACAATGATGACTGACTTCTATGAGTTAACAATGGGTGAGACTTATTACAAAGCTGGTAAGAAAAAGGAAATTGCAGTATTTGATGCTTTCTTTAGAAGAAATCCATTAAATGGTGGATATGGAGTAATGGGTGGTGTTGATAGAATTATTGAATTCATTAAACAAGCACACTTTACTAAAGCAGATATTGAATATTTAAGAGGAACTAAACAATTCTCTGAAGAGTTCTTAAATTACCTACAAGATTTTAAATTTACTGGTGATATTTATGCAATACCTGATGGTACACCAGTATTTGCTAATGAACCAGTTGTTACAGTAAAAGCTCCAATTATTGAAGCTCAAGTAATTGAAACAATCTTATTGAGTTATTTAAATGCTAATATCATGTATACAACAGCTGCTAAGAGAGTTGTAGAAGCTGCTGGTAATATTGGTATTATGGAATTCGGTGCTCGTAGAGCATTAGGTCCAGAAGCAGCTGTAGAAGCAAGTAAATGTGCAATGATAGCAGGTTGTGTTGGAACAAGTAATGTTCTAGCTGGTCAAGAATATGGATTCCCAGTACTCGGAACTATGGCTCATAGTTTAGTACAAGAAGCTGATAGTGAATATGAAGCATTCTTAAATTATGCTAAAGCATATCCAAATAATTGTGTTCTACTTGTAGATACTTATGATGTATTAAGAAGTGGTGTTCCAAATGCTATAAAGGTAGCTAAAGAATATTTAATCCCTAACGGATATAAATTAAAAGGAATTAGAATTGATAGCGGAGACTTAGCATACTTAAGTAAAGAAGCTAAGCAAATGTTTATAGATGCTGGTTTACCAGATGTTAAAATTTGCTTATCTAATGGTTTAAATGAAAGAACAATTCAATCTTTAAAAGCACAAGGTGCTGTAATTGACTCTATTGGTTTAGGAGATAACATTGTATTACCTGATCAAGCAAGAGTTGGTTGTGTATATAAAAATGTTGCTGTTAAAAGAGGAGAAAAATTCTTGTCTCGTATTAAAGCAAGTAATGAGGAAGCTAAAGCTATTACACCAGGATTTAAGAAAGTATATAGATTCTATGATAAGAAAACTGGCTATGCCTTAGGTGATGTTATAGCTTTACATGATGAAAATATTCCTACAGATAAATTTACATTAATAGATCCTACAAATGAAGCTAACCAATTAGAAATAAAGGATTATGTAGTTAAAGAATTACAAGTTCCTATTATTAAAGATGGTGAAGTTGTTTATGAAGACCCAACATGGATTGAAAAACAACAATACTGCAAGGATCAAATGAAGACATTATATCCAGAAGTTAAGAGAATTGAAAATCCTCATGGATACTATGTTGATTTGACTAGAAGGTTATTAGATTTAAAAAAGAAATTATTAAAAGAAGCAAAAGGTCAAAAAGTAGAAACCACATTAGTAAAGAAGGGTTAAGATGGAATCGATTGAAGAAATAAAAAAAAGATATGGAGTTGTAGATAGAAAACTCCTATACAGCTATACTGAAGGTTATATTGGTAAGAATGTTTATGAAGTTACATTAAAAGATGGAACTAAAAAGATTTCTGAGCAAATACTTAAAGCAAAAGGTAAAGGAGATGCAGCAGTAATTGTTCCTCTTACTGAAGAAGGAAAATTTGTAATTATTGTTGAATCTAGACCAAATGTACCTGGAGGTTATGCAGTGGAATTCCCTGCCGGTATGGTGGATCCAGGGGAAGACCATAAAGCTGCTGCTAAAAGAGAGTTAGAAGAAGAAACTGGATATGTTACTGATGATTTAGAAGAATTAGAGTGGCATTACCAAGATCAAGGATGCAGTCAAGCAGTCATAAAATCTTTTTTAGCAAGAAACTGTAAGAAAGTAGCTAAGCAAAACTTAGATGAAGATGAAACTATTTCTTCAATTGAAATGACTTATGATGAAGTAACTGAATTAATTAAAAATAATGAAATTGCTGATAGTGGTAGTAGGTTAGCTTATATGACTTATACTTTAAAAAAAGAAAGGAAGATTTAAAATGAAATTTGATCCTAAAGCTCAAACTGAAAAAATAATACAGTTTATTAGAGATTATTATAAAAAGTTTAATTTAGGTGGAGTTGTAATTGGAATAAGTGGAGGTAAAGACAGTGGTGTAGTAGCTGGTTTATTTGCTAAAGCTATTGGTCCTGAAAATGTAATAGGTGTTACACTACCTTGCCATAGTAAAAATATAGATGCAACTGATGCTAAATTAGTAGCTGATAAATATGGATTTAAGCTAATTAATCTTGATTTAACAAATGTTTTTGATGTTTTCGAAGATGAAGCTAAAAAAATTGATGACTTTGTAGAAAGCGAAGATAGTGCAATTAATTTAAAACCAAGATTAAGGATGTCTGCTTTATATTACATTGCTCAAATGTATACTAAAAAAACTGGTAAAGGTTATATCGTAGCTGGAACTGGTAATAAATGTGAAGAATTCGTTGGATACTTTACTAAAGGTGGCGATGGAGTTTCTGATATTAAGACAATCGCTGATTTAACAGTTGAGGAAGTAATAAAAGTTGGTGAAGTAGTAGAAGTACCTGAAGCTGTACTATATAAAGCACCAAGTGATGGCTTAAGTGGAAAAACAGATGAAGATAGATTAGGATTTGCTTATGCTGATGTAGCTAAAGTTATCTATGGCGAAGAAGTAGATCCTGAAGTTAAAGAAAGAATCTTAAGAAAACACGAAAACAATAAACACAAATTTGAAATTCCTACTTATAGGAAATAATAATTTTAATAGTGAGTTAGCTTGAAAGAAGGTTTGTAATGTCTAAGATAGGTGTATTTGTAGGTAGTTTTAATCCTGTTCATGAAGGACACATTAAAGTAGTTAATTATTTATTAGAAAATAATTATGTAGATAAAGTATTATTACTAGCTACACCAAATTATTGGGAAAAGCAGGATTTAATACCTATAGAAGATCGAGTTAATATGTTAAAGTTTTATGAAACTGATAAGATTATTGTCGATAATATCCATAACAAGTATCCATATACTTATCAGGTTTTAAGGGCACTAAAAAAAGATTATAAGGATGAGTTATATTTAATTATTGGCGCTGATAATATTATTAACTTCCATAATTGGAAAAACATTGATGAAATACTGGAGAATAAGATCATTGTTTTAAACCGAAATAATATTGACATTTACAAATATTTAGAGGATTATAAATGCGAAAACTTTGTGGTTGTATCAGATTTCCCTTTTATTGATGTTTCTTCAACAGAAATAAGACAAGGAGATTATAAATATTTAAACCCAAAGGTTGCGGAATATATAAGGGGCCATAATCTATATAAAGGAGAATAATTATGGACAGAAATGAATTGACCATAAAGCCAAAAGCTTTTTTGGTAATGTTAGGCGATTATTTTTGTGAGAAGTACATGAAACCAGTTGTAGTTAAATCACACGCTCACAAAGAACCTACTGGCATTTGGGAAGACGAAGAAATAGTAGTTGATTTATATTTAGAGGAAACTATTGAAATACGTGGTCAAAAAGCTGTAAAGACATCTTATCTTTCTAAAGAAGAAATAGATGAAGCAATAAAAAGTTTTATTGGTGAAGACTATGATTTAACTGGTTATACATTACAAACTAACTTTAATGCAGCAAGTTTTGAAGGCGTTAAAGTTTATATGGAAGAAAAGCAGAAAAAATTGGCAAAAGTTCCAAAGAAGGGAAATGAGGAATAGTCATGTTTGATGGGGGAAATATAATAGAGTTTTTTAATCGTCTTATTAATACTCCTGATTTAGGGGATGAGGAAGTATCTTCAAATGTATGTAAGTTCTACAATTACTTATGTTTAACTAAGATGTGTAATGAGGAAACACTTAATAAGTTATATAAAATTGTTAATTGTATTTCAGAAATCTTGGTTATTAGAAAAGAAGTAGGTTACTTCGATGTTAGAACATTGTTTTATGAACAAAAAGAGAAACCTCAAGAATTAGAACAAAACAAACCAAATAACCAACAAGTACAAGAAAAGAAAGAACCAGATAGAGGCAAAAAGTTAACTAAGAAAATGCAAAAACCAAAGGCAAAGCCTAGAAAAAAACCTAGTTATGAAGAAGAAAGACATTATTCTTATTTCTCTAATTCTGGTAAAACTGGATGTGGTGGAGAATCTAGTGATATTACTCCAAAAAATTGGAGCTGGTCTTATGATTCTTCAACAAAAACTTGTTAATGGAAACAATTAGATTATTTGATCAAGAACTTGTTGTTAAAAACGAGTTGTGTACTACTAATCCAGAAAAAACTGTGATTGGTAAAGCTAAATTAAGGTTATATGTTAAGTTAACTGATAATTGCAATGCTAATTGTTTGTTTTGCGCTAATGCTGGTAATGGTGATTTTGGGAATTTAGATTTAAGGAAATTAGAAGCTATTATTAAATATTTACTATTTCATGATCGTTTACAGGGTATATCTATTACCGGTGGAGAACCACTAACTAATTGGAGGAAATTATTTCAATTAATGGATATGGTATATAAGTTAAATCCTAATATTGAAATACAAATATCAACAAATGGTTATAATTTGTTAAAACTTTTAGAATATCCGGAGATTAACAGTTTAGAGAGTGTTCATATATCTAGACATCACTATAAGGATTCTGTTAATAATCAGATATTTGGTTCTAGTGAAGTTGCGCAAGCTAAGGATATAATGGCATTCCAAGATAGATTAGACGATAAAAAACTTGTAAATATAAATACTGTAGTTATGAGAGATTATATATCTAACTTAGAAGAAATAAAGAAAATGTTAGATCATGTTGGTGAAATGGGTGTTTATAAGACAGGATTTATTTCTCTAATGAGATGTAATCCATATGCGGAAGAACAATTTATTAATTTTAATGATATATTTAATAATTTAGATGAATCATTCTTTAGTGGTCATCATTACTATCACAAAGAATTCTGTGAGTGTGTAGATGGTATCTATCTATCAAGGTATAATAAGTTAGTTGAATTCTATGCAAGAATGTTAAAAGATTGTGAATGTCCTTATACAACACAATTAGTGTATACATCTGATAATAGAGTAACTGCTGGTTTTGGTAAAAAATTATTATTTAAATAGGTGAATTACGATGAAAACTTTTAAAAGAATCATTAAAAAACTTACAGACGAGCACTTAACAATCTCAACGATGGAGTCTTGTACTGGTGGAGCTGTTGCTAATGCTATTACTAGTATTGAAGGAGCATCTTTAGTTTTTAAGTTTGCTGCTGTAACCTATTCTAATGAATATAAGATAAAAATGGGAGTTTCTAAAGATGTAATAGATAAATACTCTGTTTATTCGATGGAAACAGCTAAAGAGATGGCTAGAGCTATATCTGTATTTGATGAAGCCGATATTGGTATTGGAATTACAGGTAAATTAAATAGAGCAGATAGTAGCAATAATTTTGGTAAAGATAATGAAGTGTTTATTTCCATATTTTATGATAATATGTATTATGACAAGAGTATAATAGTAGATAAGAAAACTAGGAAACAGAATAAAGAACTAGTTATAAAAACTATCATAGAAGGATTAGGGGAAATATTATGGAAAGAAAGATAAATAGGATTAAATTATTTATTAATAGTGATGCTAAATCAAAAAGAGTTGGAAAACAATTAGAAGAAGAACTTAAGAAATATAAATTTACTGTTTGTAATGAAAACTATGATTTAGGTATTTCCATTGGTGGAGATGGTTCTTTCCTAAGAATGGTAAAAGCTAATAACTTTAATAATAAGATTTATTATATAGGTGTTAATAGTGGTACTTTAGGATTCTTACAAGAAATAAATATTGAAGATACTAAAGACTTCGTTAAAAGATTAAACTCAAATAGCTATAAGGTTGAAGATATAAGTATTCAAGAAACAAAGATTACAACAGATAAGAATACTTATCATTTTCATAGTTTAAATGAAATAGTAGTTCGTAGTAAGTACTTTAATACATTAAAAATACCAGTATATGTTGATAATGAATTATTAGAGAACTTTACTGGTGATGGTTTATTAATAAGTACTAGTACAGGATCTACTGCTTATAATATGAGTTTTGGAGGAAGTATTATTTATAATACTTTAAAAACGCTATCTATTACACCAATAGCTCCTCTTAATAATAAGGCTTATAACAGTTTATTAATACCAGTTATTGTTCCTGATAATAAGGTTATATCAATGATTACAAGAAAAGATTGTAATGATTTATTCTTGATGATTGATGGTGTTAATAAAGAGATTGATAAAGTAAAGGAAATTGAAACAAAGATTGGTAAGAAAACAATTAAATGTTTAAGGATGAATTCTTATCACTTTGTTAAAATAGTTCATGATAAATTATTAGAAAAATAAAAAAGGTTTATTTCTTGTAAATAAACCTTTTTATTCCGTAAAAAGCTAAATCTTGAATTGTGTTAGCAACTTTCTCAGCTGATTTATCAAAATCACATTTAATCCAGTAATTAACTATTCCTAAGGCTCCATTAAAGATATATACAGTTGCAAATTCAATGTCATCATCAGGAATACCAGGAACTAGCTTTTTCCAACGATACTTACATTTATTATATGTTTCTTCTAAAATGGCATCTAAGAAGTATGGTTTGTTGTTATTAAATAGTATTTTAGCTAGTTTTTGATTCTCATAGCAAATATTTAATAAAGCTAAAGCATAGTGTGTCATTGGTTTCGTTTCGTCGTCATTGACGCTATATGCTTCTTTAACTTGTAGAACAAAGTCATCTTCCATTTTATCTAATAAATCAAAGACATCTATATAGTAACGATAAAATGTTGCACGATTGATATCGGCAATCTTACAGATTTCACTAACTGTAACTTTGCTGATATCTTTTTCACTTAATAGATCAATAAAGGTATCTTTGATTACCTTTTTTGTATATTCCGTTCTTCTATCCATGATATAACTCCTTTTTAAACACATTGTTGCTTAATTGTTTAATAAATAGCAATTGTTCTAATAATTGATGATTGATACAACTACTAAAAAAATTATACAATACAAGTGTAATTTATTCAACACATGTTTAATAAATGGAGGAATGTATATGAATTTTTTTGATAGATTATTTAAGAAAGAAGAAAAGGAAGTTTTAGATTATCCTTGGGAAAAATTTTATAAAAAGGAAGATAGACATCCTGAAATTCCTGATATGTCTATTTATGAATATTTTGAAAGTACTGCACAAGATCATTTAGATGCAATCGCTACTAATTATTTTGATGTTAAGTTAACTTATGAAGAATTATTAAAGAAAATTGATATTTGTGCTAGAGCAATGAGGAGTCAGGGTGTTAGAAAAGGTGACGTTGTTACAATATGTATGCCAAATACACCAGAAGCTGTTATTTCTTTATATGCAGTAAATAAAATAGGTGCTATTGCTAATATGTTGCATCCACTTTCTAGCGAAGAGGAGATTAAATATACTTTAAAAGCTACTAAGTCTGTTTTGTTAATAACTATTAATGTTGTTTTTAATACTATTAAAAATGTGGTTAAAGATACTAATCTTTATAAAGTTGTAATTGTATCTCCTAAAGACTCGATGCCTACTTTGTTGAGTATTGGATATATGTTAACTAAAGAAATGCATTTAAGTATACCTAGAGATGATGAATTCTTTGTAACTTGGGCTGACTTTTATAGTCATGGATATTTTTATCGTAATAAAGTGTTAGTTCACAGATCCAAAGATGATACAGCTTTATATTTACATAGTGGTGGAACTACTGGATCTCCAAAACATATCATGATTTCTAATGGTAATGTTAATTTACAAATGGTCCAAATACCTATAATGTTAGATTTAGGTGTTGGTGATGTTATTCTTGGAATACTACCAATGTTCCATTGCTTTGGTTTAGTTGCATGTATGTTAGGATTATTCTGTTGTGGTTCTACAGTAGCATTAATACCTCAATTTGATGCTAAAAGATTTGATAAATTGATTAGGAAATATAAACCAACTATTATTGGTGGTGTTCCTACATTATTCCAAGCTTTAATGACTAGTCCTTATATGAAAAATGTTGATATGAGCTTTGTTAGATTTGTAGTATCTGGTGGGGATTCTTTATCACCAGAAAAGAATGAAGAAGTTAATAAATTCTTAGCTGAACATGGTTGTAAGTCTCATATTATACAAGGATATGGCTTAACTGAATCTACAGGCGGAAGTTGTATTGGTGGATTAGGTTCTGATAAATTAGGAAGTGTTGGTATTCCACTAGCTGGTAATGTATTTAAGATCTTAGATGTTCAAACAATGGAAGAAAAAGATCCAGGTGAAATAGGTGAAATATGTATTTCAGGCGGATGTGTAATGCAAGGGTATTTAGATAACGAAGAAGAAACAAATAATGTTGTTAAAGTACATCCAGATGGAAGACGTTGGATTCACACTGGAGATTTGGGTTATATGGATGAAGATGGAGTATTATTCTTTGTTCAAAGATTAAAGAGAATGCTTATTGTATCTGGCTATAATGTTTATCCTGCTCATATAGAAGATATATTGCTTAAGTTCCCTGACATAGAAAGTGTTGGTGTAATTGGAATTCCTCATCCATATAAGGTTCAGGTTCCAAAAGCTTTTATTGTTTTAAAAGAAGGAATTGAAGCTGATTCTAAAGAAAAAGCCAAAATTAAAGAATATTGTGAAAAGAATATGGCAAAATACATGATTCCTAAGGAATTTGTATATAGAGAAAGCTTACCTAAAACATTAGTTGGTAAGATAGACTATAAAATTTTAGAGAATGAAAAAAGTGCTTGATAGCACTTTTTTTATTAACTAATGTAAGGCAAGATATCTGCTATGAAATAGAAGATACCCATTATGATGCTTATAGGTAACCTTATTAAGGCACAAATTCCGGCTGTTTTAGCAGCTTCTGGTTCACTATCTTTAGTTGCTATATATAGAACTAGACCTGCTATAGGAGAAATGAAACCTAGAACGCCAAATAATACTTTATGATCAGCATTATTAATTCCATTGGCTGGTTCTGGATTTGTTGGTTGATTTAGATTATAACCACATTTTCCACAGAATTTGTCATCTTTGCCTAATTTGTTTCCACATTTAATACAATACATAATATCGCCTCCATTTAAATTATAATCTTCCTATTAGATTAACAAAATGTGAATATGTCTTTGGACATTTTGTTTTTAATTTATTATGTGTTTCCTGGTTGTATGTATAGTAAGCAAGACACTCTGCCCAATATTCTTCTGGAATATCTAAGTAGTCTGAATCAGGAAAGAGATTTTCTGATTCTTCTATTGTTATTTGTTTAAATTCTTCATCATTTGAAATACTATTTAATATTTGATCTATCATGTGTGATGTTTCGTGTAATTCTAAGACAATTGCATTGTGATTGTTCTCATATGATGGAAAAGATTTACCTATTCTAACAATTGTATATGGATAACCACCAGCTCCAGGAACATCATCCCAAGTTGAACCGGTATTTTCCCAACCGCGAGGAACAATTCCTTTTAGTGATTTAAAACGATAATCATCTGTGATTGGTCCGGCTGTTAATATTATTTTTCCTTTATATTCATACATTAATTTTAAAAACTTTATATCAAATCTAGATAATCTTTCGATTATATTTTTTGCTTCTTCAATATCATAGTCTTCGCTAGGGAGTTCAATAATTCCTTTTAGATATTCTTCTTTGGTTAAAAATGTTTTATCATCATCATCAATTATGATATCTTCGTCATCATCATTAGTGTTATCTTCTTCTGTTTCATCTGTTGTTTCAACTGTTGCTATCTTTTCATCTAGGTAATTTATTCCATATTTAATGAAGATGTTAAAAGTGAAAGCAAAACCAACAATAATTACAGCTAAAAAGCAAATTATTGCAAATATAGGGCCAGTATTATTGTGCTTAGATATTGGTGTTCCACAGTGTGAACAAAATTGTTCATTAAATGGTACTTCGTTTTGACACTTAGGACATCTCATGCTATTCACCTTCTATAATAATACTAGCATATTATATGAATTTTAAGAATTGTTTAGTTGTTTTATATTTACACGTTTTTACTCTATCAAAAGGACTTTTATGGTATAATTTAGTTGGTGATATTAATATGTTGTATAAAACTGAAGAAGAATTTTTAAAAGCTTATAATCCACGTGATTTTGATCCAATGTCGATAACTACTGATATTTTAATCTTAAGTATTAGTGATGAGGAAGTATCTAACTATCGTAAAACTAGTAAGAAACATATGAGTGTTTTATTAGTTAAAAGAGATGATTTTCCATATAAGGATAAATGGTGTTTACCAGGTGGATTCTTAAGAGTAGATGAGGAACTAGAAGATTGCCCTCGTCGTATTCTAGCTACTGAAACTAATTTACATGATATTTATCTTGAACAACTATATACTTATGGTGGAGTTAAGAGAGACCCTCGTATGAGAGTAGTATCTACTAGTTATATGGCTTTAATTGATAAGAATAGATTAGATTATAAGATTAGTGATAACGCTTCTTGGTTCAATATTAATTATGTTGAAGAAAGTGGCAAAGTTTATGTTACTTTAGATAATGGTAATGAAACATTGAAATTCACTATTAAGAAGACATTAAGAGAAAAGACTACTGATAGATATAAATTTGATATAATTGAAAATAATTCTATAGCTTTTGATCATCCATTAGTAATATGGGCTGGTATTGAAAGATTAAAGAATAAAATTAGTTATACAGATGTAGTGTTTAATATGATGCCCGAATATTTCGCTTTAGGTGATTTACAACAGGTATATGAAGTTATTCTTAATAAGAAACTATTAGATCCTGCTTTTAGAAGAATTATTGCTGATAAGGTTGAAAAGACTGATTTAGTTAAAACCGGAGCAGGACATAGACCTTCTGCATTGTTTAGATATAAAAAACGCTAGTTTAGCGTTTTTTCTTAGGAAAATGTTGACCGTGGGCTTTTTTGTGTTATAATGAAATTGCCTACTTTTTTAGGGGTATAGTTCAATGGTAGAATAACGGTCTCCAAAACCGCTGATGTGGGTTCAACTCCTGCTACCCCTGCCATGGATAATTACGATTTCTTTATAGAAATCGTTTTTTTATTGATTTTTTTAATAATCATGTATAATATATCGTCTTGAGGGGATGGCTATGGGTAAAATTTATCAAAATGAAAATCAATTGTTAATTCCAGAATTAATTGCAATATATAAGCCATTAGGAATCGATTGGCTTAGCTATCAGATTACTAAAAGTAATATTTTGACATTGCATCATGTTATTAAAGTAGCAGAAGGGGGAATTCTTAGTGTTGAAAACGCAGCATTGCTGACAAAAAAATCACATAGAATTCTTAATATATGTGAAAGCAAGGATTTTGTTCTTTATCAAGAAATAAATGATTTTTTTAAAGAAATAATTGCTAGAAGAGCTCCTCTTGATGATAATTTAATGAGAGAATCTAGAGAATATAAGAAAGTTTTAACATTGACTATATATAATAAATAAAACACTAATGATTGTTAGTGTTTTTTTTACCATATAAATGGGATAAGTCTATATTTAACTTTCTTTTTGTATTCTTTATATCCCTTTAGTTCTTTTTCTAATACTTTTTCTTCATTTTTGATTCTTTTAGAAATAATAAATGGATATATTAAAAAAATGATAAATGAAAAAATAGACCCTAGTACTAATGGCATTGTTAAAAACAATATAAGAGTTATAGAGTACATTGGATGTCTTACTATACCATATAATCCAGTATCTACAACTTTTTGATTTTCTTGTACTTCAACAGTTCTAGAAAGATAAGTATTTTCTCTTAATACTTCTGCATATAAAATGTAGGATACTATAAATATGACTGAAGAAATTATTACAATAATATTGGGTATTGTTATCCATGAAAATCTATAATTTAAACCTGCTACTATAAATCCTACTAAAAACATTAAACCACTGTATAAAATTACTTGTTTTTGCTCAAATTCTTTTTCTTTAACATCTAATCTGCTTTTCAACAACATAGGATTCTTAATCATTAATATAATACCTGCTATAAACATAGGAACAAATAATATTCCCATAAATAACCATGCATTCCAATAATTAATAGTTCCTGCCGGAAGAAATAATAGAATACCTACTAATATTACTCCAAAAATATATTTTGTTATAGCTTTTAAAAATAATTTTATATTCATATCATCACCATAATTTTATTATATACTAATTTTTTTATTAAGG
>JAEEGL013852428.1_pt1 | contig 45643 bp, 49 predicted proteins | sample 9134231 | NCBI WGS metagenome assembly JAEEGL01 (sample SAMN16246548, study PRJNA631951) | gut metagenome | biome: gut microbiome; feature: rumen; material: fiber-attached | host: Bos | place: Iran: Karaj | collected 2018-10 | reverse complement strand
TAAAGACTTGAGTCATTCCGACTTTACGTCCTAAGATTCCTTTCATCTTTCTTTCCTCCGTTTATATTTTTTCTTTTTTTACTTTATGTTAATAGCAACACCACTTGGAATATCTAAGTGAGCAAGTGCTTCAACAGTTTCCTTTGTTGGGTTCTTGATGTCGATTAATCTCTTATGAGTACGACTTTCAAATTGTTCTCTTGAGTCTTTATACTTATGAACAGCTCTCAAGATTGTAACCTTTTCTACATCAGTTGGTAGAGGTACAGGTCCAACAACTTCTCCCCCAGTTCTTTTTACAGTTTCGATTATTTTTCCGCATGCTTGATCTAAAACTCTGTGATCATATGCTTTTAAAGTAATACGAACTTTGTTACTTGACATTTTATGTCCTCCCTTCGTCTATATCTAGTATAGGCTCGCTCCGTGTGAATTACCCGACAATTTTCGAAAAGATTTTAACAACCCTTCCTAGCGTATCGGCAACCTCCCACATCTAAGCAGTCATACATTTTCCATTTTAGCACTGAGCATATATAAAATCAAGGATTTTTTGCATTTTTTTGCATAAAAAAATATCGCTTTACGATACTTTTTTATTTTTCTCGATTAAAATTTCTGAATCTTTCATTTCTTTTGGGATGGCAATGTCCATATATTTTAGTAAAGTTGGGGCAAAACTAGATAAGTTTCCGTTAGTTAACTTTACTTTATTATCCATTATTATAAATGGTACTGGGCTTAAAGTATTCTTAGTAATTACTTTATTATCCCTGTCTATAATGGTATCCGCATTGGAATGACTTCCTACTATAACTATTTTGTAGAAGTTTTCTTCAGCTTTTTCTAATATTTTACCTAAGCACACATCTATTGCTTGAAGTGCATTGATTGTTGCTTGGTAGTTACCAGTGTGTCCTATTTCGTCAGGGTTAGCAAAGTTTACAAGAATGAAGTCATAATCTTCTTCCATACATTTAATAGCTGTTTTGGCTATTGTTAATGATTGCATTTCCGGTTTCATATCAAAACTGTCTACTTCTGGACTATCTATTGTATAAATGTCACAGTTATCTAGTTTGACGTATTTTTCACCTTTAAGGAAATAATTCATTGAACTTGCTTTGATATTCTCATAGATGTGAGCTTGGCTTAAATCTAGACTTGCTAGATATTCAGTTAAAGTATTTTCATATACTTTAGTATCAAAGAAATAGTTCTTATTTAAATCTGGATCTATTTCATATAAACTATAGATTTTATTATTGTAATCATGAGTATCAAATTCAACAAAGTCTTCATTGCTCATAGATTCTAGTAATTGAGCTTGATTGTCTTTACTGAAATTTAATAACATGATTGTATCTTTTTCATCTATAACACAATAATTAGATGTTTTGATTGGTGGCATATATTCGTCAGAAATCTTTTTGTCATAACATTTTTTAATTATTAAACTAATATTAGGACTTTCTATACCTTTTTCATTAAATAATAGATCATAGTACATTTTAGTACGTTTATAGTCTCTTGTTTGATCTAAGGCATAGTATCTTCCACAAATAGAAGATAATTTAATGTTTTTAGTAAGATAATTATCTATTTCTTTAACGAATGAATTAAGAGAGTGCTTATCAGCATCTCTTCCATCAGATATAGCATCTATATATACATTGTTTTCAATTTTACTTTTATTTAATTCATTAATAAACCATTTTAAGTGGTTTATATGTGATGAAACTCCACCATCAGATAGTAAAATAACTATATGTAAGTTATTAGAGGGATGTCGTTTTAAATAATCTATCATTTCAGAGTATTTACGATTATATTTAAGACTATCATGCTTTAGGATTCTATTAACTTCATTTAGTTTATTTTCTATCTCACGGCCTGCACCAATGATTTTGTGTCCTATTTCACTACAAGAGCATTGTTTAGTGGGAAGGTTAACATTTTCACCACTAGCTTTTAGTAGGCAATGAGGATAGTTGTTCCATATATCAATAAAATTATTCATTCCGGCCATTTTAATTGCGTTTCCGTAGATATCTTCTCGAACACCAAAGCCGTCTAGTATAATTGTTAATATCTTCTTCATTTTTAAGTCTCCTGTAATTATGATAGCATAAGAAAAAAAGAAATTACAAGACTACTTGCAATTTCTTTTTAAATATTCAACTATTGTTGCAATAAACAAGCTATTTGAAGGGTTTAGTTTGTTATAGCTTAGAATATTTTCAAATAATTCATTCGAATAATTATAATCACTATTTAACCAACCGACTTCAATAGCATATCTTATCGATCTTTCAATAGAACTAACCTTTTTAGCAAACTTCTTACTTAATAAAGGATATAATTTAGTCGTAATACTATAAAGAAGATTATTGTCTTCGTAACACATTTTAATTCCTTCAATTAAGAAACGGTATCCGTCTTTATTAGGTGAAATACCTAGTTTGTTTAAAATATTAATTATATCTAGTTCACTAATGTTCATAATGCTCCTTCCAACATTAGTGATTTCAAAGTTTTTTTAAATATTCTTGATATATAGTTTTTACTTCTTGAGGATCTTTACAGGATTCTCCTAAAACAAAGCCATCTATTATTTCAGCTTTGGCTATATCTTTTATGTTGTTTTCATTAACACTACCGCCATATAAAACAGGAATATCTATTTCATAACGGCTTTTTAATAGTTTCTTTATATAATTTACACGATCTTTAATAATGGATACTGATGGTTGCTTACCAGTGCCTATTGACCATATTGGTTCATAAACTATTAACATTTTTTCTCTTTTATAATCAGGAATTTTATCAATGATGTTTGTTAATTGATTATAAAGGATATTTTTGTCCATATTATTAGTCTTTTCTTTTTCTGTTTCACCAACAAAATAGATGGGATGAATATGGCTATGATATGACTTTTTAATCTTTTCACTTATTATTTCTTCTGTATCTTTGAAGATATTTCTTCTTTCACTATGACCTATTAGAGCATATCTAACGTCCATACTATGAAGTTGAGTAGCTGATATTTCACCAGTATGGCTACCTTCTTCATAACTAGATACATCTTGAGAACCTAATGAATAGGTTTTCTTCTTAAACATATAAATGTATAAAGAAGAAGGACATATTATTAGCTCAAGTTCAGGGGATGTCTTAATAAAACCAATTTGATTAACATAGTTAAGCATTTCGTCTTTGGTTTTATTAGATTTTAAATTACATATTAAGTATTTACTCATCTTGAATATTATCGATAGCTGGTAAGCCTTGTAAGATTATGTATTCTAGAGTTGCTCCGCCACCAGTTGATAAAAAGTCAAATCGGTCTTCTAATTTAAAGTGTTTAACGGCACTAACTCCGTCACCACCACCAACAATCTTAACAGCTTTACTGTTAACAATATTTGTTAGTAATTCTCTAGTACCAGTTGCGTAACGCATGTCTTCGTATTTACCAGCTGTACCATTAACAAATATGGTAGCTGATTCCATAATAACATCTTTATACTCATTAACTGTTTTCATACCGATATCGTAGATTGCATCATCATCGTTAACTTTATCAACACCAACGTGTTCTAGATAATCTTCATCATATGATCGACCTACAATTACGTCGACAGGTAGAATTATCTTTTCACGATATTGAACTAGAAGATTTCTTAGTTTTTCTTGGATATCGTAACTATCAGTTCTTAAGGATTTTCCCGTAGGGAATCCTAATGCATATAAACATGAATTTGCTATTCCACCACCAATTAGTAAGTGGTCGCATTTTGGAAGTAAAGATTCAATTAATTCTACTTTATCTTCTACTTTAGCTCCACCCATAACAATAGTGAATGGATGAGCTGCATGTAAGACATATTTATCTAGCATTTCCATTTCTTTTTGAACTAGGAAACCAATGCAACTTGGAAGGTATTTAGCAACACCAAACGTTGAAGCATGTTTACGATGGGCAGAGCCAAAGGCATCTAAACAGAAAATATCTGCTAAGCCTGCCCAATACATCGATAATTGCGCATCGTTTTCGCTTTCTAGTTTGTTTGGTACATCTTCAAATCTAGTATTTTCCAATACAAGGATTTCCCCAGGTTGCATACTTTCTATTTTAGCTTCTAAGTAAACGTTTCTTGTTTGTTTACTGAAGATTACTTTTGTGCTTACTAATGTTTGTAGGTAAGCTGCTATAGGTGCTAAAGAGTTAGTGGCTTTATCAGCTTCGGTTTTAACTTTGCCAAAGTGAGATAAGATTATTATCTTAGCGCCTTGTCTTATTAAGAATTCGATTGTTTGTAAAGAAGCGATTATTTTACTATCATCAAGTATCTTTCCATCTTTAAAAGGGACGTTGAAATCACATCTTAATAAAACTTTTTTACCTGCAACATTCATGTCTTGGATTCTTTTTTTCATATTATCACCAATTCTATTATAAATTATGTACCTTGGGGAGTGCAATTTAAGTGATTTTATTTACACAAAAAAAGTGTCTATTCGACACTATTTTTCAATATTCATAAGTTTCTTAGCTGTTCTCATCATTTGAGCAGTATAACCCATTTCGTTGTCATACCAAGCTACTATCTTAATAAGTTGTTTTCCTTCGCTTTCTAAGACACTAGTACATAGACCGTCTACTAAAGCTCCACTCTTCTTACCAATTACATCGCTAGAAACAATTGGATCCATAGTAATCTTTAATGTTTCGTTTTGATTATTAGTAAACAGTGTGTTGATTTCTTCAACTGTAGTATTTCTCTTTGGTTCAATTGTAACATCAACTACTGAGCCATCTGATACTGGAACACGGAAAGCATTTCCGTCTAACTTACCAGCAATAGAAGGAATAACTAAACCGATTGCTGAAGCAGCACCAGTAGATGCTGGAACAATGTTTTGAGCACATGCTCTACCACGACGAGCCATAATTCCTTTTTTGTGAGGAATATCTAATGTAGCTTGATCATTAGTATAAGCATGAACTGTAGTCATGTATCCTTTTTCGATACCAATATTATCTTCAATTACTTTTAGGACTGGTGCTAAACAGTTAGTAGTACAAGATGCTGCTGAAATAACTGTTTCAGTACCATCTAAAGTATCAGAGTTAACATTGTAAACAATTGTTTTCATTTCACCTTTACCAGGAGCAGAAATAATAACTTTCTTAGCTCCAGCTTGGATGTGTTTACTAGCACCTTCTAAATCAGTGAAGTGTCCTGTACATTCTAGAACAACATCTACTCCTAAGTCTTTCCATGGAAGATTAGCTGGATCTTGTTCAGCAAATACTTTAATTCTCTTTGAGCCTTTGATAACGATTTCATCACCTTCAAAGTCTATAATGTTTTCATGGAATGAGCGATGATTAGTATCGTATTTCAATAAATAAGCTAGTGTTTCTGCATCTGTAAGGTCATTGATTGCTACGATATCAAAGTCAGTTCCTGTAATTATTTCTCTAAAAGCAAGTCTTCCAATTCTACCAAAGCCATTAATTGCAACTTTAATCATTTTTACCCTCTTCTTTCTTATTTATAATTTTCAAATATACTCTTACCAATGAATTCTCTTAAGATTGAATCTTCACTTACATAATCCGATGGGATTGGGAAGAATGTCTTAAGTGAACTTATTAGTCTTCTTGCTTCATTATATGCTGGAGAATTACTCTTAACTGAGTATAGTAGTGGTTCTACATATACTTTTAATACTCCTATTTCATAGATTAATGAAGTGTTTAGAATCCAATCAACATTGTTAATATATGGGAAGATGTATTTTTCTTCACCGCATCTAACAGTGTTCCAATAGTTAATTGTTCCACCTACATCGTAAGATCTAGAACGATTGTCTCGTACTATTCTTCTCATTAAACGTAAATCTGCAGTTGAGATGTAGTTGTGACGATCTATATTCATTGGAATGAATGGACTAATATAAACTTTATATTTCAATGTTGGATCAATATCAGGAGTCATTTCATCATTAATACAATGTAAGCCTTCTAGTAAGATAATTGCATTTTCTTCTAGTTTAACTGGCTCATCGTTGTATTCTTTTTTACCAGTAACAAAGTTAAATGTTGGAACATTTACTTTCTTACCTGCTATTAAATCTTTTAATTGTTTATTTAATAATTTCAAATCTAGACATTGTAAACATTCGAAATCGTAATTTCCATTTTCATCTCTTGGTGAGTCTTCTCTTTCTTTGAAGTAATCATCAACAGATATTACATATACTTGTTTACCTCTACTTCTCAATTGAAGAGCAACTTTTTTAGTTGTGGTTGTTTTACCACTACTAGATGGACCAGCAAAGAAGACATAACGTGATTTCTTTCTAATAATATCTTCTACTAGTTCATATACTTGATTATTGAAGTTACCTTCAACAATTCTAATGAAGTCTTCGATTTCACAATCAGAGATTTTTTTATTTAAATCTGATATATATGGAGTTCCTAGTTCTTGAATCCATTTTTTGCCATTATCAAAACACTTGATAATGTTTTGATAGTGAATATACTCTGGAACTTTAAATTTAGTATTACGGGAAGCAAACAATAGAACTAGTTTGTTTTCGCCTAGATATACTAAATCATATTTTCTTAAGCAACCTGTTGAGTATGGCATTTCACTATAAAAATAATCAAGACAATCTCTTAATTTATAAATGGTTACTATTTTATTTATAAGGTTATGAATGTTTTGAGCTTTTTCTGGAGCACCAACTTTTTTGTAATAGCTGATTGCTTCTTCGGCTGCAACGTTGATTGTATATATTCTTTCATCAGCGTTGATTATTTCATTCATTTTAGTCTTTAGTTTTTTAGCGTCATTTAGATTGAATTTCTTTTCGCCATGAATAGTCATATGGATACCATTTGCTATTGAATGGTCAAAAGTTACTTCATATTCGTCACCAAAGCATTCTCTTAATGCTACTTCAGCAACGAATTCTAATCCGCTTTTATTAATACGATATCCATTTGTGTCGGAAATATCGATAAAGTCTATTTTTGTATTTCTATAAATTTTAGTGTCCATTGGTACTGTTTCATTATCTATTTCAGCACCTACAATACTATATTCTTTCTTTGGTTGATATATTTGACTCAACTCATAAATAGTTGTACCTTTTTCTACCTCAATTATAGTACCATCATTTAATGTAACACTTGCTCTGTTTGAAGCCATATAAATCCCTCTCGTATTCTAAAGTAATTATACTATATTATTATTCATTTTGCATTTAAAAGTTATTTTCACTAGACAATGAAATATTTTTTGTTCTATGTTATAATTCTTTTAGGAAAAAGGGGATTCTATGAAAAAGGAATTAATAAAGTTTTTTATTGCCTTAGGACTGATGGTTATTCTCAGTATTCTTTGTTATGTCAACTTTTTCTCATCACCTTATATTACAGGGGTAGAAATAACAGAGAGTAAAAGATTTGTTGATCAAGTAATCTTTAATATAGATATTAAAACCAATATGCTTAAATTGAATAAGGACGTATGGTGTTTAGTTTCTGAAGAAAAAAATATGCCAACTGTTATAGATGACAGATGGGTTAAAGCTGAAAACGGATATTGTTCTTATACTATTGAAAATGGAAACTATAATATTTTTGTTAAAGATGCTTATGGAAATATGAATGATTTATATTCCCAAAAGGTTGAGATAAACAAAATATTAGAAGCTAAGGTAAGTAAGAGTGTTCTTTATTTATATAAAGGTCAATCCGAGAAAGTAAGTTATGAGTTAGTTACTTTAGGAAAAGTTGAAGATAATACGAGATTGTTATCTAATGACGATAGTATTGTTACTGTTTCAAATGACATTATTACTGGTAAGGATTATGGTGCAACAATAGTAAAAGTTGTTGATGATAATGGTAGTTATGGACTTATTCAAGTTTATGTATCGCCATTTATTAGAAAACCAGAAATTGATACTGGTAAGCCATATATTTCTTGCAAACAATTTTCGAAAGAAGATGCTGATTTAATTGATAAGATGTTACTAGACCGAATAGAACAAGCTGGTTATCAAACAAGAGCTGGCGTTGTTGCTGCTGCAAGATTTGCTACTCTAGAATTTAGTTATCGTATTCATTATTTCTATGAAAATGGACGTTTAAATAACTATGCTCCTTATCATCATGTTGATGGTGAAGGACGTTATTATCATAGAGGTATGTATTTAAATGAGAGTAAGTTCAATGAATTGGATCCTAATGGTACTTTTGTAGGTCCAGCAACATGGGGTTGTGATTTACTTAACTTTACTGACTGGGGACCTTGGGTATCTGGTAAGTATTATCCTAATGGTCTAGACTGTTCGGGATTTACAACTTGGGCATTATATAATGGTGGTTTTGATATTGGTGATATTGGAGCCGGCGTTGAACAAGGGCATTATGCTTTAACTGATATTGGAGAAAAAGTAGATTTAACAGATGACTTAATGTCATCTGGTCGTGTTAAAGTTGGTGATTTGATTGGATTAAATGGTCATATGGCAATCTTAGCTGGTTGGGATAGTGAGAACTATTATATAGCTGAATCATTAAATACAACAAAAGGTGTTGTTATGACTGTAGTTCCAAGAAGTAAGTTAGTTCATAATAGTATTTATAAATATGTAGTTTTAATGGATAGTGTTTATAAAAACGATGGTAATTTAACAAATTATTGGGCATAAAAAAAATAGAGTCTATACTCTATTTTTTATTGCGTTGAAACTTTCGTAGCTATTTCAATAATAGTATTTATACCATTACCACTACCATAGTCTTTAGCAACATCCGCTACAGATGTTCCATAGTAATGTGAACCCCCTGGGGTTAGATATTTGGTCTCTAGTAAATTAGCATGGAAATCAATAAATTCAGCTATACTATCAAATCCAGCATATCGTTTCCAACAGTCGGTAGTCTTTTTGCCGTTTCCATAAGATTGATTATAGTAACGTACACCACCAATATTATTACAATGATTAGTTAAGTATGATCCTAACCAACCTGATTCATATGAATATAAACCGATTAGATAGAAAGCATTAACACCATGATTTTGTTCAGCCAGATATAGATCATGTACTAAAGGTAAATATACTTTGGCTTTACCTTTATAAGCTGTACTATTTTCTATTACACTATATAATTCAGATTCGCTTAAACCGCTTATTTTTGTTACGTTTGTTGAGTCAAAGTACTTACCATTACCAACAGCTACACGTGTTTGACCACTTCCTTGGCTTGTTGATGGTTGGCCTACATATTGTGTAGAACCAGCTTTATCCCTCTGGGCAACTTTTTCTTTCCAGTTTTTTATGTCTTCTTCTGTTATTGCATATTTTGAAGCGTCCTCTTGTCTTCTTCTTTCATCATTTACTTTAGCAACTTCAATTAAAGTATTACAATCATTTGCATTTGTAAGACAAACTGTGCAACCAGCAAATTCAGAAGCAGTTTGTTGATATTGAACGCTTAGATTAAAAAAGAAATCTAAGATTGTAGGAAGTAGGAATATTATAATTCCTGCAATAAGTCTTCTTAATAACATTGTAGAAGATTTTTTTATTTCATCTTCTTTACCAGACATAATTACTTTAGCAAAATCAGACATTCCTAGAATAATTATTAATAGAGGAACAACTATTTTGATAATAGTTAAAATAAGATACCCTATTTTCATTGTTCTTAGGAAAGATTCTGAATCACATAATCCTAATGATAAAAATTGGTACATAACTATCACCCTTCGTTTTTATTTTTATGTCTTTCAACCAATTTCTTTACTTTGATAAAATAGTGATTTACGCCAGATTTACCAATTGTTCTTCCGGTTTCTTGCGATATAATATCAGCAAGTTCACTTAGAGATGTTTCAGGATACATTTCACGATACCTGATAGCTTCACGAACATTTTCATCTAGTAAACCAAGTAAATCATTTTCTTTAATATATGCTATATCTTCTAATTGCTTTATTCCTGTTTTAAGAATCTTCTCTTGATTAGCTATTTCACAATTATTAAGTCGATTTACCATGTTTTTATGGTCACGATAGATTCTTATATCTTCGAAGTAGAAAAAACAGTTTGTAGCTCCTAAAAGACGTATTAAATCACTAATCATTTCAGCACTCTTAACGTATGTCATATAATTATTTCCACGTTTAATTACTTTAGCTTGAATGTTGTAGTTTTTTAGAACATCAATTAGGAATAAACAATCTTTTTTATAAGTAGAAGTAAATTCTAAATGGTATCCAGATGTACTAGGGTCATTAATACTTCCACAAGCTAGGAATACCCCTTTTAAGAAAGCTGCTCTTTCTTCGTGTGTAGTTAAGAAGTATTCTTCTGGAAGAGTTCTTTTACCATCCTTCCAAATATTTAATGATTCAAGAATATCTTCTACTTTCTCATTTATTTCAAGAATGTAGATTTGCTTTACTCTAAATCTTTTTTGAATACGTACTGTTATTTTGATATTGATACCAAAATTACTTTTGATATCTTTGTAGATTCTTCTTGCTATGGAAGCATTTTCAATAGTTAAAACTATTTTTTTATTTTGTAAATGACTTGAATAACGTAGGAATCCTGATAATTCAACTAAGGCATCTAAATTAGAAATATCATTTTGGGTAATTTCTTCTTTTAATCTAGTTGAAAATGTCATTCTTGTTCAGATTCCATTATGTAAGAGAAGATTAGATATGCTGTTTTAAGAGCATCATGTCTAACGTAACCTTCTTCTACTTTAAATAGTTTTTCAGGTATTAAATGAACACCCATTTTTTCAATTTCTTCTTCATCTATTAATACGGCATCTTTACCTTCAGATTTTGCTAATAATGACATTTTATGTGGGATTTCTGAAGTGTTAGCAATTACTGCATCAATAGAATGTTTACCCAATGTTTTTTCTAAGAATTTAATATGATCACTTACTTTGAATTCGTCTGTTTCACCAGGTTGAGTAAGCATGTTGCAAATATATAATGTTTTAGCTTTAGAATTTTTAATAGCTTTTTGGATTTCAGGACAAATTAAATTTGGCATGATACTAGTTATTAAAGAACCTGAGCTAATTATTATTAAATCGGCTTTAGAAATGGCATCTAAGACTTTTTGATTAACATGAATCTTTTTACTATATTTGATTTTGGCAATGTGTTGACGAGCTTCAGTAATCTCAGCTTCGCCGTAGATTACCTTTCCTTCTTTAGTTATGCCAACTAAATCAGCACAATCTTCGGTTAAAGGAAGGATTGTTCCTTTAACGTCTAATAAATCACATAAAATTGGTAAGGAGTGAGCAAAATCTCCTTTCATTTCAAGAAGTGCTGTCATAATTAAGTTCTTAATAGAATGATTTTCAAGACCGCTACCCTTCTTAAAACGATAGTTAAATAAATCTTTAACTCCTTTTGATTCAGTAGACATTGCCATTAAAACTTTAGTAATGTCTCCAACGGCAGGAATTTGAAATTCTTCTCTTAATTTTCCTGTACTTTTACCATTGTCAGATACACTAACAACAGCTGTTATATCTAATGGGAATTGCATTATGCCTTTCAATAATTGAGATTGGCCGCTGCCTCCTCCGAATATTACGACTTTTTTCATAAAATCTATTATCTCCATTCCCTGTTATAATATCATAAATATTGGAAAATAAAAAGAAGCATAAGCTTCTTAATATCTAGTATTCCATGAGTAACCACGGACATTTCTAATATGTGTTACACCTTCGTTGGCTGTTACTTTAGTATTAACTTTAAAAGTACTCCAACTTGTGTAATCTTTTAAGTAATGGTTATAAGAAATACTATAGTGTAAGTGTGGACCAGTTGTACATTTATCATAATAGAATGTTGATGAATCGCCACCAACAGTTCCAATTACGGTACTTGGCGTTACTGTTTGACCAACTTTAACATTAATAGCAGTTAAGTGTCCATATTCACTAGTATATTTTTTGCCACCGACAATATGATGGATATAAATGATGTTACCACCACAACTATTTTTATAACTTGTAGCAGCAACTACACCATTTGCTGGAGCATAGATAGCTGTTCCTTTAGCGTTACCACCAATATCAATACCAGTATGTCCATTGTTTCCATAAGCTTGCGTTATCTTTCCATATTTTAATGGACGATTAAAGCTTGTAGATGATAACATGTATCTGTTATTGAAACAAGCATCAATAGTATCAGAATCACGACATCCTGCTTGTTCATATTGTTTAATTAAGTTTTGTTTTGCTTTTATTTGTTCTTGGTAATCCATACCAATTGTAGCTAGCTTTTCAATGTAAGCTGATATTTCATCTACTTGTTTTTCATATAAAGTAATTGAATTAGATAGAACTATGTTGTCATCAGCCAATTGAACTTGTAAAGCTTGGTTATCTTTAATTAATTTATGTAAGCCGTCTAGTTCTGATTGAGTATAATCAATGATTTGATTGATTACAGCTTGTCGTTCCATTAGTTGAGCAATTGATGAAGAATCAAAAATATAATCAATATATATTTCTCCAGAGTTTATTTGAGAATATTGTAGGACATTAATAACATTTTTTAATTCTTCTGTTTTAATCTTTATTTGTTCTTCACTTTCAGCTACTTTAGCTTTGGAATCTTCAACTTTTTTCTCGTTTTCATTGATTGTATTGTTTGCTTTAGTAATAGCAGATCTTTTATTATCGATTTCATTTTGTTTTTCTTGTGTTAATCTTTTATTACTTTCAGCTTTAGCTTGCATGGCTGCAAGTTCATTTTTCTCATCTCTTAAAGTACCATTAGCTGCATTTACTGTAAGGGGAAAGATTAAAAGAAGGAAAAATATAATTAATATTTTTTTCTTCATTAGATCTTCAAATGTCTCCTTACTGTGAAGTAGCTACCAAACATACCTACTACTGCACCTATTAATAATAAGATTCCAGAAATATATAAAGTGAATGGGAATGGTTTAACCATCTTTATGAAGTTAGTGAATAAGTAACCTTCTAACTTATCGTAAGCTACTGTATAACCCCAAATTGTCATTACTATTGGTACTATTGAACCGATAATTCCAAGGAATAATCCTTCAATAGTAAATGGTAATTTAATTACGAAATTACTTGTTCCTACTAAACGCATGATTTCTATCTCACTCTTACGAGCATAGATTGTAAGTTTAATAGTGTTACAGATTAGGAATACTGTTACACAAACTAGTCCTAAGATAATAGCTAATGCAACTCTTTGAACTACTTTAAATACTGGTATCATTTTTTCAACGATATTAGCACTGTATTGAACGTTAGTAACTTTATCAATTTGTCTTATAGTATTTGCTGTATTTTCCATATCAGTAACATCTCTAACTGTGATAATGAATTCTGGTTCTAGTGGATTAGTCTCAGCTGTCCAAGTATTCATTATGGCATATAGTGATGAGTTTTTATCAGAATTTTCCATTGTTTCATTTTTTATGGTTTCTTTGTCTTTATAGATTAATTCATCACCTTTAACATTTTTGATTTCTAGTATTTTACTCTTGACAGTGTTTATTTCTTCCTCTGTAGCTTTTTTATCAACATAAGTAATTATAGTTAGAGAACTTTCGATATTCTCTGTAAAATTACTGATATTAATTGATAAAATAAGTGCGATAGCAACAATTACAAGTGTAATCGTTGTACAGATGATTGAAGCAAGACTTAAACTAAAGTTACGGAAGATACTTTTAATAGCACTACCAATGTTTCTAACGAATATTCTAATTGCTTTCATCGGCATCATAACTTCCTTCCCTAGTGTCTTTTATTAATACTCCATCTTCGATAGTAACAACTCTCTTCTTCATGGAGTTAACAATTTCTTTATCATGTGTAACCATTATTACTGTAGTACCCATTGTTTTATTAATATTATTGATAACTTTAACGATTTCTTTGGAAGTTTTAGGATCTAGATTTCCAGTTGGCTCATCACAAATTAGTAGTTTTGGTTCATTAACGATTGCTCTTGCAATACATACTCTTTGTTGTTGTCCACCAGCTAGCTGGTTAGGGAAACTTCTAATCTTATCTTTTAAGCCTACTCTTTCTAAAGCTCTAAGAACTCTTATCTTTATATCTTTGTTTTTCAAGCCAAGGTTTTCTAAACCAAATGCTACGTTTTCATATACAGTAAGCTTTGGTAGTAGTTTAAAGTCTTGGAAAACAATACCAAGTTTTCTTCTAAGTTTATATACTTGACTGTTTCTTAGTTTAACAACATTTATACCACCAACCATTACTTGTCCTTTAGTTGGTTTTTCTTCTCTATATAATAATTTAACCAGAGTTGATTTTCCGCAGCCAGAAACACCTGTTACGAAAACGAACTCTCCCTTATCGATTCCTAAACTCAAATCAGCGATTGCTGTTACTCCATTTTTATAAATTTTATAACAATGTTTTATGTCTATGAATTTCATATTTCACCGCCTTATATTAATAATTATAACAAAACAAGGGGTAAAAAAAAACTCTCAGGGGTTCTGGAGCTTTTTTGTTTTACAAATAATTCTTAAAAGTGTAAAGATTTTACGGGTTTTTTATAAATATTTCATATATTCAGCAAAATTTGGTTTTTCTTGACCTAATTTTGTTGACTTCCCATGACCTGGATATAAAGTCGTATTGTCAGGATATTGTTTTAGTTTTTTAAGACTATCAATCATATCTTTATTGTTTCCGCCTAAGTCTGTTCTACCAATACCGCCATTAAAGATGAAGTCACCAATAAACATTGTGTTGTCTTTCTTAAAATAAAAGGCTTTTGAATCAAAGGTATGACCTGGGAATTCAATTACTTGATAATCAAAATCAGAAGTATAATCTCCATTAACGTCGATATCATAAGTACTTAATAATTCTTCTAGAGCACCAATATGGTCTGGATGAAAATGAGTTACTAAACAACCAATAACGTTCTTTCCTTCTAGTTTTTCTTTTATTTTCTCAAAGTCATCACCTGGATCAATGACTAGAGTTTTATCTTTGTTAGTAATAATGTAGCAGTTGGTTTCAATTGGTCCAACTTCAATTCTATCAATTTCCATGTATATCACCTCTTTACATTGTATATTAAACAATCTCTTTTGTAAATTTAATAATATGTTATAATTTAAGTAGAATTCGGAGGTATTGCAATGGAAATACTTTATAGTTTTTTATTTATAATAATCATAGCTGGAGCATTAGCAATTTATTATGCTTATCAGTTTAATAAGTTACAGCATTCAAAGACTAAAATTGATCATGCTGAGATGTTAATTGATGAATCATTAAGAAATAGATATGATTTTTTAAATAAAGTAGATTCTTTTGTTAAAACTGAGTTAAAGAATGATAAATCTTTCTTTAAGGGATTAGATAAGATTAAGGAAGAAGATATTAGTAATTTTGATTTAGACCGTCGTCTAAAAGAGTATATTGTAATCTTTGAACAAATAAAGACTGATTATGAAGAACTAGGAAATAGTAAAACTTATAAAGATTTGGCAAACGAGAATAAAAACATTGACGAAAGATTAGAATCTGCTAAGAGCTACTATAATAAATATACTAGCGAATTAAATGATGCAATAAGACAATTTCCATCTAATATCGTTGCTAAGATGCATGGTATAGAAATTAAACCATTCTTTGATGGTAAGAACATGCAAGATGAAAATATAGATGATTTTAAATTTTAAAAAGACTCATTAGAGTCTTTTATTTTGTATTAATATTCCAATCAATTTCTTTAATGTTATGTTCTTTAAGGAAGTTATTTGTTTTGGAGAATGGTTTACTACCAAAGAAGCCATAACGAGCGGAGAATGGTGATGGATGTGGAGATGTTATAATTAAATGATTCTTATTTGTTATTAAACTAGCTTTTTCTTTAGCAAAGTTTCCCCAAAGAATAAAGACAACTGGTTCTTCTTTTTGATTTAGAACTTTAATAATGTAATCAGTTAATCTTTCCCAACCAAGATTTCGATGAGATGCTGGTTTATCTTTTTCAACTGTTAAGACTGCATTTAGAAGTAGTACTCCTTCTTTAGCCCATTTAGTTAAGTCTCCAGTATTAGCTATTGGAATTCCCAAATCATCATTTAATTCCTTATAAATGTTTTGTAATGATGGTGGAATCTTGATTCCTTCTTGAACAGAGAATGATAAGCCATGGGCTTCACCTTCTCCATGGTAGGGATCTTGACCAACAATGACTACTTTAGTATTAGCGTATGGTGTTAGTTTTAAAGCGTTAAATACATAGTTCTTAGGAGGATAGATAGTTTTAGATTTATATTCTTTACTAACTATTTCCATGAATTTTCTAAAGCCTTCACTTTCCCATACTATCTTTAGTTTTTCATCCCAGTCATTTCCTATCATAATACCACCTACCTATATTATAAAAAATAAGTTAATGAATGTCATTAACCTATTCTTCTTATTGATAATCTTTCTTGTTCTTCTCTGTCTTCTAGTTCTTCTTCTATTTTTTGTTTAATAAGATGTCTTAAACTACCTTGAGCTTTTAAATCTTCTAATTGTTTTTTATATTCTTCTGTATTTTTATGAGCTTGTATATATTCCCATAGTTGTTCTACTGTTGGATGATTTCCTTTAAAAATATAAACGAATGTATCAAGTTCTTTATTTGATGTTCTAGTAAGAATGAAACGATTAGTTGGATCTAGTCGATAAGATAATAAATCTAATTGAACTCCTGTTAAGAATTCTGTTGCTTTTGATGAAAGTAATCTAGTTTTTAAAGTTGGTGTATTTTTAATCATTATTGTTCCAATTTCTTGGATTTTTTCTGGGCCTTTTACTTTGACAACAAAATCCCATTCTGTTTCAAAATTCTTTTTTTCTATATACCCTTGTTCTTCTGTAGTAGTATATAATGTACCTACTAAGTAGTCTTGTACTCTTATAGTGTCTTTATTTGGTTTAGCACCTTTTTCTAATATATATTCTGCCATATATAATCTCCTTTTTTAACGATTGATTTTTATACTAATTCAAATGATTTTTTATGTCAATAAAAAAAGAAGATTTTATCTTCTTTTATTTATGATATGTTTCGTTATTTAAGATTTTAAACGAACGATATAGTTGTTCTAAAAGAATTGCTCTAAATAAGCCATGTGGAAAAGTCATTTTGGAAAATGATAATCTGTAGTTCGCTCTTTTTTTGATGTCTTCATGTAATCCATAGCTACTACCAATTATAAAATCAATAGTTCCATTAGTTAGGAAAGTACTATCAATCTTTTTAGCTAAAGCTACAGAATCAATATTTTCACCATCAATATCTAGAGCTATGACATAATCTTGGCTGTTGATATGTCTTAAGATATCCACTTTTTCAGATGCTAAATCATTGGTATCTTTTAGTTCTATTATCTCTAGTTTATGGTATTTAGATATTCTTTTAGTGTAATCTTCAATCATTTTATTTAGATAATCTTCTTTGATTTTACCTAAACAAATAATTTTTATCATAATTCAATCACTTCGCTTTTTTCTCTTTGACTAGCGCAAGAGATGTTTTTGAATTTTATATCGTATTCTTTAAATGTCTCTTTGATTGTTTTTAATGCTTGATCAGGTGTATTGTTTTTCTCTGATAAATGCATTAGAAGAATCTTTTTAGTATTAGGTCCAATTAATTTGGCTAGATATACTGAACTATCTTTATTAGATAAGTGGCCATAAGGACCTAAAACACGGTCTTTTAACCATTTTGGATAAGGACCATGTAATAACATTTCTATATCGTGATTGCTTTCGAATAGATATACATCTAAATCTGATAATTTTTTAAAGTATTTAGTATTAATGAAACCTGTATCAGTCATGTAAACGACTGATTTTCCTTCAGCTCTAATAATAAAACTTCGGGAATCAGTTGTATCATGAGATGTTTTTATAACATCGATTAGAGAATCATCTAATTCGATTTTATCACCATATAGTAATACTTTATCATAGTATTTTAAGTCCGGTATTTCGGAAAACATCTGAGGACTTACACATACTGTGGGATGGTATTTCTTTAAAAAGTTACTGAGAGCTTTAATATGATCTTCATGAACATGAGTAATTAAGATGTAATCTATATCTTCTATAGAAACAGAAAGCTCAGAAAGCTTTTCTTTTATATATTTAACAGTTGTTCCAACATCAAGTAGTATTTTATTAGCTTCTGTTTCAATATATGTTACATTGCCTTCTGAGCCACTTGCTAAGTTACATATTCTCATATTAGCTCCATAATCTTAATGGATTAATTGGGTATCCACCATTATATGGTTTACCTACGTATACACCGAAGTGTAAGTGGGTACCATATGCGACACCTGTGTGACCCATTGCAGCGATTATTTGAGCTCTTGATACTTGTTGTCCTACAGATACATATACTTTTGAGCAGTGTGCATAAACTGTGTAATATCCATTTGAGTGAAGAATTACAACATTTAAGCCGGCTGCTGAACCTACCATTCCACCATATTGTGCACTAACTACAACACCATCTAATGATGCATAAATTGGTGAGCCATAACCAGTACCAGAAATATCGATACCTTCGTGCATTACTCCCCAACGATAAGCGAAGCCAGATGTAATAACGTATGGTGTATTTGTTGGCCATGCCCATGGTTGATTATTATCAACATATCCTCTATTGTCAGGATATGGTACAACAATTTGTTTAGCTTTAGTTCCTTTAACAGTAATTTCGTTTTGAACTGCTCTTAAGACTTGTGTATCCAACACTTTAACTCCTTGGTTTTGTTCACCATTAATGAATTGTACTAAAGAAGTAACACGGTTGATACCATTGATACCTTCTTGTTTTAATTGTGAGTATCCCACATATTGATTAGGATCATATTCAACGATTTTTTGATATTGTTGATCAACATCTTCGACAACAGTTGCATCGTAGACAAATTTTAAGATTGGGTTGATTAAGGCGACGTTAACTGTTTGACCAATTGCCAATAAAGTATCTTCTGATTTAATATTTTCATTAGCAATTAACAACTCACTTGTATTAAGCTTGTGTTCTTCAGCAATTTTTTCAATAGTGTCACCTTGAACAACAGTATAATCAACTCTTGAATCGTTATTTCCGAATAGTAAGTATTTAGTTAATTCTTCAGAATCTGTATATATTTTTTCTGCTACACTAACATATGATTCTTTTACAAATATTTTATCTTGAAAGTACATATTAGTGATTACATAACCAGTATCAACGATTTCTGGTTGAGTTTTAGTTAGATATTGTTTATATCTTTCTTCGCCAACGAATGTTTTAACTACGTTGTCTAAAGCTTCTCTAAATATTTCTTGATCTAAAACATAAATATATATTGGTTCTACACCTTCAGTAGGACTCTTAATAGTTACAGTATATCCCTTAATTGTGAATTCTTTTTCATCTTTAATTGAATTGTAGATATCTTCAACTGTTGATAATTCATCTTCATAAGTATTCTTTTTAACGATTTGGAATCCTTTAGGTGGGTATACTTGATCTACTTTATATTCGTCTTTAATTTCAATTTGTTCTTTATTAATTAACGAGTATAGTTCGTCTTTAGAACTAATAAGTCCAATCTTTTCACCATCAAGATATACTTGATAGATTGAATCTGCATCCGTATTTTTTTCTTCTAAAAAGAAGGAAAAGAATAGTAGGACACCCGATAATATTGTTATTAAAGAACATAATACTATACCTTTTTTAGTCATCATATGGTTCCCCTTTATCTTCTGCTAAGTAATTTCTGAAATTACTCATATTTAATTCGAATAATAATTGGAATTTACCTGTTGAGCCTTTACGATGTTTAGCAATAATAATGTCTGCCACAACATTTTTTTGCTTATCGATTTGTTCTTTAGCTTTATAGTAATCATTACGATGAATAAATAAAACCATATCGGCATCTTGTTCAATAGATCCAGATTCACGTAAGTCAGCAAGCATTGGTTGATTATTTTCTCTCTTTTCAGCACTACGTGATAATTGAGCTAAGGCGATTACTGGAACTTTTAATTCCATAGCCATAGTCTTTAATGAACGAGAGATTTCTGATACTTCTTGTTGACGAGATTCTGGTCTTTTTCCACCTGATGTAATTAACTGTAAGTAGTCGATGATTACCAAACCTAAACCTTCTTCTTTGTTTGCAAGATTACGGCATTTAGCTTTGATTTCACCTGCTGTGATACCAGCATCATCTACAATTTGAATATTTGTTTCAGCTAATTGACTATTAGCTTCATTTATTCTCTTCCAATCATCATGATTTAATTGACCTGTTTGAATTTTATAGGAATCAACTTGACCTACTGCTGAACGCATTCTATTAACTAGTTGTTCAGCTGGCATTTCTAAGTTGAATATTGCAACTGCTTTTTTAGTATTTTGAGCTGCGTTAACAGCAATATTTAAAGCAAATGCGGTTTTTCCCATACCTGGACGAGCAGCGATGATTATTAATTCACCTTCATGCAAACCAGCAGTAGCTTTATCTAAGCTATAGAATCCTGTTGGTAGTCCAGTCATATCTGATTTGTTTTTTGATAATATCTCTAAATTTTCTTGAGCTTTAGCAATTGCATCCTTAATATGAATAAAATCACTAGTTTGTCTTTCTTTTACAACGTTTAGGATTTTTCTTTCAGCGTTATCTAGTAAAGACGTGATTTCTTCATCTTCTTCATAAGCATTTGTAACGATATCTGTAGCTGTATCTATTAAGTTACGCATAACTGCTTTATCTTTAACTATTTTGATGTAATAGTCTAGGTTAGCAGCTGTTGCTACTGAGTCTATTACTTCACTTATGTAATCAATTCCCCCGATAGAAGTTAGATTTTTTTGACGATCTAAAGCTTCTTTAACAGTAGTAATATCTACTGGAACATGTTCATCATAGCATTGCTTAATAGCTTCAAATAGTTTTCTATTAGCTTCACTATAGAACATTTCTGGGTATAGTTCTTCACATATTTTGCTTAAGGCATTTTTGTTTAAGAATGCTACACCTAAAACGCTCATTTCAGCTTCTAAATTTTGTGGCATCTTTCTTGTTGGCATTTTTATCACCTACTTTTGAAGTGTTACTTTTATTTCCCCTTGTACCTTTTTATGTAATTGGATTTTAACCATATGTGTTCCTAAACAGTCAATAGGATGATCAACAACGATTTTCTTTTTATCAATGTCAAAACCTATTTTCTTTAGTTCTTCACATATTTGCTTTGAAGAAACAGTTCCAAATACTTTATCTTTTTCTCCAGTTTTTACTTTGATTTTGATTTCTTTTGTTTTTAGTTTTTCTACTAGTTGTTTGCATTCTTCGATGTAAGCTTCTTCTTCAGCTTTTCTTGTATCAAGCTTTCTGTTTAGTTGCTTGGTATTTCCAGCTGTTGCTGGTACGGCAAGACCATTTTTAATTAGAAAATTTTTGGCATAGCCATCACTAACATCAATTATTTGATCTTTTTTGCCTTGCTTCTTGACATCTTCAAGTAATATTACTTTCATAAAATCACTCCTTTTTAATTAATGTCTGTACTTAATTATACCATTTATTCCATAAAATATAAAGACTAATAAATTCCGTAAATAAGGCAAAAAATGGTGATTTAAGTGCTTTTATGTGTGTTATAATACTTTTGAAGGTGATTTTGTATGTTAAAAGGCAAAAAAGTCTTTGTTCTAGGAATGGCTAGAAGTGGTTTTGAAGCAGCTAAACTACTAGCTCCTGATAATACTGTTTTAGTTACTGATTCTAAAGAACAAGATCCTGAACAAGTGAAAATATTGGAAGATATGGGTGTTAAAGTTGTTATCGGTGAAGATGCTCTTTCTTTATTAGATGATACATTTGATATTATGGTTAAGAATCCAGGCATTAAGTATAGTACGCCTGCTGTTGTTAAAGCCAGAGAATTGGGAATGGAAGTTATTAACGAAGTTGAACTTGCTTATGGTTATATGGATAAAGGTGTTCATATTATAGGTGTTACTGGTAGTAATGGTAAAACAACTACTGTAACTTTAATTTATAACATCTTAAAAGAAGCTGGTTTACCTGTTTATTTAGGAGGAAATATTGGTACTCCTTTATGTAATTTTGTAAAAGAATTAAAAGCTGGTGACTACTTAGTAATGGAAATAAGCGATCATCAATTATGTGATATGTATAAATTTAAAACTAATGTTAGTGTTTTGAATAACATTTTTGATGCTCATGCTGATTTCCATGACTCTCATGAGAGATATGTAGAAACTAAAAAGAAAATTTTTAACAATATGACTAAAGATGATATAGCTATTGTTAATTATGATAATGAAGAAGCGCGTGAAGCTTCTAAGGTTGTTAAGAGTAAATTATTATTCTTTTCTAAGGATACTAAACAAAATGTTTACTTAAAAGATGATGCTATTTATTATAAAGACGAAAAGGTTATTGATACTAAAGATATTAGAATTAAAGGTGTTCATAATATCGAGAATTCGATGGCAGCAATATCTGTAGCTAAATTATATGATATTAGTAATGAAGCCATATTTAAGGTGTTGAATAACTTTGGTGGTGTTGAACACCGTATTGAGTATGTAACTACGATTGATGGTGTAGATTATTATAACGATAGTAAAGCTACTAACTGTGAAGCTACTGTAACTGCTTTAAAGTCATTTAATCAACCTACTCTATTAATATTGGGTGGTCTAGATAGAGGTCATGCTTTCGAAGATTTAACAGAAGCAATGAATAATGTAACTTATGTTGCTTGTTATGGTGAAACAAAAGCTAGAATTAAGGAATATTGTGATAAAATAGGCATCGATTGCGGTGTATTTGATAATTTAATAAATGCTACAACTGCTTGTTTTGAAAAAGCACAAAAAGGTGACGTAGTCTTATTAAGTCCTGCTTGTGCATCTTGGGATCAATATGAAAAATTTGAAGATCGAGGAGACGAGTTTAAAAATACAGTTAAAAGTTTTAAGGAGGCTTAGTTATGGATATTAAAGATTATAAAAGTATCTATATGATTGGTATTGGCGGTATCAGTATGAGTGGTATTGCTGAAATATTAGTTAAATGGGGCTACAAAGTTAGTGGTTCTGATAGTGCTAAATCTGAGCAAACAGATTGGTTAGAACGTAATGGAGTTAAAGTTAATATCGGTCAAGTAAGTGAAAATATTACTGATGATATTGATTTAGTTGTATATACTGCAGCCATCCATGAAGATAATCCAGAAAGAGTTAGAGCCAAGGAATTGGGTATTCCTTCAATGGAAAGAGGTCTTTTCTTGGGTGAAATAACTAAGTTGTTTAAAGATACAATCGGAATTGCCGGAACTCATGGTAAAACTAGTACTACTAGTATGGTTACTTGTGCTTTTCTAGAAGCAAATTTAGATCCTTCTGTTCAAGTTGGTTCTAACTTGAGTAATATTGATGGCAATTATCGTTTAGGGAAAAGTGACTATTTCATTATTGAAGCTTGTGAATACTGCGAAAGTTATTTAAGCTTTAAGCAAAGAAGTGCCATTGTTTTAAATATTGATGATGATCATTTAGATTACTTTAAAACGATAGATAATATTGAGAAGAGTTTTCAAAAATATGTGTCTCAATTGCCAGAAGATGGTTACTTAGTTACAAATGCTGATGATCCGCGATGTTTAAGATTAAAGGATTATACAAAAGCTAAATTTATTACTGTTGGTACAACTGATAGTGCTGATTGGTATTATGATAGTGTTTCTTTTGATGATGATGGTTATCCTTCTTATGTTGCTTACTATAAGGGAGAAAAGAAAGGTTCAGTTAAGTTAAGAGTAACTGGTGTTCACAATGTATTTAACAGTCTTTGCTGTATAGCAATGTGTGATGCTTATGGTATTCCATTTGATACGATAGTTAAGGGCTTATATAACTATACTGGAGCTGCTAGAAGACTAGAATATAAAGGCTTATTTAATGGAGCTAAAGTTTATGATGACTATGGACATCATCCAACAGAAATACTAGCTACAGTTAAAGGTCTTAAAAATAAAAAATATAACGAATGTTGGGTTATTTATGAAGCTCATACATTCAGTAGATTAGCTGGTCATTTAAAAGATTTTGCTAAGGCTTTAGTTAATTTTGACCACATTATCATTACTGATATTTACCCTGCTCGTGAAACAAATACTTATAATATTCACGAAGAAGATTTGATAAGAGAATTAAAGGAATTAGGAAAAGATTCTATTCATATCTCTAGTCATGAAGATATTGTTAATTATTTAAAAGAAAGAGTTAAAGAAAATGATATTGTCTTAACTCTTGGAGCTGGTAATGTTACTAAAATTGCAACACTACTAATTGAAAGCAAATAAAAAAAGAAGTTTATACTTCTTTTTTTTATTACTTAACGTATGGAATTAATGCCATAAATCTTGCCCATTTAATTTGTTGAGCAATATGTCTTTGGTGTTTAGCGCAAGCACCTGTCATACGACGAGGCATAATTTTTCCTTTTTCATTTATATATTTAGAAATAATCATTACATCTTTGTAATCTACGCTTTTACCAGCACACATTTGGCATATTTTCTTTTTCTTACGATAAAATTCAGCCATTTTTAATATCCTCCTTTTTAGAATGGTAGGTCATCATCACTTAATGCTACTTCGTTACCAAAATCTTTGAATGGATCATCGCTAATATCTGTAGTAGCAATATCACTTGATGAATCGCTATTAAAGTCAGATGCTGCATTTGAATTTCCACTTCCAATGAATGTGAAATTATCAACTACAACGTCTGTAGTATATCTTTTAGTTCCGTCTTGAGCATCATAGCTTCCAGTTTGGATTCTACCTTCAACAGCTAATTCTCTACCTTTCTTAAGGTATTTAGCGATTGCTTCAGCAGTTCCTCTCCAAGCAACACATGAAATGAAGTCTGCTCCTCTTTCACCATCTGGGCCAGCTGAGCGACGATTTACTGCTAAAGTAAATCTTGTTTGACTTATTCCACTTGATGTTGTTCTTAATTCTGGATCTTTTGTTAATCTTCCAACTAATACTACTCTATTCATAACTAATTACTCCTCATCTAATTTAACAATTAAATGTCTTAATACGTTTTCATCTAATGCTGCTTTACGATCTAATTCAGATTCTGCTTCTTTAGATGCTTCTAGTTGCATTACGAAATAGTATCCATTAAGTTCTTTTTTAATAGGATAAGCTAATTTCTTTTCTCCAAGTTCTTTGTAGTCAACTACCTTAGCTCCAGTATCTTCAGCAATTTTCTTAATGTTTTCTGCTGTAGCTTTTACTTGTTCAGCTTCCATAGTTGCTTTTACAATGAACATCATTTCATATTTGTTCATTTTCTACACCTCCTTATGGTCTTTTCGGCTTTATTACATAATAAAGCAAGGAGTAAATTTCTTACTCGCTTTGTATTTTAGCACAAGATACTCCTTATGTAAATGCTTTTATAAAAAAACAAAGTCAATTGACTTTGTTTATTTTGTAACATTGAAACGGAAGTAGCAAATATCGCCGTCTTGCATTTTGTAATCTTTGCCTTCTAGTCTTAATTTACCAGCTTCTTGAACGGCTTTTTCACTACCTAGTTTTTCTAAATCTTCATATGACATTACTTCAGCTTTGATAAATCCTTTTTGGAAGTCAGTATGGATGATACCAGCACACTCTGGAGCTTTCATACCATCTTTAAACGTCCATGCACGACATTCATCTGGTCCGGAAGTAAAGAATGTTTTTAATCCTAACAAATCATATGTTGCTTTGATTAGTTGATCTAAACCTGAAGCATTAAGCCCGATGTCTTCCATGAAGGCAGTTCTTTCATCATCAGCATACTCAGATAATTCTTCCTCTAATTTAGCACACATGATAATAACTTTAGATCCTTCTTTGTTAGCATAGTCTTTAACCATATCAGTAAATAGGTTTCTACCTGCTATAGCATCTTCATCATTAACATTTGCAGCATAGATGATTTTTTTAAGTGTTATGAAATTGAATGTAGAGATGGCTCCTAGTTCATCTTCATCATATTCAACATTTCTTAGAGCTTCTCCTTTTAGTAATGATTCTTGAGATTTTTTTAATGCTCTTAATTCTAATAGAGCTTCTTTATCTTTAGTTGTTTCAGCTTTCTTTTCTATTTTAGAGATTCTATTCTCGACTATTTCTAGATCGGCTAAAATCAACTCTGTGTTGATTATCTCAATATCTCTTATTGGATCAATAGCTCCTTCAACGTGTGTTATTTCTTTATTTTCAAAGCATCTAACTACTTCAACAATAGCATCTACTTCTCTTATGTGTGATAAGAATTTATTTCCTAAACCTTCACCTTTAGATGCTCCTTTAACTAAACCAGCTATGTCTGTAAATTCAAATGTTGTAGGAATAGTCTTCTTTGGTTGATACATTTCACTTAAAACATCTAAACGATGGTCTGGTACAGTAACAACACCAACATTTGGTTCAATAGTAGCAAATGGATAGTTAGCTGCTAGGGCACCTGCTTTTGTTATGGCATTAAATAATGTTGATTTACCAACATTTGGTAAGCCAACGATTCCAGCTTTTAATGACATTTAATACACCTCAATTCCTTGACTATTATATAAAAAAACAATTGAATATTCAATTGTTTTTATGTTCCGATTGTTCCACCTATTCCGATAGGTATACCAATGAAATACCAACCAACTAATAGCAATAGTAAAACAGCTCCGATTACTAAACCATATACAGCTTGGTATCGTAATGTTTTGAAGAAACTAATTGGTTTTTCTTGTTGATTATATTTTTCTAAATATGCTAAGTAAACAGTGAAGTAAGCTAATAAAGGTGTTAAACCAATAGTTGCACATTCACCAAATCTTGTTATTAATTGAGCAAATTCAGCACTTAAACTACCATTCATGAAGGCAGGAATAGCGCTAGTAGATAATATTGCCCATTTTGCAGTAGGATTAGTAATTACTAATGATGATATGGCACTTATTATAAATAATATTACTACTAAAGCTAAGCCAGTGAAGTTTCCATTTTTAATGATATTTCCTAGGGAAACAACAATGACAGTTCCAATATTTGTCTTTTTAAAAACATTTACTAGGATTGATCCTAGGAAGATTAATATTAATGTTCTTCCTGTTCCATCTAATGAATGAGTTAAGTCTTCACAGAAATCATTATTATTCTTAATGGTCTTAGCACCTATTCCGTAGAATAAGCCTAGGATGATAAAGAACATTGTAATAATGAAGACGAAACCATTCGAGAAGAATGAGTTGTAACTAAATAACTTATCAATATAGAATTCCTGATTATAATCTAGTAGTTTTCCAGATAATGGAAGACCTGGGATTATATTATAGATAAATATTAATAAGTAAATAGCTCCAGCACCTATAGAGAAGATTAAGCCTCTATATTCTCTTTTACCTAGTCTAAGTTCTTTTTTCTCATCTTTATATTCATATTTATCAACATTATTAGCACTTATTCTTTCAGTTATAATAGTAATTATTATAGAGACAAGAATTACAGCAACTATCATGATAAATAGGAATGCATATGTTTGTAAAGCATAGTTAGGATCGATATTGTTAGCATTTTTCAAAGTATAGCGAAGCATGTCACTATCAATTGAGGTAATGAAAATGCTTAAACCACTACCACAAGTAAGGGCTGCATATACGGCAACTATACCTAAGAGTGGATTCCTTCGCCCGTAACTAAACATTAAAGCAGCGATAGGAATCATTACTACGTATCCGATATCGCCAGCAATACTCATTAAAATACTTATAAATACCAACCAGAAGGTTATAGTATATTTTTTACAATACTTAGTTAAGATTGTAAATGTTGTTTTAATGAAACCACTTTTTTCCATTATACCAATACCAATTAAGACAATTATCAACATGCTTAATGGAGTAAAGGCAGTAAAGTTAGATACTGTAGTTGTGAAAATGTATTTTAAACCACTTAATGATAACAGTGATTCAACACTTTCAGAAGTAATAGTATATTCACCAGTTAAGATATCTATTTTGTTATAAGTTGCTTCAAATCCAATTAAATGTAAGAAGCCACTTAATAATATTGTTAATAGAATTAAGAATAGGAATGTCATAACTGGGTTTAAGGTCATTTTTTCTTTAAACTTATTCATCTTGACCTCCTATTACTTTTTTTAATTTCTTTTCAAATTCTAATCGATCCATCATTATTTCACGATTACAATTTAAACATTTAATTTTTATATCAACACCCACTCTTGTTATTTCCCATTTATTGGTTTGGCAAGCGTGAGGTTTTTTCATTTCAACAATATCTTTTAGTTTGTAACTATTTGTCATAATGTACCTCCAGTTGCGGATATGGAACACTTATATTGTTCTTATTTAATTCTTTTAGAACAATAGAGTTAACTTCTCTTTTAACTCCCCAGAAAGTATCCCTTTTACATTGAAATGATATCAAATACTTAACACAAGAATCTGATAGGTCATTTACGCCTAAATAGTTTACCGAAGTTTCATCTACGTTGTCAAGCTTCTTTATTTTAGGAAGTATGCCAGTTTTGATGACTTTTTCTACTTTATCAACAGGCACTTCATAAGGGCATGGAATATCATAATAGATGATATGTTCTTTTTGAGATAAGTTCTTAACTTCCATAATATTTCTATTGGCAATTGTTAAGACTTCACCACAGGCATTTCTTATTTTAGTGCTCTTTAAGCTAAATTCAATTACGGTACCAGTAAATGTATTAAATTGAACTATATCACCAACAATAAAGTAGTTTTCTGATATTATGTGTACTCCGTTAATAATATCTTTTAAGGTATCTTGTAAAGCTAAACCGATGATGGTAGCTGTAATTCCTAAGCCGGCTACCATGCCTTTAACGTTGAAGCCAAAGATACTTAAGATAATTAGGACATCCATTAATACGATTATTGATTTGGCAACATTTTCAAATAACTTAGTTATTGTTGTTTTCTTTTTCTTATCGTAGGAATTTTTCCCTGTGTTAATTATTTCTTCTAAAATAATTGTTAATGTTTTATAGATAAAATAAGAAACAGCTAAAGTAGCTATAATACTGTATACTTCTTTCTTTGTGAAGAAGTTTATTATTGTTTTAATGTACTCCATTCTTATTCACCATCCAGACTGATACCTATTATTTCAAGGATGCGATCTAAATCGCTGTCTGAATCGAATGGGATTTCTATTTTCTTAGTACTTATTTTTACTTTAGTACCAATCTTATCACGCATTATTCCTTCGTATATTGAATGCTTAGCATTATATACAGGTTCCCTTTTAATCTTTTTCTTTTTAGGCATATCGATGCCACTTGTAAGGTTTTCTACTTCTCTTACACTTAGGCCATCTTCAATTATTTTATTTGCTAATTTATTAATTTGATCTTCTTCAGATAGTTTACTTAGAACACGAGCATGTCCCATTGATATTTTACCTTCTTGAACATACTTTTTGGTTTTTTCTGGCAGAGTTAATAATCCAAGTAAGTTAGTAATATAACTTCTACTCTTACCAAATCTTTTAGCAGTTTCTTCTTGAGTTAAATTATTAACTTGAATGATTTTTTCAAATGCTGTTGCTTCTTCGATTGGATTTAAGTTTTCTCTTTGGATATTCTCTACTAGAGCTATTTCCATCATTTCTTGATCTGTCATTTCTCTAATTATTGCTGGAATTGTTGTTTTACCAGCCATTTTAGAAGCTCTAGTTCTTCTTTCACCAGCTATTATTTCGTATCCTTTGATACTCTTTTTAACAATAATTGGTTGAATTACACCATGTTCTTTGATACTTTCGGCGAATTCTTTTAATGATTCCTCATCAAAGTCTTTTCTTGGTTGATATGGATTACTTCTGATTTCAGATAAAGGTATTTCAACGATATCACTATCTTTTGTTTCGTTAACAATTCTTTTTTCAAATGTATCGAAATCAATTACTTCATTGGAGAATAGTTGTTCTAATCCTTTACCTAATGCTTTTCTTTTAGTTTCCATTTCTACTAATCACTTCCTTTGCTAAGTTTTGATAAGCTAGTGTAGCTCTACTAGTTGGATCATAGTCACTAATAGGTTTTCCATGTGATGGTGCTTCTACTAATCTTACCAATCTTGGAATTATTGTATTAAATACTTTGTTTTTAAAATACTTTCTTACTTCTTCGATTACTTCTAAGCCGATATTTGTTCTTCCGTCTAGCATTGTTAGTAGAACTCCTTCTATACGAAGGCTTGGATTCATATTAGATTGAACCATTATTATTGAGTTTAGTAATTTAGTAATACCTTCTAGAGCATAGAATTCACATTGTACTGGAATTATTACTGAGTCACTTGCTACTAAAGCATTCATTGTTGTTATTCCTAATGATGGTTGACAATCAATTATAATGTAATCGAATTTATCTTGAATTGATTCTAGGTTGTTCTTTAATTGTTCATGTTGTCTAAATTCTTTATTTTCTAGCATGTTTTTTACAAACTCTACATCAACACCTGCAAGATTGATTGTAGATGGAATTAATGATAGATTTTTGAAACGTGTAGTAATAATAGCTTCAGAAATAGGACATTCACCAATCATTACATCGTAAATATCATGTTCAAAATCTCCATTATTGTAACCTAAACCTGTAGATGCGTTTCCTTGAGAGTCCAAGTCAATTAATAGAGTTTTCTTACCTTCTTTTCCTAAAGCGGCAGCTAAATTTATACTAGTTGTTGTCTTCCCAACTCCACCTTTTTGATTTACAAGTGAAATAACTTTTGCCATATTTATGTACCACCTTTTCTGCATTAATTCTCAGTATTAATTTTATCATAAATCGAGTTATTTTGATAGGGTTATTGCATAAAAAAAGAAATGAATATCATTTCTTTTTTATTTAGTTTTTGCTTTTGTTTCTTTAGTTTCTTCTTTTTCTTCCTCTTTAGCTTTTGCTTCAGCTTCTGGAGTAATTTTACCATTTTCAACTAAAGACACAATTTGTTCTTTTGTTAATGTTTCGTGTTCCATTAATGCATCAGCAATTAATAATACTAAAGTTTCATGTTTAGCTAATAACTTCTTAGCATTTTTGTAACACTCATCAAGAATCATTCTAACTTGTTTATCTACTTCTAAGGCAACTTGATCTGAGAAATCTCTAGATTTAGCATAATCTCTACCTAGGAATACACCTTCGTGTTCTTCTTCTAGTTGAACTAAACCTAATTCACTCATACCATATTTAGTTACCATAGCACGAGCTATTTTTGTAGCTTTCTTTAAGTCATCAGAAGCACCAGTAGTTATTTCGCCAATGAATGTTTCTTCACTAGCACGTCCACCAAGTAAGCCAGTTATTTGAGAAATTAATTCCTCTTTTGTCATGATACCAATTTTTTCTTCTTTTGGAAGCATCATTGTATATCCACCAGCTTGACCACGTGGAATAATAGTTATCTTATGTACTTCTTGAGCATCTGTTAGCTTCATACCAATTACAGCATGTCCTGCTTCATGGATAGCAACTAATCTTTTTTCTTTTTCAGTAATAATTCTTGAAGTCTTAGCAGGCCCTAATAGAACTCTATCTGTAGCTTCATCAATTTCTTCCATTGTTATAGCATTTTTATCTCTTCTAACTGCTAATAAAGCTGCTTCATTAAGTAAGTTTTCAAGGTCTGCTCCACTAAATCCTGGAGTTCTTTCACTTACATTCTTTAAGTTAACTTCTTCAGCAAACACTTTATTACGAGCATGTACTTGAAGGATTTCTTCTCTTTCTTTAGAGTCAGGTAAACTTACTGTTACTTGTCTATCGAAACGACCTGGTCTTAATAAAGCAGGATCTAGAACGTCTGGTCTGTTTGTAGCAGCGATGATAATAATACCTTCGTTAGCTCCAAAGCCATCCATCTCAGTTAATAATTGGTTAAGTGTTTGTTCACGTTCATCGTGTCCACCACCTAAACCTGTACCTCTTTGACGTCCTACTGCATCGATTTCATCGATGAAGATTAGACAAGGAGCACTTTGTTTAGCTTGTTTAAACATATCTCTAACACGTGATGCACCTACACCAACGAATAATTCTACGAAATCAGAACCACTTATGTAATAGAATGGTACATCTGCTTCACCAGCTACTGCTTTAGCTAGTAAAGTTTTACCTGTTCCTGGAGGACCTACTAATAGAACTCCTTTAGGAATACGAGCACCAAGTTTTTGGAATTTCTTTGGATTCTTTAAGAAATCAATTAATTCTTGAACTTCTTCTTTTTCTTCTTTTAAACCTGCTACATCAGAGAATCTAGTGCTTCCACCATCTTCACTAAGTTTGGCGCGGCTGCGTCCAAAGTCCATAGACTTATTATTACCAGAAGCAAGCTTAGCAAACATATAGTAAGCAGCTGCAATGATAATAACCATTGGAACAATTTGGATAACATAATACATTATGTTATTTGATCCTGGATCTTTTTTAGTTTCAAATTCAGCGATTCCTTGCTTTTCAGCATATTCTGTAATAGTTGTTATTTCTTCACCAATTATTTTAGTAGTAAATGATTCTTTGTCACTGTAGCTTTTTAATCTACCTTCAACAATGTAGATACTCTCACTACTTTTTGGTGTAATTGTAATTTCAGATACTTCTTCTTTTTGAATTTCTTGTATTAATTCACCTGTTTTTAACTCATGAACTTCAGATTTGTTGTCATAAGTGAAAAATAGTGCAATTAATATAATGGCTAAAACGATTACATATGGAAACATTGCCATTAAAGAGTTATTTTTCTTCTTCATGTTATTCTCCTTCTTAATTAGTTATACCATAGTATTATATCATAGTTTTCCTCAATTGATTTATCAAATTTGGATTTTTTCAAGCCTGGCAACCAAATAATATTGTCTTCACTATCAACAACAATTGGTTGGTTTTGTCTTTGTTCTTTTGTCAATTTGCAATCAATGAAAATATCTTTGATTTTTTTATGATTTGTCATATTTTTGATAATCATTTTATCACCATTATTTCTTGTTCTTACATATAATGGTAATTTGATTTCTTGACTGTTTAATCTTGTACAATAATTGTTTGTTAAGCTAGATTCTTCTACTATTTGAATAGTTTTGTTATTTGGAAGAATTGTTTCTTCGGTAATAATCTGTTTGTATTCAATTCTTTGAGGTTTATTACGAGATATCTTTAATTGACTATATTCTTTTTGAATAAATAGATTATCTGGTAAATTAATCTCAAGATTAGGTTTAGTATTATTGATAATATCTAGGATTAAGTTAACGTGTTTATCGTTTACTAAGAATAAATTATCATAGTAATTGTCATCTAAGACATATTCAATAATCTTTGTTTGAATTAGTTTATCTAATTCATTAAATCTAGTAATATCTAGAATTTTATTGTTGTATCTTTTATTGATTTCTTCCTCAACTATAGATTCAACGAAATCATAGTATTTTTTTAATTCATTACTAAATTTAATATATTTTAAATGAATGTTTTTGTTTTCACTCTTTAAGAATGGGAGAACGTTATGACGATATCTATTTCTAGTATAGTCGTCTTCTTCATTTGTACGATCATTTACAAATGGAACATTGTTCTCTTCATTATATTTTTGGATTTCTTCTTTAGTAACAAATATTAATGGTTTGATAACTTTAATTCCATTTTTGGTACCTTCTACTTGAAATCCACTATATCCTTTAAGGTTAGAGCCCCTTGAGATACGCATTAGAATAGTTTCCACAAGGTCATCACCATGATGAGCTGTAAATAAGTATTTTGCATCATACTTATTCATTAGTTCACCGAAGAATTTATATCTTTTCTCTCTTAATTCTAATTCGTTATAGTCTTCGCTATCGCTTTTTTTATCAAAGACAGTAGTTTCTAATGTTATTTGTTTTTTTTGACAATATTCTTGAATAAATACCATTTCTTCTTTGCTTTCTTCACGAATATTGTGATTAATATGAGCACAGATGATATTTATCTTTTTCTTTAATTTTAAAACGATATCTAATAAACACATTGAGTCAGGACCACCGGATAAACCGATGATGATTGTGTCATTAGGTTTTAGAAGACTATTTAAGTAAGCGAGTGTTTCTTTCATAATAATCCCCTCTTTTTCGTTGTATTTTATAGTATTCTTTACTATTAAGCAATACTATTTGTTTTTAATTACAGATTCTATTAATTCTTTTATATTTCCATCAAGAACTTTATCTGCTTCTGGTGTAGAATAATTAGATCTATTATCTTTAACCATTGTATATGGTTCAAGGACATAACTCCTTATTTGACTACCAAAATTAATTTCTGTATTGATACCTTTAAGAGCAGCCATTTCAGCATCTTTCTTTTCTTTTTCTAAAGCAAATAATTTACTTTTTAAAACTTGCATTGCTTCTTCTTTGTTTTGTAGTTGGCTTCGTTCGTTTTGACAAGTAACAACTATCTTAGATGGGAAATGAGTTATACGTACCGCAGAAGGGGTTGTATTAACTCCTTGGCCACCATGACCTGTAGCACAATAAGTATCAATTCTAATATCTTCATCTTTTATTTCAATATTTATAGATTGATCTATTTCTGGAACTACAGTTATTGAAGCAAATGAAGTATGTCTTCTTTTATTTGAATCAAATGGGGAAATTCTAACAAGTCTATGTACTCCTTTTTCATGTTGAAGATAACCATAAGCATATTCCCCTTTTATATGCATAGTTACTGACTTAAGTCCAGCTTCTTCGCCAGGTTCTTTTTCAATTATTTCATGTGACCAATCCATTTTGTCACAAAATCTTTCGTACATTCTAAGTAACATACTAGCCCAGTCACAGCTTTCTGTTCCACCGGCTCCTGGATGAATTTCTAAGTAACAATCTGAGTTAGCATATTCATCACTCATGTAGGTATTTAATTCAAGTTCTTCAAGTTCTTTTTCTAATGATAATAAATCATTTGATAATTCTTGTTGTAATTCTTCTGATGGTTCTAGTTCTAGTAATTCTAGAACCTCTTTATTGGCGTCTAGATTCGTGTGTATTTTGTTATATAATGATACTTCTTTTTTTAAAGTTGTTAATTCTTTATTAAGTTTATTGGCTTCATCAATATTATTCCAAAAATCTGGTTTATTCATTTCTTCTTCTATTGAAGAAATTCTATTTTGTTTTTCTTGGATGTCAAAGAGACCTCCCAATATTGGCAAGCTTTTCTTGTAAATTATTAATTAATTCTTTTATTTCTCTTAATTCCATAAAATCCACCACGCTTATTATAACATATATATTGATACTAAAAGAAGCCTCTTAGGGCTTTTCTTTTATAAATCATTTATATCGTTTTCTTTAGCAAAATTAGATACTTCAGTGAAATTTTTATCATAGTTATATCTACTTTGACCAAATTCCAACCACATTTCTGACCAAGATTTACCTGTTTTAAGTAATTCTTGAACTTGTTTATCTTTTAGTGATACATTTCCTTCCTGATTATTTAAATCAACACAATGTTCTTCGTCATATAAAGTACATTGTAAGTCACACTCTAGTTTGTCTATATGATAAGCAAACTGAGCTTCCTTTGTTTCACGAGCATCAAACTCATATATTAAATCTCTAATATTTTCTTTTATATCTAATGTAGATATTATGTCTTCTACTGCTTCATGACCTATTTTGGTTTTAGTTTCTTTATCTATTTGAAACATAGATAAATCCCCTATTTTTATTTCTTCTAATTCGTGAAGAGCTAACATCATGATAACTTTATTAATATCTATGTCATATTTATATTCTGAGTACATGGCTAAAGCTAACATTTGAACTCCATAAATGTGTTCAGCTACACTTTCTAATCTTTCTCTTTTAACGTGCCAGTCTTTCCAGCCAATTCTTATTACATTTTTTAGTTTGTTACATAATACATAATATCTCAAGACATTTTTAGGTTTAGACATAATATCACTCCTTGTTTAATTATTATATCAATATATCCTAAATGTTCAACGTTTTGGGTTGTTTTTTGAGCAAATCTACTATAGAATTATTATCTTAACTAGTTTATAATATTATTAGTATATAAATGACTGGCGGTGATGGCATGATATTAGCATTAGCTTGTGATGATCCGGATGTTCTAAGAGCTATTCAAATAGGTATGATTATCTTGGATGTCGTAAGATGTTTAATTCCTATTCTTGTAATAATTATGGGAATTAAAGACTTTTTTGCAGTTGTTGTTGGCAATAAAGATGATAGAATGGGAACAGCTGTAAAAATGTTCTTTTCAAGATTGCTAGCTGCTATCTTAATTTTCTATATTCCGACTATTATTGACTATACTTTTTCATTAATTGGTGATGATACTTTAGCTTATAAAGCGTGTTTAGATAAAGCTAATCCTGAAGGTATTAGGCAAACAAAGTATGATCACGCACAAGTATTGATTAATAAAGCTAAAGAGTCTTTAGATTTTGCTGATTTTGCAACAGCAAGGGATTATATTGCTAAACTAGAAAACACTGCTCAAAAGAGAGAATTAGAAAAGAAATTAAAAGACGTCGAAGATTATATGGCATTATTTGCCGAGATATCTTCTGCTAAAAGAAAAGAAGAAGTCCCAGGTTTAAAAGAAAAAATAAATAAAGTCACTGATGGTAATGTAAGAAAAAGGATGCTTGATGAATTAGATGCTAAGTTTGCTAATACAGATGTGGAAGACACTAACATTGAAACTGTAGCAAATGTTAGCATCGATGGTTCTTTGATAAAGCATGCTGAGACTGACACATTAAGAATATGGATATATAAGAATAATACGTACTATGTATCGAAAATTTGGGTTAATAATCCTTATGGTCAACTAAATAAGTTTGATTCTCCACAGTATGGATATCAATTATATCAGCCAAGTGAGTTATTAAAAAAGGCAATTGATAAAGAACAATTACAGGATAAGTTAATAATTGCTTTTAATGCTAGTGGTTTCTATTTGAAAGATGTTTATGACGCAGCTAGCGTTGAATACTACCCTGCATATGATAAAACTAGTGTTGGATCATTAGTTATTACTGATGGTAAGGTAGTTCGAAATGCTTATAATAAGGCTTGTAAAACTTGGTACATTGCTGGTGTGGATACAGTTGGCGGACTAAGAATATATGAAGATGTAGCAACTAATGATGCTGAAGCAAAGAAAGCATGGTCTGAAACAGTAATTGGATCCATTAGAAATACATTTACTTTTGCTGGACCATTAATATTGGATTATAAACCAACAACTTCAACAACTTCATTCCCTGGGCCATCTTCAGCACTTAAACGACAAGCAATTTGTCAGATTGATAAGAACAACTTTATAATGATTACTGGTTCAAATTTAAATAAACAAAATTTAATTGATATTATGATGCAAGCTGGTTGTAGGGTTGGAACGAACTTTGATGGTGGTGGATCAATAGCTCTATTATATAAAGAAAAAGGTTCAACAAATATTCAAACTATAATAGGAAATGGTCGTGCGTTATCCGAGGTCGGATACTTCGTTGAAGATTAAAAAAAGGATTCATAAGAATCCTTTTTATTTAGTCTCATTTGGCTTTTTTGTTAATTTTGATGATTTCTCTTCGATTTTTTCTTTAATGGCTTTGCCAAATTGAAGGCATAATTCTAGTTGGTTTAAAAAATCTTCTTTTTTCTTTTCATATTTTTGTTGCCAGTCTGGTAGGAGAAATGATATATCTTCCATTAAATGAGCTTCAAGATCTTGGTTTTCTATAGAAGCAAGGTATTCTGCTTCTTCATAGCTATCAAAAACATATGATACTTCGTTATGGTTTATTAATCCATCATAAATACTATATTCTGGTACTTCTTCTCTACCTAAACTTAAAGTACCTTGGTACATTCTTCTTTTAAATTCTTCAAAATCGCGATAAGGGAATACTACTTTGTATGATATTTTTCTTTCACCATTAGGACCGTAAGTCGTTTTAGCTTCAACTAGATAACATTTTGAAGCAACAAACCCTCTAGTTACTTTTTCATAACCGCCACCCCATCCTAAGCGTTCTTCAACAGGTAAAACTGCGTATTTTTGGGGATATTTTAATTCTTCGTTCATATATAATTCTCCTTTAAGTTGCTAAGAATTACTATATAACAAAAACGTCAAAGAGGCAATATAGTTTCTTGAAGGATATATGCTATTATGATAAGATTTAATAGTAGGTGATAGTATGAAATGTCCTAAGTGTAAAGGTGTTATTAATAAAGAAACCCACATATGTGAAGGCTGTGGAGTAGAATATGTAAAAATGTTTAATAAGTATACTCTGAGGTCTTCAATTTTTCTCTTTGTTACTAGTATATTTTTGTTTATTGGGTCTTTTTTTGAACTTAGAGCTTTTTCTTATAATGAAACAACCGCCTTTTTAGTTTCTTATTCACAAAGATCTACATCTGATGAGTACGGAACTTATTATCATGCAACGTTTGAATACACTGTAGATGGTAAAAAATACGAAGCAAAAATGGATGTTAAACCTGAAGAGAGAAAAAAGGGATTAGAAAAGAAAATCTATTATAATCCTAATAATCCTGAGAAATATTATAGAAGAAAATCTGTTGGAGTTTTGGTTATTTGTGGTGGTATAGCTCTTATTTCTTTAATTGGTTCAATTTTTATGTTTAAGGATAGTTTAAAACCTTTGACATTTGCGGAAGCTGAAGCTATGAAGAAAGGCAAATCTTATGATGAAGCTAAAAAAGAAGTAGAATATCAAGAAAGCTTAAAATCACTTGAGGTTCCTTTTCCATTATTTAATAAAATAGTATATATTGAATATGAAGATGAAAGAATAACAGAGGAATATGAACAACATTGTCGTTCTGCATTTAGTGTTGTTTCTAATGAACAGTTTAAAGAATTATTGAATCAAACAAGAAAAATATATGAATACCAAAGAGATAATTATTTGACTGAATATTCACCTGAAGAATACGAAGCTGAAGGAATGATAAAAGATGAGGATTTGGATAATGATAATGTCTTAATTCAACATCTTATTCCAAGATGTTTTTTTCCTATATATAATGAAACAGGAGATATTTTCTACGCTATTGAAATAAATACAACATGGGATCATTGGGATAATGAAAATGGAATCATTTGGGTATTTAAAAATGATAAAGTTGGAGCTTTTGAAATAGAATCGGATTGGGAAAATAAAATAGATGTTAACTAAGTTAACATCTTTTTATTTTGTTGTTTTTTTAGGTAATTAATGGCTTGAGTTGAGTAATCAAACTCTTCCCTTAATAGAACTGGTTCATATTCATATTCTACTTTTTTAGTGTGATAAACCAATATAGGAATATTAAATGACTGAGCTACTCTATAATCCAAGTCGTTTGGTTCTCGATCAACAACTAGTATATATGATGGCATTATTATTTCGTTGTTTGTTTCATAAGTTAGTTCATTATAGGTACTAGTTGTACGATGTAAGAATCGATCAACTCCTGTTAAGATGCTTCTAAATTGAGGATAACCGCTTTTAATTGCTCTTTGGTTTGTTTGACCATCACAAGGTATTGCCGAGTATAACGGAGCATTAATATTACAGTAACCAAAGACTATACCATTTAAGAAAGTATTAGTGTGATTATTATCTAAGATACTCGTACATATACGATTATGCTTTTTAGCACTCTCTTGGTATGATTCTAAGGGATTGTCACCTATGTCACTTGCACTCACGCTATGAACCAAGAAATAACTTCTATCAAGAGGAATGTCGACATCAATAACAGAAACATTATTTACTATTTTTCGTTGAGAATTAGATAATATGTCAGATACATTAGTCTTTTTATTAGTTTCTTCACTAAATATAGAATGCATTCTAGTTATAATGCCTTTAATATCTAAATAGTTAATTATATCTAAAGGACTTTCTGTTAAGCCTTCGTTATTTAAGAAATCATATAGTCTTTTAATATAAGGTATCTGATCTTTAAATTCTGGCGCAATTTCTGGTTTAGTTTGAATATATTCAATTATTGTTTTTAAACGTAATTTGGTATTTATATATACGTCATCAAAACAATATACGCAGAATATATCTTTAACAACACTTTCTTCGTATTCGGCATAATTAGATAGTTTTTCAAGTAGTTTTTCTTTTCTCGTTTTATAAATTGTTTTATCTAATCCTAATAATTCAACGATACTACTAAAAGTTGGTTCTAATATTTCACTTAGGAAAACTTCGTTTCCTTCTGGTGAATTAATTAATTCTCTTAGTTCACTTACACTTTCTTCTGTTGGATTATTAATTATTGAATCAATTTTATTTCTTATTTTTTTAGATTTTAAAACATCTTTTAGTTTTTCATATAATTCTTGAAAGTAAGCCGGTTCGCCGGTTTCAGGATTATATTTTTTTTCTAACATATCTATTTGTCTATCGTAAGTGAATTTGGCCATATATTTATCAACAAGTTGTTTAGCATCTATTAATTGTCCATAGGTATTAATGAATGAGAAAAAGTAGGAACTATCTTGAGATAAAAAGCAATCGATATAATCCTCTCTTTTTAACAATTCTATAGCTAACTCTGGTTTTATGCTTGAAAACATGATTCCCGGAATATTACTCGATTTAGTAATTGTATTTTCTAGGAATATTTCCGTTAGTTTTTCATTATTAAATATCAATAGAATGGATTTTAATCTAATTCCTTTGTTTTCACTATTTATTAGATATACTACATTTTCAATGAAGTTTTCAGAAGCAATTGGATCATTAGCTAATATTTCAATTGGACCTATAAGTGTAAAATTAGAATCGATAAAGTAACGACATAATGTTTTTATAGCTTCATTATTATTTAACTTCATTAATTCAACAAAATCTTGAATATGGAAGTAAATAAAAAAATTTTCTTTAATGCCTTGAATCAAGTCCATACTAAAGAATTCAATGGTATTTGTACCTTCTGGTAAACCATTATCAACATATTCGTTTTCGTAATACTTTAGTTTTGCTTGATAATCCATTTTGACACCTTCTATTATAAGTATAGCATAGATATCTTTATTCTTTTCATTAAAAAAACTAGCTTGATTGCTAGTTCTATATTATCTTGTTAAAAATAGAATTAGATAGAATATTATTATTGCAGCGGCAATAAAAGCTAATATTTTTTTTATTAGACTAGTTTTATCTTTCATAGTATTCTACTCCTTCTCTTTCCATTCTATTTTAATATCCTTATTTTTTGCTCTAATCATTTGTTCAATTAATACTTTTGCGTTATCAGTAGCTTTTTTTATTAAACCTGTTTCAATGGCTTCTTCTTTGCCTTTTTCTACTACTAAATCTTCTAGTTCGTGTCTTTCTTTTGAATCAATGTTAGTAAACCAACTCTCATCATCTAAATATGATTTGAAAGTGTTTGGTACTTGGTAGTATTTATATATTTTTGTTTCAGGAAGAGATATAGTTACTGTTTTATAATCCTCAGAGAATTCATATTCAATTTCTCTAAAGTCAATTCCTGCTTGAACTTCAACATCCAAGCTGAAGATTATTCTACTTGTAGTAAAAGGAATTGATACTTTATTAAATATTTTTCGATCTTTAGTGCTATCTTCAAGTATTCTTCCATACCATTCTTGTGTTACTAGTTCTCCAACATCTTTAAAACCAAAATTAAGTAGAGTTTCTCTATGTGTTAGTTTTTCAGAGTACATTATACCTACAAATATTAATGCCAAGACAATAATTGTTATAAGAGTTTCTTTTAAGAATTTAGGAATTCTTACTTCTTTCTTGGCTTTCTTTTTAGTTTTTTTAGCTTTTTTAGGTTCTTCTATGACCTTTTTTTCTTCTAAATCCGCCATACGTATTACTCCTTTTTATAGATTTAGTATATCAAATTTTTTGATATTTTCAACATTGAAAAAACTCGCTTTTTTGCGAGTTTATTTAAATAAATTAAATATTCCTAAGATATTTCTAAATTGTCTAGATGCGTTCATGTTAGGATCATTACTAAATGATTGATAAGCACTTGGGAAATATAATCCCCAGCCATTTATTTTTTCTACTGCTTCATTAATTATTTTGGTACTTTCTTCTTCGTTAATTGTTTCATGGATTAGTAGTTCTTTTTCTGTTAATTTAAAATCCTTTAAACCCATTTCTTTTAATACTTCTTCAAGTGATTTATTTTGTTCAATGGAATGTTTTACAGAACTAAATTGGAACCATCCATAGTCATTAAAATTGAAAAAGTCACTGTTAAAGCTTCTTCTACTTGAGTGCTTTTTAGCATTCTCCATGTAGTCAACACCGTTTTTATAATTATCACCAACATTTTCAACAGCATATGAAACTATGTCATATAGTTCATCTAATTTTTCTGGTTCACCATAATAACGCCAGTAAGCTACAGCAAAATCATTTACTAGTTGTTCTTCTTCAGCAATTGGAATATCTACTCCGTTATTATATCTAATTAAACCGTGTCCCATTTCATGTAGTACATTATAATATTGAAAATATAGTCTAAAACGTTCTTCTGTATTTTCTTCTCCCATAGCATTTACTACATTGGTTTTATTTTCTTCGCTCCAGTTATCAGTCCATCTTGCTGTTGTTATCCAATACATTTTTGGAGATAAGACAATAGATAGAATTATAAATAAAGCTACTCCTATTGCTATTACATCAACTATGGAATTAATAAATTTAGGTTTGTTTTTCGGTTTTGGTGGTTCTTCCACAGTATTTGTTTTCTTTACTGTTACTTTCGTTTCTTTTTTTACATTTGGTTTTTTTGTTTCTTTAACACTTTTTTTCCTATTACTCACACTAATCACCTACTATATTTAGATTATAGCATAATAGTTTTTTTGTTTACTACAACATTGTTTGACTTCTTTTGCCATTTACACGTAGTGTGCATTAAAAAACTCACAAGTAAATTGTGAGCCTTAATTATTTTATATTTAACATATTACGTAGTTTATGATTAAATTCATCAGTTGTATATTCACCAGTAAATAAATTATTTTCATCACCATAGACATATACTGGAACACTTAGTCCACTGTGATTTATAGCAGAAAATTTAATACCTGAGATATCTTGTTCATGTTTTTTAACTAAACTTGTAACTGTTTCATAATTGCCATTAGCTGTTCTCATCGCATTATCAAGTTCTGTATAAGTGGTTGAATTTTTATCAATTTTAAAATTATCAACAACAAATTGTATTTTTTCTTCTGCAGATTTATCAGATGTTTTTAGATATTCTTCAAGAGCACTAATACTCATATTAATATCTTTTAAGTTTTCGTACGAAATATTAAATGTACCTAGTGACATATTACCTGTTTCATGATCGCCAGTTACAATAATTAAAGTTTCTTTTGGATGTTTTTCTGCAAAATCAAGTGCTACTTTAACTGCTTTATCTAATTCATTTACATCAGAGATAACTGCTTTAGCATCATTATTATGAGCTGCTGTATCAATCATACCTGACTCAACCATTACAAAGAAACCTTTTTCATTTTCTAAGACTGGTAATGACATCTCTAAATATTTAGTTATAGATACATCGTCTTTGGTTTGTTCCATACCATATTTAATGTGATTATCTGGAGATACTAGAATGTATTTGCCGTCCTTTTTAATATTTTCATATTCTTTATTATTAGATAGATATTCATATCCATCTTTCTTATATTCTTTTTCAAAATCTTCACTATATCCAGCTATCTTACTTCCTGCAAAGAAATCAAAACCTGTTGTTGGTATTTGTTTAGCAATGGTTTCATAATCATTACGATCATTAGAGTAGGCAAAGAAACCTGCTGGTGTTGCATGATCAACGCTTTGATTCGTAATAATACCAATTTTCATACCTTTTTCTTTTAAAGCATAAGTTATAGGTATTGTTTTATTTCCGTCTGCATCTATATTAACTTTAACATTTTCAATTAGTTTGCCGCTTGCTAGTGCAGATGCTGAGGAAGAAGAATCGGTTATATAATTATCACCACTATGATTTTTTCTAAGACCAATCGTATCAAATTTGGTAAATGATAATTGTTCTTGATTACTCATTGAATTCCCTTTAATACTATTATTATATATTTCTGTTGCATCTACTTGTGGAAGTGACATACCATCACCAATAAATAGAAATACATACTTAATTTCACTATCATCTTTTTTGTTATGAAAATTAATACCTACTAAAAATAACATTACTAATATTGCTAATATTGCAAATACAATTATAATTACTTTTTTCTTTTTCACACACAACGCCTCTTTCTATTATAAATTTATTATACCATTAAAAAACTCGTATACACGAGTTTTATTTACCACAACATTGTTTATATTTTTTGCCAGATCCACATGCGGGCCAAATTAGTATATTATCCATACTTATAATATTATGCGTATTTCCTTTATTTTCAAGGGTTTGTGGACAGGTAACATTTTATATTTTAAGTACTATTTTTGTCATTTTTTATATAAAATATTCATCTAATGTGCACAAAATGTGCACAAATTTCTAGCATATCCTATATTTTCTTTGTCACATACATTGTATTATAGATAGTATAAATAATCAATAATATTGATTTGATTATAATTTGTTATATACTTTTTTTACAATTTGTCTATCCCAACCTATTGAAAGTCTTTCCTTATTAATAAAAAGTTTTAATAACGGTTTTTCTTCAACTATATTTAAAAAATATTTAAGAATATAAACATAATCATCAAAATTATTTTCAATTAAACTATATATTTTAATTAAATGAGGTTGTTTAAATTCATAGCCATTATAATAATCATTTATTTGAGGACACAAGAAATTTACTGCTCCACCTATTCCTTGTAATTCCATCTTATTAGCATCTTTGTTTTTGGGTTCTTCAACAATTTTAACATGTAGTATTAAGTGTTCTAATGCATTACAATAAACTAGTCTATCCGCTTTTTGATATTCAAATGGATTATTAGGAGCAAATTTATCATTGCTTAACATGATTGCCTTGTCTTCATCAATATGATGACAATAGAGTCCTTCACTTGTTCTAGATACTTTTGAATTTTTTGATTTGCATGATTCCGTACAGAAGTAATCATATTTTGCTGGTCCATACTTTTTTTAGTAAATACTCGACTAATTCGCTATATGTCATATCTAATTGTCTTTTTATCTCAATACTATCCATTTTTTCGCCTCTTATTTGTTTATTACTTTAATTATTTCTTCACCATGAGTTTTAATCTTAATTGTTGTTAGTATATTAGCATTTTTTAGTTCTTCAATTGTTT
>JAEEGL011264809.1_pt1 | contig 45649 bp, 32 predicted proteins | sample 9134231 | NCBI WGS metagenome assembly JAEEGL01 (sample SAMN16246548, study PRJNA631951) | gut metagenome | biome: gut microbiome; feature: rumen; material: fiber-attached | host: Bos | place: Iran: Karaj | collected 2018-10 | reverse complement strand
AGGAAGACCGAGAATAGGAGTTATTCCAGATTCAGCGAGCTGTACAGGGATATCCGTATTGCAGCGGTTCCCAAGGGCAAGAGAGGAATTCGTGCCAGGATCAGAGACATGTTCATGCGCAACCGCGACAGGCTTTTTGCCGTACTTCTTCGCGTAGCCGCAGTGCTTGCCATCATCGCACTTTTATCGCTTGTATCACAACTTATTTTCGGAGATGTCTTGTGGCTGTCATTCCTTTACAACCACTTCAAGATCATCGGAACGGAAAACCTTGCAAAGTAATGGAAAGATAAAAATATGAATAAAAGATTATGGTTAGCACTATTGGGTGCATGGGTCATCATCATGATAGTCGCCATGAATATAGTGCTCATACAATCAGAAAACTCGCAGCGTGACGGTTCGTATTGCGGAGGGTATTCAGAAGAAAATGCCATCTACGCTATCGACCAGAGATCTACCGGATCCTATGCTTTCAAGTTTGATGCTAAAGGCCATACCCAGGAGTTTGCTGAGGCAGGCGATCTTGCATTTGAACGTTTCGATGCGATCACATCCGGAGATGAGGGCCCTGCGGTAGCTGTATCCAGAGCCAACAAGCTTATCGGATACGAAGGCAGAAGCTATCAGATAATTACCATGACCGATGGATTGTCACCGCTGAGATATTCACCCGTATTTACACTTCCCGACGGAGCCTTTTTATCACATATTTCTCAGGAGGCAGGTGTTTGGTACATAGCCGCTGTAAGCGAGGATGGTGCCAGTGCCTGGGTATACAATATCAATGCTTCCGAGTTCTTGGATTCAACTGCTAAGGCTGCCGAGGAAAAGACTTCTATGGATGAGGACAGGGCAGCATCCGTACCGTCAGAGGTTTACTCCAGGAGGTCTGAGGATGGACTCTCATATGTAGAGGCGATCTTCAAAGCCAGCACACTTTATATCCGTACTGACAGAGAGAAGCCGGCTGAGGTATTTACTCAGGATGAGAAGTCCAGGACCACTTACGAATCTGCCAATGTTGGGCTTCTGGGCCGCATGAAGATGTGTTCCGTAATCGTTTGGGGATTTCTTATCTTCACGGCGTTAGGCGTGATCGTCTTCGTAGTGATCATCCTTTGGGCAAAGTGGAGACCTCATCTTTCGTGGGCTATCGCCGTTGTCATAGTGGTCGCCATGGCACTTGGTTGCCTGGCCCTTTCGGCAATGTACGGTATCCAAAAGTCGGCAGATGATCAGGCCATAGCCGATATGTCTGCTGTGACGGAATCACTCCAGAGCAGGGTATACGATATCGGACTTAATTGGATGTCGGACACTACAGGTGTTTACAGTGATGATTATCAGCAGCTTATGGAAGTGTTCGATTGCTCGGCCAGGGATATCATCCTTGTAGAGAGTGAGTCCGAGAGGATCGTTGCATCCCACAGCAGAAAGAACCTTTCTACTGTAGCCGCAACTTACGGTCAGGGACTTGCAACCCTTTGCAAAAATTCTGCAGAGGGAAGGCTTGGACAGGGAATTGTCAATATCCACGGCGTACGAAGTGCAGTATCAGCTCTTTCCCTTCACAAGGATTACGGCATGGATTACGTGCTTGTAGCCCTTGGGGATATAGAAGATCCTTCGGACGCGATGCTTGCCAACATTCTTATATTTACACTCATAGCATTTGGTTTACTGTTTGTTGTGGTCGTAATAAGAACAGTTTATCGCAAGCGCTCACTTGACAAGCTGGCAGATGCCATGACGGTCATCTCAGACGGCAAGGGCAGTGAGATAACGATCCCCGAGGATGGCGGTGGAGTACTTTCACATCATTGGGAGATACTCAATGAGATCGCAGCCGTACTTCGCAGGATCAATTATAAGACATACCAGATCTACGAGGCATATTTCAGATTTGCACCGAAAAAGATAGAGACGATCCTTGATAAGGCATCTATAGCAGAGGTTCATTGCGGAGATGTTGTTTCCTTCACAGGAACGGAGGCAATTCTTAAGCTTTCCGAGCAGTTCACTCAGAACGGCACAGGAATCTCCCGGATGAACGAGATACTGGAGCTGATGGAAAGACACCAGGACAAGATCGGAGGAGTACTGGTATCCAGCGACATGAGCGTGGGACTTGCCAAGCTGATCTTCCGCAGACAGTCAAAGACTATTTCCTTCGGACTGGACTTCCTTCACGAGGCAGACACCATGTGGCCCAGGGAGACAGTCAATTCCGGAATCATACTTCACCACGGAACCTTCCGCTACGGAGTTGCAGGCACACCCAGACAGAGCATGGCATTCCTTGATTCCGCAGAGTCAAGACTTCTTGAAAAATATGCCGGATGGCTCTACAAACTGGGGCTTCGCCTCATTATTACAGAGAGCATGAAGGAAAACGAGGGTATCACAGATAATCTTCGTTATATCGGATACGTAGAAGAGGAAGGTGTCAGGCTCGACCTTTACGAAGTCATAGATGCCAACACATCCGAGATCCGCGCCAAGAAGCTTGCAAGTCTTAACAAGTACAATGAGGCGCTGGAGCACTTCAAGCAGTCCAATTTCTACTTCGCCAGAAATGGATTTTCAGAGATCCTTAGGGAGTCACCCGAGGATGCACTGGTCAAGTGGTATCTGTTTGAAAGTGAAAAGTATCTGAACCAGGCTCCCGGAGATGATCTTTTAAAACTTAATGCAGAATAAATAGGAGTATAAATGAATCAGGGTTTTTTCGCCGTAATCATTAATGCCATTAAGGCACGGATCATGCCCTTTGTCACCAAGCTCCGCATGTACACGAGCCTGTCCTTCCTCAGGACAAAGGTCCTGGTCAAGGTTCGTGAGTTCTTCGTCAAGCTGCTGGATGTCAAGCCCAAGAATAAAAAGGACTACTACACCATCGGCAACTGGATGATTTCCAAAAAGCTTGCGTTTGCTGCGGTGATAATTATCGGGTCCCTAAGCCTTCTGTATATAGTCAATGTCAGAAAGCCCTTCGGTAATCTTGGAAGCGCCGACGGGATCAAGACATATAAGTACACTTCTCTGGCGCTCCGCATGCAGACCGGTAAGGTTAGGATCACCGGCAGAGGCGGTTATCTGGCATATGAGGGCAATGTAGAAAAGGGATACACCAAGGGTTATGGAACCTTGTGGGATAAGCAGGGTTCTACCGTGTATATAGGCAATTTCGAAAAGAGCAAGTACGAGGGCAACGGCACTCTGTACTACCCCGGTGAGATAGTACATTACACCGGAGATTTCCACGAAAATATTTTCGAAGGAAAAGGTAAGCTTTATCGAGAGAGCAGTACCCTTTGGTATCAGGGAGAATTCGTGGCCGGCCGCAAGGAAGGCGAGGGTACACTTTATGATACCGGAGGCAGTCAGGTCTTTGAGGGACTGTTCGCAGCCGATGAGATAGCATACAGCCAGCTGGTTGGCAAGTCCACCACAGAACTGGCACAGCAGTATACAGGCAGACGCAAGGTATACAGCGGAAGTGAGTATATGGCAGTATATCTTTCGGATATAGACGTTATCTACTCCATACCGGCAGACAACAATGAGCTGGGAGATTCCAGTACAGTCAACGAGGTTTATGTTCTTCATGATCATATCAATTTCGGAGGCAATGTCTGCACCAATATTTCACAGATCCGGGAGGTCATGGGGACCCCTACTTACCAGGGTGATTCCTTCGCAACCTACCCCGAGATCGCAGGTATTTACGAGATGTCCAAGCTTCGTAAGATATATTCCGGAACACCTGAGATTTCTTTTACTCAGGAGCTTGACGATCTGATCACTGTTGACGGATACGATATGGCTTATCCGGTATATCTGTACACATTTGAGAGAGACGGACTTTTATATTCCTTCCTCACAAGAGACGAAGCAGGAAGCGGATTTGATATGTATTTCATTTCTGTTTTGGAGGAGGCGGAGTAATCCGGGGAGATTCATCTATGGCAGATCAAAAGGTCAGGAGAATAAGAACTAAAAAAAGAATATCTCCAACCAGGATGGTCGCTGTGTTCATTTGCGCGGCGTTGGTTGTGACCTTTTTCCAGAGCAGCGGCAGTAACGCAGTAGAGGTTACTGTGTCAGGTACTCAGGATGCCGGAAATGGCTGGGGAGATGCTACAGCCAATGCATCCAAGGCGGCAAGCCAGGCTGCTACGGCGGTCAAGCTTCCTCAGAAAAATCTTTCCATCACATCTTGCAAGTCCATGGCTTATGCAACCAGTGACAAGTTGGATGCACTCAATGACAAGTTGGAGGAAAAGACGGCAAACTATGAGAGCAAGGCCAAGGCAGCAGCTGTCAAGATAGAATACGTTAAACACTTCCACTGGAAGTTCCTTCTGTCTTTCGATTTTCCCAGAGATCTTACCTTTGAGGAGATCAGACAGACATCTTACGAGCCTGCGGCTGCTCTTCAGGAGGTCAGACAGGTCAAGGAGGACATGAAAGCCCTCAAGATGGATCTGAATAAGACCGTAACGGATCTGTATATCGAGATCTACAAGGCTCGCCAGTCCAATGAGATGAATGAGGAGAGACTTTTACTCGCCAATGATAAGGTGGCAAAGATATCAGCAATGGTAGCTACCGGTGAGAAAAACGAGGAGGATCTCAAGGAGGCGCAGCAGGCGGTCAAGGATATCGAGTCCAGTATCGTTACTACTACCAGTAACCATGACAGCAACGCTAAAAAGCTTGGTAAGATCATCGGACTGTTGGATGAATACGGTAATCTTTCAGATCCCACTCTTGCTGGATATTCTCTCGATGTTCCTTACAGCACCGAAGTTATCAGCAGGATCGATCGTAAGGATCTGGCTTGGCTTCAGCGCTACACGCTTGATCACGATGAGACTATATATGAGGCCAGAGGCGCTAAGTCACTTGCATACATAGATGTTACTACTACATACAAAGCCATCAATTCCAATATGAAGGCTGGGGATATGCAGTTAATCAAACCCTTCTATGATGCAGTTATCGCCGGTAAGACTATCAATAAGAGAGATCTTAAGAACGCTAATAAAAAGTTCCTCAAGGCAGTAGACAGATATTGGGATGGCTACTACAAGATCGGTTTCTGGCCACTCCTTTTCAAGTTTGACAAGGAATGGTTCAAGGGTAAGGCAGATGGAACCTGGTATATGATGGATAGTCCGGATGCACTTTTCGAGACCATACTGGAGTACGCTACAACCACAACAGAACTTAAAAATGCAGAGTCTGATAAGGAGACGGAGGTAGAGGATGCTTTCAATACCTTTATAGGCCTTAGAAACTCTCTTCTTATAATCCAGGAGCAAAAAAGCGAGCAGAGTGAAAAGTTCAAGGAGTCCAAGATCGAGTATAGGATCGGAGAATTGGGAGTTGAAGAGTACAACGCTATTCTCAAGTCTTATGAGGATCTTCAGATCCAGGAACTGGATGCACTGACCAATTTCAGTGAAAATGTCAACTCCCTCAACCGTACTACCTGCGGAGCCCTTGACAAGCTTCTTTCAGGTGAGGACTTTGAAAACGAGTTCGGTACACAGCTGGTAGTTGCCAACGACATACCCGGTGCTTCCTATTATATAGTACCCGAGTACGAGGATCTGGTTTTTGATCTTGGAGTAACTGCACCGGAGGATTTCAAATACAACATTACCCATTTTGAACTTTGGTGTGACAATATAATGATCGGCAGCCGTACAGAGGTTGGAAATACCATCAGACACCTGATGGAAGCTACAGCCGATGTTGAGAAGGTTGTGATCAGACTGTATGACGAACAGAATTTCCTGGCGGATTGTGAGATCAATCCCGGTGTCCTTCAGGGACCTCTTCTCATACCTGAGTATGACTCCAATGTGGATATTCCTAACAAGGTTGGTACATACGAGATCACAGTTCCCGATGAGGGAATCACATGTACAGTCAAGCTCATGCCTGACGCTATCGAGAACATGGGTTACTTCGTTCTCTACGATAAGAACGGCAAGCCTCTTGCAGGCGAAACCAAGCGTAAGGTTGATGAGGGTATCCAGTATCTCCAGGAGGTTATGGAATCTCTTACAGAGATTAACATCAAGTGTTACGACAAGGATGAGCAGTTCCTGTACGATGCTAAATTTGATGTAGCTAACTCGGCTATCATTAAAAAGTAAGAGGAAAGATTTATGAATAATAACGAACAAAACGTCCGAAAGGATACGAGCCATCGTGTCCGTAAAAAGTTCATAAATATCAGCAGAGGATCCATCGCCTTTGTTCTGATCGCGGTCATGATCTTGGGGATCGTGGTGGTCCCCAAGCTACGGAGCATAGCGGCCTTTGATCCCTCAACTGCCATCAAGTACAAAGACTACAGGGCTAAAAACGAGATTGAGGATTATACACTTTTCATCGGGACTTACCTTATAGCCCTTCCGGCCCTGACTGATGACCTGTATACAGAGGCATCTGACAGTGCTACCGAGTCTAAGCAGACTACCATTTACTACTTCTCAGAGTTGGCAGATGGCGCATGGCGTAATGTTACTGACGCAACATCGCTCTTTGATCTGGGACCTGAGAGTGGAGTGGCCGCTACCGAGGAGGAGCTGGCAGAGCTTTATATCACCAAAGTAATTGGTGCAGACGGAGTAGTTAAGGATGCCAAGACCGGAGATATCGTTGATCCCTTCGGAGATCCTGATCCCTACGATCTTTTCCATCTGCCCGAGCTGGTAGCTATTCGTAAGGCATATGCAGGAGCAGAGGACGCTGAGGAACCCAGTTTGGGACAGTTCCTTATCGATCATGGACAGACAGAGATTCCCGGTACTGCAGGTCTTACGCCTACTACTTATTCCAAGGGTGATGACGCAGCCAGATCCGTAGAGGCAGATACCTTTGCATACAACGCCTTCCACGATTTCTTCGCATCGGATGTTCATAATGAAGTAACCGACGAGTGTGACAGGCGGCTGGCAGTTCTGACAGAACTTCACAATCAGCTCAAGGCTGAAAATGATGCCAAGAGAGCGGATGCCGTATACAGCTTGATGGGTAAGGTAGATGCCACCCGGAGAGCAGAGGTGTTCAGACAGCTTTCGATGGATCCTGAGTATTACATGAGACCTCTTTCGGAAAAGTTGACAGAGGGCCTTGGATATGAGGGAGCAACCTTCGTTACCAACGTAGCAGAGACAGATGCGATCTCCTCCGCTGAGGAGACAATAATGTCAGCCTACTATGAGAAGCTCGGTAACGCACTGGTTGAGGACTCATCTTCCATTATCGGCAGATATGAGTTCGAGTATTCGGTTCAGGTTATCGAAAACGGCAGCAGAGATGCTATCGACGAACTTATCATCCTCTGGAATATCAGAGATGATATCATCGAGGATCAGGCAAAGGAACTTCAGAAGATCGAGGACGATTACCTTCCCGAGGCGGAGTCAGAATACAGGACCCGCATCTGTGCAGGAGTTTCTTCAGATTACATGGCTATCTACCGCAAGTCGGGTGCCATGGCAGCAGCATCCTATCTGGAGTCGCAGCGTGACGAGATGGAGCATGCTAGGACAGAGATCCAGCTTTTCATCGACGCACAGCGTAAGCGTATGACGCCGGCTGACGCACTGGATTTCATCTTTGACCGAATAGATTGGACCACCGATCTTTACGATCGTATCCCGGATGACAATGCCAATGAAAATGCAACCAAGGTTAATGACCTGCATATCCTTTGGCTAAGGGATGTTATAGAGCAGATACTTGCAGAAAATGAAAGCCTTCGCAGTAAGCTGCAGCAGCTTACGGATGAGATGAACGGCCTGGAGACTGACAGACAGGTAGCTCTTGACAACAACGATCTTGCAGGTGCCAAGCTTTTAGAGTCACAGATCAATGCCCTTAAGCAGCAGATCAATGATGAGACGGCAAAGCTTAATGCCATCATCAATTCCGCAAATGCTTCAGACAAGGACAAGGAGATGGCGAAAGCTTCTCTTGGAGCAGGCGAGGACAAGTTGATCAATTCACTTTCCGATGCAGCCCTTGGAGCAATAGCAGACAACAATACGGATAATCTCAGCGCCGCAGCCAACGGACTTGCAGGCCTGGGTGCCACAGATGCTCTTGGTAAACTTCAGGATCGACTCAATAAAAATGCAGGCAAGAATACCGGAGCCAATAAAACCACTGCCGATGCCATGAAGAGCATCCTTGATAAGGCAGAATCAGATGCCAATGCAAACAAAAACAAGAGTGGCTTCGATCCCAACAATCTGGATGACCTTCTTGCAGCACTTAAGTCTATCTTTGGTGATCCCATCACCGGAGAGGATCTGGCAGGAGCCATAGCAGGACTTTCCATGCTGGGTAATGAAGGCAACAGTGTAGCAGCTAATCTGGCAGCTACTCTTGCAAGATCACTTACAAGTGGTGGAGCCGGCGCCGGCGCCGGCGTATCGGGAATCAATACCGGCGGTTCTACAGGAGGCGGAGCAGCAGCTTACTTGTATGATCAGTACGAATCTGATCGGGCAAATGAGTATATCAGCCTCAAGACCATTGGTGATGTAACTGAGTACAGATACGTATACTTTACCTACATAGACGAGACAACAATGGCCGGTAAGGGTTGTGCCCTTTCCTTCAGGACCAACAGCGATATAGTACGTAATGCAAACAACGAGCGTAGATCTCTCTCCGCTAAGACAGTTAAGCAGAAGTACCACTATATCAGAGAAAAGGATGCGATACTTTACTTCAGTTGTGAGGAGGAGCCGGTACCTTTGACAAAGATCGCGGTATGTATGACACCTCCGGTCAAGGAAAAAGCACTCGAGCTTGTAAACTATATCAAAAGCATGACTCAGTGACAAAAATGAGTGTCGAAATCTTGATGGACACAGTATAGTATCATCATAGTCACATCGAGCAAGGAGATAACATGGCAGATTATCCTATAATCTCAGACGTAAGTAATTTCATATGTAAGGTCCTTCGAGAGAAGATGTGTCCGGAGCCTATTCCTTCTCCAAACAACATCGAGATCTCATCTCCCGCATCACAGGACGTTGACTACATTGTAGGACTTTACCTTTATGATATAAGAGAAGAGGCCAATGTAGCTTTACCCCCCGCCATGAAAAAGGGAAGGGTTCAGTTACAAAAGGCCCCCAGACCATATGGTCTTTATTACATGCTTTTTATAAACGGGGGAGGTCAGATGGGCCTCAAAGACCCGGATATACAAAAGATAATCGGTAAGGCCGCACAGATTGTCAATGACAATGCTTCAGTGTTGCCGAACCAACTGCAGTCCTGGCTGGATACGCAGGAACCCCCCATAGTGCTATCTCAAGCGAAGATAAGCCTGGAGGAAAAGGTCCGTGTTTGGCAGGCGATCAACAAGCCGTATCAGATCAGCCTGTTTTACAAAGCGGCTCCGGTGTTCCTGTCCAGCGAGATCGTAATCGATACACCTCGTGTTACCGAAGCTACGTTTGGACTGCATGTCACAGGAGAGCAGGTATCGGAAGGAGGTTCATAAGGTTTGTCGACCATTTCTTACAAGCTTGATCTTATCATCACACTTGTAAATGCAACCAATGGCCGGGAAGTTGCCGAGAACGATGTCATCTTCTATAAGGACGGGGAGAGGCTCCAGCCCCACAGACGAGGTGCTAGTACCTACATCCTTATGAATTATGGGAGAGCTGATTTCGATCTGGTGACCAAAGCCAAAGGTTTCCATGAGGCAAGGACGCTGATAAGATATGAGCTGCTTAATGAAAAAGAGCCGCTTGCCATAGTTTTTCTGATACCGGACGGAAAAAGCCTTAGCCAGATCAATATTTGTGAGGTTACAGGCAGGATCCCGAAGCTCACCGCGATGGAAGCGATCGGTCTTAACAGACCCAGGTGTTGTATCAATGAATACAATGTCAGGCGGCAGGAGATGAGTGTTTTCCAGACAGAGGGCGGCGGAGATCTCGAGGATGTGTATTATGGAATCCTCCATGCGGAGGAAGAGACATTTGAGCACATCGAGATTGAGAACTCAGTCGATAAAAACAAATTCCATCTAAAATATCCTCTGGAGGAACCCTTCTCAAGCAATGCACCGATCTGCAGGATCATTTTCGGAAATGTCGAAGCGGATGGAACGTACAGGATCGCAATGATACGCGAGCACCCGGAGACTCCGGCAATCGTGAGATACCAGAAAAACGGCGACTGGTATTACCTGAAGTGCGATTTCAACGAACTAACCCACGAGGCACTTCTGAAAGCAAAAAAATCCAAAAAGCCAAATGACCGGGAGGAGGTGGAGATGACTTGAGTTACGTCACAGCAACCGCACAGCTCATGTGTCCCTTCGGGGATGTAGGGGGGCCGCTGATGGTCACGAGCCAGCAGAAGTTCCTTATAGACGGCAAACCGGTTGCGACGATCCAGGACGCGGCACCCATGGCCAATATCCCCACCATGGGGATGTGCAAGAATCCGGCTAATCCGATGGTAGCAGCAGCTACTGCAGCGGCGCTGGGAGTCCTTACTCCGCAGCCCTGCATACCGGCTACTACAGCATGGATCCCCGGATCTAAAGCCACCACAATGGCAGGAGGCAAGCCGTGTCTATCCAATGAGTGCACATGCATGTGTGCATACGGAGGAGTGATATCCATCACCAATCCGGGTCAAACAAAGGTAAATTAACCAAGGAGGTATATGAATGGCTGAATATTTTTCACCGGGCGTATATGTGGAGGAATATGACAATTCGCCCAGATCTATCGAAGGCGTAGGAACAAGCACAGCCGGATTCGTCGGCCTTGCAGAAAAAGGACCCGTTAAGGGTGCACCCCAGCTCGTTACTGATATCAAGAGCTTCAAGCGTCAGTTTGGTGGATTCTTAAGTGAGTTCACACATGGCGAGTATCGCTACCTTGCTAATGCAGTAGAGCAGTTCTTCGTAAATGGCGGAACAAGATGCTACGTTTCACGTGTTATCCCTTCAGATGCTAAGAAGGCAGCTGCTAAGGCAGGTATCCTCTCAGTTGAGGCTGCTAACGAGGGTAAGTGGGGCAATCGTATCCAGATCTCCTTTGATACAGTTGCTAAGAAAAAGCTTCAGCTTATCGCTAAGAGCGGCGAGGGCTACGTAGCAAAGAGCGCAGACGGCTTCCGTGAGGGAGATATCGTTTCTGTTAATGGCGAGTACAACCGCATCACATCAATCTTCGAGGATACTCTTACGTTTGAGAAAGAGTTCTCCAAGGAAGTTGTTGACGCAGCAGTTCTTCCCAAGACTCTTCTTTATCTCGTAGCTGTTAACATCAGCGTTCGTTCAGGCGATGAGGTTGAGAATTACGCAGACGTAACATTCAACCCTACATCTGCTAATTACATTGATGCTAGACTTGCTAAGAGTGAGCTCGTTAAGATCACAGTTGATCAGCTCAAGACACCTGCTAACCCCGTTGAGGCTATTCTCGGCGCTAAGCAGACAGCAGGCGTTATCACTCTTGATGGCGGATCTGACGGAAGCATCGCTAAGGTTAATGCCGGCACATTCATCGGTGAGGATGATGGCCCCGGAGCTAGAACCGGTATCCAGGCATTCCTTGAGAACGACAGCATCAGCATGCTGGCAGTTCCCGGAGTTACAACACCCGAGGTTGTAGTAGCACTTGTTGGTCACTGCGAGAATCTTAAGAACCGTTTCGCAGTAATCGATATGCCCAAGGATATGACTAAGACTGATGAGCTTATTGCATATCGTGGAATGATCGATTCAACATACGCAGCTATGTATCATCCTTGGATCGAGGTATTCGATCGTGCAGCTAACAAGCCTGCATTCGTACCTCCGTCAGGAGCAGTTCTTGGCGTTTACTCCAGAACAGATATCAATCGTGGTGTTCATAAGGCACCTGCAAACGAGACAGTATTCTGTACAGGACTTTCAGTTAACTACACCAAGGACGAGCAGGACATCCTCAATCCCGAGGGCATCAACCTTATCCGCACGATCCCCGGCCAGGGCATCCGCGTATGGGGCGCTCGTACAGCAAGCACTAACTCATCATTCAAGTATGTCAACGTAAGACGTCTCTTCATCTACGTTGAGGAGTCCATCAGAGCAGCTACTAACTGGGTAGTATTTGAGCCCAATGATGCAGCACTGTGGCAGAGAGTTAACATGACAGTATCCGGATTCCTTGATACACTTTGGAGAAACGGCATGCTGGCAGGTGGTTCACCCGGAGAGGCATACTTCGTTGAGATCGGACCTTCAACAATGTCCCGCGAGGATATCATGAATGGTCGCCTGATCTGCAACATCGGTATTGCTCCTTCACGTCCTGCAGAGTTCGTAATCTTCCGCGTAACTCAGCATACAGCAGAAGCTGGCGGAGGCGAGGAGTAAGAATCGCGTTTCCATAACTTTACTGTTGAATTTCGAAAGGAGCGAATGTAATGGCTACAGATCCTTATAAAACAGATGGAGGGCTGGCGTATCCCTTAACAAAAATGAACTTCATCGTCAATGTCGATGGAGTTGCTGGTACGGCAGCATTTTCAGAGGTTTCCGGTATCGAGGCATCAATCGATGTAGTTGAGTTCCGTCAGGGCAATGCCAACAGCCTTGCACCCGTTAAGATTCCGGGACTCGTTAAGCATGGTAATGTTACACTTAAGATGGGCTACACAATGGATTCTACTTTCAAAGAGTGGATCCGTGAGTGCGTAAGTGAGCGCCGTGGTCAGATCCCTCGTGCTAATGTTACTATCGAGCTTATCGATACTAACGCACAGGCACCTTCACAGGTTAGCGATACAGTAACCGGCGATCGTGTTTGGATCCTTACTAACGCATGGGTTGCTAAGTACAATGCACCCGATCTTGATGCTAAGACATCTGATGTCGCAATCGAGAGCGTTGAGCTTGCATATGAGGAGCTTGTTATCCCCAACTAAAGCGTATTAGCTCACGGATGTGGATAGTATACTTGCAAGCTAGCTTGCAGAGTATGCTATCCATAGCTGATAAAAGCATGTGGCGGCCTTGGGAGTATTCTCTCAGGACTGCCAGAGGTTTTTAAAATAAAAAGGAGATGCATTTCATGGAAACAATATACGAGTTCACCCTTCCCAAGGGTTATGTTGACAAGGATGGCAATGTTCACAAGAGAGGACATATGAGATTGGCGACGGCAGGAGATGAGATCTCAGCCACCAGAGATCCCCGTGTTCTCTCCAATCCGTCATATCTTACGATCGTGATCCTTTCAAAAGTGATCACAGACATGGAGGGCCTGGAAGCCATTACGGCTACTCACATAGAAAAGCTTTTCACAGCAGATCTTGCTTTTCTTCAGGATATGTATCAGAGGATCAACGATATCGAGCCGCCTACATTTACTGCGGTATGTCCCGATTGTGGCAAAGAATTTGAGGTGCCCTTAAATTTTACCGGGGAGGGTTGAGGCTTTATCCCAAGGATGAGCTTTACAGGGAGATGGCTTTCATCTCATATTATTTCCACTGGAGCGAGGAGGAGGTTGCGGCTTTGGAGCATGCTGACAGGCGGCGCTGGTGTAGCGAGATCTCTTCCATAAATAAGGAGCTTTCACCCTCAAAAGATAAGAAGGAAAAGAGTATTACCGAGATGAGCGGACGCAGGATCTAGTATCACCGGCGTTCCCATCAAAAAGGAGATGCTTATGGCACAGCTTAAATATAAATATGAAGACCTTGCCACTAATAGCAATTATACAGCGAAGGCAGCCACCAATTATAAAGAGTCCGATACTACTGCTATCAGGAGTTACGGATATCAGGAGGAGATAGGAGAAAATGCCGGAGATTGGTTTGCCAATCTTTTCACCACGGATTATTTCTGGAATCAGAACCGTGAGCCGGCAGTTTCTTTTAATTTCTTTTTGCGTATTGAAGGTGCATTTGATGCGCCTTGTCGTTCTGTCCGTGCCTTCACCAAAGAAAACGATTTCGAGGAGATCCAGGAGGGCGGTCGTAACGATTACATTATTTTGAAGCGTAAACCTAATACTCGCCGCTTCACTCTTCAGGTGGAGAGATATGTAGGTATTGACAAGGTAGATCCGTTGCAGCTTGGTACAGAGATGATCCTTCCCATGATCCTGGCAGTTTCCAGAGTGACTTCCAGCGGGGACGGTGGATTTATTGATACCATGAAAGAGACGGAGTTCATTCGTTTTTATGCCTTTACCGGATGCATTGTTACAGGTAAGGAGTATGGAGAGCTCAATGCTGAGCAGAGCGGTCTTCTTAAGGAAGTTACCACCATTGCATACCGCGAGATGATAGCTCTTACTACTCCCAATGCTGATCTTGTTAAAAAGCCTTGGAGTATTCAGAAGCCTGACGAGAATATCCGAAGATCTGATACTTTTGATTTCTTTGATGCGGCAAAGGCTACTGCAAATCGTTGGGATATCAGAGAGGCGCCCGGAGGCATCAAGGTTGAGGATAACTCGAGCACGGGTAATACCAACACGACTCCGGTTACGGATGTCAGAAGCGCAGCTCGTCCGGTCAATGATACGACCCACGCTACAGCCAAGAGATGGGGCGGCAAAGATCCTAAAAAAGCCGATCCCATGACCAACAGGAGCGCAGCTCGTCCGGTTCCCAGTGATGCCAATCCCGAGCCTAAGCTTTGGGGCGGAATGGATCCCAAGAAACGCGACAAAAAGGCCAACAAGAGTGCGGTTCCCAATCAGTATGATGGGAAGAAGGCAGAGGCTTCACGCTGGGATATCAAGAAAGACGCCGGAACCCTCAACAACCGCAAGGCAGAGGCTCCTACCGGTGATGACAAGCGTGCCAGGATCAAATCATGGAATATGGATCCTACCAAGTCACGTCAGAAAAAGGCGGACAAGCCTATCGGTGACAGACATCGTGCTAAGGTTAAGTACTTCACGGTCAAGCGTCCTAAGAAGAACCTTATGGCGGACAAGCCTGCCGTTGATAGCGTAAAGGCTCAGGTTAAGGGATATGTTGCTGAGAGCAATACCGGTCAGGTAGCCGATAAGCCCAAGAATGACAAGGTAAAGGCTTCGGCAAGAGGCTATGTATTCAGAACCAATTCGGGTCAGGTAGCAGGTAAGCCTGAAAATGATAAGGCCAGAGCCAGAGCTAAGAAATTTGCTATCAAGGAGGCAAGGGTTTCCACAAGCAAGGCTAAGGCGATCAAGTGGAAGGTCAATTCTCCCAAGTCCGATCGCAAGGCAGATGTTCCTAAGCAGGACAGCAAGAGAGCGACTGCTAAGCGTTGGGATATCAAAAAGCCCGGACTGAACAGATCCGCAGTTACCATCAAGGGTGCAGCGGAGGTTGCAAAATTCCTTTCCGGAGGAAAATAATAGATGCTGACTATCAAAGCTCCCATTCAGACAAAAGTTAATAAGCCCATGTTGTCGGTGGGAGAGGATTTTAATCAGAGGATAATCGGAAACTACGAACTGTTTGATCTGAGTATTACCGGTGAGGATTTCCTTCATCTTCTGACCCAGCCCCCGGAGATCTTCCTTATGGGAGATGAGGGCATCACCAATATTTACGGTGAGACCAATATCAGCGAGACATCATCCCGCAAGATAGAAGTGGTCAACAACTTCCTTAACAGGATCCTCCTTTCCGATACAGTGGGATTCACTTATCAGGACAGGGTTTTTATTACAGATGTTCTTCATAAGCTGGGTATCACAGAGACCAATGCTTTTATGAAGAGGGTCCAGAACATCATCACCGAGCAGCAGGATTTTTCCAGACAGCTTTCGGCTTATTGGAATTACGGCGAGGAGATGAGATCTCTCGTAGAGGAGTACATAAGTTCAGAGCAGCACAGGACTACAGAGGTAGATCAGAGCCGTACTGAGAATATCAGGACTCTTCATCAGGACATCTTCAGAAGACTTCAGACAGGTGCGGTATATCAGATCCTCAATAATTTCTATCAGGAGGAGAGGGGAGTATCAAGCATCACCAATCGTGAGCTTACACTTTCCGAGCAAAAGGAAACTGCAGAAAAGATCCTTTTACAGGCACTGATCAATGAAGTCAGAGGCGAGCAGCTTCCCCTTATCTATCGCAGTGACAACTACTACGAGGAGGAGGCAGCCTTCCCCCAGGGAACGGATGAGGAGGCTCGCCGAAGTATTACGGCAGCTACCCTTCTTTCACTTATCAGAGCTGTTAATGTCAGCCGCCGGGAGGAGAGTTTCACCTATCCCGGACAGTGGTACGAGATAGCGGGTAATATTTACCGCAGTCAGGAAAATACCCTTCAGAGGATCACCGAGCATCTTCATCAGAATCTTGAGATCCTCAATGAGACAGGAAGTCTGACAGCTCTCACACAGAGAGAGGGCGATACCCGGATCAACAATGAACAGCTGATCCAGAATATAGACGCCAGGACAAGCGAGATAGTACATCTTATGTCCGAGGAGGGAGACGAGGTCTCCTATGATATGTCCGTTTCCGGACATGGCGATGAGGTTACTCAGGTTCAGGAGAATATCCGGACAGGAGATACCTATACAGATGAGTCCGAGATCGTACATGTCGAGGGTGATGTTGTTGATGCAACTACGGAAAACAGGATAACAGAGGAACTGGTCCAGAACATTGAAGAAAACAATGTGAGGATGCAGAACTCATTTGAGAATCACCTCCATGCATTGGAGCAAAGCTTCCAGGCCACCCTTCCCAAGAAGACCAGAGCTGAGAGGGAGCAGGCTCAGAGAGAGGCGCTCCATCATCCGGAAGCTTTCATGCAGGACTACAGAGAGGAAACTGCAAGAGCTGAGGAACGCCGCAGAGAGTTTAACAAGCAGCGGCAGGAACTGGCACTTACCCAGTCACCGGATGCCTTTACAATGATCCAGCAGTTTCTGGAGCATCCGGAGATCATACCTCCGGGAGTTCAGATATCCCGCAACGATATCGGATCACTTATTTATGATAACAAGCAGGTTGATAACACCTACAGGGAGATCGAAAACCGGCTTAATATTACAGAAGAAACCACCAGAGAGACGGTGGAGCAGGAAGTCAAGAGACTTAAGAATACAGAGGTTGTCCGAGGTCAGACTACAGAGGAGCAGATCCGTCAGATAGAGAATCTGGCACTTGTTCACAAGACTCAGGAGACCAACATCGACGAGGAAGTTATCGAGGCAATAACCAGAGAACGTCAGACCACCAGAGATGTACATGAGATCCGCACCAGTGAGGAACACCACATAACCGATGAAAGGGTGATCAACACAGTAGTGGATCAGAAACTTACGGAGCAGCAGCGCAGGATTGACGATCTTATCCAGGACGGAATGAACCGTCAGGTCAAGTCGATCTCAGACAAGGTATACAGGCAGATCGAAAAGCGACTTAATAACGAGCGCTCTAGGAGAGGAGTATAAGGCATATGATCAATGAAATGCTGGGCAATGTCGAAAAAGCCGTATTATGGATCACAAGTCTTGATGCCGTCAATAATGCTGCGTCAGATAACCAGGGCGGAGGATTTTTCTCCGATGTAAAAAAGGGTTTTGCCGAGGCTAAGCAGGCATACAAGGAACTGGACAAGAGGATGAGCAACCTTGACAATCTCCTTACGGGAGGACGTGAGGTTAAAACTGACGGATACATCCCCTTGGAAGTGCAGTATAATCCTTCTTCAGTCAGGATCTACTCCACAGGTAAAGGTAGTGGAGGATACCTGATCGGCAGTAACAACGTTACACAGGCATCCACCCTTATTTCCCAGACCATCATGGATTTTGAGCTGATATTTGAGGATATCAATAATCAGGACGCCTTTGATATCACATCCATGGGGTTCAATGTTGAGACCATCTACGGTTTGGGTAAGGACCTGGCCAGTCATCTGATCGACGGCCCCTACGGAGTTATTAATCAGGTTCAGGGTATCCTGGGACTTATCCACAACACAGCCACGCAGGGTGTGATCTTCATGTGGAACGATATGGTCTTCAAGGGTAAGCTGACAGATGTTAATATCGAGTACACCATGTTTAATAAGGATGGAGACCCCATCCTTGCCAAGGTCAAAATGTCGATCCAGCACGTATACACCAAGGATGATGATAGCGAGATCAAATACTGGGATGGCGTCATCAAGAAGGTATTTAAGAAGCACGAGCATACTACTACATATAGATAAAAGGAGAGAATATGTCCTTTAAATCAAATTTTGCCGGCATCATACCGGGTATGCTGGACAAGGCTATAATTGAATTTGAGGATCAGCGGGCTGTTGGTAAGGAGATCGAGACCCAGAGACAAAAGCTCACGGATGCTACTACGGCGCAGTTGAAAGCTATGAATCTGGATCCGACAAAACTCCAGCAGCAGGTTACATCCCGGGTGGAGGAAACTCTGGCCAAAACTATGAAGGAACTTCTGGGAAGTACCGGACGTAAGGCTAAAAACGGAGTCAAGTTTCTGCGATACGAGGTCCTCTTTAATCCCAACAGGATCACCCTTACCGGTCGTGGAGCTGCGGAGGTTCCCATGAACGACTGTACCAAGGGCGTATCGGTTTCGTATCAGACCCGACAGGCGAATCTGGAACTTCGAATTCCACTTATCGTGGACAGGACCATTTCCAGTCAGGTATCCATGGGAGTTGATATTCCCGGAGTTAACTGTTCGCTGACTCAGGGAGTGAGGTCCACAGTAGAGTCTGTTGCTAACTGGCTAACAGGTGATGATCTTGGATCGATCCAGAGAGACGTGGAGATCTTTTTGGCAATGCTCCGTAACGAGCACACCAGAATGGTATCTTTTTACTGGGGTTCCATGACCTACACGGGAGTTCTGACCAGTGTCAATTCCACTTATACCATGTTTGATCCCAAAGGAAACCCCACCAGGGCCAATATAGATCTTCTTATCATGCTGGCTGATGCCAACAACCCCGTCCTTATCTACAACGGCAAGGACAAGGGCCCTTGGATGCAGTACTACAGAAAAGCCTTCGAGGGAAAGACAAGCCTTTCAGCCAGGAGCGGAACCCAGTTCTTCGAGAATGTTCTTGGTTTGTAGTTATCATATGGTTAAGTATCTCCGATGCCACCACTGCAAAGCAGAGGGGTTGAGGGACGCAGCATAGCAACGGAGTAGTAAATGGGAGCTGAGTACGATTACAAATTACTTCAAAAAGAATATGGAAATTTCGTAAATCCCAGAGCTAACGTGGTGATCAACGGAGTCTCGCTTCGTGACAGTAAGCTTCTGATGTCCAATCTCGTTATCGAGAACACCTGTAATTATGAAGCGTCCATCGCAACGTTCATGCTGTATGAGACTTATAATCATGAGGATCGCAAGTTCAGGGTGGATGATTTTCAAAAGCTGGTCCAGCTTGGGGCCATAGTGGAGATCGCTCTGGGATATGAAGCCAAGGAGACGGTAGTCTTTGTAGGATATGTTGCCAAGGTAGGTTTCCATGTTACTACAGAAGATGTAGCCGGAGTCGAGGTCATCGCACTTGATGTCAAGGGAATGATGATGGCAGGCAAGCGCTCCATGCAGCTTGAGGAGGAGTTTTACTCCGATGCCATTCTTACCCTTCTGGGAGAATCCAGATATCAGAGCCTCCTGGGAGATTATGCGCCGGACCTTGAGAGTACCATTGAGGATTCCCCTGATAAAAAGCAGGGAGCTGCAGGTATGGCAGCAGCAGCCATTGAGGCGGCTCAGCAGGCTGCTATCCAGCAGGCCGGCGGAGCCCTCATGGATCAGGTTCAGGACAAGGTTATCGGAGGCCTGGGAGATGCCCTTGATAATGCGGCTTCAGATGCGGCAGAAAAAGCAAAGTCCGCAGCCAAGACAGCAGCCGGTACAGCAGCCGGCGTGGCAATGTCATCCGTACCCGGACTGGCAGGCGTTATGCAGACAGCCCAGACAGCCATGGACACCATCAATACTGTTACAGATACAGTCAGCTCCGTTATGGAGACTGTGGAAAAGGCCAAGGAGACGGCGGCTCAGATCAAAGCTACCATCAAGCAGGCTATGGAGGCCAAGGCCAAGGCAGAGGAAGCTATAGAGGCAGCACTTGCGCTTACAGCGCCTCCCGGCAAGCCTATGCCCAAGCCCGGAGTTATCAAGCCCGCCCGTGAAAAGACTGTTGAGATGGTGGATGAGAGCGATTACGAGTTTGTCATCAAGGTGGCAAGAAGATATAATTACGAGTTCTTTGTAGTGGCAGGCAAGCCCTATTTCAGACCCGCCAAATCAGTTAAGCCTCTTCTTTTAGAGCTTACCAGTGATGATGGTATCAGGTCCCTTGATATAGAATATGACCTTACAACACAGGTGGGCAAGGTAGAGGTCCGCGCCACCAACCCTACCAAGGGCGAGCTTATCTCTGCTAAGCAAAAGATAGGTACCAAGCTTTCCATGGGAAGCAAGACCAAGAGTATCGTATCCAAAGCAAAGTATGTTTACGTAGATTCCACTCTTTTTACCAAGGAGGATTGCGAGGACCGGGCCAAGGCTTTGGCGGATGAGATATCCTACAGATTCGGAGCGGTCGAGATGGAGATGATCGGACTTCCGGAGATGGCTCCCGGCAGATTTATCAACATAACCTCTTTCGGTGAAGGAGTATCCAATAACTTTTATGTTACCAGCGTTAAGCATTTGTTTGACACTGATACCGGTTACATCACCAGAGTCACGGGTACCACACCCGCTCTTGAGTTTGATGCCAATGCAACGTTCTAGTTAAAAACGAGGAGAGATAATGGCAGCACTTTACGAAACCTTATCGGATATGGTCAAAAAGGATGTCACCAAGACTGAAACAGGAGACAACAGGATCCTGGGAGTCATGATAGGTGAGGTCATACAGAATTATAACGAGAGTTTTCCCGGACGTGTATGCGTGCAGATCACTGCCAGGGAAAAAGACGCCAACGTACTTCAGTGGTGCCGTGTGGCAATGCCTTCCGCAGGAAAGGGCTGGGGCCACTACTTCCTTCCCGAGATCGGAGATCAGGTACTGGTAGCCTTTGAGTACGGCAATATCGAGCGTCCCTATGTTATAGGCTGTGTGCCCAGAGAGGGTGACAAGTTCGAAAAAAAGTGCGTGGATGCCAATAACCAGTATAAAAAGATCACAACCCGCAACGGCTCTACCATTACTTTCGAGGATGCGGATTTTGACGGTGGCAAGGACAAGATCAAGATCCATACCGCCAAGGATTCCCACATCATCGATATTGATAATGAGAAAGAGATGATCACCATTGCAAACAAGACCAAAAAGACAATGGTAAAACTCGACACTCAAAAGAGCCGTATCAATGTGGAGTGTGAGGACAAGATGAGTATCATCGTATCGGATGCCACTATTGTTATAGACGGCAGAAAGAACGATATCACCATCAAGGGCAACAGAGTCAATGTCAAGGCAGGACAGATGCTTTCCCTTTCATGCGATGGTAATACTTCCATCAAGGGACAGGCTATCAGCATGGAGGCTTCGGGAGGAAGCGTTATGATCAAGAGTGGATCAAATATCACTCTTAACGCACCGTCAGTTACCGTTTAAGATTGGTAGGAGAAAACTATGCCGGATACAAATTTCTTAGGAGCAGGGGCTACCTTCCCCTTCGCCGTTAATCCAGCCACGGGGCGTGTTGAAGTCTCCGAAGGCAAAAAGAGTGTTAAGGAGAGTATCTTTATCATCCTAAAGACAACTTTGGGAGAGAGATTGCTTAGGTCCGATTTCGGAACCAATCTTAACACCTATACATTTATGGAACTTAATCCGACTACACTTCAGATGCTCAGGCGCGAGTTAGTCAATCAGATCAGCAAGTGCGAGCCGCGAGTAGACGATATCGAACTTACTGCGGAAAGAGGTCCGGAGGGTATGATCCTTTTCAATCTCGGCTATACGGTCAGGGATGACAATGTACCCGAGAATCTGGTCTTCCCGTTCTATCTTGAGAGCGGAATGGAGCAGGAGGGAGAAGGCGACGAGACAGGTGAAGTTGATTTTTCAGATGTCCTTGAATCAGCAGGAGAGTATGTGAACGATGAAGCAAACGATTGACGAAAAAGAAAATATCCGAAATCGGACTTTGGATCGCGTTGAGACGCTTGCTGCGTCTTATACTCCGGAGTGGAAGTTCGACAGGGACAATCCCGATATAGGTACTGCCATAGCTATGGTCTATGCAGATCAGAGCGTTGCAGTAGGAGAGGCAAAGAACAGGATCACAGACAGGTTCCACAGGGAATTTGTTAATTTCCTTGACCTTTCTCTTCTTCCGGCTAAGCCGGCTAAAAGTATTGTCCTTTTGAATCTTACGTCCGAAACCATACCCGGAGCATATATTCCCAAGGGTACTAAGCTCGCGGCATCAGATATGGTTTCCGGAACACAGGACACCATTTTTGAGACAGAGCAGAGCCTCTTTGTTACAAGCGCGACTATCCAGGATATATTTATGTCCGATACAAAGAGCGGCAAGATAATCCCCATCAAGGGATTCTACGATATGCCCGGTCTTTTGGGACAAAAGGAAAGTGATGGTGAGGACGGACCGGAGGATGGCAGTTATCAGCTTATGGCGCCTCCTATGTCTTCCTTTACACTTTTTGGTGAGCATGATGGTATTGGCGACAATATCATGATCTTCTATCATCCTTCTGTATTTGATATAGAGGATTCACCTATATATATGAGGATAGAAGATGGCCCCGAGGTATATCAGGGTATCCTTGACGGAACATATACACTGTTTTATTACAATGATTACGAGATCTTTTCTCCCGTTGATGAGATAAGTGAGTATGGGGACGGAAAAACCCTCGTGATCAAAAAGTCACTTTCCTGCGGCAAGCTTGGTCTTGAGGACAGGGAATACAGTGTATTTGCGATCTATGCCAATGATCCCATCCGCAATGTTGTTACAGCCAGGGGATTCAGTTTTGCATCTTCAGGTGTTGCGGTACCTGCGGAGGTAGTTACTGATTCACGTCTTGATAGAGATGTATCGGATTTCCTGCCCTTTACGGACACGCTTAATCTCTATTCCGAGATCTATATTGGACACGACCAGTATTTTTCCAAGTCCGGATCAAAGGCAACCATAAAGTTTGATCTTTCTTTTGAGGAATGCAGGATCGATATCCCCCGTCAGGAGGAGGATACCAAACTTACCATAATCAAGAGAAAGCCCAAGACTGCGGCAGCAGAGATACCTACCAATGTTTACGTCGATGAGATAACGCTTGAGTATTACAACGGTATCGGTTGGACCCGTCTTGATTGTGATCAGATGACTTCCGGTCTTCTTTCCGGTTCAGATGGCGGAGAGAGGATAATTACTTTTACAGTTCCCGATGATTGGCAGCAGTCCACCATGTCAGCTTATGAGAGTCGTTTCCTTCGCATCAGGCTGATCAGGTCGGATAACTGCTATCTGAGACCGGCGATCCATTATTGCCCCAGGATCAGGGACCTTTCCATTTCCTTCACATATGAGGAGTCCTATGCTCATTCATCCAGGACTCTGAGGATCAGCGGATCCGACAGACGTGATGTTACACTGGAGTCCCATCAGGCTGATGGAGCTGAGCCGCTGGTAGTATTCCAGCCTTCAAAGTTTACGGAGGATTCTCTTTATATCGGATTCAGCAAGAGACCTGCAGACGGACCTGTTTCCCTGTTTTTCAATCTCATGGATGACCAGAGATTCTCAGGACTCAAGTGCCGATTCGAATATTCCAGAGGAGATGGATTTGTAAACCTCAAGGTTCTCGATCACACTGAGAACTTTACAAAGTCAGGCACGGTATTCTTCATTCCGCAGCCGGATTGGACTTCCACATCCATAGAGGAGAGACGCCGGTTCTGGATAAGGATAACACGTATTGACAATTCAACGGATGAGTCAGCTCTGCCCAGTGTGGGAGGCGTTCTTCTCAATGCGGTTGAGGTGGCTAATACCGAGACCCATCCGCCTCAGGAGTTCTTCATGGAAGAGGCGGTTCCGGATATGTCATTTACTGTGCCTCAGACCAATATCCTTTCTGCAGATGTTTGGGTCAATGAGTTCGGTCTCTACAGTCAGAATGCCATGAGACTTATGGAGCAGAATGATCCGGATAATATCCGCAGCGAGTCTGATATCAATAATCGTATTACCGCCTTTTATGTAAGGTGGCACGAGGTTGACAGCTTTGCAACGGCAGAGGATCGCAGATGCTTCGTGCTGGACCGCATGAACAGGCAGATCATTTTCGGAGATGGTCTGAAAACGGACTTCCCGAGAGTAGTCGATAATATAGCATTTACGGTTCAGATCAAGAGTTGTCTTGGAAGAGCCGGTAATGTTCCGGCAGGATCCATAGTTGCACCCGTAGGCAATCTTATTCATATAGGAGAGGTCAACAATCCTATCAAGGCCTTCGGCGGAAGTGACATGGAGACTATGGAGGCGGCACTGGAGAGAGGTGCGGACATCCTCCACAGCAGAGACAGACTGATAACAGCAGCTGATTATGAGAGAGCCTGCCAGAGATTCTCCGATGATATCGATCAGGTTAGATGCCTGATAGCAGATGATGCTTCGGGGCTTGGGATCAGTGAGAACGATGTAGCTATGATCCTTCTTATGACGGATTTTGAGTCGGGCTCATATTCATTCCACAGGACAGAGGCTCCCCTCCGTGAATACATTTGCTCACGTTGTGAGATCACTCTTCCGGATGACAATATCAAGATCCTGGAACCCGTATTTGTCAGCATTTCCTGCGACATCTGGGGCGAGGTAGTTGATATGGATGAGAGTTTTGAACTCCAGCCTATGATCAATGATCTGCTGGATGAATACCTGAATCCCGTTAAGGGAGCAGGCACCGGTGGTTGGAGGATAGGTACTCTTCCCAAGGTTTCTCAGATCCAGATGAGGCTCGGTAACCTTAAGAGCAGGATGATACTTCGTAAGATCTTTGTATCAGCATCCTGGACCGATGCAGACGGTTACCATGAGACAGACCTTTCCAAGCTTGAGGTCATGCCTTATATGGCATGCCGAAGCGGAGAACACAAAGTGCATTTAACACAGGGATGATCATATGCTTAATATCGAAAGTGAACAGGTAAAAACTTTACCGCAGCGCCTCGCAGATGCGATGCTCACCATACCGCTTTATGATCCGGAGTGGACCAACTACAATGCATCCGACCCGGGCATGACCATATTAGAGACCTTGTCGGTCTCCAATATCATGCTTGAGGGCGCCATGGATTTCATGCCTCCTATGGCAAAGCTGAAGCTTTTGGCTCTGGCGGGGATCACACCCCGTAAGGCTAAAAATGCCAAGGTACTTATGGAGGCTGAGGGTGTAAGCAGTCCCATGCTTCTCCCGGCCAACCAGAAATTTACTCTGGGAAATATGGTTTTTGAGACGGATCGGATCACAAGCCTTTACGGTAATTCACTGACAGGTGTGTTTACCAAAAAGAACGGTAGTGATGAGTTCAAGGATATTTCCTATGTGCTTGATGACGAGGTGTTTATACCGGCATACATATTCGGCAAAAAGCCTGTTGCAGGAGATGAGATCTATTTTTACGCAGATTCTCTTCCCCCTGTAGGCGAAGACGTGATATGTTATGCAACCTTTGAGGAAACTGCGAGCCGCAATCCCATGACCGAGCGCAATAAAAACATGTTCTCGGAGATCGTATGGGAGTGCTGGTGCGAGGATGGATTCAAGGAACTTGAACCCAGAGACTATACGGCAGGTTTCCTTATTTCCGGAGAAGTACGATTCCGGATTCCCGAGGGAGCTGTGGAGTATACAGATGGTCCCATAAATGGGTACTGCATAAGGGCGAGACTTACCTTTGCCAATTATGATATCAGTCCCAAGCTTTTGTATTTCTCAGCCTTCCTCTTTGAGGTATGGCAGAAGGAAACCAAGTGTACTTCCTTTACCTTCCAGAAGCCGACTGATGTCAGGATCTACAGTGACCTGGCAGAGGCAGGATATATAAGAGTATTTGCCAAAGAGGAAAAGGGCAGCAGCTACAGGATGTATCGGACCGACCATCCGGATGATGAGCAGGGAAGATTTGTAGATGCCCAAAGGCCCGGATTCGGACAGTTTGAATTTCTCTTTGATAAAGCTAAGTACGGTTTCGGACCTGATAGAGTTAAAAATGCGGTTCGGGTAGTCCTTTATACAGAGGAGGCTATGAGACAGTACAATATCGGTGGTGTTTTGGGATATGACAATCAGAGGATAGATCTTCCCTATGACCATATTGTACGCGGCAGTTTCTGTATCGTGGCTGAGCGCAAGACTCGTGACGGTGAATTCATTTATGATTTCGCCAGACCCGATAAAAATGAACCCGGCAGCCTGTTTTATCACCTTCTTGAGAATGAGGGTGCCATAGTTATCGAGGATGCGGGCGATTATATCGGTGCCAATCTTTATCTGGCATGTTGTGCAACATCCCGCGGTGACGAGGGTAATGTCATAAGACGCAAGGAATTCATTGGAGAGAATATCCCTCAAGGCATTTCTTTCTCAAATGCCGCACCCGGAGTTGGCGGTGCCCTTTCAGAGAGTTTCGAGTCAATGAGAGAGAGGTTCCTTAAGGATGTTCATCAGCCTTACGTTGCGGTTTGCGCAGAGGATTACGAGAATATCGCCATGAGCACTCCCGGTCTTTGCATCAAAAAGGCAAGAGCAGTCATGGATGGGGATCTGAACCTTGTGGAGGTTGTTGTACTTCCCGACAGTGAGGATGAGATCCCGCTCCTTTCCGAGACCTACAAAAAGGAAATCCTTGAGCAGCTTCTTGAGAGGCGTCTGCTTACTACGAGAGTTGAACTACGTGCTCCCAGATTTGTTTCCGTTAATATCAGAGGAACAGTCAGCGTAAGACGCGGATACGAAAAGGAAGCCGAGGAGCACATTAGGGCCGAGCTTAAGAGAGCCTGTGAGTACCGGAACAATGACAAGACTTTTGGAGAGGCACTGTATTACAGCGAGGTATTCAGAGCTCTTGAGAGGATAGAGGATGTGGACTTTGTTTACGATCTTTCCATCCGTCCCAGCAGCAATTCACTGGCCAAGTATGTAGACGGTAATATCTATCCGGACAAGTTCGTACTTTGCAGACTTGGTAATGTAGATATAGAGATCATACATTCATAATTTGATGAAACTACAGGTCATTATTTTATAAGGATAATAAGATGCCTGAGATAATTTTTACGATCAAAAAGAACAGAATAGAGCGAAGCCATCTTACCGGATTTGTTTCCACGGATGATATGCTGCTTCACGTTCCCGATGAGGTCGGGACGGCAGGTATATTCATGGATGTTCTGGACAGCGGTGAAAAGGGTATGCTCTGGGGCAGATTCGTAATGGATCTGACAGCCGATGAGAGCAGGGCGTGGTACGTTTACGGCTACGCAACCGATGATCCGGTGATCTCGGATGGTGTGAAGTACCTGGATATCAGAGAGTATCTCCAGTCGGATGCTTCCGTTTTTGAAAAGGAAGACTTCATGAAGAGACTTGGAGCGAAGCGTTTCACCCAGAAGAGCGATATGCTTTTCTATAATTGCAAGGGACGCTATCTTTTCCTGGCTATTATCGCCAAGGGTGAGGGTACCTTTGATATCAGCGGAATGAGGCTGGATCAGGAAGGAGATATCTTCCTTAATATCTTCCCGGAGATATATCGCGAGAGAGACAGCTTTTTCCACAGGTATGTATCCATTTTTGCAGAGATCTATCATGATACCCAGGCTGAGATCGATGCTCTTCCGGATCTTTTGGATCTGGATAAGTGTCCGCCGCAGTTGCTTACCGTATATAGTAGGTGGCTGGGTATTGAGCTTATCCCGGATTCTTTCCCTGAGGATGTTATGAGGCGTCTTGTTAAGGAAGCCTGGCAGCTCAACCGTATGAAGGGATCCAAGTGGGCCATTGAGCGTTGTATTGAGATAGTAACCGGTGAGAAGCCCATCGTGCTGGAGCAGAACACCATCGTATCATACGAACTCAAGGATAAGGCAGATCAGATCTCTTCCCTGAAGCCCTCTGACAGATACGGAGTAACGGTGCTTCTTGAAAATCCTCTTGATGAGGAGAAAAAGACTTTTATCTTCCATCTTTTAAATCAATTCTGCCCTATCAGAAGCAGGATCAAGTTAATAGAGCTTTCCAAGGACAGCATGTTGGATGGCAATAGCTACCTCGATATGAATGCTATGGTATTCCAGCTTAAAGATGCTACACTTGATAGTGGACAGATTGACGGAGGTCTGGTACTCTCTGAGTAGGAGAGTTTTATCAATATAGTTTAAGAAAGGAAGAAAAAATGACAATTCAGGAAACAAGAGAAGGAGATGTGATCACGCTCGCAATAGACGGAAGGGTGGACACTACCAATGCACCTGAACTCCAGGATGCAGTACTTAATGCTTTCCAGAAGGGTAGCAACATAGTTCTGGATATGGAGAAACTGGCATACATTTCCAGTGCCGGACTTCGTGCACTTCTTATCGGACAGAAGACAGCTACCTCCAAGGGAGGAAGTCAGAAGCTCATCCATGTGGGGGATATGATCATGGAGATCTTCGAGACTACAGGATTCTCTGATATTTTAACTATTGAGGAATAAAACATGAGTTTTCTGGGAAGAAAGATTGATACTCGTTTTCTGCAGGAGCAGAACAAGCGAAATAACGAGGCAAAAAAACAAAATGCCGAGATGGACGAGGACGAGGAGACTCTTATGTACAAACCTTTTGTCCGCGCCAAATACATCAATGATGATCCCGGAGATATGAATAAGAGTGCCTTTGACGATTCTAAGTCGATCAACAAGGCACCCAGTGTTTTTGATGCAACGGCGGTTTTTCATGTAAAGAGGGAAGAGTAGTAAATGGCTGGATCTTTTACCGGATATGATGAATACATGCGCAATGTCTTTGATTGCGTAAACCGTGCTTTAGATGAGCATTTGGAGGGGATGAAGCAAGTCTTTGCCAGTGGGCAGGGCGGCTTTAAAAATGTTCTCTACCCTGATCTGGAAGTAGCTTCGGATGTTACAAGAGACAAGATCCTGGCCTTCGACAGAGATGTGGGAAGTCAGGAAGAAGATACCGGTGGCGGCGCATCCATGTTTTCCGCCGAGGACGAGGAAGAGGATGCCGGCATCGATGGTCTTGATGATGAGCTTGCTTCTCTGTTGGGAGAGTTCGCCCTTGATATGGACGACGAGGAGGAAAGTGAACCTGTATTTGAGAATGCAGCAGCTGCTTCCGGTGGCGGAGGCGGCAGCGCTGATACCGGACTTTCCTATCCCGATAGGATCAGAAAGATAAGAGAAAGGGCAGACGCCGCAATAGCGGAGGGGATTGCCCTTCCTTTCCATACCCTCTGTACAAAGAGAGAGTTCGAGGACTTTACATATTTCTGTTTTGCCTGCGCGATACTGTCTTCGACACAGACGGATTATGCGGGAGTTTTCCAGATAATCAACGAGAATTCAAATCTTTCCTGCCCGACTATCGAGTCGGCAGCAAAGCTTTATTACGGACAGAGTTTCGCAATAACCACAGCCTATGGTGATATGTCAGCCTGCCTGGAGCAGCTGCTTCCCATTCTGGATCTTAGGGTTATTCCGTCTATGCCGTTTTCAACTGCGGTGTCTCCCGACAAGCGTATAATCGACTACCTTTTCGGTCGTCATCCCATGGATCTGGATGAGAACTACTCCAGATTTATGCGCATGCTTACCAAGGAGGGTGAGGAACTTGACGAGATCCTTTGCAATGCCAATGTCCTTGAGGCTATGGAGATCGCATACGATCAGGGTTCACGTCTGTTTTCTTATCGTGGTGACGATGGTAGCGGCCGTAAGTTCTTTGTCCGTCATTTCTGTAAAAAGAATGGCATGAGAGCTTTGGTTGTTAACTGTAAAAAGCTCTTCGTGTATGATTACAGTTTCGTTGAAAAGGCAATCTGGGCAGTTACCAGAGAGTGTATCCTTACCGACGGATGTTGCGTTTTGGACGAGCTGCAGTACCGTGAGGAGGAAAAGGAAAAGTTCTTCGGATACATGGATCTTTTCTTCATCAAGTTGTCCGAAAAGGGATTTACCGTTTTCGCTAACTCCAAGGAGACCATCAACTTCAAGGAGATCACCAAGGAGCAGATCACTATGCTGGAGCTTGCTCCTCCGGATATCGATAGCCGTGTGGCATGCTGGAACTACTATGCCAAGGGTTATGAGTTTGAGGACGAGGTAGACTTTTTCGAGATGTCAACAAAGTTCCTTTTCACACCCGGTAAGATCCGTGACGCTGTTAAGTATGCTAAGTCTCTTGCAGTCATGGAAAAGGCTGAAAAGATAAACCGTCCCATCATATTCAAGAGCTGCAACGCTCAGATGTCATCCGAACTTTCACAGAAGGCCACCAGAGTAGAGGCCAAGTTCGGTTTCGAAGATATCGTTATGAACCCCGATCAGCGTGAGGCTATCGGCCACGCTATCGAGCAGATGAACAACAAGAAACAGGTTTACGAGGACTGGAACTACATGAAGAAGTATCCTTACGGCCGAGGCCTTACGGTACTGCTCTTCGGTGCTCCCGGTACCGGTAAATCAATGATGGCTCAGGTTTTGGCCCACGAGCTGAACCTGGAGCTTTACAGAGTAGATATTTCCAAGGTAGTAGATAAGTACGTCGGTGAGACTGAGAAGTCCCTGTCAATGATCTTCCGCGAGGCGAAAAAGTGTAACGTCGTCCTCTTCTTTGACGAGTGTGATACCATCTTCGCAAAACGTGCCGACGACGGTGGATCCAACCAGGCATCCGCCAACAACAAGACGGCCCTCCTGCTTCAGGAGATGGAGGCTTACGACGGTGTCTGCGTATTGGCTACCAACTACAAGCACAACATCGACCCGGCTTTCTTCCGTCGTATGAAATACATCGTAGAGTTCCAGTTCCCCAATGCGGATACCCGTGAGATGCTCTGGAAGACTACGGTTCCCAAGACTACACCTCTTGACGAGGATGTGGATTTCAGGTTCATCGCTGAGAAGTACGAGTTTGCCGGTGGTAATATCAAGAACTGCGTACTTAATGCGGCTTTCCTTGCAGCAGAAGATGAGACTGCAGGAGGCAAGGTATGTATGAGACATTACCTTATGGCTATCAAGTACGAGTTCGTTAAGGTAGGTAAGGTATTTACCAAGGCAGATTTCGAACCGTACGCTGATCAGGTAGGACTGGCATAATGAGATATTCCTTTGAACAATACTTCGGCAAAGGCAAGTCCATCAAACCTTATAAAGACAGGTCTGAGGAACTTGCCGACCGCCTGAAGATAGTTGACATTATTCTTGAAAACTTCATGGATATAATCATCGAACACGAGCAGGGACTTGTGTTCCATCGTGGTGTGCCCATGACACCGGAGCAGATAGAGACCATTTACGAGCAGGAGCCTGAAGAGCGCAGGATCGACATGCTTGACGACGATACTGCAAAGACGGTGGAGCGGGCCTTTTCTTATATTGGTGACAGAGAAGAGGCTACACCGGATGATGTTTTCCTTCCCTTCAGGATACTTCGTACCGAGTTTGATCTGTCGGAGTTTGAGGAATTTGCCCTTATGTTTTCAGTGGCCTGCGAGGAAAGTCTTACTTACGGCAGGATGCTGGGATTTCTGGTCCAGAACCAGTCCGGTCATACCGCGACCTTCGGTTCCATACTGGTGCTTTACGAAGCCATGATGGGAGAGGGCGCGCAATATGAGTATGATGCAGCCAAGATGGATGCCTTCTTTTTCAAACCTGATCAGGAGGGAAGCGTTCCGGCCATGAGATATTTCCGTACCATGCAGTTGTACGGGCCTATGAGGGATTTCTTCTTTGGTGATGGTGAAAGCCGTCGGGATAAGGAATGCTACAGCAGACATTTTGATGCCCCCGTTTTTTTTGAGGGAGAGGCTGAAAAACTTGCCAGGTATACGGCTGAGTCCGATGAGCCGACCCAGATATTTATGGAGGGCAAGGACGGAACGGATGTGCTTCATATACTTAGTTCCGTTGCCGCAGCTCAGGAAAAGCCCCTTTATCTTCTTGATGAATCGGACAGTGAGGAAGAGGATAATGAGATCGCCATGGCATTTTTGCATAGGCTGATCACAGCGAGACTGTATCCCGGATTTGTTGCTCTTCGTATTACAAGTTCCGTTGCAACAGATGCTTCTGCGGATTCCGTTGTTCTGCTGGAGCGTTCACAGAAGGAGTATCGGGACAAGATCCGCAGGGTTCTGGAGAGGATCAGAAAATATCTTCCTGAGGGTGTGATATTTTTCTACGGACCTGAAAAGATGCCGGAGAGGCTTATACCGGAGGAGTATGCGCCTGCATTTTTCCCGGTTCCCGTTCCGGATCGTCATATGAGACAGGGCATGTGGGAGTACTTCCTGGATAAGTCCGGTCTCGTACTTGAAGAAGGGATCGAGACAGAGGACCTGGCGGACAGGTATGACTTTACTCTCGGAATGATCCGTAATGTTGTATACAGAGCCAAGCTTCAGATGGCTTCCGTGACACGTAAAAAAGGCAAGGGTAGGAGCAAAAAGTCTGATTCCGTACTTGGTAAAGATGTTCTCCTTCCTATCATATTCCGCCGTAATGATGCGGATTTTGGAGCGCTTGCCACATATATCCCGGCTGCTTATGACTGGGATGATATAGAGATGGATGATAACGAGCGCAGGATACTTATGAATGCCTGCAATCGTTTCAGATACAGGGACAGACTGGATGAAAAGTACGGCATAGCCGACAAAAACGCCTATGGCAACGGAGTTTCCATACTTATGTACGGACCTCCCGGTACAGGTAAGACCATGGCAGCCAGAGTTATATCCAGCGAGCTTTCCCTTCCACTTTACAGGGTGGATATTTCCCAGATCTTTTCCAAGTATATCGGTGAGACGGAAAAGAACCTGGCCAAGATCTTCGAAGAAGCATCCAAGTCCAATGTCATACTCTTTTTTGACGAGGCGGATGCACTTTTCGCAAAGAGGACGGGCGCCAATGATTCCAATGACAAGCATGCCAATGCTCAGACGGCGTACCTTCTCCAAAAGATAGAGGAATTCTCAGGCATGACACTTCTTGCCACCAACCTCTATCACAATTTTGATACAGCTTTTGTTCGTCGTATCACCTACGTTGCACGCTTTGATGCACCGGATGCGGCTACCAGAAGACGGCTCTGGGAGAATACCCTTCCGGATACCGTTCCCATGGATGATGATATCGACTTTGAGTTCCTTGCCGAGAGATTCGAGCTTTCCGGCAGCAATATCAAGTCGATCCTCCTTTCCGCGGCATATATGGCCGGGGGCGAGGAAGAACCTGTTGGCGCTAAGCATATTATCCGCGCCATGAAGTATGAGTTTGTTAAGCTCGGAAGGATCATCGATCCGCCTGAGTTTGGAAAGTATGTGATGTACCTTTATTAAGGAAACGCTTTGATCAGCGAGTTCCTAAAAAGTGAGGTAGGATATGGCTATTCAAAAAGATCTCAAAGCTCTGGATGAAATGTACCGCAAAGAGCGGAAAATCGCCGGTAGAAAACAAATAAAGGAGAAGTTCCATCTCAAAGCGGATGTCAGTGAAGAAGAGCAGTTCATGGGCGACTTCTCCACTACTTTTGAGATCCTTTCTCGTACCAATGATGTCGAAAACAAAACCGGTGCGGATCGCGATGTTACGGAGGTTTCCGAAGATAGTTACATCTTTGAGAGGCTTGATAAGATGCTCAAGGAGAGTGGTCGTACCGGAGAGAGTAAGCACATGATCCCGGTCACTAAGGCGCTTAATGAGTATCTGGCTCAGGAGGGGATCCAAGTCAATGCCAATGCGCTAAAGGCTGCAAAGGGTGTCGAGGGAGATGAGGCACAGAAGGATGCCATCAAAAAAGCCCATGATGAGGCTTTTGATGAGACTATGTCTAAGGTAGATGAAATAATGCAGAACTTCATCGACGCTGCCAATCAGTATGTTGAAGACAGAACGGGCATTACACAGGCATGGACAGCTCATGGCAAGGTGAGAAGAGCTCTCATCAGAGCAGCGCTGGTTCAGATGACGGATCAGAAAAAGTTTGTTGACGACAATAAAGAATCGATGCGAAATAATATCCATACTTTTATGGAGTGGACTGTGGGCAACAGAGATGACGTTATGAAACTCCGGGCTCATGACGTAGTTGACATGGCTCTCAAGGAATCCGTTGAAAAGCGTGAGGCCGATATCTACACGAAGCTTGGCAAGGAGATTGCTGAGAGGATCAAGGCTGACGAAGAACTTAAGAAGCACGGTGAGGATAAAGGTAACTACGAGGAGGTTGCACAGCTCTTCAACTTCGGCAAGACTAAGGATGATCTTAAAAAATATGATATCTCTGCATTGTACAATGAGTACGCCAAACTTAGGCAGAGTCAGTATGATCAGCTTACTACAAGCCGCGAGGCATTGCTTGCCCTCAAGCATTACACTATCAAGGATGTTAAGCCTGAAAGTCAGAAACTCAAAAACCAGAAGGCAGCCATCAATGCAGTATTCTATATCCTCACAGGACAACTGAAAGAGCCGGAGTACGCGTATCTGTGGGAGAAGCCGGAGTTGGGCTTTGGTGAGGGAGATGAAAATGTAGCAGAGTTTGTCAAGGTATACCCCACATCCTTCCCGGTCTATGATTCCGCCGGAAAAGCTTCAGGTGAAGAGTTCGTGGAATTTGCAAAGACCAATTTCGGAGAAAATTGTCTTGATGATATCAACTACATGAAGTATACCAAGGGAACAGCTATCCAGGAGAACTTCCTTAAGGATTCGGGAGAGCATTTTTGGTATAATTACGGTAAGATAACGGATCTTAATAATCAGGTTTGGAAGGGTATAGGCAGCAGGCTTAACGCTCAGGAGGAAGCAAAAGCAAAGGAAAAGGATAAGGATAAGGATAAGCCGCCGGAGCAGCATCAGCAGCAGCCTCCGCAGCAGCCGGTGATCCCTGTTGAAAAACTGGATGCGGGCTCGGTTATCCAACTTAGATATCTTGGCATCATGAAGGCCCTCAATAATGAGGAGGGTATACTTCCTAAGGGACTCCAGGCACACAAGGATATACCGGAAGCGCCCAAGAAGCAGGGACCGCCTCCTGTCCATGAAGAAGGAGTGGGACCTAAGCCTATAAATCATGTTGATGATGAAGATGAAGAGATGATTCTAATGATGAATGACGTTCATTTGAATTAAAGGAGTAATTATGTCAGATAACAGTACTATCCAAAGGCAAAAGCAGACGCAGCAGCAGATACAGATCCAGCAGCAGGAGATGGTACAGACTACTGCCTTCAAACCTCAGGATGTAATGGGACCGGACGCTTCCGTAGCAGATGCCGGAGCACCGCCTTTTGTCGAGATACCCCGGGCTGCCAGAAGTAAGAAGAGCCCGTCATAAAGAGGTATTGTAATACAGATCACTGCGCAGCTTAGGACCAGGGAATAGCAATTATGAAAGCAGAACTTGTAAAAAAAGAAAACATGGGTGCTTATGCATCATTTCTTGGAAAAGAGGAGATGGATGCCATAGCGGACCGTAAGTGTTCGGGAGTCGGAATGCGTCAGGGACCGGTGCCCTACGGTATCCTTACCTACTCCAAAGCACCTTCGCCGGATGGGAAAAAGGGAGATGTCTTTTTTATAGACCACTACTATGTTCATCCCGATCGCAGACGGGAGGGTGTCTTTAAGGAGCTTCTCGATACGGTAAAGCAGGTTTGTAAAAATCAAAAAATAAAAGGTATCTCCATCCAGACAGTAGAGCCGGGTATGGAGGAGACTGCGGAAGCCCTTAAGGCTATGGGATTCAAGCGTGTTACCGACGGCAACCAGGTATATACCTTTGACGTTGCCGGTGTGGAGAGGATCCCCATCATGTCCGTCAATACCAGGAAGCATGATAAAAGGGCGGTTTCTGTTTCCGAACTCACACCGACTATGAGGCAGGCCTTCCTTAAAAGTTTTAAGACTCGTTTTCCCAAGGAACTGGGACCGGGGGCAGCAGGCGGACCTATCCTCAATGATTACAGTTATGTATATGTTGTGGGTGGAGATGTCAAGGGATACCTTTTGTCCAGCAGTTTCAGGAGGGACGAGATCTATCTTTCCGCATTGCTTATTACGCCTAAGTACCGTCATGCAGCCATCATACTGCTTAAGAGATTTTTATATGATCTTGTCCGAAAGGGGACTTACAAATCTGTTCTTTTTGCGGCAGTCAATGATGCGTCAGTGAACCTGGCTGATCATCTTTTCAAATTTAACAGCATAGACCCCGATGAGCAGGTGGTGTGCAATTACTTGCTAAAGGTATAGGGACGCCACATAAATGTGGATTTTCCTCGTGCTTTCGTGGTATAACGGCCGCAGAGCGCCCGTTATCTCGTAGCGTCGTCAAATCCACATAAATGTGGATTTTCCTCGTGCTTTCGTGGTATAATCATTGGTAGAGTTTTAACTCTTCGACGAAGTATGGTGCAAGAAAGGGTTGATTATGAGATACAATATGTATACGGTCAGCAGGAGTGATATTGGGATATTCGAGGAGGATATACCCGATTCGGTCATGTCAAACTGTGGTAAGCCGGGCTTTTTTGTTTTGGGCGCTGCAGATCAGGAAAACAATCTTGTTGGTATGACCCAGTTTCATATAGGAATGCTTCCGGACGGTGAGTGTGTTTCAGATGTGGTCTACGTATTTGTAGGCGAGGACAACAGAGGAAGGGGAGCTGCCAGCCGTATGCTTTCACAGGTTCACAGCATCCTCAAGAAGAGCGGAGTTGATAAGAGCATGACCGTTCTTTCTAAAAAGCAGGATGAAAAGCAGCTTTTCACCGAGAACGGATACATATTTATGAAGCCGGATAAAGAAAGTATAGAATTTCTTGAGGGTCTGCACGGAGATGTTTCTCCTTCCAAGTCAGAACAGGGAATATACTGGGTTAATCGCTGATTTATATACTCACCCCCGAGTCTAGTGTACCTAGCCCGGGGGCGTATGTCATTTTATAGGAGAACATCATGCAGATTTATAAGACCGTTGACAGCAACAATCTTATCAGACTGGAAGAAGACAGTGGCGCTGCTGTTACCATGTATCAGAGCGGAAGTGTGGGGATCATTATCGCTATCCAGGTTCCCCGCAGTGACAGGGAGGAGGGCATCGGAACTGCTCTTCTTAAGGCTGCAGAAATAGAGGCAGCAAAGCATGGGATTAAAAGTCTGGAATCGGACTTCTCGTCCAAGGTCCGCGGTATGACCGAACTTTTCGAGAGCCGTGGATATGAAGTGACCGAGACTTATCCGATCCTGTCTATGGATATGGCAAAGCTCATTTCCAATGAGAGAGTTAAAAAGATCCTCAACAAGAATGTTCCCGGGATCAAGTTTGCTTCTCTTGAAGAGTTGCTTATGATGCAGTGGGATCAGCTGGTGGAGATCCTTGATAAGTTTTCCATAAGACTGTCTTCCTCCGATCTCGGACGTTTTTCACAGTCCGCCAGCGGAGTTGTTTATGATGCGGGTGGAGAACCCAAAGCTTTTGTTCTTTCTTCCGAAAAGGAAGATTCTTTTCATGTAGATTTTCTTGCAGCACCCGGTGGTGACGGATCCTTTGTAATGGCAGCCCTTCAGGGCATGCTTTTAGAAGTGATCGCCAAAGGCGGTGCTCAAAAGTATCCGACTCTTACGGCTATTTCAGCCAATGATACAATTAAAAAACTTCTGGAAAACCTTCTGGGTGCCGGTAATCTGAATCAGGTGGCCCGGGTTATGTATGCTTCCAGGGATCTAACGCCCATTGATGACGATGATATCGATATTGTGGAGGATATCACAGAGGGAGCGGAGGATGAGGTCCGCCGCGAGGTTAGAACTGTTCTTTTCCAGGACAATATTGCGTGGAAGCCTGCATGGCAGAGGGGAAGACACAAGAAGGACAACAAGGATGTAGGTGAGGCAGATGCTACGGACAAGTCCGAGTCCGGACAAGAAGCAAAGAAAGCGGCGGCTCCTGCTGAGGAAAAAGATGCAAGTACGGTATCGGACTTTCCGGATGAATTCATGTCACCCTATGACATGGACTTTGACTATGACAAGGATGAGGACGAGACAGACGGGCTCATTGAGGAGGGACTTGTCAGGATCTGTGAGGACAATCTTGAGAGTTTTGAGAGTATCCTTCCCATAGATGCGCTCTACAATCTGCCCAGGCCCTACTTCCGTGGTCTGGCTACAGGCAGTGATGAAGACAGTTCTTATATTGTTTATGAGTACAAGGATCTGGACAATGAGATCGATAACAAGTCTCAGATACTCTGGATGAATATTAGGGATGAGGATGCGGGAGCAAGTCTGATATCGGAGTATACTCATGAGATCGGTGATCATGATATAACCGAGACTTATCTTGAGACAGCTCCGGATGATATTAAAAAGAAGGTTCTTTCCGACGCTGATTTTAAAATTTCTGAGCGGGAGAGTGACTATGTTTTAGCAACACTGGATGAATTTCTGGATACTCCCTTTGCAAGGGGAAGAGCACCTGAGTACGTTATCGGACTTGGAGAGGTGGGAGAGCGTCAGTTCAAGCGAGGCGTGGGAAACTGCCTGCTTAACAACAAAAAGGGCGTGGTAGAGGATCTGGCATATCTTCCCATGGAGTGGTTTGACGGAGATGTCTCCACCTGTGTTATCACGGACGATAAGGTTAGTGGTATGCTTCTTTTACATCAGCTTCCTTCCAGGAGACTGTTTGTGGACCTTCTGTTTTCCGCCAGCGGAGATGCGCAGATGGATATCATCAATATGATCAGGCGTTCCATTCAGGCTGCAGCGAAAAAGTATCCCCATGATACGCCGATAGTTCTTTATCGCCACAACAAGATGGTCAAAGGACTGGTATCCAGGATGTTCCCGGGCAAGACGGCGGATACGGTACTGTCAGGCAAAAGGAAGGAGATTTAGGATATGCTTTGGCTTTCAAACATCAATACCGGTTCGGTCATCATGGATATAGCGGCATTTTTTCTCCTTATCGGCATGATGGTCAACACCAGATTATATCGCCAGAGGGGAAGGATAGATGACAGGATCTATTTTTATCTCCTTGTTTTAAATATGGTTGTTGCTGTATTTGACACGGCTATCTACTTTTTGGATGAGAGTCCCGTGCAGGGCAAGTCGCTGATGCTCCTTGGGCTGGAATCTGTTTTTTCCATTCTTATTACTTTGCTGCCACTGCTTATATCACTTGTGTTGGACTATCAGTGGCACAGGCAGGAGGACCGGGTTTTCAGATTGTGGAAGCCCATGATGGTGGGCGTTGTATACTCGGTTGTTATTGTTGTCATCAACTGGGGTACCGGACTTCTTTATTATACTGATGCGCGTGGTGTATATACTTATGCGCCTGCCTACCCGCTGGTTTATGTGCCCACAGTTATCTATACCATATATTCGCTGATCTGCGGTTGGAATATCAACAAGAGGCTGATCGCAGCCTATCTGATTCTGATCGCAGCGAGGCTGTTCCTCAGAGCTTTTCTGGGAGACATGTCTTCGACAACCTTTTTGTATGCCGTATTCCTGGTATACCTTCACCTTCAGACTATGAATGAAGCCTTTTATGAGGAGGAAGCACAATGATCATCGCTGAAAATTCACTTGTGTCGGTTTATTCCGATAGTATGGCCTTCCTTCTGATCCTGGGGCTTACGATCATACCAAGAAAAAGGGATGCAGTAGATGGTACCAGAGAGCGGATGTTTTTTGCAATGTGTCTTTTGTCAATGATCAATGCTCTCGGCAGTTGCGTGGCCTATGCTGTTCACGGGCAGAGCGGAAGCTTTTTTATGAGTATAGAGTTGGCAGCCAAGACAGTATTGGAGGTAGCCCTGCTTCTCATGACATACCAGTGGCTTATGTACGTTGATTACATGCTGTATCGCAGCCGTGATCAGTTGGCACGAAGATACAAATATTTCTTCCTTCCTATCCTGATCCTTTTAGTGCTTCTTCTTGTGAATCTCTTTACCGGAGTGCTGTTTACCATACAGCCGGATATGAGTTACAGATCCACCTGGGTTTATTATGTGTTGATGGCAGTAGAGTATATTTATTTTGCTCTTGCTTTCGGGATCATATATCAGTATTCCGCCAAGCATAAGCATAACCAGGTGTTCAGAATTACCCCGATCATCATTCCGGTTATTCTTGGAACACTTGTCAATATCCTGACGGATTATTCCGCCAGTCCCTTGGGATTTGCCATTGGTCTGGTGCTGCTGTATTTCTCTTTTATTGACAGTTTCAGATATGATGATGAGAAGTCGGGATATTACAACAGATCCTATCTTGTGGGGCTTGTAGAGGGAAATGAAAAGGGAGCGGATGCTTTTTGCGGAGCCATCTGTTTTGAGGCTTCCGGAGATGGTGCTAAAGAGCTTCCGGAGATCCTTAGAAGCGAACTTCCCGCCAAGAGTACTATTGCCCATATAGATGGTGGTAGATATATCCTTCTTACGAGGAGCAGACGCATGTCCGATCTCGGGTTTATCGCCGACATGGTTGAGGATGCTGCTGAGGGCAAGGTGTCTATATCCACACAGTGCTTCACCAGGGGAAAGGATCAGAGTGCAGCGGCGTTTATCAAAGAGGCCGCAGGGGTATAAGTTTTGTGCATAATTTCATAGTATAATACGCTTTATAGATGAGTTTTTACATCCGGAGCGTGTTTTGTCATTCCGAGCGTAGCGAGGAATCTCATTTTCCGGTTAAGGGTTACACAGTTTTAACCGCTGCGTTGAGATTGCTTGTTGCGCTCTGTTTTTCGGTTTTTCATTGATAAAGGGGGACATTATGTCAGATCAGAATAACGGCTTTGATGAATTGGTAAATCATCTTAACGAGATCCAACCTGAAAAAGTTGAGAAAAAAGAGATCAAAGCAGGTCTTGATTTTGATGCAATCTTTGATGATTCAGAATACGAAAAACAGATCAAGGCTGAGGAGGAGATGCGCAAGGCTCATGCCGGGATACGGGAAAAAGAACGTCAGGAGGAGCAGCTTCGCCTTCAGCAGGAAGAGGAAAAGAGGCTTGCCCAGGAGCAAAGACAGCAGAAGCTTAACAACGTTCTTCAGAATATCCTTTCCAACATGCCGGATAACTTACAGGCTACGGAGGACGATATTCTCAAGGCTATAGAATTCAAGCTTGAAGCGGTTACCAGGGATACCAGACGTGCTGCTCATTTTGATAAGGTACGTAAGGCTGTAGCTATGTACAGTGGTCTTACCGAAACTTCCGACAAGCAGGTGGCCCTCCTTGGTATCAGGGAAGCGGCAGCCAATTATCTGCTTGAGAGAAAAAAGGGTTCATACGAGGACAGACGGGAACTTTGTGTCAATCTCGTTAAGTCTATTGATGGATATATCGACGTTATGCGTTCGGAAAAGCATCATATCCCGGATTACCTTTTACGAGATGAATACAATATTCCGGACGATCTTTTGGACGCGGAGATTTCTTTGGCATACAAGCATGTTTGTGCGGATCCGGCCTCGTCTGTTTCCGACCTTAAGGACAGACGCAAGGCTTATAATCGCAAGATAGGAGATGTCAAGTTGGCTCGTCGGATCAAGGATCAGCTTACTGTAGAGACTGAGTCTATCCGTACGGTCATTGAGCAGGCTAATATCAAGTACAACCTTCAGGCCAATATTGAGACAGAGGGATATGATGAGTCTGCCAACGCGGCTATCGTTGTATGGTCAAAACTTTTCAATCTCAATAATTCCGAAACTGAGAGACTGACTTATATACTGAGTGCCAATGAAGATGATGGACAAGAGTTTCTTGATATAAAAAAACATAAGCTCACTGAGATGATCCTGGAGATAATGTCATGGGATATGAAGGATTTTGAGTTCAAAAATCCCGAGGACTTTTTCCACAAGCCCAATGTGTTCAATGAGACCAGACATTTCATGGATCTCTATACAAAACTTCAACTGGCAGCTAACGCTGATATCCTTATGGCTGAGCTTTATCGTATTGGAGGAGATGATCTTTTCAATACGGCCATGGAAAGGGAGATAGTTACCCGTATTGAGATATACAAGGCAATGATGTTTGAGTACGAAGACAGACTTGATATGATGTCTAATCCTTACTATGCTCTTTTGCTGGAAAAGGATACTGCCAGATTTGCCAAGGAAGGAGATATCAATTCCGTTACAGCGGACAAGGATATCCCGGGAGTTGAGAGCAAGTTTGAGTCTTCACAGATGCTTAAGGACTATATAGAGGCCGTATCACGCAAGCAGGTTCGTCTGAAATCGGACAAAAGTGCTGAGGAGACCGGTCCGGTCTTTACGCGTAAAACAGATGTCAAAAAACTGCTTGCAGCCCGCAGAAAGGTCAATAAAGCGCCTGCAGTGCCTGATGATGCTGATTTCAGTGAGCTGAAGACATCCAACGGTCGTAACAAGTTCAGAGAGAATGCTTTTTTGGATCAGTTTTTTAACAGCAAGGAGGAAAGGGAGAGAGAACTTCTCAATCGTCAGAAGAATGAGCAGGATAAACAGCGTCAAAAGGAACTTGACGAGAAGAAGCGTATAGAGGATGAGAAGCGGGCCAAGGAAGAAGAAGCCGCACGGAAACTCAAGATGGCACAGGAGATAGGCGCCGAGGCTTCAAAAAAGACTGAGAAAAGCAGGCAGTGGGCAGGAGATTACCAAAAGGTAGAGGATTCTCTTGCTGACAGAAATATTCGCCTTGCCATGTTAAATGACATGGTTTTGGATTATGAGAAGCTGGCCACAGCAGAAGGAAAGCTGGAGGATGCAGCTGATCTTCGTGTGCGTATGATCAGATTTATCACACATATGGCGCCGAAGATCAACTATAATTTGGATTTTGTATCAACAGATTGCCTTTATCAGGTGATAAAGCAGACCATAGTGGAATACGATAATCCCGTCAATATCGATCTGCGCATTGAGCTGTTAACCCTCAAAGAAATGCGCGGTCATTTCAGTAATGGGATTAATGCAAAGGACGAATATTTTACGTCAAAGATCACAGAGCTTGAGGCAAAGGGAGAAAAGGCCACTGCTCAGGATAAGCTTCTTTTGGCGGAGTATAAGCAACTGTTTAAGGCAAAAAAAGACAGAGAGACTTTGGAAGCGGCTGTTAAAGCGCACCAATACGGACAGCTGGTGGAAGCCATTACGAAGATCTGCGGAGGAAAGCCGGAGGATCTGGAGGGCTTTGTTACCTTTGAACTTGCGGACTTTGCAACGGGTATTTCCAAAGACACCTTGTGCCCCGATGAGATTGCTGCAGAGTATCAGACCATGATCGCTGCTGCAAAGCATATCCATAGCAGGGAATTCTATGAAATGCGTGCCGGGGAGCATTTCAATAATGTTCGTAGTGCCCGTAATAACGGGGATGATCCGGATGATCGGGATCTTAAAGCAATGGCAGAGTACACCATTCTTCAGATAAGAGAAGAGTTTGAGATACCCTGGCTTAAGTTTGATGATTTTGGGGATGACGGAGAGAAGATCTTTGCCATTCCATCACACCTTCGTATCCTTCTTACTTACAAGGAAGTTGATCTTAGCAAGCTTTCAAAGGAGGAGAGAGAGGCCTCTGAGGCGGATATTGCTTTTTCAAGACAGTTTATCGCGAAGCTTAAGCTTTCCAAGGAGGCAAAGCAGGCCTTAGAGTTGCTGCTTGAATTTGAAACTAAGAAGTATATTCCAAAGAAGGCAAAGGAAAAGGATTACTTCCGGGATGTGGAGATGAAGAACTTCGGCGCCGGCTATGATAATCCCGAGAAGCAGGCTTACAAGGAGTCTTACGCATACTTCCAGGAAGTCAGGAAAAAATCCTTTGACGAAAACAAGAAAAAACAAAGAGCTGCGGATGTTCCGGAGGAAACCGGAGTCAACGTTTCATCTTATTCCGATAATGCCAGATTGACTCTTACTCAGCTGGGAAAACTTTTCGAGTTGGGCAGTAATTCTGATCTGGATACCAATGCCCATGTTAAGCTCAAAGGCTATTTCAGTGGTCCGGAGGGAGGCAATTTCCTTTCAATTCTTCTTGAAAAAGATAAGAAGACCGGCAATCAGGTTTATGAAGATGTTTTCAAAGAGCTGATGGCAGGAGCAACTCAAAAGGAGAAGAATTTTGTCCACGTTTTGACTGATTCACTCAGGGGGCTTCTCAAGGCTGTTCAAAAGGCAGGAGAAGGCAAGAAGCTTGACGCTCTTATGGTACCCTCCCTTATTTCCAAGGGTCTGGTTGACGACTCCTTAAAAGAGATGTCGGAGAAGCTTGAAAAAGCCATGGATGTTTTTGATGAGGACATGGAGCCTGTTATGGATATGGCTACCTACAATGTCTTTGATCAGGCTACAGGAGCGGGTCTGCCTACCATAGATACCTTCCTTCCCGGACTTCATGAGGCTCTTATCGAGGGAGAGGAGATCCTTAAAAAGCAAAAGGTGGAGGAGACCAAGTCTGCCAGGGAGAAGATCGAGGTCAGAAAGAAGTCTGACAAGCAAAAGCTTGATGAGCAGGCAGAGCTGGACCAGAAGCATACCCACCTTCTTTATGATATAGATAGGGGACAGGGCAAGTTCATCCAGGGTCTTATTTCCGGATATTACAAAAACGCATCCCTTAAGGACAAGAGGCTCATGCTTTCCTTTATTATCCGTGATATGAAAAAGAGCGGAGTAAACAGGTCCCAGACAGAGATAGGATGTGACTATTTTGCATCTATGCTAAAGGGGGCAGGTCCCATTATGCAGAAAATGATGCAGGGCGTTCCGGAGCGAATGGTTATTCCCGAGATGCAGCCTGCCCTTAATGTAGTTAAATCATCCCTTCGCCCTATAGATTTAGAGTACAGAAAAAAGGTTATCGCCAGGATAAAGGTAGGCTCCAAAAAGGAGATCATCAAGATAGACAGGATCCAGTCCCTTGGTGCGGCTTCTGTGGCAGAGACCTTCAGTGCCCGTGTGGTTTATAAGGACAGGACTCAGGAGGAGGTTGTAATAAAGATCCTTCGTCCGGACGCCAAGAAGCGCATGAAGTCCGAGGAAAAGTTTATTCTCAAGACTGCCATGTATGCGGACATGACTCCCAAAGAGATCAAGGCCTACGAAAAGGCCCATGGTAACAGGATGGTTCCCCATGAGCCCAAGGTTACGGAGTCGGGATTTCTTGCTCAGTACAGTGAAATTAAAAAAGAATTTAATTTTAATAACGAAATAGCAAACTGTGATCTCGGTTATCAAAACTATATTAAGAAATACTCACAAAAGCCGGGAGACAAGAATAACAGGCATGTTAAAACAGTAACTATCAACAACAACTTTGCGCCGGCTGAGGATTATCTT
>JAEEGL011690525.1_pt1 | contig 45665 bp, 41 predicted proteins | sample 9134231 | NCBI WGS metagenome assembly JAEEGL01 (sample SAMN16246548, study PRJNA631951) | gut metagenome | biome: gut microbiome; feature: rumen; material: fiber-attached | host: Bos | place: Iran: Karaj | collected 2018-10 | reverse complement strand
GCTGGGGGGCATGATGTACTGCGAATTGCCCCTGGATGCCGTCCTGCCCAAGGAAAACCGCGTTACCAAATTGGAGATCGGGGACATCGCCTATTGGCCCGGCCCCGGCGCATTCTGCGTCTTCTTCGGCCCGACTCCCCTTAGCGGAGAGGATGGCAAACCTGTCGCCCCTTACCCCGTCATAAAGATCGGAAAGATGATCGGGGACTGCTCCGGAATGGATCGCATCGGAGACAGGCAGAGGATAGTCCTGTCGCCTGTGCTGCGACCGCCGGGAACCCCATTTCAGAAGAAATCATCCAGCTTTTTGACTTTGGCGGATGGCTTCGAAGCCTTCGCCTTGTTCCCCTTCTCCTTCGGCGCGAAAGAGAAGAGATCGGCCTGCTGGTTCCCTGTCATAAGGTCCTTCTCAGTCCATCCGAAGACTTCTGTTATACGGGACGCTGTCTGGGCGATGCGCTCGGCATAATACCTGTAATCCGGCTTCCCGACGAACGGAACGCCGCTGACGTAAGGCTCCACCTTCTGCGGGGTGCTGCTCCCATCGGTCACTATCCATGAGACCTTCATCCCCGGTATGAACTCGTATCCTCTATCTATCATCTTCCTGGCAGCCTGGACGTTGGCCATCCTCTCCGGATTCTCGTATGCGTCCAATCCCTTGCACGTCCTGGAGATCACCAAGCTTCCGATAGGGACTTCCCCTTTCAGCGTGTTTTGGACCGTGCGTCTGACGGTTTCCAGCGCCTCCGAATTCTCCTCGGCGAGGATCTTCTCGAACAGCCCGGCCAGAAGGTCGCTCTGAAGGTCGAACGAATCGGAGCGGCGCATCTCGTAGCCTCTCACAAGAAGCTCGTCGGAAGCCTCCGGCCAGACCACCTTCCCCACATACCTCTTCTTCATCCCGTGGGTGAACATCGGCTCCAGAAGCTTCTCGAACTCCAGTATCCCGCCGTCCTTGGAGAAACGGTCGGCCATCTTTCCGCCGAAATCCACGGCACCTTCCAGCGTATGGTCGGGAGACTGCATGAAAACCGAGTCGGTATCGGAATAGATTACGGAGATGCCCTCCGACTCCACCGTCTCTATTATCCCTTTGATGTTGGATCTGGCGAACGACGTTATCGCAGAGCCTATGCTCTTGTCGGTGAAACGGTAGAACGAGGAAGCGAATACCCCGTAGAACGTATTCATCAGGACCTTGACCGCTGCCTGCAGACCGTCCAGATAATGCTTCTCATGGTCATCAGACGTCTGCTTCATCCTCTTCTTTATGCTGTCCCTCTCGTTCATCAGATCGGAAAGGAGCTGCGGCAGAAGCCCGACCCTCCTCTCCTTGGACATGAACCTGGCACCGGACGGGCTCTTGATCTCCCCGTCGGGAGACAGCGTGGTGAAGCAGATGTTCTTCGCGATGATCAGCGACGGATACATGGATTTGAAGTCGAGGACGCACACCCAATGATACAGACCCGGGGTCATGCTGTGGACGTATCCCCCTTCGATCTGCTCCCCGGACGACGTCCTGGCGCCCATCGGAGGAACGCCGACTTTGTTCCTGTCGGCCATGCGTATCAGAAGGGAATCCACCAGCTGTGAGGAGCCTGAGGTCAGCACGTCCTCCAGAGTAAGCTTGGACACGTAGGACAGGTCCATCCCTTTGCGGACCGTCCCCACCTCTATGAGAATGCGAAGCGCGAGCTCGGCATCCTTGATGCAGTATTCCTTGACCTTCCCGGGGTTCTCGGCCCATTCCCTGTCCATATGCTTCGGATCGACGTCCAGCTTCTGCTCCCCTAAAATCTGCATGGAAACGGCGTTGAGCGTCTCCTGCTTGGGCCTGAGCTCCCTGCGGACCGCCCACCAGGCATCGCATATCACTCTGCCTTTGACCCTCCAGAACCTGTCGTTGACGAGCCTCGGCTGGCTTCCGTCGCGCCCCCACGGCATCGGATCCCTGACTTTGCAGGCCTTCGCCCTTTCGTCGATCTTCCTTATATCGTAGTTGTCGATGTTGTATCCCGTGATCACATCGGGATCCTCTTTCCTGATGATCTCCGCGAACGCCCTGATAATCTCTTCCTCGGTCCCGACCGCGGGCTCGCAGGCTCTTATGCCGTCCCTGTCGTGTATGACGGAGCATATCGTATAGAGCGTGTCGTGCTCTACGCTGTTCTCGACGTCGAAGGAGAGTATCCTGAGCCCGGGATCGAACGCCTCTATGTTCTCGAAGGATTCCATCTCGATGACGACGTCGGTGCCGTATTGCCTATCAGACGGCTTCCCGGTGACCCTTATGCACGCGCCCATATCGTTGTCGTAGAAGAAACGGTGGTGATGGGGTATGTCCCCTGACAGGATCCTGTTCTTCTTCCTGATGGCGTTCCTCCATTCGGACAGCTTACGGGGGTCGCTGAAGGTCACCTTGAGAACGTCGTGCACCTCGGACTTGTACAGCAGCCTGTCGGGCTCGGCGGACTCTATCCCTTCCTCCTTGGGCAGCAGATCCTTGAGCTCAGGCGCGGGATCGACCACGAAGAAATATGGCTTGAACCCGGAGGCCAAGACCGTCACGGACTCGCCCGTCCTCGCCCTTCCGAAGAGCTCGATGCAAGCGCCGCCCCCGTCTTGGACGAAGGAAGATCCTATCAGCCTAAGGTCCCAGGTTCCCATATGGATCACTTGTTCGCGACTATCCTTATGATGTCGCCGTCCTGAAGCTCGTAGTCGGCGCCCACGGTGCGTTTGGTGCGGGCGTTCACGGCGCGGATGAATTTGTCGCCCAGATCGGTGTGGATCTTGTACGCGAAATCCCTGGCGGTCGTGCCGCGGGGAACCAGGAAAGCATCCGGCAGCACCCTTCCGAAGTGGTCGGTGAACTTGTTCTCGTCTTCCACCGGATATACGGCTATCAGGCCCAGCATCTTGTAGGCGGCGTCCTCCAAGCATTTCTGCACTCCGGTGCCGCCGTACTTGTCCATGTTGGCCTTCATGTACTCCAGGCCTTTCCTCTGGGCGTCGGTGAGCTTCTTCCCCTCCACCACCTTGAAGGTGGGATCTCCGGGCACATATTCGACCAGGCCTGCTGCGGCGGCCCTCTTCAGCGCCAGCTCCGTCTCGGCCATGGTCACGACGCAGATGTCGTTTATGGCTTCGACCTTCTCGATGTTGCCCTCCGGCGCGATGTCCGCCTTGTTCATGGCGGCGATCATCGGCTTGGACCTCTTCCTGATCTCTTTGCACAGCCTCAGCAGCGATTCGTCGTCCCACTGGGTAGGGTCGTCAGGCAGAGGAGCCTCTCTGAGCGCGTCCTTGACCTGCTGCTCGGTGACGTTGAGCCCTGCGAGCCTCTCGTGGAGTATGGCCTCCGGCTTGCTGCCCTGCATCCTCGCCTGCCTGGCGATCTTGGAGAAGCCGTTCTTGATTATCTCTCTCATCCAGCATTCGATCTCGGTCCTGAGGAACAGGATGTCCTCGGTGGGATCATGGGACCCAGGCTCTCCGGGCACACCCTCGATATCTGTGGAACCGCTGACGTCGACGACGTTTATGAGCGCGTCTGCCTGTCTGAGGTCGTCCAAGAACTGGTTCCCAAGGCCTTTGCCCTGCCAGGCGTCAGGCACCAGCCCGGCCACATCCAGAAGCTCGACCGGAATCATCCTAGTGCCGTTGACGCAGAGCGAATTGTGCGGGGTGCAGGTGACCCCGAGCCCTTTGCACGGGCATGGAGCACGGACGTATCCGACGCCTTTGTTGGGCTCTATTGTCGTGAAGGGATAGTTGGCGATCTCCACTGGAGCCATGGTTGCGGCCCCGAAGAATGTGGATTTCCCGACGTTCGGCTTCCCTACTATTCCGATTTGCATGAGATCAATGGGAGTATATCTCGCATCGGATTAGTTTGTATCGTCCAGAGGGCGCCCGGAGCCAGGATGCCTCGCGCGATACACCGCATCGGCCAGCTCCCCTATCTCCGCCGGGCGGAGGTTCTCTATCCTCTCGTCCAGATACGGGAACCCATCGGCGGAATCGATCATGCGGGCAGCCTTCAGGGACGTGCCGATCTTCTTCCTGCGGTGGTTGAACGCTACCTCGACTACCCTGAAGAAAGTGGCCTCGTCAAGCACGCTGAACGGCGCCTTCCTGGGGACGATCCTGACCAATGCGGAATCGACTTTGGGCCTGGGGTCGAACCTTGACGCCGGGACGCTCTCCAATATCTCGCAATCGGCACGATAGAACAGATCGACGGTCAGGCGGGAATAGTCGGGGCTGCCCACGTCGGCGACCATGCGATCGGCGAATTCCTTCTGGACCATCACCACGGCGGACCTGAAATCATAATCCAGAAGCTTGAAGATGATCGGGGTGGAGACGCTGTAAGGCAGATTGCTGACGAAGACGTCGAACTCCGGGAACGGGACCTTGACTGCGTCCCCGCGTATGAGAGTCAGACGGCCGCCGTACTCGCCTTCTATGTAGTCGGCGAGCTTCTCATCCAATTCTATGCAGGTCAGGCTTCCTGCGGCCTCTACAAGCCTTGAGGTGAGGACTCCGAATCCGGGCCCGACCTCGAGAACCCTGTCGCCTTCCCTTATGCCGGCGTATCCGATGTGCCTGTCGGCCACCCTGCCGTCGATCAGAAAATTCTGGCCCCTGCTCTTCCTCGGGACGAAACCGGGGTCAGGCCTGCCCGCACCCGTCATTTCGACACGAACAGATAGCGCTTGAGATCGGGGCTCTCGATCTCTTCGATAATGCGCCTGGCGAGCAGCTTCTCGGGGACCTTTATCTTGGCCCTCTCGGTGAGATCGGCGAAACCGGTGAATTTGGCTTTCTCCCTCTCCCTGAGGATCTCCTCGACGGATTTCTTCCCCAGACCGGGGATCTCCTCCAGAAGGTGCTTGCGGAGGCTGATCGCCTGGGCTTCGTTGAAGAACCTGATGAATCTGTCCTCATGGAGCTTCACGATCTCGATGATGGCGTATTCCAGCTCCGACAGGGCGTTGTTGGTAAGCTCCCCGTACCCTATGCGGCTCTTGACGTGGTCTATGACGTCGCGCTTCTGCGTCGGGGTGTCTTTTCCTATGTAGACCCTGTCCCCCACGCCGAATATGGCGTTCGTCTTCGGGACCAGGATGAAAAGCTTGAACTCCTCGTCCCCCACGGCATAGGCCACGGGCTCTTTCTTTCCCATGCCCTGGCCCGAAATGCCTGTCGGCAAGTAATCCAGGATGTATGCGAACTCTTCCGTATGAACCGCCTCCGGAAGTCTTATCCGATGTATTTCGCCACTATGTCCAGGATCGACTGGATCCTGTCGGCGGTGAGTTCGATCCTTTCCTTGTAGAATATGGCGCGGACATCGTTGGGGTATTTCGGCAGTATGTCCGCGATCTTGGCCGCTATGCGGTCGTCAACTATGTCGAGGGCGCTGCCCTCTTCGACGAGCCTGCGCGTGTCCTCGGCGGAAAGGTAGGAGACTTTCTGGGCGTGCTCGAGCGCCGACTTCTGCGACGTGAGAAGCTCTCTCTTCTCGCTTTCCTCCGTCAGGAGTTCCTTCACTTCAGCCAGTGTTACGTAACGCTCAGATATAGTCTCACTTCCTTTTGTTTGTCGTTTCAGCTTTTGTTCTTCACGAGGTGCTCGGGGCGTGCGATGACGGTCTTGACTTTGTCTCCGTCCTTGACGCTGACCTCATAGGCGCTTCCCCTCTCTCCGATGATGACCCCGGTGAGGCCGTGGAATCTGGAGAAGGGCATGCCTTTGTGCACGCTCGGGTCGATTATTATGTTGACTTTCTCCCCCTCTTCGAAGGTCTGAAGGCCTTTGGTGATAGGGGAAAGCCCGCGTGCCCTCGCCTTCTTCTTCAGAAGGTTGCGGGTTTTGGTCCTTGTTCCTCTGGATGCTTGCATTCTGATCCCTCATGGTTCATAGTAGTTTATCGCCAACACATCGAGGGTTTCGACTCTGCACTGCACCCCGAGCCTCTCGGAGAAGCTCGGAACGCTGCGTCCATCATCGCCGGACACGAATTCCTTGACGTAGGTGCCCGAATCTGTCTCCAGCTCGAGATCGAACGAATCTTCGGAGATCGAGTCCGCCTTTACCCAGTGGACCGTCCTCTTCCTCACCAAATCGGCGCGTCTGTGCTCGACACGATGCGGAGTTCTCTGGTCTATATTGGCGTTCTTGAACGATAAGGCAACGTCAACTACTCTATCTTTATTAACTTTCCCCTCGACCACTACATGCGCGCGATATACCTTGTCAGATGCCGCTCCTTTGTATCTTTCGACGGCTTCGCGCTTCACGAAATGCAGATCGCGGTATGCCGCCAGGCCGCCGGCATTGGCGCGCTCGGCTAGCTCGGCCAAGTCTATCCCCCTGATTTTGGGGTCGCTGATCTCCAGGACGAAGGGTCTCCCATCCCCCAGCATGCGGGCGTCGATGTCCTCGCGGCCCATCCCATGGAAGAAATGCTCCTTGCCGCCGGTCATCTCCAAAGCTATGTCCCCGATGATCTCCTGCACGGATGTGGGGTACATCTTCCCTTTCCCATGGCAATGGTCGCACCCTTTGCCGTGGCAGACCCTGCAGGGCCATATGGTCTGGGGGATCTCCCTGCTGTATTTGTTGTAGCGGCCGGCTATGAAAAGCGGAGCTATGTCCAAAGTCACGTCGGCGAAGCGGGTGTCCACGCAGGCCACGACCTGAGGGTTCTTGAACTCCACCGGGCGATGGATCTTGCAGATGGCGATCTTGCCGATCTCGCGGTTGAGCTCTGATTTGATCCCCTCGGCGTTATCCAGGCCCATCTCCGCGACGATTTCCTTCTCTCTCTTGGCGATTTCAGGTTCAACCCTGCTTCCGATCAGGAAATTCTCGGACTCGACCGAGTTTACGCTCTCTGCCGCCGCGTCCGCGAACCTCTCGAGCATATCGAACACGTTCTCGCAGAGGGGGCATATCTCCTCCGCCTCGGACTCGACGCCCTTTTCGGATAGGGCCTCGCGGATCATCCTGCCGCGGACGTCGTTGGTCATGTTCGTCCCGAGCTTGCCGAACATGCGCCCGAGGCAGCGGTCGCAAAGGCCCATGCCGGCCAGCTTCCCGGCGGCTTCCAGATTCCCGGCGATCCATTCCTCCATCGGCGCACCTCAGATGTCGAACCCCATCTCGCTTATCCTGAGCAGAGGGCGCTGGCTTTCCATGTAATGGTAGACGGTGGCATGCTCGCTCCCATGGATGAGAAGCTCCACCGCGTGTTTTGCTACGGGGAGGCTGACGCTGTTGCCTATCAGACCCACGGTATTCCCGTAGATGACCATGTCGCACCCAGTCAGCTCCTCGATGAGCTTGCGGGTCTTGCCGCCTTTCCCTATTATGCGGCCTCTCACGCGGGATACCTGGGTCGCCCCCACGGCATCCTTTATGTCCACTATCTCGAGGTACTCGTCGTCATCGAAGAGCCTCATGGCTTTGTCGGGGTTGAATCCCCTACCGACCGCCTTTATTACATCCATAATCTTCAGCGCCATAACGGGGTCCTCAAGCTCCACTTCATCATGGATTATGACCTCCCCGTCCTCCGCGCTGATCTCCAGCTTCACCCCGGAGATGTCCTGAAGGGCCTTTTTCGTCTCCCCGCCCTTCCCTATCAGCGTCCCTACCCTGTCGGCGGGCACTCTTATCGATCTCATTCTTCATCCCCTTCCTCTTCGTCGTCGATCCCGTTGAGCGCGCAGTCCATGATTTTCTCTGCCTCTATGATATCCGCGCCCCTCTGTCTGAAGAACCTGTTGACGTTGGCTATGTCCCTCATCAGATACTCTTTCGCGTTGTAATGGTCGCAGGTCATCGCCTGGCCGACGTCGATGAGTATCGGCTGCCCATCCTGCATGAGGATATTGTATTCGCTGAGGTCCCCATGGACCAGATGGGCGTCGCGCCAGCCGTCTATTATGAATGAGGTAACCTCATCGTAAATGTCTGTGGGATCGTCCAGAACGCAGTCTTTGAGCTGGGGCGCCGGCCCCGTCTCGTCGCCTATGTACTCCATCAGGAGGCAGTTGTTCTCGAACGCAACCGGTTCCGGCACCGGGATATCCGCGTCGTAATATCTCAGAAGGTTCTTGTATTCCTTGTTTACCCACGCGTAAATCATCTTCCAGCGGTTGCCGCTGACCCCTTTGAACCTGGGGTCGCCCTCGATGTACTTCGATACCCTCTTGAACGTGGAGGTGGAGGTCCTGAATATCTTCAGAGCCAGCCCCTCGCCGTCCTCGTCCGTGACGTAGAAAACGTTTCCCTCTTTGCCGGTGGAGATGGGGTAGTGCACCTTATCCAGAAAACCGTCGGACATGAGGTCATAGATCGTCATGAGGGTCTTTTTGTCGAAGACCTCGCCGTCGGTCTGCCGTTCGTCTCCCGTTTTATTGGTCTTAAGGGCATCCACGTGCTTTTCGAGGTAAGCGTACTTCTCTTCGTATGACGGCATGCGGATCCCCTTGGATCTCAGAAGATGTCCAGATTCTTGGGCACTTTGTTCTTCTTGCTGAGGTTGACCGCCTGGGTTCTGGTGTATCTGAACCTTATGTCGCATTTGTCCGGCTGGAAGTCCCAGACGGAGACGATAAGCAGATCTCCCTCTCTAATCCACATTCTTTTCTTTATTTTGCCGGGGATGCGCCCCACGCGGGACACTCCGTCCTCGCACATGACCTTGATCTTGGATGCCCCCAGGAGCTGATCGGCTATGCCGAATATCTCTCCCTCTTTGATGTTGGGCATGCGGATGCGGGATACATCCTCCTCGGTGCTTTCCATAGGCTGCTCTGTCATTGCCATCTCCGCATAACATGAATCGACGTTTTATAAAAACATAACCATTTTTTCGGTGCGAAGCCAGACTCGGAATACGGCGCTGGGACATGAAAACCCGTGGGCTTTCGGAAACCATTATAAACGATGCTGTGATGGGGCTATTGCGCTCCAGTGGTGTAGTGGCCAATCATTCAGCCCTTTCGAGGCTGATACCTGGGTTCGAATCCCGGCTGGAGCACTATCACTTCTAAATTTTGGATGGCTGATTGTTTGTGGCTGTAATCGCGGGCGCCGCCTCAGATTTCGCCTTTGATCATCCTGTCGCGCATCTTCTCGCTCTTCTCGCAGAGGTCGTCCAGATCAACGTCGTCCGTGGCGTAGACCTCCGGGAACTTCTTTTCCGATAGCAGCCTGTCAGCCAGATGCCTGTCCGGGAAATCCCCGCTGTCAGCGAATCCCCGGTCCCACTTGTCGGCCAGATCGAGAACCGCCTGTATGCCTTTGTCGTAGAAAGTCCCGGCCAACACGGCGCCGACGGTGGCGCTCTCGGAAATGACGGTTATGTTGCTACCTCTGATCGCTATCTCAGACCCGTTGAACGATATCGCCAGGCCGCTGCTGTCCTTCACAAGGCTCAGACTCTGGTAATCGGTGTGGTCGTCGCCGATGTATATGGTCCCGTCCAGATCGATGCCGCGCTGGCGCCTGAGATCCAGGATTCTGTACGCCTTCTTGCTGGAGTCCATCGGCTGGCAGGATTCCATCGCAAGCCTGCCCTCGTCCGTCATGCCGTCGCCCAGGAAATGGTCCAGCTTCTGTATGATTTTGATGTCCCTTTTGTCCAAGTTGGTGGGTACGTTGAACTGGTATGTTACGTCGGGTATCTCCAGGGAATTCATCTCCGCCGCCATTTCCCTGAGGACTTTGGAGCCGATGCGGCCGATCTGCCCGGTGGTATAATCGTATTCGGTGGGCTCGGACTCGCATAGCGGCGTTCTGAGCTTTTCCTCGAGGGCCATCAGCGCTTGGTCATACGAAGAGGTGGTGATGAAAGTCGGCAGAAGATCCGCCAGATACTTCATGACTTCCGGGGCATTGTCGACCAGCCTCAGAGATTCTTTGGCCGCCTTATAGATGAGATAATTGGTTGCCCCGTAGGCTTTGAGAAACGGCAACGCGTACTTGGGGACGTTCCCGGCCACCAGATCGTCCCTTCCCAGAACGTAAGTGACTAAGCAATCGTATCTGGATAAGAGATCGTAAAAATGCTCGCCGTCAGGAATGAAATGGGCGCATATGTCCCTCGTGCTGTCGTTGCGGGACAGGAATCCCCTGCATCCGCATATGGCCATCTTCTCTGGAGGCAGACCAAGTTCCAGGGTGGGGTCGAACTCTCCGGACATTCCTCTCACTCCAAAGACGCGTCGACCTGCGAGGACAGATCGTACGGTCCGTCCAGAGGCTCCCCTTCCGCGTAAAGCCTTTTGTTTTGTATGGACACGCGGCCGTCGGCGAACGCCTTTATAGTGGCTACGATCAGCGGGAGCTCGCGTTTGGCGCCGTCCTCCCTTATCCTCTTGAAGAGCGGCTCTTCCGTGCCTTCCATCTCCTTGATCTCATCCAAAGTGTATGATTCCAGCTTCTTGCCGAGATCCTCCCAGAGAGCATCGTATTCCCCTCCGCGGATCGGGAAGCAGCAATAGGTCAGCGGGGCGCCCCTGTCCCATTCCTCGGTGCAGATGTGCATCATCGCGCCTTGGCGGTCGGCATTCTCGGCTATCAGCTGCCAGATGACTTCCTGCCATGTCCCTTTGGGGCCATCAGGAAGTGCGGGATGCAGGTTCAGCATGTCATACTGCTGGCAGGTCTCGTCGTCCATCCACATCATGTAGCCCGCGAGGATCCCCAGATCGAAGCCGTAGACGGAGGTCTTCTCCCTCAGGAGCCTCCCGTATTCCACCCTCCAAGCGGCTTCGTCGCTCTTCCTGAGCTCGGGCATGAACCTTTTCCAGGACGCGGTCACCAGCGGTATGCCGTATCCGCGCACCATATCGAAGAACATCTGCCTCTGCTCCCTCTTGGGGTTGTCTTCCTCCTCGTTGTCCCAATTGCAGAAGACGAAGGGTATTTCGATGTCCAGGACGCCCTCGTCTCTCTTATCCATGACCGCTTTGAGCAGATTGCGAGACCCTGGGCCCCTTCCCGTGGAGAACCATCCTAACCTGAGCATCGCTCCCCCATGATTGAACAGGGATATAGAATTTCAGACGTCGAACACCACCGTGACCGAGGGCGTCTCCCGTTCGACCTCCATCATATGGTAGGTCACGGCCTTTACCTCGGACCTTATCCTGTGCTTGGATCTGTCCAGCCTCTCGCCCCTCCCCCTGCAATGGACCTTGTTCCCGTCGATGGAAACTTCGATCTCTTTCAGGATGAGGTTCTCGCAATCCTCGATGAAAAGCAGCTCCGAGAGGAACGAGAACAGCATATCCTCGTCGTCGATACCCTCGACCTCGAATTCCGTCGCCACGGATTCCCCTATGCCGGAGAGATCCACGGTCTCGTTGAACAGGGCGAAACCCGCGTTGGCGAAGCACTCCTCCAACGTGCTTCCGAATGCCTTCACCATCATATCGGCGGTGTGGTCTATGAGGGCGTATCTCTCCATGCCACCGGAATCCGCCCGCCCGATTTTAACGTTGCCCGGATCCCCATGGGCAAATTGAAAAGCATATCCGACGTTGCCCCGCCATGGACGGCATATTCTTGAGAGCCGAAAAGTTCGCCGAGAACGTTTTCGCAGGTGATTCCGGCGGACATGACATCTACCATACGCTCCGGGTGCACTCTGTGGCCAGAAGGATATGCGCGGAAGAGGGCGGGAACGAGAGGATAGTCCGCCTTGCCGCCCTCCTGCACGATGTGGACGACCCCAAACTGTTCGGGAACGCTGGATATGCCAACGCCATGCGCTTCATGGAATCCGAGGGGATCCCGGCGGAAGAGCGGGAAAAGATAATCCGGATAATCTCCCAGATATCTTTCAGAGGCTCGGGCTCATCGGTGCCTGACACCTTGGAAGGGAAGATAGTCCAGGATGCCGACAGAATGGATGCCATCGGAGCCATTGGCATCGCCAGAGCCTTCGCATACGGCGGAAGCAAAGGGCGCCCGATGCACATCCCGAGCGAAAAGCCGAGGGAATCCATGACCGAAGAGGAATACAGATCGGAAGGCACGACTCTGAACCATTTCCATGAGAAGCTCCTGAAGCTGAAAGGGCTGATGAACACCGAATCGGCGAGGAAAATGGCGGAAAGGCGGCACATCTACATGGAAGAATTCTTGGACGAATTCCTCAGGGAATGGGACGGAAAAATGCGATGGCCACTCTTATCGTAGAATTATTACGTTATTCGTATTATCAATTATAATTATCATACGAATCTGTCTTAATACCTGTATTTTTACGAAAAATATCTTAATATACCATCCCATTTGGGGCCTCATGCGCATAACAATAGCCGGGTGCGGATCGATCGGCCAGATGCTGGCTGAAGCCGCCGACGAGATGGCCGAGGTGAAGAGAATATACCTCACCGACTCAGACAAAGCGAGGGCTGAGGGCCTGGCGTCGAGACTGAAGAAGGGCATCGTCGTCGAAAGCGTGGAGGAGGAGCTGTACCATTGCGATCTTGTCATTGAATCGGCCACCCAGGAAGCCGCCAAGGCCATCATCCCCAAAGTCGTGGCCAGAGGCGTCGACATCATGGTCATGTCCGTGGGCGCCCTTGTGGACGACGATTACAGAAAATCGGTCACCGAGAAAGCGGCGGAATGCGAGGCGAAGATATACATACCGTCCGGAGCCGTGTGCGGGACCGATGGGCTGAGATCATCCTCCATGGGCAAGCTGGATGAAGTCGAACTCATAGCCATACAGGGGCCGAAAACCCTGTCCGGCGTGGATTATGTCATCAACAAAGGGATAGACGTCGGAAAGCTGACCGAGAAGACCGTTGTCTATTCCGGCACCGCCAGGGAAGCCGTTCAGATGTTCCCCAAGAACGTGAACGTAGCGGCGACGGTGAGCCTTCTGGGCATAGGGTTCGACAGAACCAAGGTGACCATAGTCATGGACCCGGAGACCCACAGCAACTCCTACGAGCTGAAGCTCAAAGGGGAATTCGGCGAGATGGACTGCAGCACATACAACGTCCCCGCCCCGGATAACCCGAAAACTTCGTACCTCTCGGCCATGTCGGCGATATCCGCTCTGAAAAGGATAGTCAGGAACGAATGGATCGGAATCTGATTCGATTCTGACAGAGGGCGGGCTTCCGATGGGGATGTCCTATCCCAAAAACCGGATTCCCGCCCTTTGGCATCCCTTCTGAAGAGTCCTCCCGCAGGACTTTTCCATCAGGAGTTTCAGATTATTTTGGAATCCCAAAATATTTCATGCCAACTCCGCATTAACCTCCATGGCCAAAACAAGAGCCGAAAGGCTCATATCGAATGCGGAAGGCATGGATGCCGTCGTCATAGCCAACGATGGCGAGCCCTTCCTGGACTCCACGTTCTGGTATCTGACGGAGCAGAGCTCGGGCACTTTCGAAAGCTCCTTCGCAATCGTGAAAAAGGACGGGTCCATGGACGTCATAGTGAGCGTTCTGGAGGAGGAATCGGCGAACGCCGGCAAAGGCGACGTGCGCGTGTACCATGACCGCGAAGAGAGGGAAGCGTTCATCAAAGAAGCCCTCCGCGGATGCTCCAAAGTCGGTTTCAACATGCATTCGGCCACTTACGCCGCAGTGCAGTACATAAAGAAGGTTGCGGGAGAGTTCGAACCTATAGACGCCGGAAAAGCCATCGGCGACACCGTGTCGGTGAAGGACGCCAAAGAGATCGAAGCCACCAGACGCGCCTGCGACATCTCATCGAAAGTCGCGGCCGAGATTCCGGATTACCTCTCGGAAGGCGTCTCTGAAAGAGAAATCGCCGCGAGGATGGACAGCAGGATGAGAGAGCTGGGCGGGACCGGAAACGCGTTCGACACCATCGCCGCATTCGGCGAGTATTCGTCCCAGCCGCACCACATGCCTTGCGATTATAGGCTTAAGAAAGGGGACACTGCGCTGTTCGACTTCGGGTCGAAATACGACAGGTATTGCTCCGACATGACCCGCACAGTCTTCCTGGGAAAGCCCCCGGAGATAATGGAGAGAGCTTACGAAATCGTGAAGGAAGCCCAGATCGCCGGGATCGAGGAATACCGCGACGGCGCGGAAGCAAAAGCGGCAGATCTGGCTGCGAGGAAAATAATCGACGATTCCGAGTTCAAAGGGAAATTCATCCATTCGTTCGGACACGGCATCGGCATGGACGTCCACCAAGACATATCCGTGTCGCCGAGGTCGGATCAGATCCTTCGCGCGGGCAACGTCGTCTCCGCCGAACCGGGGATATACATCCCTGGCTTGGGAGGGATAAGGATCGAGGACACCTGCCTCATAACTGAAAATGGATGCGAGATCCTCACGTCCTTCGACCATTCGTTCACGGTGGTATGATGCAGAAACAGATTCTCATGAAAGCCGAGGACACCCAGGACATCCTCCACAAAGCGGTGGGAAGGATGGTCGATCTGGGCGCGGAATTCTGCGACGCGAAGTCCCAGACGATAAGGAGCATCGGGATAAGCTCCATGGACGGGGAGCTCAGGCAGCTCGTCAGAAAGAGCACAGGAGGGGTTTGCCTCAGAGCATGGGCAGGCGGCAGATGGGGATACGGGACGGTGACGTCATTCGACCCCGACGCGGTCATGAAAGCGGCGGAAGATGCCGTAAGGAACGCCTCCGGCGAAAGGAAATCTGATCTTGTCTTGGAACCGTCCGCCATAAGGAAGCACATGCCTGCGCAGGTGAGGATACACCCGGATTCCGTCGGCTTGGAAGAGAAGATCCAGGCAGCGCTCGACTTGGACAGAGCCCAATCCATCGACGATCGCATAGCGAACCGCATGGGTTCCTATTCCGAGGAGATCAAGGAGAACGCCTTGGTGAACTCCGCGGGCTCCGATCTGAGCTGGGAGGAAGTCCGCACCTTGTGCAGGGCGATGTCCGTCGCTTTCGACGGGAACTCCATGGAGAGATACTACGAGGGCCCGGACAGCACCTTAGGGTACGAGACCGTGAAAGACGCCGATCTGGAGGGGATCGGAAGGACCGCCGCAGAGGAAGCCATTAAGACTCTGTCCGCGAAGAGGGCGCCGTCCGGCAACCTCACGGTGATCTCCGACCCGATGGTGTCCGGGCTGCTGGCCCATGAGGCCATGGGGCATGCGTCGGAGGGCGATGAGATCACCAAAAAGCGCTCGTTCCTCACGGGAGCCGTCGGGAAGAAGGTAGCATCGGACATCATCACCATGTACGACAACGGAACCGTCCCGGGAGCCCACGGATCCGTCCCGTTCGACGACGAAGGCACCCCGTCATCATGCACCAAAATCATAGACCGCGGAATCTACAATGGATATATGCACAGCCTCGAGACGGCATCTCAGCTGGGGTGCAAACCCACCGGGAACGGAAGGGCGGAGAATTTCGGCAAGAGGGCTTGGGTCAGGATGACCAACACCTATTTCGGGCCGGGTGACTGGGACAAAGACGAGCTGATCGCAGACACCGAACATGGGATAATCTGCGACAAGATGGTCAACGGAATGGAAGACCCGGTAGGCGGATGCTTCGAAGCCAAATGCCTGAGAGGGTTCGAGATCGAGAACGGCGAGATCAAAGGGATGCTGAGATCCTTCACGCTCACCGGGAAATCGGTGGAGATCCTGTCCTCCGCGGACGCGCTCACCAAAGAGGTGATCCTGGACGGAGGGATGTGCGGGAAAGGCATAGAGGATTGGGTAAGGGTTTCCTCCGGAGGCCCATACATGCGCGCCAGGATGATCGTGGGGGGAGGCCAGTGATCTACCCGGACGATATGGCCGTGCAAGCCATGAAGAAGTATGACCAAGCCGAGGTCTACGTGAGCAGAGCCGTCGTGAACACCGTTTACATCGACAACTCACAGATAAGCAACATCGAGACCAAGACCGACGAAGGCATGATGTTCAGGATGTCCGAGGGCCGCAGGCTGGGGAAATCATCCGTGTCCCTGAACTCTCCCGATGCCGTCGGAAGCTGCTTGGAGATGGCCGATTCGGTACTGAGACATTCGCCGGAGAACGCCGCCTTCAAAGGCTACGCCCAACCGGGACGGGCCAAAATCGCCTCGCCCGACGTATGGGACAAAAAGGTCGAGAACATAACTCCGGAAGAGCTGAGGGAGCTGGCGAAATCCGTAATCGAGAATTGCCGGGTGAACATCCCAAGAGCGCAGATACGCGTGTCATGCATGGAGTCCAGGGTCGTGAACGGGAACGGCGTCGACGTGGGGCACAGGAGCACCCTAGTCTACGGCCATTTCACATCGATGGCCAGCATCGACCATCCTGGCGAAGGGATGGAGACGTTCCACGGAACCCATCTGAATTTGGACCCAGCCCTGATCGGCCACAGCCTCTCCAGAAAAGCTGAGGCGGCGGCAACATGCAGGGAATTCAGAGGATCGAAGAAGCTTTCGATGATACTCCCGCCGAGCGAACTGGGCGACATGCTCTTCTCATCCGTAGGATCGGCGGTGAATGGGGAGAACAGAAAATACGGGAGAAGCCTCTGGAAGGATTCCCTCGATGAGAAAGTCGCCTCGGATTGCGTCACCATCATCGACGACCCTACCGTCAGCGCCCCGCTTTCTTGCGCGTTCGACGACGAGGGCGTCCCGACCGAAAGGCGCCCGATCATAGAGAACGGGATTCTGAGAGGATTCCTCAGCGACACTTTTTGCGGGGACAGCACCGGAAACGGAATGAGAAGGTCCAGCGTAGAACCTCAGGGAGCCTACGACAGGACTCCCGCCATAAAACCGCTGAACATGTCCGTCAAGCCCGGGAACAAAAACCCGGAGGACATCGTCTCGCAGACGGACGATGGGATCCTCGTGGAAAAATTCGCTTGGCCGGAGGCGGATGAGCTCACCGGAAGGTTCGGGCTGAACGTCAGATGCGGATATATCGTCAGAAACGGGGAGATTGTGAGCGTCGTTAACAACGCCCTGCTCATGGGCAATATGCTGGATGCGATCGCGAGCGTCGAAGCCATCGGGAACGACCCCGCGCAGATGGGAGTCATAACCGTCCCGACGATGAGCTTCTCGGGGACCGAACTGGTTGGAAACTGATGGCTCAGGCCGCGGCGGATCCTAATATAAAGCGCCGCGGCCGAGCCGAATCAGATCTGCTTGAACAGCTCCTCCTCGCTGATTATCCTGATCTTCTTCCCTTTCTCGCGCATTTCCTCGGCCATGGCGATCTTCCCGCCGCCACCGCCGAATCTGAATCTGTTCACGCCGAGGTTTCCGACGAAAAGGTAATCCAGATCGTTGGAGACTCTCATCTTGCTTATGGCGCCCTTGGATTCGAGGACCTTCCTGACTTCCGGATCGGAGCCGTACTCGAAATCCCCCGCGAGGCAGAACGTCTTGCCTTTGAGCTCTATCTCATCGAACTCGTTGCTGTCTGGGTTGAGGATCTCCTTGAACTCGTGGAGGATGGCTTCCTGCTCGGCGGACGATATCATGTTGTCCTTGAGAGCTTCCGTAATTGCGGAATAGACCTTGTCATACGGATATACGCCGGACAGGTAATCGTTCTCCTCCAGCCAGCCCTTCAGATACATGCCCTCAGGCCTGCTTATCTTGCCGTCGGCGGCAATTCCGCGTATGATGCCCTGCAAGAATTGGATCGCTACGGTGCTGTCGCTGTAGAATTTGTTCTTCCCGATGGCGCTGGCGACGTTCATGAGATCTTTCTGCTCGTAAGCGGTTATCACCCCGTCATCCAATGCCTTGTCCAAGGCCGTTATGATGCGATCGAACAATGGATACTCCCTGAGATCCATGTTGTTGCCCATCCATTCGCGGATGCACTTTATCTCGTCCGGGGATATGTTCCTGTCAGCGGTTATGCCCATGACTATGCCGTAGATCTCATTGAGCCTGACCACCAGGTCGACGTCCATCGAATCCTCTTCGCTCTGGCGATACTCATGGATTTCTGAATCATCCACGCCATATTTCCCCTCCAGATATTCGAACAGAGCCTGGGTAGCTGATGCGTCGCCCATGACTTGGCGCCCGCTGTATTGATGGCCTATGGACTTGGAAAGTTCGCCGAGATTGTACGATGGCGCGTCCATGTATTTGCGGCAGAGCTTCAGCGTGTCTATGTATCTGAAATCCGGGACGTCAAGACTATAGCGCTCCAAAGACCGCGTAAGGACCGCCAAACCGTACTTCGCATTGTGGCTCACGATGACGAGATCCCTAAGATATCCCTCCACCTTCGGCCAATATTCCGGCAATGTCGGATATTTCTCTATCCTGGCCGCATCTATCCCGGTGACGGCCGCGTTGCGCTTGTCTATCCTGTCCTCAGGGTTGATCGTCGAATACAGCCGGTCGACAACCTTCCCATCCTTCACTACGACCATCCCTATCGCGCAGATAGAATTTCCACGGGAGTTCGGATTCTCCAGGTTAAGAGCTACGTAATCCTTCATCGGCCTCGGGGCTAATTCGTGCGCATTCGGTTTAATTGTTGCTATCGCACAGACGGCCATGCCGGCATCCGCGCTGAAAAGCCTGAAGATTGGTTCGAGGAATCTGTCACGAATTGCCCAGAAACTGAGCTTCGGTTCGAAAGAAATAGCGCATTAGAAACTGGCGGCTTGACAGAGACCATTAAATAAAGGATGGCGATGCGCAAACCGCAGAACAATTTGTTCCGCGAACGGAAATGTACCTTAGGGCGAATCCGTAAAGGTGATACAAATGAGCGAAGAGACTCAGGAAGCACGCCCGGTCAACGGGAAAAGCATGTACAGCTACATCGCCAAGGCTTGGGATGTTCCCTCCGAATCCTATGTGAAAGCTCTCAACTACGAGCGCCGCATCATCTGGAGAAAGGAAGAGAACTTCCTCCGCATCGAGAGGCCTACCCGCCTCGACAGGGCAAGAGCTCTTGGATACAAAGCTAAGCAGGGATACATCGTCGTCAGGGCCAGAGTAAGGAAGGGAAGCTTCCAGAAGAGAGCCATAGTTACTGGAAGGAGAGCCAAGAGGAAGGGTATCAACCAGATCACCGTCGGCAAGAGCCTCCAGAGGATGGCTGAGGAAAGGACCGCGAAGAGATTCCCCAACATGGAAGTCCTGAACTCCTACTGGGTCGGAGCAGACGGACAGCAGGAGTGGTATGAGGTCATCCTCGTCGACCCCGCGCATCCCGTCATCAAATCCGACAAAAAGATCAACTGGATCTGCGACTCCACGCACAAGAACCGTGTGTACCGCGGAAAGACCTCCGCCGGACAGAAAGGACGTGGAATGAGGCACACCGGAAAGGGAGCCGAGAAAGCCAGGCCGTCCGTCAGAGCCAACCAGAGGAGAATCAAGTGAGATTCCTTCCGCCTGCCTAGTTTGGCAGGCCCAAACTCCTTACCATTTCTAATCTCAATTATCGCGTCCCAGCTTCTATTAGAAAGGATAGTGCCTTATTCTATTTCATTTATGGATTATTTTATCATATTTGATTCATTTTAACATTTAAAAAAACATATAATAGCGTATTATTACTATAATTTATATGAGATGACGCCAGGGAGGAAGCCCAGTGTACAGGGGCTTCCGGCGTGCACTGGGCCCTGTCCTGAGCCATCGAAAGGAGGTGAAAAAATCTCCGAAGAGGGAAAGGACCGGGGTCAGACCACTAAACTCACCCTGGTCCTCGAGACGATCAGGCTGATAGCCGATCTTCTCCTGGCTGCCTTCCTTTGAAGAAGGCTTCAAACACCTTACGGCTTCCTTCGGGAGGCCGGCAAGGTTAGGTTACTATTGTCTGGCACAACCTTAATACTATCGTTTCAACGCATCAAATATTCAAATTCGTGAAGAACCGCGATTTCATAAAGGTCAGAAACGAATCGGAGCGATCGTTACGAGCCCCCTCATACGTTGCAATCGGAATCCAGCCCTGATTTTGGCCGCCAAATCGCCGACTTCCTCATCCGACATGGCGACAGTGGGGAAAAACACAGGGAGATCATACTTTGACGCGTCGAAATCCTCGAGATCGGAGATTCCTTTGCCTTGAATGTACGCCAACGCATATCTCACGTTCTTATCGTCAGCCATCCTCATCTCCGGATCGTAATTCCTCAGAGTCTCGAAGTCTCCCGGACCCCTGAATATGATTCTGCAGCCCCTCTTCATGGCCAGCCAGGCGGAGACCAATCCGCGGTCGTCTTCCACATCGGCCACGACTTTGCCTTGGGTACCTATCGGGAGCCCGGAATGGCATTGAATAACCTCCTGGAAAATATACGCCATGTTGTCCCTGACCTCGACGAAAAAGGTGACATCCGGGTTTTTGAGCTTGACTTTGATCCCCAGGCTTTCGTTCTCCAGGAAAATAGCCGATCCAGCTTCTCTGGCGACATCTATGCTGGTGTACGGATGGCTCCCGTCTCTGCGCGCATCGACCGCGAATGTCTGGCCCTGAGATAATCTTCCCTTGGAATAGGCGGCTGCTGTCCTGCAGATGTCTTCCATATCGGAAGAGCAGGTCTCCGCGACAGACATCGACGCCACGCCGAACACTTTCCTGGCGGATCTTATCGCTTTCTCGGAATCATCGGTTTCTATGAAGATCCTGGCGCCTTTCTTGGTGACGAAAGCCTCCACCCCATCCTTGGCTAGCATCGCCATTATGTTTTCTCTGAGCTGATTCTCGAATCTTTTGCGGACCGGATCGCTTTTCAGCCCTATTTCCGAATATCTGAGGAGAAGAATCGTCACAGCCCGCCATGTAAGATTCAACCTTAAAACATATCGTCCTTGGTCTCCACAATTCCGATACGACCCCAGGGCGGATTCCGTCCCGCTCCAGCCTGCGAAGCCATTCTTGGTTTACAATCCGTCGTGGCCATCCCGTGTGGGCATTAGAGGGGCGCAAAAATGTTTGGCGGGAGCCGGCGGCTTTTAAACCGACCCCCGTTAAGCATCATTCCTTTCCGCTATCCTCGGCGGCCTCGACGTCATCCTTCCCGAGAGTAAATGAATACGCTATGAGGATGACGGTGACCGCAGCCATAATGGCGATAGACACCACGAATCCGTCGCTGAGAGAGCTGGCCGCGCTCTGGACGTCGTTCATGAGCTTCGCGGCCACCTCTTTCAGCACATTCTCAGCGACGGACAGGTCTATGGGAACCGAGACATAATTGCCCTGGGTTACCTCACTGATATACGACCCGACGATAGCATTCCCTACGAATATGCCCACCATGCGTATTGCCATGAGGTTGCCGGTATGCTGGCCCATGTCTTTCACATCCGATACGCTCTGCAGAGCGCATATCAGCTGGTTCACGATGAATCCCAGGCCGAATCCGAACAGGAACAGGGAGATACCGAATTGCAGTATGCCCTGGCTGATGATGAAATGGGTGAGGATGAGTGCGGCAGTGACGATGGCCGATCCCGCGATGATCCACGGCCTGACTCCCGTCGAGAACACCTTGCGGCTTCCGATCATTGAGGGCACGGCTGCCCCGGCGATCAGCAGCCAAAACATGGCGCTCGCCTTGTATATATCGAACTCGTAGCACGTGAGATACATCTTGAAGAAATACTGTATCAGACCGAGCCCGCATAAGCTGAATATGAACATCAATACGAGGACCTTCCTTTCGAACGGCGGAATCCTCACGGGTATGACAGGGCTCTCAGAGCGCTTTGCATGAGCCACCAAAGCGACCGCCCCGACGACGATCAGCCCGGCGATAGCGAACGAAGGGACGCTGATCAGATCGAAGTTGACGTTGACAAGCTGGGTATACACCGTCGCCGATCCGAAGACCAGAGCCGCGAGCGCCATCCCTACTATATCGGACTTCTGATGGGAACCCCTATCCTCCGGGAGGAATCTCCACGCAAGAGCCAGCCCTACCGCCACCATCAGCGAAAGGGCCATGAATCCGAGCCTCCAGTTGAAGTTCTCCGTGAGGAAATAGCCCGCAGCCGATCCGAACAGCGAGCCAACGGCAAAGGACGCCGTCATCAGCTCGCTAACCTTGCCTCTCTTAAGCGTAGGGTAGAACTTCCCGACTGCGGTGTACGCGAGCGCGAGGATGAGACCTGCCCCTATCCCTTGGACGAACCTGAAAGCCACCAGCATCTCGACAGACACCGACAAAGCGCAGACCATGGAAGCCGCGATGAAAATCAGCGGAGCCACCGATAGCACGCGCCTTGCTCCGAACAGATCCGCCAGCTTGCCTCCCAGCGGGATCATGGCGACCTCCGAGACCACGTACGCAGGCACGATGTAATCGATGTTGGGCGATTTCGGGAGGTCTACGACGGACCAGACCATGCCGAACCTCATGAACATCCATCCCGCGGCTGCCGCAGTCAGACAAAGCGCAAGTCCCCACATCGCGAACGCGCGGTTCCTTTCCGATCCGGACATGCTCATGCGGAGCGCCTCCTCATAAGTATCGCGGCGCCCAGACACCCGATCAGACCCGCGGTAGACATCGCGACATACTCTATCGGAATCTTCAGCTCGTATTCCTCATCGTATTTTATCATGGCATTGGTGTGCTCGTAGACGGCTTCGTACCTGCCTTTTGTCTCATCGTCCATCTCATCGACGTCGACGGTGCCCCATCCCAGCAGTATCGCGATGAGTTCGATGATGTCCTTGGCCCGTTCATCCAATATGTACGACGGCACGAGCCTCAATATATCGCTGACCTCTATGCAATAGGCGGACTTGGGCAAGCGGAACGTCTCCCCGGCATCTCCTTTGACCTGCCTGAGCTCCACGTATTCGTCGCCGGCCTCATCGGACACGTTGGACGCCTGGAATTCCGCCAGGTAATCGATGTCCTTTATCGTGGTGCCGGTCAGCGACTTAAGCGTCTCGACCAGATCCACTACCCTGCTGCCGGATTCGATTATATTCAGCACCAGATCTGGGAGCCTGCTCTTCAAAAGCCCTTCGATCCCTGCGAACTGAGAGACCATGTTCCACAGGCCGCTCGCCAGATCCGACGAAACAGTGATCTCGTCGATATGCTGGGTCATCTTGGGGCTGATGCTCCAAGACTCCCTGCTGTCGAAGATCTTCATCCCCTCGTAAGTGAGGCCCATCCCCATGCTGACATAGAAATTGCTGTATGACACGCTGTTTCTGTATTGGATGGTCACCTCATCGAGAACCCCGTCGCTGTCCTCCGCCGTAGAGACATCGAAATCTCTGCTCTCATACTCGACGACGAACAGCTTGGCGAACACATCGCTGCGGACCATCTCTCCGGTCACCGTGTCTATCTCGGTGGAGATGTCCGCATCCACGTATATGCAGAACTGCAAGCTCAGATCGATGTCGCGAGGATCCGGCGAGGCGCTCCCCTTCAATATCCTTTCCAGGAAGCTTTCCTCGTCCTCCCCCTCCTGCCTCTGATAGGTGCCCTCCTCAGGCATATTCCCATGGGCTCCGGCGGCGGTTACGAACTCTATGTAAGCGGACACATGGTCATCGATGAGATAGCTCGTCCCGACTGTCCGCACATCCCTCTTGGTGGCGAACTCACCTTCGAAATGCGGTTCGGACAGCCTGAGCTCAAACCCCAGCTGGCTCTCGGAAAAATCCATTATCAGTTCCTCAACGGATTTCCCGGTCATCTGCTCGCTTATCTTTTCAACCTCGGTCCAAGAGAATCCCATGGCCGTCCCGTAAGTTCTGTCGGAGACGTCCGCGCCGGCTTCTTCAAAGGAGATCGGAAGGCACGTGACCGCCAGCAGCAATGCTATAGCAAATGCTGAAGCGGCCCTCGCTTCATTTTTCATAGACACGCGATAACTGATTGGTGTTTAAGGATGCGCGTCAGTTATGCAAAAAATAGCCCATTCCTCCGATGGAATGAGAGAAATTGCGAATAACGCCGGAACAGGATGGATTCAGAAATGATATAATAGTCTCGACCATACGCAGGAACATGGAAGCGCTCATTCTGTTGGGTCTGCTGGCGACCGGATCGGCCGCCGGGATACTTGGAGCGCTGTTCGGGCTCGGAGGCGGGTTCATCTTCGTTCCCGTCCTGATGCTCGCATTCGGATTGGCTCCCGCAGAAGCTGTTGCCGTGAGTCTTATCGGCATAATTGCGGGATCTGTGGGCGCATCCACCGTATTCGTCGACAAAGGCGCGGCCAACGTGCGCTTGGGACTGCTTCTGGAAATAACCACTGCAGCGGGGGCGATAATCGGCGCGCTGATTGCCGGGCTGCTTGAGGATTGGATTCTGATGTGCATATTCTCGGCCGTGGTCCTTTACAGCGGCATGAGGATGGCCCTGAACCCCGAGAAGGTCTTGGAGCCCGCCGAAGGGTCGGATGGCAGATTCGTCTTCTCTTATGAGGGCGACAGCGGGAAAGAAGTGAGATATGAAGTGCAGAACATGAAAGGCGGGATGGCCCTGTGCACGGCTGCCGGCATGATTTCCTCGATGACCGGAGTCGGCGGAGGCGCAATCAAAGTCCCGCTTATGAACCTGTACATGCATGTGCCGATCAAAGCGGCGAGCCCCACCAGCAGCTATATGATCGGCATAACCGCTTTCTCCGGGGCAATCACATATTTCCTGTCAGGGACAGTCCTGCTGGAATACGCCGCCGGAATAGCGATAGGAGCTTTCGCCGGGTCTCTCGCGGGTACAGCCCTCTCAAAAAGAATACATGCCAAGCATCTGAGGAAATACTTCTCCGTTCTGCTGTTCGTCGTCGCAGTATTGGTCCTTCTGCAGGCTGGAGGCATATTATGAATCTTAACAAGACCACCGCGAGGACGCTTCGCGTTGGGATCATCATAGGAATGGCGTTGATAGCCATAGGGCTGATCCTGTCGGCCTTGGGATACGGGAATTCGATGCTCAGCGCGGGGATTCTGATCCTGATAATATCCCCATTGGCCGGCGTCATCGCTTCGTTCGCTGCCCTGGCGACGGAAAAAGATTGGTTCTGGGCATCGATAGCGGCCATCCTGCTAGCGATCACCGTCGTCGGGATGGTTTTGGCTGCTCTCCGATGGTTTCGCCCGCCCAGATCGGCGCAAGAATGGGAAACGTCAGGTCGAGCGCTCCCTCCCTCGTCATGAGATTGATCGTCAGATTTTCTGACGCGGGCCAGAATGGCCTCGGATCCCTTGGGCACAACCAAATCTAGATCCTTCATCATCTCATAATTCTGGCAGTATTCTATGCGCCTCTTTTCCTTATAATCCAGATAGAATTTGAGGGCGTCATTTACCAGTTCCGCGATGGTCTCCCCTTGGAGGACGCGTTCTTCCTCCAGCCTTTTCCTTAGCACAGTACTGATTTTGACCGAGATTTGGACTGATGTCTGTCCTGCAGCACCCATGCAATTCGTTATGTACCTGTAATACTAAATTTATATCCAGTCAAACATGGTGCATATGAATTCTGTATCAATCAAATAGTAGGTTATACAATCCATCCAACTTAATAAAAATGAATTAATTAACGAGTTCCCAACGAGCCGTACTATAGTCAGTTGACAGGATTCTTTTTAGGCCTCCCCCTAGGCCTCTTAGGCTTCTCTTCGGTGCCCGTTTTCTTAGGTCTTCCACGCTTCTTCGGAGCGACCGGTTCGGGGCCTTTGGACAATCCCAGCTTCTCCATGGTCTCATGGACATTGGGAAGCGTATGCACCCAAGCGCCGTCCGAACGGGACGGCGCCTCGGGTCCGTCCACCCTCCGCCATGCGGATGACAGGTCGTCCATGAGGTCCCTGTACGAGGCCTCCTCCAGGAGCTTCGTCTCGGTGAACCGCCTGATTATCCTGCATGTGATTATCGTCGCGATGCTGTTGATGAACTCGCTGCCCCGCACGGAGAAATCGCCCTGGGCCCTGGTGTCGTCCAGGCCCTCGTCGTTCTTGTAGTAGTTGAAGACCAGCTCCAGGAGCCATCTGTCGTCGTAACATCTGTACGCCGTCTCGCAGTCCATATCGAGATCGGATTCGAACACGATCGTCCCGAAGTTCCTGTCCTTCTTCGAATATTTCTGATAATCGAAGGACTTCTGGGTGCTCCTCTGGTAGGTCATCTCCTCCAGGGATGCCTTGTACGGGTCCTTGAAGGCATAGAGGAACATGCCGCCCTGTATGCGGCGCTTCCTGTAGAGCACCTTATGCTCGGTGTTCTCCAGTATTCCCTCGAAATCCAGCATGTCGTTGTTCGTTATGCAGATGTCGTTGCGCTTTATAGGAGTGAGGAAATGGAGCTGGGGGCGGTCCCCCAGCTCCTCCCTTATCCTGCTGGGAGGGAACCCCTTGTCGGCTATGATGATGCCTTTCCGGATGTCGTTGTCGCGGATGAAATCCGAGTATGCGACGGCGTCTATGCAGTTACCCGGGAACACCTCGGCACATATGGGCTCCATCCTCTCGACGTCATAGGCATAGATGACTGAAACGTCCTTGGTGCCCTTCACCCTCGACTTGTATGAGAAATCCGAAAGGTCATTGACGGTGCTGTTATCAGTCTTCAGTGTCCCGTCGATGGCCACATGATGCGTCTCGGCCACTGCCTTGATGCGTCTGGAATAGAACTCCTTGCGCTTGGGCCCGTTCATGCCCAGCAGCTGATGGAGCCCGCATACGCTGTTCTTGGAGATCGCCAGGTCGGGGTAGAATACACTGGCGAACGTCCTCCTGTAATGGGTGGACAGGCGATTATCGGTCACATGCGGTATCGCCACCCGCAGGGCGGCGATGGCCATGATCTGATATCCCGCATCGATACCGTAGACGTCCAGGAGGTCGTTAAGGATGTCATCGGATACCGACCTTACCAATGCCAGTGCACCGAACGACAGTTCCTGTGGCTCAGATCCGGAGAGATCCGATACGGGAACGAACCTCCCGTTGTGGATGTATCCGATCACCTCTCCGTTGACAGGCTGAGGGTTGTGGCCGGGAACGTAGATGACCTTCTTGCGCGACCTCACGGCGTACCTCTTCCTTCCGTCGCCGCCATTGTCGACGACGACGGTGTTGCTCGGTCTCGGGACCTTCCTGATCTCCTCCGGCACTCCCATAAAATCCCCCTAAATATAGTATTTAATTCTATATTTCAGTACTATATATTAACATTTTCGCCTGTCATTATTCAAAGATTACGGACCCCGTCCATCACTTCGATTGCCGGAAGAATCCTGAAAAGGCCGACAGGATCGAACAATAAACGTTACTTCAGCCCAAAACAGGCCCAAAAATACACTGATTCTCAGAGGGATATAGTACGGCTCGTTGGGAACTCGTTACTTATGGAAGAGATCTATGCGAATGTCATGAAAGGAATGTCTCAGAAGAAATCCGGCCCCGAGATCATCAGAGACACCCTCAACAATGTCCTGAAAAACAACGATATCGAACTTTGAACAGTTCATTGAAATGGGGCCTTCCGGCCCCTGTTTTTCAGATCTCCATCATGACCTGGTCGAGCCATCTCTTGGCGATCTCTCCTCCTGGACATTCTGCCATGATGTCAGCGATTTCCTTCTTCCTCTCGAGGATATCGATGCCGAAATCGATATCGATGTTGGCGACCTCGTGCAGGAGACAGTAATCGAGGACCTCTTTGGGTACTTCGTCCTTTAGGAGCCTCTTGTTCATGATCACGTCCCTCATCAGGCATGAGCTCTGTCCTTCTTTAGAGATTGATTCGTCCTTGGACCAGAACAGCTTCAGTCCGTTGATCTTCTTGATCAGTCCGGCATCTACGAGTCTGTAGTAAGCATCCCAGAGTCTGCTGTCATCGGCATTCTCCACATCGCCGATGTCCCTGCTCCTTTCGATGTACTTCCCCTGGTTCAGCTCCCTGAACCCGTCAGATTGCCTCTTTTCTAGAGCAACTTCTGACTCTCTTTCCATGAGTTTTTCACTCCGTCATCCGGACGATTTTGAGGACGATTCCGATGCTTTCGCTTGTGCAACGAGCGCATTGCACCGAAACTAATGTCTGGCTAGTGAAAAAGTGGTGCAAGGGAAGGGATTTGAACCCTCGAACTCCTACGAGAATAGGCCCTGAACCTATCTCCTTTGGCCAGGCTCGGATACCCTTGCACAGGATGAGACCCACCATTCTTTGCTTGTATTTCAATATTGTTACTGGCTCAGGAGTTGTCCTTCATGATCTTCATCCAGCCACCAGACTCGTAGATGGCAAGACCCCTTTTGCTCAGAAGAGCTTCGAATTCCTTCCAGGAGATAACCTCGAGCCTGTCGTTGTAGCCTTTAGTGAACTGAACGCCTTCGGTTCCCTTCACCTTTCCGGGTTTCAACCCTTTGTTCTTGGCTATTGTCTGGGCTTTTTTGATTGATATGCGTTCCATGGACATCCTTAGGTCACAGTATCATATCGCTAAATATCATATAAAAAACATTGTCAAAACAAGAAAAATCTGGCAATTCAATGGAATAGTGCCAGTATCAAATATTATAGATATCTGGATTAATAATCCAATTTAAACGCATCCATGATGACCGCAACCCATATCAATGTCAGTGCGTAAGAGGTTGGCATGCCTGAAAGAATGGGTCTCGTTCTGCGCTCCGGACCGGGCGCGGCCGTGACCACGGAGATGGGGATCGAAGTCGGCCGCGCACTGGCCGCAGAGCACAAGCGCGTGGCGGTCATCTCAGACGACATGAGGAGCACCCGCATGATGAAGGAGGCGCTTATATCCGGGATTCTGTCCCAAGGCGCGGACGTCTTGGATTGCGGAAGCGCCACGGAAGCCGCCGCCGCATACGCCGCAAGGCTCGCAGATTGCTCGGCTTACGTCTCGGAATGCCCCACCTACGGAAATGCCAGCGGATACAGGCTGTTCGGCAGGGACGGAAGGCAATTCACGGAATCCCAGATCAGGCGCTTGGACTCGATCCGCGATAACTTGGTGACCCCAAACCACATGGGCCTGGGGAAGAGGATCCCGTATGTCAACGCCGTCTCCGACTACAATTCGTTCGCGTCCTCCCGCATCGGGAAAATGTCTGGGGCCCCAGTTCTCCTGGACTGCGGATGCGGCATAGCGTCCGAATCCGCCCCGCAAGTGCTGGAATCCGTCGGCATAGAGGTCATTTCGGTGAATTGCCACCGCAGCAGGGATTTCGTGCCGAAAGACCCTTCAGCAGAGGCCCAGCAGTTCGGATGGCTGCACGATCTGATCTCCAACAAAGAGGGATGCATAGGCATCGGAATGGATCGCATCGGGTCCCGCGCCACCGTCATCGGCGAGGACGGGAACATCATAGACCATGCGTCGGCGTCCGCTCTGGCAGTGAGATCGGCCGCCCCAAAAAGCATCGTCATGTCGATGAATGTGACATCGAGGGTGAAGGATGAATTCCTTAAGAACGGCGGGGACCCAGAGATGATCTACATGGCACCCATGGGGACAGCCGATGTGGCCGCCGTGATGGCCGAGAAAAATGCCGACATGGCCGTATGCGACGCCGGGATCATGTACAGCGGAATCCCCGCGCTGGACGGCATCCGCACCGCCGCGGCCATATCGAAGCTTGCGAACAGCGGAAGCCTCAAGAAAATGGCCGAAGACGTCTCCACCCTTAGGGACATCTCATCGATCAAGGTCGACAATAATCCCGGCGCGTTCGACAGAGGGATGGAAACAGCCCTCTCCGGAAGGGAGGGAAAAATCTTCGTCTGCAAGGATGGGTGGAGAGTCGACATGGACAAGGGATGGGTCCTGATCCGCAAGCCGAAGGAAGGCGTCTGCAGAGTTTCCGCGGAATCCCCGGACAGCGCATATCTGGCCGGCCTCCTGGAAACCGGAGCCGATATGGTCAGAATCGCGTCCAAATCTCAGTAAACGATCTCCAGATCCAGGACGTTGCCATCGGAATCGTACGCCCTCCAGCTCCGGCGGTCGTAGGGCTGGCAGGTTATTATGTGGACGCCGCCCATGTTGCGGAAATAATCCAGGTCGGCGTCCGACGCTTGGTTGGAATAACCCGGATGGGAGTGAGCGGAACCGGCGATGCTGTAATCTATCGGGGCCATCCATTGGTTCAGGAAGCTGTGGCTGTCCCCGTAGACCGTCCCGGGAAGGATGATCATCTCCGAGATTATGCCGTCTATCTCGCGGGTCATGCACAGGAACTCGTCCGGATAGGTTGACCTTGCCGCGTCGTTCAGACCGTCTATGAAATCCACGTCGACCCCGGTTATCTTCATTCCCCGTTCACCAGCTTCTCGCGGACACGCGAATAGAAATCGTCGTTGAAACGTATCAGACGGGCTTTCTTGGATGACATCATGAACTGCACGGAGGTCCCGCCTTCCATCTTCACCTCGCTCTGGCCGTCCAATACAATCATGCAGCCTCTGTCGAGAACGTTCTCCACCGTTATCTTGGAGGTCGCCGGGACCAGGAACGGACGGGAGGTGTACTTGTAAGGGGCCATGGGAACCACCAGCATCGCCTCGACGTGGGGATCCATGTACGGCGCCCCGAGGCTCATTGCATAGCACGTCGATCCCGTGGGAGTGGATACGACTATCCCGTCCGCGCGGAAATCAGCCGCCAGAACATCGTCCACGTAAATGCGGTAATGGCGGATCTTCGCGACGGTATCGGTATGCACCACGGCCTCGTTCACGGAATCCGGGAGGTATTCCCCGCCATACCTGGTGGCTATCTTGAAGCGGGTATCCACGGCGTAATCCCCCGACAGGAGACGGGTTATGCCCTCTTTGATGTGGTCGCGGTCTATCTCGGCGAGGAATCCGACGCTTCCGCCGTTTATGCCGATTACCAACGCGTCGTTGTTCTGCATAGCTCTGAGAAGAGTCCCGTCCCCTCCGATGACGATGACGATGTCCGCGTCCATATCTTTCAGTGGAGTGCCCGGGATGCCGAGGACCTTCGCTATGCCGCTGTCCACGATGTAATCCTGGCCCTGCAACGCATCCAAGACCTGGCGCGTGTATTCGGCGGCGTTGCTCACCGAGACGTTCGTGTATACGCCATAGGTCAGACCGTCATGCGGGAGTATGTCGTTCTTCATGGCGTAGTCGTAGACTTTCTTGTCCCCGACGGCCACGAAATTGGATCTGCGGTCGAGATCGAATGGCATATCCATCGGGTTCCCGCCCAAGTCGTAAATCTCGCCCCCGGCCTCCTTCAGGATTATGTAGCTCGCCGCGATGTCGACCACCCTTATCGCGCGGAAATAATTCCTAGAATTCATGTAATAGCCATCGGCCTCCCCTTCGGCGACGATGGCCATCTCCAGGGAAGCGCATCCGAACGAGCGGGAGGACTTCACCCTCCGCGCCAACGCAGCTGATTCGGGAGCGGCGCTGTTGCCCTGGTATATCATCATGAAGAGCTCGCTCAGATCGGCTTTGCGGACATGGATGGGCTTCCCGTTCTTGTAGGCGCCTTTCCCTTTCTCCGCCCACATCTCGTCGCCGGTGGCCAGATTGCGAAGATAGCCGACGTAGATGTCGGAAAGGGCGGATTTCCCCACGGCGAGGGACACCGTGTAATATGGGATCGAGGCGATGGCGTTCGATGTCCCGTCTATTGGGTCGATGACGAGGGTATCCTCGAACCCGTTGTCGACGAATCCTATCTCCTCGCTGAGGATGTTGACCGGGATGCCGGAGCGCTCTATGAACATCATCGCGGCGTTCTCGGCTATCTTGTCGATCTGCGACGTGGGAGTCCCGTCGGCTCCCATGCACACCTTCTCCCTTTTGGATGCGGAATCCGGGATCAGGGCAATCGCGTCCCGGACCGCGTCAGCGATGCCCGAAAGCATCTCGACCGTAATCATGAGATGCCTGATGCGATAGTGATTAATTTGGGTTTCCGACGCCGGAAAAACAACCCGATTCTAGCGACTAGGTTTATTATTCTATGACTGAATGGCATGGCGGTCGTTCTCGGATGGATGCGGAAATCAAAAAAGCTATGCCCGGGCTGTGGCTGCTGTCATTCAGCACCTTTGTGGTATGCGTGCCTGCGGCATTCACGCAGATTCTCTCGCTGGATCTCATGATGGATTTGAACTCGTTCCCCACCGAGGGGTACGCATGGACGTTCCCGGCTTTCGTGGGCGGAGAATGCGCCTCCATGGCCCTTTTCACCGGCCTGATGGACAGCGTGGGCCGCAAGAAACCGTATCTGATCGGTTCGGTGCTGTTCATACTGAGTTCGATAGCCTGCGCCATGAGCTCCGATATGTCCGAGTTCATTCTGTTCCGCGTGATAGAAGGGTTCGGGGCCGGGATCATAATCATCGCGTGCATAGCGCAGATTTACTACGACGTGCCGAACCCAAAGCTCCGCTACATCGCCAACGGGATAATGTCCCTGGGATTCGGGCTGGGGATGCTGGTGGGGGTCTTCCTTGGGAAAGCGATAATAGACGGCATGGGCTGGGAGCTCACGTTCTGGGCGATGGCGGCGCTCCAAGCTATCGTCACCTATCCATCGCTGCTGACCCTGTCCAAAGGCGAGCCCAGCAGCATGAAACCGGACTACCCAGGCGCCATCATTCTCATGTTCCTCTCTGGGTTCTTCGTGTTCTTCCTTCAGAAGCTGTATCTCGACTGGGGCCCGGTCAGCCCGGAAGGCCTCATGGGTACGGCGCTCATCGTCATGCTGATCGTCGCGCTGGCAGTCGCTGAATCTCTGAATCCGAATTCCATCGCACACCGCAAGCTGGACGACAAAAAGCTCACCGCCGCGTGCCTGATATTCATAATAATTCTGGGGGCGCTAGACATGGCCGCCGTGGGGTCGATGATAAAGATCTCGTTCTTCACATATCAGATGTCCATCCTCGAAGTTGCCCCCTATTTCACGATAATGGTTTTGGGGGCCGCGACCACCGCCATAACCATCTCCAAGAAGATCGACAAGACGGGGCATCTCGTCTGGCTCCTGCTGAGCGCCGTGCTCACGCCCATAGCGCTGCTGTCGATGCTGCTGGTCAAAGCGGACGACCCCTCATACATATTCGCCATCCATCTGTTCCTGCTCGGCCTCGCCATAGGGTGTCTGGTATCCATGCTTAATGCAACGATCCAGAACCGCACCGACGAAAGCAACAACAGCGCCATCATGGGATTCGCCATACTCATCCGCACGGCGGCCCTTTGGCTGGGATACAACTTCTATCAATTCATCACGGACCAATACATGCTGAACAAGCTGAGCCCGTACGTCGAGCATTGGAACGAGATCTTCCCGTTCGATATCCCCGCGGACAGCATGCTGGCCAACCTTCTGATCACCCCGATGAAAGAGCTACTGAAGCTATTGCCCGGACTGACGGACGCCATCGCGGATATCTACGCCGAAGGGATGGCTCAGGCGCTCGTGCTGGGGGCCATCATATTCGTGGCCGTTGCGATCCCCACCGCGGCCATCCTCGTAGGCAGGAGGAAAACATTATGAAAGCAATCCACGCGGCCTTCCTGGCGATGCTCGCCATAACCATTCTGGCCTCTGCCTTGGCATACGATCATATCGACGCGGAAACGCTGCCGACCGGCGACGTCGTGATTTCCGGCGACGTCTATCTCGACGGCGACGTGCGCATCGAAAGCGGCTCCGACGTCATCGTCATGGACGGGGCCAGCATCGACATCTCGGATCATACCGTGACTATCGGCCAGGGATCCAAAGCCCTTGTGCTGGGGTCGGCGTCAGTCTCGAGCTCGGGCGGCAGCATCATACTGGAAAGCGGGGTTCCGTTATCCATACTCGACATCCCCCTGTTCCGCATGGAAGGGGACATAACAGTCACCTTCGATGGGACCATATCGCTGAGCCTGGATCCTCTGCTGGGAACGCTGAGATTGGGATTCCAGCCGTCCGGCTCCGACAAATCCATCCATCTGTCGCAAGGCAGCAGAACCTTGGCGCTGGAGAAACCGGGCCTGACAGCGAAGATGGGCATCGGAAACGTGGACATAACGGTCGGATTCTCTAAGATCGTCCTTACCGAGGAGAAGAGAGACGGCAATTCCTTGGTGAGCAGGACCGCGACGACCATAACATCAAGCAACCCGGAAGATTCCTTGGAGTTCGTCCTCTACCTGATAGACGAAGGATACGGCGACTTCTATCTCAAAGACATCAACATCAGGAGCGTGGAGATGTCCACATACCACGCCGAAAGCAGGATCACCACATCCTGGTCGCTGTCCGGATTCCATCACCTGAGCGTCTCCCTGAGCGGAAGCGGCATAATTTCCGTGAGTTCGGCGATAGACAAAGCGACATTCGAAAGGAGCAGAGACGGCATCGTCGAAAGCAGAACAGTTCTGAACTCAATAAACTGGGATGTCGACCTGGACCTGATCAGACTCTTCCAGATGCTGGAAGCCGTCATATTCGGGGGAGACAAGATCGAAGTCTCTGACATGATCAAGGATGTGACGGTCGCCATAAAGTCCATTTCGATAGACGACCGCGAGAAAGACATCAGAAAGAATCTGACCGGCTTCCGCTTCGAACTGCAGAGGGACGCTCCCGCGGAATTCCGCAACGTCATCGTATGGAAGGACGGGGACACATCCTATAGGCTGGCTTTCTCCGGGGTCATCCTCAACTCTATCGGCATAGGAACCGATTTCATGATGGACCTGGACGTCTCGGTGGCGGATGCCAGATTGGATGTCGTGCCTTCCCAAGGACCAAAGACGGCGGCGACTGCGACGGACCTGGATTTTGAGATAAACGATCTGGATCTGCCCGGGCTTCTCTCTGTCCTATCCAGAACGGGAGAGATCGATATCCAGCAGATTCTGGACCATTGCCTGCGCTTGCGCCTGTCCGCATCCTCGATGGCATACTCCAAGGACGGCCAAACGATCGCCGCCCGCGGCATCAGCATGTCCCTCGAAAAGGATGTCAGAGGGCGCAGCACATTTGCTCTCGGTTTCAGCAGCATAAAAGGCTCCGCCATTCTGGAAGACGGCGGATACCTCAGCATGGACATCGGGAAGACGGCGGCATCCCTAACCACCGACGGCTCCCTCGCAGAATACATCGACGCGCTCAGATCTGTCCCGCACATATCCGGAGACTCGGACCTTGCCATACAGATAAAAATGGAATCGGTAAGAATCGACTTCGAAGATGCCGGCGGATCAGCCTCGGTCTCGAGCAGACCAGTAACCGCGAACCCTTCCGCCATCTCTCTGGATCTGTCGGTCAGGCATACCGCGTACAAGGACATAACCGGCCTGAGCGGCAGCTTTTTGGCCGTCGGGCACGAGATCACTGCGAAAGAGCACGATGCCGAGAAAGGCTTGGACCTGGTCGCCATCATAACCGATCCCGACCTCACCCTGAACGGAGCAGACCTCGGTTCTCTGGCTGCGATCCGCGAGGAAACAGGGAAGATAAGCGTGCTGGACATCGCCGACAACATCGACAGCGCCGAACTCCTCGCCCGCTACGCAGATGTGAGAGCCGATGGCAGCCGCATCAAACTCGCATCCCCTGAAATCAGAGCCGGAGCGATCAGAAGCTATTCGGTCGGCATAAGCGCGGATTCTATGTCCGCTGACGCCTCTGCGGCGGGGCTCTCCATTAAATCTGGATCGGCCTCGCTTTCATTTTCGTCCAGCATCTCGTTCAGCACCCTTCAGAAGGCTTTCTCCGACGGATTCAGATTCGATTCCGACGTCTCCATCTCGTTCGAAGGGACCGTGACCGACGCCGAAGCTAAATACGCCGGCGATTCCCTCACCGCAGTTATATCCAACAGCGGGTCACCTACGTTGGAGATCGATCTGTCTTATGAGCGCTCGGAAAGATGGGGCATATCCGCCCTTACTGCCGAACTGTATGCCAATGGATACGGGATCGAAGCCGATGGAAGCGACAAAAACGGAGAAAGATTCGCCGTATCCCTGCAGGATCCGGAAGCCGCCGTTAAGGATCTGGATGTCGATGCGCTCTCCGCCGCGAAAGAGGCCGGAGAGATAGATGTCTTCGACGTTCTGGACAATACCGGTAGGGCCGACATCGACGCATCATCCGCGAGCATGAATTACAGAGGCTATGAGATAACCGTCAGATCGTTCGGCATCGATACGATCTCTTCGAACGTGTGCAGCGCATCCCTAGCGGCCAGCTCTCTGTCCGCTCTCGCGCCTGCTAAGACAGGAAACGTGAGCATCAAATCGGGGGCTTTGGATTTGAGAGTCTCATCCAACATGTCCTTCGCCGGGATCCGCGACGCCCTCCTCGAAGGCAAAGAATTCGAGCCGGGAGCCAAGATCGCGGCGGAAGCCAGCTTTGAAAGCCTCAACCTCAGCTATTCCGCCGACTTTGCCATTTCCATATCGGGCACGAGCGAAAAACCGACCTTGACTTTAGACGCCACCGCCGCCCGCCTGACGGATTCCTCTGAGACTCTGTCGGACATGGAAATCGTAGCAACAGGCTATCGCATAATAGTTGACTCGGCTGGATCCGATGGGACCGCGATGAACGCGCGCATAGACGACCCCTCTGCCTCAGTCAAAGGCCTGGATATCGATGCGGTGCGCTCCGAATTCGAAGAGAGCGGGAAACTTACCTTGGACATGCTGGATCATTGCGAGTCGGCGCGCATCCAAGCCGCAAGCCTTTCCGTCGATGCGAAAGGAGAAAGGACTTTCCAGGCAGATGCCGCCGCGCCCTCGCTTATCGTCGGGACCGGCGCGGAAAGCAGCGCCCGCTTTGAATCAGGGACTTTGGAGATTTCAGCATCCTTGGATGAAGGTAAATTGAGCATGAACTCTTCCGCGATGGAAGCGGCCGCATCCTCTAACCTGTCATTCGCAGACATCATGGCCATCATCGGCGGCGACCTGAAACCCGGCTCGGATTCGGAAGCTGCTGTGAGCTTGTCCATGACGGACCTATCTGCAGACTATGCGGACGAGAAAATCAAAATATCACTCGGCAGGAGCGCATCGGCCTCAGCAACGATGACGCTGGACGCGACCGTCAGGGGCGAGGATGATTCCGGCGACATCTTCCTGTGGGCAGACCTTTCAGCCAAAGGGTACGCCATGAGGTTCGACAGCTCCGGCGTTTCCTACGGCAAAGTCCCCGTCAAAGGCGACAAACTGCATATTGAATCCCGCGACATCAACCTCTCTGCGTCAGAGCTGAATCTGAGCGAGCTCCGCAGGATATATGACGAGACTGATAAGATCAAAATCCAGCAGATCATTGACAGCTGCTCCTCGCTGAGCCTATCTGCCGAGCATGCCGAATTGGAATGGGATGGGGACGGGAAATCCGACGCCATCATGGAAAAGAGCGAAGCGAACGCCTCCAAGGATGGGAACGGAATTTCGACTGTCACCATGGGCGTCGAAAAAGCGGCGGCGTCCATTCCCTTGGAGGGGCGCATGGCGGACATCCAATCGAACAGGACCGAGATATCGCTGTCTTCGAGCATCCCGATCTCCGAGTTGGTGGAGCTAATCATCGACGGGCTGGATTTCAAGAAGGATACGTCCGTAAGAATATCCGCCGAGACGGATGGAATCCGGATTGCGGCCGAAATGGAGAAGGGAGATGTGTCCTTGGAATTGTCTCCGAAAGAGAATCCCGGCGACGCGATAGCTAAGGCGGAGATCGCTCTGGATCACTCGGAATCTTCCGGCAGCACGACGATAGACGGGAAGATCGATGCGCTCGGATACAGAACAACAATAAATATGGTCCTGAGCCAGAAGTTCTCCGGGAAGCTCTCGGACCTGCCGTTCCCTGTCGGGGAAGGATCGGCCATCGCGATGGGATTCGACGATCTGAGCGTGGATTTGGCCGGATTCGATGCTGCAACCGCTTACGAGCTGCTGTCCGAATACGGATCTCTGACCGCCCAACAGATCTTGGACTGCTGCGATCGGATGGGAATCGGAGCCTCGGACGCGTCCATCGACATCAACGGCGACGGCGAAATCGAACTGGCAACCAGAAATTCCCAGGCCACATTGAGCAAGAACAAAGGGCAGAACATGATTTCGTTCAATTTCGACTGGCTGAAGACCTCGATGGAGATGAGCGAAGCAGAGATCAGAGCCCAGCTTGGCGCCTCGGAGATCCTTCTCTTCACTGAAGGATCGATCTCGGAATGCATAGACGCGCTATTCAGCGGCGTCAACTTCTCCTCCGACACGCGCGCAGAACTGCACATATCCAACGAGGCCGCCGCGATCGAATGCCTCAAGGAAGAGGACTGCCTGACGATGACCAACGCGAAGCTGCGCGAGAACTCTCCGAAATACGTTACCGTAGTGATGTCTCTGGAATACTCGAGCTACAGAGACCAGACCACATTGGCGGGGAAGATCTCGTCCATAGGACACTCCGTAACGTTGAAAGACAGGTCTGCCGTCAACGACGAAGGCGGAATTCTGGACCTGTCCTTCAGGACCGATGAGGTCTCGGGCGGATTCGAAATGGTATATGGAGATGGCATCGGATTCTCCGCGAACCTCTGCATGCCTTGGAAAGCGGAATTCGGGTATTACGACGTGCAGTTCCAGATGGAAAGCGGCGAATCCGTGGTCTCTTTGACCCACGGCAATCTGGCCGTCGACGGATATGACCATAGGAAGCAAGGCCTTCTTGCCGTCGTTCCCGCGATAAAGAGCAGCAGCTTCGCCTTCGAGAACAGGGTTCTCATGTCATCCGATTCGATGCGCGTCCTCAGAAGCGGAACCGGCGAAGTGATCAGCTCGTACGGAGACGCGGAGCTCGACGTGGAGAAGGTCAAAGCGGATCTGAGAAGGGGAGATACCCTGAACGTGATCTTGGAGAGACTGGACATCCGCATAACCGATCAGGACGGAAAAGTCACCGAAAGGTCGCTGGAAAGGCTTGACGTAACCACGGACCAAAGCGGAGCTGAACCAGAGAAGAGCTGGGTGGAAAAGAACTCCCTCCTTCTGGCCGCGGTCTTCATAGCGGCGTCGATCGCCATGATAGCAGCTTTGATCATCATCCGCATGAAAAACCGTGAACCGCCCGAGACGGAAGGATGATCCCCGATCGGATAATGCCCCCAACGGTTTATATCGCCGAAACCATGGGCGCTAACGATGGAAACCGTCGACCGCACGAACGGAAGGGTATTCTCCGATAGGGGCCGCCTGTACACGGAATCGCTTTTCCCAGGCAAGAGAATCTATGGCGAAAGGCTGGTGAGCGCCTACGGGACCGAATACAGGGAATGGGATCCCAGAAGAAGCAAGCTTTCGGCATACCTCTCAGCCGGCGGAAGATCTTTCCCGTTCCATACGGACAGCAAAGTCCTCTATCTGGGCGCATCCAGCGGAACCACCGCATCCCATGTGGCAGACATATGCCCTGATGGAAAGGTCTTCTGCGTGGAATTCGCCCAGAGGATGTTCAGAGAGCTGGTCTCGACGTGCGAAACCAGGCCCAATATGATGCCGATCCTTGGCGACGCCACCAAACCGGACGGATATTCCATGTTCGTGGGCTCGGCCGACATAGTCTATCAGGACGTGGCCCAGAAGAGGCAGGCAGACATCATCTGCGACAACATGGACGCTTTTGGCGGGCAATACGGGATGGTTGCCATCAAAGCCCGCTCGGAAGACGTCACAGCGTCCCCGGAAAGCATATTCGCCGCCGCTGAAGGCAGGATAAAAGAGAGAGGATTCCGCATCATAGACGCGCGTTCTTTGGAACCGTATGAGAAATCCCACGAGATGATCGTCTTCGAGAGGAAAAGCCCATGAGAACGGCGTATGCGGTGGCGTTCGAGGGGGACCGGTTCCTGATGGTCTGGAACCCGCGCCGCGGCGGATGGGAGATGCCGGGAGGCCACGTGGAAGAGGGCGAGACCTCCGAGGAAGCCGCCGCCAGGGAGTTCGAGGAGGAAGCCGGATATTCGATAGAAATCGTTGCCACCAGGGATCTGGGGCCTTGCGACGTATGCGCTGCGATAATTAAATCCGAAACCGGAAAGCCCTGCGAGATGAGATCGGAGCTGTTCTCCGAACTCCCCGAGACGCTTTCGTTCGGCAGGGAAGAATACGAAGATACCGTCCCTTGGGCAAGAGAGATGCTGAGAAAACGATTTCAAATCAATTATCGGACTGCTCCAGACGCCGAAAAAACGTCGATAATGAGCCGCCGGAGGACATCTGTTGGATGGGTGAAGCAGATGTGAGAGGCAACGTTCCATCCTGAGTTGGCATATTATTTTCTACTTGTCCAGACGTTACTTTTTTCAAACGGGGCTGATGCCATGAAAGGGAATAATATAGCGATTATCGCCGTGACTGCGGTTATAATCGTCATAATACTCGCATATTGTATGTTCACCTACGGCGACAACGACCGTAACGACCAATCCAACGGGGTCTCACCGGTAGAGCTGACCTTCTCCATCGATGATTCGAAGCTGAAGGTTGTCTGCGGAGACAGGGAAATCAAGGACAAAGACGTGATCACGTTCGAAGAGGATTCTTCTCTGACTGTGACAACGCTCGACGGACAGAGACATACCATAGACTACGCCGGCAGCTGGCAGAACGACGCAGGCATGGGCGAAAGCAGCAGCGCCAGCGTGCTGACAAATAGCCTATCAATCCCCATCGATTGCGTCTACGGCGGCAAGGCCACAGGGAATATGAGCATAAGCTGCGACTGAGAATGGATTGCACGGCTCCGTCTCATAGAGGGGCGGGGCCCTTTTTTCAGACTGCTTGCTTCTTCGCACTTCTAATAACTGTGACAGGGTCGGAATCGATAAGACGATGGAGGCGTCAGCGTGCAACGATTCCTGCTGGATCGCGGACCCGCAAAGAGATCTGGACGGATGCCTATGACCGCGGCATCGAAGAAGCTGTTACGAACAGCCGATATTAGTCGAAAAGATTACGTAATATTACGTGATTTTTTCATTATGCGGATCGAAAGGCCAATCCACCTCCAATAATTGATCGACCGCCGCGATAACGGTCTGATCAAAGTCATAACAGGGGTCCGCCGCTGCGGAAAAACGTACCTCGTCGAGATACTGTTCAGAGATTGGCTGATTGAAAATGGCGTGGATCCCAAAAACATCATATTCATATCGCTTGAAACGGGCCTTAATGCCCATCTCAGAAATCCCCTTACGCTTTCAGAGCACATTCACGACGCGATTGGCGGCTCCGACTCCAGAAAATACGTGATTATAGACGAGATACAGCTTTGCGCCAGCGTGGACAACCCATACCTTCCCCCAGAATCCCGCACTAGAGAGAACATGATGACGTTCTATGACGTCGTCTTAGGTCTGAGAGAAAAATGCGACATTTATGTCACCGGAAGCAATTCAAAAATGCTTTCCAAAGATGTCCTCTCCAGTTTCAGGGGCAGAACGGACGAAATACCCATAATTCCCCTGTCATTCTCTGAATTCCACTCTGCCCTCAGAGGGGACGTCAGGTCGGATTGGATGGAATGCCTCTACCATGGAGGAATGCCTGGAACACTGCTATATCATGATGCCCCGTCCAAAAACAGGTACCTATCAAGTCTGTTCAATGAGATCTACCTCAAAGATATTCAGGAGCGCTATGGAATCCATGGCATCGACGATCTGTCAGCGATCGTTGATGTTCTCGCCTCATCATCCTGAGGGTTGGTTAACCCGCAGAAAATCGCTGACTCCTTCCGGGACAGGAGCGTCAGCAGGAACACCGTGGCCAATTATATAGAGCATCTTGAGGACTCTTTCCTGATATCCGGATCCATGCGCTTCGATATCAGAGGGAGGAGGCACATAAACGGCCTAAAAAAGTATTATTTCACGGACGTGGGGCTGATGAACGCCAGACTCAATTTCAGGGAGATGTCGCGTGCAAAGCTCATCGAGACCGTGGTTTATAACGAACTCCTGCTTCGCGGATGCAACGTAGATGTCGGAAGAATAGATGTCAGAAGAAGAAACGAAGAGGGAAAATCTGCGATCATATCTCTGGAAACAGATTTCGTCGTCAACAGATCGTTCGATAGGGCTTACATACAAGCGGCCATGGGAGTGGATGACCCAGGAAAAATGGAGCAAGAGACCAGATCGCTGAAGGCCATCAAGGATGGCTTCGCAAAGATCCTGCTGATAGATTCCGACGTCCCAGAGCATGTCACCGAGGATGGCATCAGGGTGATGTCCATCATAGATTTCCTGCTCGACGAGGGCTCCCTGAGATTCAACTGAAAAAATCGCGTAATTATACAGATATTTTGAAACGCAGTGCATAGTCATATTTTAAATAGGGATTGCCCATAGCCACTGACAGCCTCGCCGCATAGATATGATTCGGAGGATCAGACTATGGCAAGAATGCACACCAGAAGAAAGGGAAAATCCTGTTCCAAACACCCCATGGTTTCCGAGAACCCCGCATGGGTCACCCTCAGCGCCACCGAAATCGAGGACCTCATCGCGAAGCTCGCCAAGGATGGAATAGTTTCCGCTAAGATCGGGCTCATTCTCAGGGACCAGTACGGCGTCCCCGACGTGAAGCTCGCCACCGGAAAGACCATCACCAAAATCATGGAGGAGAAGAACGTCATGCCCTCTCTTCCCGAAGACCTTTCCAACCTCATGAGACGCGCAATCTCCCTCAACGGCCACCTCAAGGAGAACAAGGGAGACATCTCCAACAAGAGAGGTCTCAACATGATCGAAGCTAAGATCAGGAGGCTCGAGCGCTACTACAAGAGGAACGGCGTCCTTCCCGCGGACTGGAAATATTCTCTTAAGAACGCGGAGCTCATGCTTAAGTGAGTCGGATGGACGGACAGGTCCCATCAAAACTTCTTACAACCTTATCAAAAGCCGCGGATACCGTTCGCGGCCATGATTTCATCCAAGTTTATTCCCACTATGATGCCGACGGCGTATCTTCCGCGGCGATCGTGGCGAAAACCCTTCTCCGGATGGGGAAAGAATTCAGGGTCACGCTTTTCACTACGCTCAACGACCGCGGCATAGACATCATACGCGGATGCGGCGCGAAATGCGTGATCATAACCGATCTTGGCGCATCCTACATAGATCAGCTGGACGAAATGCCCTTCGACGTCGTCGTGCTGGACCACCACACAATAATCACCGAGGCGAAGCGCATATGCTACGCCAATCCCCACCTTTACGGAATCGACGGGATGACCTCCGGATGCGGCGCCACCATGTCGCTTCTGTTCGCGGTGGCTGTCGATGAGAAGAACTGGGATCTGGTCCAGATCGCGTTCGCAGGGATAGCCGGGGACAGGCAGCACATCAACGGGCTGTCCGGATTGAACACATATCTCCTCTCGGAAGGGGAAAGGCGCGGATACATCGAGAAGATGCCGGGATCGCTCATACCCGCGGGGGATCTGGCTGAGGGGCTGTATCTCCTCACCGACCCTTACATACGCGGCGTCAGCGGAAGCAAAGAAGGCGTATCCGCGATTCTCAAGGACGCCGGGATCCCGGAAGGGAAAAGCTATTCCGACCTGACGGACGAAGAAAGCAGGAAGCTCTCGTCGCTTATGGCCATAAAACTGGCGTCCCAAGGCATGCTCCTGCAATCGATGGCCGAGGTCGCCCGCGACAGATATTATCTCAGAGGGCTGGACATGGACGCGGAAGTCCTGTCGTCCGTGCTCAACAGCTGCGGGCGCGCCGGAATGGGCGGAACAGGGATTGCCGCCGGCATGGGAGACAAGGCCAGCTTCGATTACGGATGCAAAATAACCAAAGAATCCGCCGAGCAAGTGGTCGCGTGCATGGTGGATCTGGATTCCGCCGGGCTCAACCAGATGGAGCACATCCAGTGGTTCGACACCAGCGATTCCGGTTTCACCGGGATGCTTTGCGGCATCGCCATGCAGTGCATAGGGGACCCAGACAAACCGACCATCGGCCTGAACAAATCCAACACTCCTGTTAACATATCCTCGAGAGGCATGTGGGGGCAGCTGGAGAAGGGCGTGGACCTTTCCGTCGCCATGAGAGAGGCCTGCTCATCGGTCGGAGGCGTCGGCGGCGGGCACAAAATAGCTTCCGGAGGATCCGTACCCCCAGACAAAGTGGATCAGTTCCTCAGAAATCTGGATGAGATAATCGGGAGGCAGCTCAGCTCCTCCACGTGACCGGGACCTCGTCCGTCCTGAACCGCTGCCTGACCGCCGTCTCGGACACGTCCATTCTGACGCCGGCCGAATGCATCTCGCTTCCCAGCCATGCGATCATCGCCCCGTTGTCCATGCACAGCCTGCGGTCCGGGACGAACATCTCCGCGCCCCTGTCCGCGGCCATCTCAGTGACCATCTCTCTCAGACGCATGTTCTGGGCCACTCCTCCTCCCAGGAGAACCTCGTCCTTCCCTATGTGGGCCATGGCACGCTCGGTGACCTCGGTAAGCATCGCGAAAGCCGTCTCCTGCACTGACAGGGCTATATCCTCCAGACGAACGCCTTTCTTATACAGCGCAACCGCAGCGGTCATGAGACCTGAAAAGGCGACGTCCATGCCTTTGACGGAGTACGGCAGCTCATAGTACTTGTCGCCGTCCTTGGCTAGCTTCTCGAAGATCGGCCCGGCATAGAATCCCATTCCGAGCTCCCTCCCGAGCTTGTCTAGCATGTTCCCTATCCCTATGTCCTGCGTCTCGCCGAAAATTCTGTAGAGCCCCTCTGAATAGGCTATGACCTGGGTGTTCCCGCCTGAGGCATAGAGAAGCGCCGGATCCTTGCAGCCGGTCTAGGCACGCCCTATCTCGATGTGCGCTATGCAGTGGTTGACGCCGATTATGGGCACCGACAGATAGCTGGACAGCGCTCTCGCCGCGGTGGCGGCCACCCTGAGACAGGGACCCAGCCCCGGACCCATGGAGAATGAGACCAGATCTATGTCTTTAAGATCCATCCCGGCCTTGTCAAGAGCCCCCGAGATTACGCGGGCAACAACGTCGGCATGATGATTGGCCACCTCTCTGGGATGGAGCCCGCCTTCCTTCGGCTTGAACATATCGAGCTCGTTGGCATAGACATTGCATTCCGAATCGACTATGCCGACGCCCAAAGTGTGCGCAGTTCCCTCAATCCCGAGAGTGATCATGGCCGATGGAAAGCCAGCGCCGTTATTATATCCTGCCCCCGGAACGACGTGTGCTGCCATAGATAGAACCGATCGGATGCTTTGTTTAACGCGATAAAACTTTTTGATTTTGAAAGTTTTATAGCGTTAAATTGCATTTTAGAACTATGCTTGAGCTCAGGAGAGAGAAATACCTTTCCAGGATCCGCCCCTTTTACAAAGATACGGACATCATCAAAGTGCTGACCGGGGCCCGCAGATGCGGCAAATCCACCATTTTGAGGCAGATCATCGGCGAGCTCCGCGAAGAAGGCGTAGATGGCCGTTCATTGGTATACCTAGATCTGGACAGCAAAAAATATCTCAGCGTCAGAACGTCGGATGCTCTGGAAAAGCTGATCGATTCGGGATTCGGGGATTGCCAAAGCGGCAGATACCTCTTCATCGATGAGATCCAAAATGTCAGAGACTTCGAGCCG
>JAEEGL011671085.1_pt1 | contig 45665 bp, 59 predicted proteins | sample 9134231 | NCBI WGS metagenome assembly JAEEGL01 (sample SAMN16246548, study PRJNA631951) | gut metagenome | biome: gut microbiome; feature: rumen; material: fiber-attached | host: Bos | place: Iran: Karaj | collected 2018-10 | reverse complement strand
GTTTGAGGCGATGCACGATGTGCCATGTGTAGGCTACATGGTTAAGCAGCTGGAGCTGGGCAAGCTGGTGTTTTTTACAGATACCTTTGCCTGCAAGTACCGCTTTAAGGGTGTGAGCACCTACATGGTAGAGGCAAACTATTGTGATGAGCTGTTGGAGGCTAACATTGAGGCTGGCAAAGTACCCATGCTGCTGCGCAATAGGTTGATGACCTCCCACATGGAGCTGCACAACACCATTGGCTTTTTGAGGAGCAGCGACCTCTCCAGTGTGCGCAATATAGTGCTGGTGCATTTGAGCGCAGGCAACGCAGAGGCTGCACGCTTTGAGGAGGCAGTAATGGCTGCAACTGGTTTGCCAGCTGTGGCAGCAAAAGAGGGTTTAACCATGGAGGTAGGTACATTATGAGGCACGTTACAGAGAGGGCTGCACAGCTCATAGAGGCTGCAATGCTGGAGTACATAGCCAGCAGGCAGCATGAGGCTCAAAAGAGCACAAGAGTTTATAATCAAATAAGGCTGATGCGTTTGGCATTGGCAGAGTTAAGAACAAGCAAAACAACAAAACAATGCAAGAAGAATTGAAAGTAAAATTGGCAGATGCAAGAGCGTGCTATGCCAATGCAAGCAATGAGGTTAAGGAGGTACTGGAGCACCTCTTTGACAGAGAGGCTTTTGCCTTTGATTTCCGCTCCATTAAGAGCTTTGAGGATGCCTGCAAGCATTTGGGCATTAGTGATGAGCTGCCAGCACAGCGTGCAGGTGTGGCTTATGACAAAGAGGCTGTTGAGCAGAGTTTGGCAGCTTACAAGCTCATGGTAATATGCAAAGCCATAAACAATGGGCAGCAGTATGATGAGGATGGCGATACGTGGTTTCCCTTGTACTACTTTTATACCAAGAGTGAGCTGGAGCGCATGGGAGAGGATGAGCGTAAGCGCAAAGGCATCCAGCTGCTTTCTGCTGCTGCTGCGTATTTTGCGGAGTTTGCGGGTGTCCGTTATGCGGGTGCGCATAATCGTGGAGCGAATGCGCATGCGTCTTTTGGTTTCCCTTTGTGTGCCAACAGCGAGGAAAAGGCTCTCTACCTTGATGAGCAGTTCCGCAGCTTGATTTACCAGTGTTATGGAATTAAAGTAAAGGAGGAGGAGTAAGTTATGTGGTACGAAAGCAAAGCAAAGTTTGAGCAGCTGCAAGAGGATGGCTGCAACAAAATGGTAACAGAGGCTTACATGGTTGATGCACTCACTTTTACAGAGGCAGAGGCACGCACAACAGAGGAGGTGAGCCAGTACGTAAGCGGTGAGCTTGATGTGGTAGCCATTAAGCGCACAAACATTAAGGAGGTATGCTACAATGCTGGTGGCGAAAAGTGGTATAACTGCAAGCTGGTGTTTATTACGCTTGATGAAAAGAGCGGCAAGGAGAAAAAGAGCAGCTACAATATACTGGTGCAGGCAGACAGCATTGATGAGGGCAAAAAGCAGCTTGTGGAGCACATGCGAGGCTCAATGCAGGACTGGGAGCTAAAGAGCATTACCGAGACCAACATTGTGGATGTGTACGCACACCAAAATAGTACTAACAATTAAAACCAAGTAAGAAAATGACAAAACAAGAATTGGCAGAGGTTGTGGCTGGCAAGGCTGGCTGCACCACAAAGGTAGCTGCAAAGGTTATTGATGCAGCAGTAGAGGTAACTATTGCAGCTGTAAAGGCTGGTGAGGAGGTAACACTGCGTGGCTTTGGTGCTTTCAAGCAGCAGCACATGGCAGCAAAGCCTGCACGCAACATTACCACTGGTGAGGCAATAACCATACCTGCGCACAATGTGCCAGTGTTTAAGGCTGGCAAGGAGTTTAAGGAGGCTGTGAAATAAGCCCGACAGAGAGTTTTTAACAAGAGTGATAACCAAGTGCCCCAGTGTGGGTGAGAAAAGCCGACACTGGGCACTTATCAAAGCCAATGGAGCAACGCAATATGGATGGTTACATTTGCCTATACAGAAAGATGCTGGACTGGCGGTGGATGCAAGAACCACTGACAGCACACCTCTTTACGTGCCTGCTGCTGCTGGCTAACCAAGAGGAGGGCTGGCTGTACAAAGGTTTACAGCTCCATGCTGGGCAGCTGGTAACAAGTTATGATAGGCTGGCAGAGGTGAGCGGCTTAACCCCAAAGGAGGTGCGCATGAGGATGAGCAGGCTGCAAAGGAGTGGTGAGCTGGAGCTGGTAAGCACAAGGCAAGGCACTTTGGTTACAATAGTAAATTACAGCTGCTACCAGTTTGAGCAAAATGGCAGCGTGGGCAAACGAATGGGCAAACGATTGGGCAAACGGCAAAACGCTGCAAGTGGTTCAACACAAGAGCCTAACGAGGAGGCAGGCACAATTTTGGGCAAACGATTGGGCAAACAAATGGGCACACAAGGCGAAAGTGAGCCAAAAACACAAAATCCTGCTGAAAATTTGGGCAAACAAATGGGCAAACAAATGGGCACACAAAATGAGCCTACAACTGCCACACCATCAGAGCCTAACACAGACCCACAGCAAGTTTTGGGCAAACAAATGGGCAAACGATTGGGCACGTATCAATATAGTATATTTAATCAAGATAATATAACAGAGAAAAAAAATAAAAAAGAGAGTACAGAGCAAAACGAGGTTTATACTACCAGCGAGCTGGAGCAGCTTTTTGAGGACTTCCGCAGAGCCTACAAAGGCACGAAGCGAGGCTTTAAGGTAGAGTTTGACAATTTTAAGCGTAAGCACCAAGGCGATTGGAGAGAGATAGTACCTTTACTCATGCCAGCACTCATGCGCATGGAGGAGTGGAGGAAGCAGCAGCAGGCAGCTGGGCAGTTTGTACCCCAGTACGCAATGCTGCAAACATGGCTCAACCAAGGCAGGTGGACTACAGAATATGAAATAACACCAAAGGACAATGGAGAGGCAGCAGGACAATGTAATAGCTCCAGTGGTAATGCAGAGAGTAGCAGCTACACTCCAAACTATGATGAAGAATTCTAACGAGGAGGAGCAGCAGGAGCAGCAGCCACAAGAGCAAAGTAAACAACCCAAAAAGGAATCCGAAAAAGAAAAGTATATGAAACAAGTAGAGTTTAACAACATCCTCATGCGCATAGCAAGCAAGCAGCAGCAGGAGAGGCAGGTGTTTGAGGATTTGACAGAGGAGGCGATTTACACGCAGCACGCACAGCTTACCATACACATAGCAAACATGCTGCTTGCACCACAGCGGAAAAAGTTTGTGGTGGATGAGCATAATAGGCAGGTGATGCGCTTTTTGCTGTACTACTTTAACGAGTGCCCACTATGTGAGGAAGTTTTCCCACAGAAGCACTACAAGCTGCACAACCACATACTGCTTTGCGGCAAGGCTGGCACTGGCAAAACATTGATGATGCAGATATTTGCAGAGTACCTGCGCTTTACCAATAACCCACATGCCTTTTACAACCTCTCTGTAACGCAGATGGTGAACTACTTCACGCTGCACAACAACCTTGATAGGTACACATACAATGAGGAGGGCAGCAAGGGCTTTAACCCACAGCCAGTAAACATTTGCCTCAATGACATTGGTGTGGAGAGCAAAACGTACTTTGGCATGGATACAAAGCTGCTTACAAACGAGTTTTTGCACGCACGCAATGAGATTTGGACGGCATACGGCAAGCATGGGCACGTAACCACCAACCTTGATGTTAAGATGCTAAAGGAGGAGTTTAAGGATGGCTTTGGGAGGTTGATAGACCGCTTTAAGACATACAACGTAATAACGCTGGGAGGAGAGAGCAGGCGATAAAACACCAAATCGGGCACTTGTCAGCCCCGACACGGCATTTTCTCCCCATAGGTGGTACAAGTTATAGGCAAAAGAAAGAAAACGGCTCAAACGAGCTGAAAACAATAAAAAACCAAAAACAATGAACGTAGAGAAACAAAACAGCCTCATTAGAGAGGCACACAGCAATGCAGTTAAGCATGGCTTTTGGGAGGGTGGAAACAGCGACATGCACTATTTGTGCCTTGTGCTCTGTGAGCTTGCAGAGGCAGTGGAGGCAAAGCGCAAAAACAAGCAGGCGCAGTGGAAGATGTTTGAGTGGCAGGTGAGCAGGGAGCAGCCAGTGGAGAATGTAGAGAAGCACTGGAAGTACTGCTTTGAGCACTTTGTAAAGGACACGCTGGGCGATGAGCTGGCAGATGCTTACATAAGGCTTTGCGACCTTGCAGGCAGGTACAGCTTTGAGGCAAGCAGCAAAGAGGCACTGCACAGCTACATTGTGGAGAGAGGCATGAGCTTTACGGAGAATGTGCTGGTACTGGCAAGCGTGGTTACTGATGGCAAGCTGGAGCTAAAGGGCAAGCTGCTGTTTTGCATGAGGCAGATTGAGCGGCTGGCAGAGCTGGAGGAGGTGGATTTGCTAAAGCACATTGAGCACAAGATGCGCTATAACCAGTTGAGAGAGTGGAAACATGGTAAGGCTTTTTAATGGATGCAAAGCGTGAATATACGTAACACTATGAGCAAAAAAGAGAAGCCCCAAAAGGTAGCCAAGGGCAGGTACACATACAGAGGTTACAAGCTGCGCTGCATGGGCACGTATGCTGTTGCAGAGAGCATTGAGTGGGAGGCTGTAAATGAGGACACCGACCAAGTGGAGCACAGAGCCAGCAACCTGCATGAGCTGGTGGCAGTGATAGACAAAACATTGAGTAATAACCAATAAAAGCAACAATTATGGCAGAGACAAAATTTTTAGGGCGCATGAGAGTACATGCTGGGCAGTCGCTCTTTGCGCTGAACCTACAGACGGGAGAGATAACCAACATGGGCAAGCCCAAAAAGGTGGTAACAGAGCAAGGCATGGTGTATAGGATTGCGCTCAACAAAAAGAGCTTTGTAAAGAAGCTGGTGCGTGAGGGCATTTTGGCACAGAGCAAGGAAGTAACAACCGATAAAAACGAGTAAGCATTATGGCAACGAAAAGAAAGAAACTGGCAGTGCTTATGTTGAGCACGGCTTTTATGAAAGGGCACAGCAAGGCTGGCAAGCCCACAGGGTTTAAGGCAAAGCTGCTGGCAGGCACAAAGCTGCATACCATAAGGGGTAACTTTGAGTGGTGGCAGAGAAAGGCACAGCAGATAAACGCTGGAGAAATGGAGTTGAGCATTAGGCAGTGGAGCGGCAAGCCCTACAACAGCCAGCAGGTAGAGGTGGCACGGCTCTCTCATTTGGAGGTGCAGCGGTTTGAGGCAGCGTATGGCTCAACAGATCCACAGCCAAGGGTGTGGATTGATGGCTGCGAGGTGGCAGATGTTGAGCAGGTGGCTCACAATGATGGGCTGGAGCTGGCAGAGTGGCAGGAGTGGTTCTTTAAGCACACCAACCACTTTGAGGGTGTAGTGCTCCAGTTTACCAGCTTTAAGTATTAGCAATTAGTAACCTCCAAAACCCATTGTAAGCTATGATAGATATTGTTAAGACAGAATGTGAGCATGAGGAGCTTTGGCGCAAGGTTGATGGCTACGAGTACGAGGTGAGCAGCCATGGCAGAGTAAGAAACATGCGTACTGGCAAGCTGGTGCGCTTGTGCAAGGGCTATGGTATGCGCAGGGTGGTGCTGCGTTATGGCAACGAGTTCCACCTGCTTGTACTGGCTGCGCTGGTGCTGGAGGCTTTTGTGTGCAAGCGACCCGAAGGCTGCAAGCCGTTCTGCCTTGATGGTAACTATGAGCACCTATATGTAGAGAACCTTATTTGGGTTGAGAGGAGGAGAAAGAGCTACAAGTACAAAAGATGCAAACCTAACAAGAGGCATTGAGCATGGCAAAGCAAAAACAAGAGAGCATGGCAGGCTGGCAGGAGCAGGCAAAGGCTTATGCCAAGGCAGAGAGAGAGCTGCGCATTGAGCGTTACTTCCGTGTGGAGCTGCGAAAGCAAAAGAGCCAAGAGCTGCTGTTCAGCTATGATTTACCCATGGAGCTGTTTTTCCGCAAACACTGGGTTATTGAGTGGCGCAGAGCCAAGCTGGTGTGCCAGTACCCAAGGGAGGAGGTAACGCAGTACCTCATACCATACGACAAGAGCACTGGGCTGGAGTACGGCTTTAACAGCGCATTGGGCACGCTCACTGCGTACAAGGCACACATTACGCTGCTGGAGAATGAGCGTGAGGAGTACATTGCAAAACAGCGTGGCATGTTGTTCTTTGATGCCAGCACAGACCAGCACCTGCTGCGCATAGCAGAGAAGCTGATGCAAAAGAGGCAGCAGGTAGAGGAGCTGGAGCAGCGCATTAGGGGCATGGTGGAGAGCAGGAACAAGCTAAAGGAGGCAAAGCAATGAGCAGGGGCATGGATAAGAGCAAGCCCATATTTGGGCTAAAGAAGCTGCCAGTGGAGCTGCTGCTAAAGAGTAGCCAGCAGGAGGTAGGAAAGCTGAAAGCCTACGTGGATAAGCTGGAGTACGACAAAAAGCAGCTGCTGGAGCAGGTGGCAGAGGTAAGCAAAGAGAACGCACGGCTGGCAGACAAGTGCTGTGAGCTGGAGGCAAAGTTAAACCAACTAAAACAAGTACTACAATTATGATGGCATTATTATTCGGATTAGGGCTGCTGCTGGGTTGCTTTATTGGCACTGGCTGCACGCTGCTGGCACTGGCACTATGCGGTGCAAATGGTAGAGACAATGAAGATGAGGAGGCAGAGGCATGAACGCAGAGCAGTTTTTTAGGCTCACAGAGCGCATGAGAGCCAAGCAAAAAGAGTATTTCCGCACACGCTCCTCTGTTGTAATGCAGGAGAGCAAGCAGCTGGAGGCGCAGGTGGATGCGGAGATAGAGAGAGTAAACAAAGTGCTCCAAGAGAAGCAAGCACCAAGGCTTAACTTTGAGGGGTAAGTGTAATAACCAACAAAAACAAGCAAAAAACATGAGCAAGATTTTGTTTTTCGATTTAGAGACCACTGGCACAAGGTTTTGGCGCAATGGCATACACCAAATAAGCGGTGCAGTGGTGATTGATGGGCAGGTAAAGGAGAGCTTTAACCTGCATGTGCAACCAAACCCAGCCTGCACCATTGAGCAGGAGGCACTGGGTGTTGCAGGAGTGACGGAGGAGCAGGTAAGGGCATACCCTCCCATGCACGAGGTGTACCAGCAGTTTGTGGCAATGCTGGGCAAGTACGTAAACAAGTACGACAAAAAGGATAAGTTTACGCTGGCAGGCTACAACAATGCGAGCTTTGACAACCAGTTTTTGCGTGCATGGTTCGTGCAGAACGGAGATAACTACTTTGGCAGCTGGTTTTGGAGCAGCAGCATTGATGTGATGGTGCTGGCTACGCAGGCACTGCTGGAGGAGCGCACGCAGATGGAAAACTTTAAGCAGGGCACTGTTGCAAAGTACGTGGGTGTGCCAGTGAGTGAGGAGCAGCTGCATGATGCTCTGTACGACATAAGGGTGTGCATGGCAATATACCAGCACATGCTGCCAGTGGATGCACCACTGCTGGTAAACGAGGGTACACCTGCACTGGAGTTTGTAGGGCTGGAGGGGCAGCAGCAGTAAGCTGCCCACCTCCCCTATTACAATGTACGTATTACGTAGAGTGTGGTGAGTATATAATATAAATAACTATGATAACAAGATAAACTATGGGATGTTTGAATAGAGTACAGCTGCTGGGCAACATAGGGCAAGAGCCAAGAGTGCAGCAGCTCCAAGGTGGCAACAAATGCGCTACCTTTAGTATGGCAACCAGTGAGCCTGCATACACATTGCAGAACGGCACACAAGTACCCGAAAGGACGGAGTGGCACAATGTGGTGGCATGGGGCAGGCTTGCAGATATTGTGGAGCAGTACCTGCCAAAAGGTACGCAGGTGTATGTGGAGGGCAAGATGCGCACAAGAGAGTACACTGGTAGCGACAACGTAAAGAGATATGCAACAGAGGTGGTGGCAGAGCAGATAATACTGCTGCGTGATAGCACAAGGCAGCACCAGACTCAAAATAACGGCTCTGTCAGCCCTCAACCCTCACAAGGTGGTACAACTTACCAGCCAACGGCTCAAAGTGCGACACAAGGCACGACAGAGGGTAATAAGGATGATGATTTACCATTTTAGCCATGAGGGAAGAGGAGCATAATATACAAATAGCCTGCGTGAACTGGTTTCGCTACCAATACCCAAGGTACGTTATCTTTGCCGTGCCAAATGGCGGCTGGCGCAACTCCATTGTTGCTGCCAAGCTAAAGGCAGAGGGTGTACTGGCTGGGGTGGCAGACCTCATTATTGTGGCTCTCAACAAGATTGTGTTTATCGAGATGAAAAAAGAAAAGGGCAGGCAGAGTGAGAGCCAAAAGCACTTTGAGGAGCAAGTTAAACGGCTGGGGCATGAGTACTACGTTTGCCATGGTTTTGATGAGTTCCGAGCGGTCTGCAAAGCCTCATTAGAGGTTAAATAACAATTACTTTCAAAAATTAACCCATTAGGCGTGCATATATTGCACGCTTTTTTGTTACATTTGTCCCCAAAAACATGGGCGGCAACGCAAATAACAGCAAGCCAGCCCACCAAAAAAGAGGCAAATATGAGCAAAAACGACCCCAAAAAGGAGCATGAGAGCCAGCAGGGAGAGCTGCTGCTGGTTACTGATATTGTGCTCAATGCAGAGAACCCCCGACAGCAGACAGAGGAGGATGCCAAGAGAATGAGGCAGAGCCTGCTGGTGTTCCCCAAAATGATGTACCACCGCAAAGTTACGCTGGCAGACAAGCTAACGAGGCGAGCACTGGGCGGCAACATGCGGACACGTGCCCTGCTGTGGATAAAGGATGCCAGCAGGGAGCAGCTGGTGGCAGAGCTGGAGCAGCAGCAGAAGTACCAAAACATGACTGCCTATGAGCAGGAGCAGCTGCTGGAGTGGTGGCTGGAGTGGCAAAAGAAGCCGTTAGTGGCTGTGGACTACACACCCGAATTTACAGAGGATGAGCAGGAGGAGTTTGTTATCAAAGACAACCTCTCATTTGGTAGCTGGGATTGGGATATGCTGGCTAACCAGTGGGATGAGAGCCTGCTGGAAAACATGGGTTTGGATGTGTGGCAACCCGAAAAGCAAAATGAGAGTGAGGGCAGCGGCTCAAAGGAGCAGCACGGCAAGCTGGAGGATAAGTTTGTAGTGCCTCCCTTTACCATACTTGACACACGGCAAGGCTACTGGAGAGAGCGCAAAGAGGTGTGGAGGCAGCTCATACAAGACTTTGGAGAGAGCAGGGAGAATAAGCTGGCAGATGGTGAGACCAACGTAATGGCAACCATTAACAATGGTGTGAGCTTGTTAGACCCAGTTATGGCAGAGCTTGTATGCAGGTGGTTTGGCTTGCAGGGCGGCAAGGCTTTTGACTGCTTCGCTGGTGATACCGTCTTTGGCTACGTGGCTGCTACGCTGGGCATGTCCTTTACTGGCATTGAGCTGCGAGAGGAGCAAGCCAGCCTAAACAATGAGCGTGTGCAGGGCATGAGTGCAAGGTACATTTGCGATGATGGGCAGAACGTGGCAAAGCACATTGCCAAAGAGAGCCAAGATTTGCTGTTTAGCTGCCCACCTTACTACGATTTGGAGGTGTACAGCGATTTGCCTAACGATGCCAGCAACCAAGGCACGTATGAGGAGTTTTTGCAGATACTGCGCAATGCCTTTACCAATGCCATTGCCTGCCTAAAGCAAAACCGCTTTGCTGTGGTGGTGGTAGGCGATATAAGGAGCAAGGAGGGCTTTTACTATGATTTTGTGGGCGATGTAAAGCGCATGTTTAAGGAGGCTGGGATGCCTCTGTACAATGAGTGCATTATTGTTGAGCCTATTGGCACGCTGCCACAGCGAGTAGCACGCTACATGCGTAACCGCAAAGTGGGCAAGTGTCACCAAAATGTGCTGGTGTTCTACAAGGGAAACCCAGCAGAGATTGCTAACAACTACCCTGCCATTGAGTATGACCCCAGTGAGCTTGTGGAGCTGGCAGGTGAGAGCGTAAAAGAGGAGGAGTAGCAGATATGCAGGCAAGGATATGGAATAACAGCACATGGATAAGCGAGACAGATCCATTGGCACTCAAAACTTTGTTTGATGAGCTGCTGCGCTCATGTGGCTTTAAGATACTCAACTACACAGAGTACCACTTCCAGCCACAAGGCTTTACAGCTCTGTGGTTGCTGGCAGAGAGCCATTTCGCTGTACATACGTTCCCCGAATTTGAGCGCACGTACATTGAGCTTTCCAGCTGCAACCCCGATTACTACAAGCTGTTTATTGAGAGAACCAAAAACATGAAATAGCGTATGGCATTGACTGGAGCAGAACTAAACAAGAGGCAGCGGCAAAAAGCCAACCAGCTAAAGGAGGCGAGGCTGCAAATAGTGAGCGAGCTGTGGCTGAAAGGCTGGAGCTGTCGCAGGATTGCAGAGGAGGCTACCAAGCGGCTGCAAACCGAGAAGCCCATTAACCAAAGCACCATTAAGAGGGATAAAGACCTGCTGCTAAAGCAGTGGCATGAGGATAACATGGGCAACGTGGAGGACTGGGTGCAGCTGGAGCTTGCACGCATTGATGAGTGCATACTGGAGCTGTGGAAAGAGTGGGATAAGAGCAAGCAGGACACCACCAAGCAGGAGGCGCAAAAGGAGGAGGTGCTGCTGGCTGGCAAGGAGGGCAGCGATGGCAAGGGCGGCAAGCCCACAAAGCTGCCAGTGACAAAAACCAAGCAAAAGCAGAGCCTTGTGCAGGGCATGGGCAATGTAGCCTACATTGTGGAGATTAGGCAGCAGCTCATGGAGCGCAGAAAGCTGCTGGGGCTGTACAAGCCCGATAAGCAGGAGCTTACTGGCAAGGATGGAGCACCGCTTAACCCTGCACCTCAAACGAGCACACCCATTAACATGGAGGAGCTGACGGAGGAGGAGCTGGAGCTGCTGTACAAGATAGCACAGAAACGTGATAAAAAGGCACAAGAGCAATGAATGTAGGCAAGTGGATAACAGAGAGCAACAGATGGAAGCACCTGCTGGGTGGTTTCCTCATTGGCATTGGTGCTAACAGCCACTACTGCGCTGCATACGCAGGCATTGGTGTGGCTGGAGCACTGGAGTTAAAGGATAAGCTGTGGGGCGGCAAATGGGATTGGGTGGATTTCTCCCTAACCCTCATTGGCTGTGCCATTGGCTATGGTTTGAGGTATTTGGTGTTTGGTGGCAAGTAGTATGGCAGGCAATACACTGGGCAACATAAGGCTGACGGATGAGCTGCTGGATAAGGCGCAGGCTCTCATGTGTCGTAAGCGTTTCTACTGCTTTGTAGAGACGTTTTGGGACACGATTATCAGTGAGGAACCAGTGTTTAACTGGCACATTGAGTACCTATGCAGTGAGCTGCAAGAGCTGGCTGGCTACATTGTGAGGAGAGAGCCAAAGCCACACGACTTGATAATAAACATACCCCCAGGCACTACAAAGAGCACCATTGCAACCATCATGTTTCCTGCATGGCTGTGGACACAAGACCCCACACTGCGCATTATCTCCAGCTCATACAGCCAAGATGTGAGCATAGACCAAGCACAAAAGAGCAAGGATATTATTGCCAGTGAGAGGTATAGGAGGCTGTACCCCGATGTGGTGATACGCAGGGATAAGAGCGGCAAGGGCTTTTACGGCAACACAGCAGGCGGTGAGCGTTACGTAACCAGTACTGGCAGTGCTGTTACTGGTAAGCACGCACATGTGATAATAAACGATGACCCGCAGAACCCGAAGCAGGCAGAGAGTGAGCCATTGCGCTTGCAGGCTGTGGAGTTTACCAAAACGCTCTCAACACGTAAGGTAAACAAAAAGAACACCCCCACAATAACCATTATGCAGAGGCTGCATGAGGAGGATGTTACTGGCTACCTGCTAAAGCGCAAAGGCGAGCGAATAAAGCATATATGCCTGCCAGCAGAGGTGAGTGATAACGTGCTGCCAGTGGAGCTAAAGGAGAGGTATGTAAATGGGCTGCTTGACCCAGTGAGGCTGGATGCAGATGTACTGGCAGAGGCAAGGGTGGATTTGGGCACAAGAGGCTACGCAGGGCAGTATGAGCAGAGACCAGCCAGCGCAGAGGGTAACATTGTGCAGCGTAAGTGGTTTGGCACGATAAGCAGGGCAAACTTTGAGGCACTGCGAGGGTCAGCACCCATGCACTTTTGGCTTGATACGGCATACAGCGAGAAAAACCGCAAGACGGACAACGACCCCAGCGGCATACTGGCAGCGTGCAAAGTTGGCAGGCAGGTGTACATATACCATGCTCAAAAGGTGTGGAAAGCCTTTCCCGACCTCATACGCTTCTTACCCGAATACTGCAACGCATGGGGCTACAACAAAACGCACAGCACACTGCGCATTGAGCCAAAGGCAAACGGCATAAGCGTGGTTGACCAGCTAAAGGAGAGCACAGATCTAAACGTAACCAAGACACCAACACCAACGGACAGCAAGGCTACGAGGCTGGCAACATGCAGCCCCAAAATTGAGTGTGGCAGGGTTGTGCTGGTTGAGGGTGATTGGAACGAGGACTTTTTGGATGAGGTGTGTGGCTTCCCCTCACAGCTGCATGATGAGTACGTGGATATACTCTGCTACTGCATCCAGTACTACCTCATAGATGAGCTGGAGCTGCCAAAGGGCTTATCCAAAGCCTCCTTTGCTGGGCTTATATAACCGAGAGTGAGTAAAAACATAATAACAAACAATAAACAAGTAACGCACATGGGCATTTTTGATTTAATCTTTAGCAAGCTCAAAACCTCTATTGGCTACCAGCAGAGTTTTGAGGAACTGGTGCAGGCAGGCAACGTGTCCGCTGCGCTGGCACTTATGAGTAACGATGAGCTGCAACAGAAAGCAGCCATTAAGGAGTACAATTTGGAAACACACCCCATTATGCAGAGGGCTGATAAGGCTATCTTTGACAAAGAGGGGCATTTCAAAGGCTGGGTTAAGCGGTGGAAGCTCCCACTCTCCTATGCCAAGTACATTAACGAGATTGCCGTGGTTTTCATCTATGGCAGACCAGTGCAGTGGGTGCAGAGCAGCAAGGGCACGGATGATGCCTACAAGTGCTTTACGGACTTTATGGAGGATAAGCACTTTGACAGCAAAATTAGGCAGGCAAAGCGTTTGGCAGGCAGTGAGACCAAGAGTGCGCTGCTTTTCCACACCTACCAAAACAAAGAGGGCAAAGCCGACTGCCTCATTAAGGTGCTGGCAAAGAGTTTGGGTGATGATATTTACTACATAAAAGACCAGTACGATAGGCTGGTGTACTTTGCAAGAGGCTACTGGCTGCGTGAGAAAGGCAGCAAGAGCACGTACTACGTGGATATTTACACGGACAACACCATTTACCACTGCAAGCGTGGCAGCATTGGCTGGGAGGTTGAGCAGGAGGTGAACTTTATTGGCAAAAAGCCAGTGATACTCTTTGAGCAGGAAAAGGAATGGGAGGGCGGCACACCGCTCATGGATAGGCAGGAGTACATTAAGAGCCGTACTGCTGATGTGAACGATTACATTGCCGACCCTGCGCTGGTGGCTACGGCTGATGTGGTGCAGGGCTTACCCGATAAGGACACGGAAAACAAGCTGTACGTGTTGAGCGAAAAGGGCAAGCTGGAGTACTTGACACCCGATGGGGCAATGGATTTGAAAAAGCTGGAAATGGAGGATAACGAAAAGCACATTTTCCGTGAAACCTTTACCCCCAACATAGACTTTGAGGTGCTGCGCAACCTTACCAACGTAAGCGGCAAGGCTTTGCAGCAGATGATGCTGCTGGCAACCATTAAGGCTAACAAGCGTAAGGAAACGCACGATGAGTACCTAACACGTACCATAAGCCTTGTTATTGCCATACTCTCCAACGTAACCAACATTGAGCTGCACGCACAGCTGGAGCAGCTGGTGGTAAAGCATGAGTACCAAGAGCCGTTTGGCGAGGATATTACAGAGGCTATTGCAAATGCTGTAAGGGAAAAGAACGCAGGCGGCATGAGTACCGAAACGCTCATTGAGCTTAACCCTCTCATAAGAGACAAGCAGCGTGAAAAGGAGCGCATTGCAGCAGAGGAGGAAAAGAAGCGTGAGGAGGAGGAGCGCAGGGCACAGAGCGTTTTCCAAACCGCTTACGAGTAACCAAGTGAGGCTGTAACATAAAGCATATAGATTGTGTGACCATAGCCAGCAATAGCCATGCGTGAGCACCGCTGCTGGCGCACTGGACTGGGCAGGCGCAGTGTTGGCTGCATGAGCGGAGGGAGCGCAGAGGCTGCAAGTGAAAGCGTGGCAAACACTCCAAAGCAGATGCAGCTGGCATCGGGGTTCAACTCCCTGCCAGCCCTCTAACAAAACAAGAGAGCAACATGCAAAACCAAGAGCTTACATACAAAGCCATATACACAAAGCTGGCAAAGAGAACAGAGAAATACGCTGCCGATGTGCGCAACGTGTTTCTTAACCGCATGGGTGAAATTGCCAAGCTCTGTGAGGGTATTGAGATACCCGATGGCAAGGTGTTCCACTTTAACGACTACCCCGAAATAGCAACCGATGTACAAAAGCAGCTGCGTGCCATGTATAGCGAGCTGTACCAGTGTGTGAGAGGCGATATAACAAGGGAGTGGTACTATGCCAATGATGATGTGGATAGGCTGGTTAAGGCAATGTTTGGCAAAGAGGCAGCAGAGCAGCCCCACTTTGCCAAGTACTTCCAGCGTAACAAGCAGGCAATGGATGCCTTTTTTGCACGTAAGCAGGATGGGCTGGATTTGAGCCAGCGCATTTGGCGCATTGTTGGTGAGGGTAAGGAGGAGCTGGAGCTGGCACTGGATTTGGGGCTGGGTGAGGGCATGGATGCTGGAGAGTTGAGCAGGGAGGTGAGAAAGTACCTGCTTGAACCCGAAAAGCTGTTTAGGAGGGTGCGTAACAAGCATGGAGAGCTGGTTTTGAGCAAGGCAGCAAAGGCTTACCATCCAGGGCAGGGTGTTTACCGCTCCAGCTACAAGAATGCCATGCGAGTAACACGTACAGAGTGCAATATGGCTTATAGGACAGCCGACATAACACGCTGGCAGCAGCTGCCATTTGTTACTGGCTATGAGGTTAAAACGAGCAAGAGCCATAAGGAGCGGATGCCAATGGGTGATATTTGCGATGATTTGGCAGGTGTGTACCCAAAGGGCTTTATGTTCAAAGGCTGGCATCCTCACTGCCTCTGTTACATTGTGCCAAAGCTCTGTACGGATAAGGAGCTGGAGGAGCTTACGCAGCGCATACTGGATGGCACAGAGGATGAGTTTACACCTGCTGGCATGGTTGAGGATGTGCCCAACCAGTTTAAGGAGTGGGTGGCAGAGAACACAGAGCGCATTGAGGCAGCGCAGAGCCTACCCTATTTTTTGCGTGACAACTACCCAAATGGGGATATTACCAAGGCTGGCAAATGGATGCAGCAGATAGCTAATGAGGCAGGCATGGGCAATATGGCACAGCTGGTAGCCAAGAGTGAGCTGGAGCTGGCAAAGTTTGCCAACGTGCAGGCTATGAGCCAAGAGGCATGGGAGGCAAGCAGCAACTTTGTGCCTGCTGGCAGTGAGGAGCTGGAGCTGCTGCTGGGTGCAAAGGCTGGTAGCCCCTTTAACTCTGTGTACACGCTGGGCGATAAGGCTACCATGGAGGCGATACTAAAGCAGGCTGGCAAGGGTGTAGATGCCTTTGGCAGCTGGCTCTCAAAGGAGGAGCTTGCAGAGCTGGAGCGTGTTGCTACCATGGCAAAGTACGCTACCAAGCAGGAGGGCAAGCTGGTAACAGCCATGGGGCGCAAAGAGCTGGAGTATGCGCTGGCAGGTGGTAAGACAGCCCAATTTGGGCAAAGCCTGCGCTTTGGCACTAACTACGCAAAGGCTGCAAAGGGTGTACTGGCAGCAGAGGAGGAGCAGGTGCTGGTGGTTGTGCGCACACCTGCTGGCAGCAGGTACGTGCAAACCATGGCTGGAGAGGCACAGCAGGCGGTGATGCTGCCAAACACAAGGTACAAGCTGCTGGGCACTACGGAGAAAACCATTGTGCAGACTGGAGGCAAAACAGCCAAGCTGATGCAGTATGAGCTGGAGCTGGTGGATGATGGCAGCAAGTTTGTTGAGCAGCTGCTGGCTGACAATGCCAAGGTGCAAAAGGAGCTGGCAGCGTTTGGCAAGGCAAAGAAAGCAGCAGAGAACGTGATAAAGGCTGCACAAAATGGCAAGTATGAGCTGCTGGGCATTGATACGCTGGAGCTGGAGGAAATGATAACGCTGGGTAAGGCTACCACAGCAGAGGTTAAAGCCAAGACACAAGAGCTGGCAAAGGCTATGGCAGCAGCTAAAAAAGCTGCACTGGAGGAGGCAAAGAGCCAGCCTAACCTTTGGCAGCTGGCGCAGGAGTTCGGAGAGGTAGATGCGCAGGGCTTTATGGCTAACTGGCAAAAGCACATGGCAAAGAGTAGCATCTACACCACGCCCCAGCTTTTCCTCAAAAAGGTTATTGAAAAGGAGCTGTACTATGCCAAGCTGAACCCCACCAAGTACAAGACCACTGGCAAGTTTATAGAGTACATGGAAAAGCTCCAAGTGCAGTATGAGGCAAAGGTGCAGCTGGCAAGCATACAGAGCGATATAGATGCAGTGGTAACATTTGCTGGCACATGCAAGAGCAATGCCAAGATACATAGCATGGTGAGTGAGCTGCTGCACGCTTCCAACAGCACAAAGCTGGATATTGCAGAGGTAAAGAGCAGGCTGGCTACTGCGCAGGCTGAAATGGATAGGCTACAAAAGGAGCGCATAAAGCTCATGGCAAAGAAGATGGGGCAGGTAACAGCGGAGACTGGAGGCATAGACATGACAGCCGTATATACGCAGGATGAGCTGGATAAGTATAACCTGCTGCATAGTGAGCTGCAAGCATTGCTTACCAAGGCAAAGGGCGATTGGCGAGATTATGCAGTGGTACAGAAGCAGGAGGAGCTGGCAAAGTTTGTTACGCAGCTGGGAGAGAAATACCAAAGTGTAAACCCAGTATTGCCTCACATAGGAGGTGTAACCGATGCACAGATAAAGCAAGCCATTAAGGACTATTTGGCGGCAACACCAAAAAGCTACACTTTCCAAGCTCCAGTTGGCGGTGCTTACCAAGCGGACTACTGCGAGCAGTATGCACTTAAAATCGGTGTGCCAAAGGAGGAGTTGAGCCTACTGCGCAGGTACACAAGAGCCAGTGGCTTTATTAACGACTACAAGCTGCAAAACGATGGCTGGAAGTACACATGCAGGGTAACATCACCAAAGGAACTTAAAGAGCTGCAAGAGCTGCTGGATAAGTACGAAATCTCCTACAATGGCATTTGTGAGAAGATGCCAAGGTACAACAGCCACACGTTTAGAGGTGTGAGGGTAAAAGACCCAGCAGGATTCCAGCAGATGATAGATGATTTGCAGGATGCATACAATAATGGTGGCACATGGGTAAGCGTAAACCCAATGAGTACCAGTAGGCGCATATCTGTTGCAGATGGCTTTGGTACTGATGCCACATTCTTGATACATGGTCGTACTGGTGTAAGCGTAAAGCCAATAAGCTACTACACGACAGAGGATGAGTATGTGTTTAGGGCTGGCAGCAAGTTTAGGGTGCTGCGCATAGAGAAAGCCAAAAAAGCGGACATTGCACGCAAAGGAAACTGGATAATTGAGCTGGAGGAGATACTATAAAAAGAGAGCATGGTGTTTTGCCATGCTCTACTCATTTATTTGCCGTTATAGCTTTGCCAGTACTTCTCTTTGTCTGCATCCGCTACACGATCTATTTTGCCCTGCACAAACTCATGCCATTGCTGGCTGCTTATTTGCAGGTTTTCCGTGCTCATAAAGTGCCCATGCTCCAGCTCCCACCACATATTAGCGTACACTCCTTTTTTGATGTCGCTGTAATACTTGTATGGGTTCTGTGCCTCTCCCTTGTACCACTTGTAATAGCTGGGCAGCTCATCGGCTGGCACAATGTTAAACTTGGGCTTGTAGAAACGCTCCAAGTGCGCATGTTCGTAAAGGTACAGCGTATAACGCTTGCAGGCACAGCTGCACCACTCCTCATCGAGCGCAAAGCCATAGGCAATAAGTGCAGCCTCCAAGCTCTCAAACACGCTTTGAGGCTCTTTGTGCTTCTCAAAGAACTGTATCCATGTTGTGCCATCTGTTTTGCTGTATTTCTCCCAGCCATTAACCCACCAGCACTCAAAGCACCAAAAGGCACTGGCAATGTAGTTGTACCTCATTGCGTGTGCTCCCTGCTTCTCGTTTACCTCCTCAAAGGGGTTGCTTTTCTCTCCTTTGTAGTACTTTAATTCCGTTTGCTTTGCCATAACGCTTTGATTTATAATGGTTTCTTATCTTTCAATTAGTGGCAGTATTCCGTGCTTTTTCAGTAGCTCATAAAGAAAGAGCCTGCCCGACTGCCTCCAGTAGGTGTGCATGGCAGTGCCATAGCTGCCATCGCCTCTTTGGTACTCATGCGTAACGCTCTGTGTGTACCCCTTGCAAGCATGGCATGTGTACAATATCCACTGCCCATTTACCTTGTACTGCACACGCAGCTCTGCCAGCTTTTTATTGAACGTAACTGCACTAAAGCCATAATCGGCTGCAATCTGCGTGGTTGTTACCAGCTCTTTGCTTGCCAGCACATGCTCAATGTAGCTCTTTTGCTCCTGCACCTCTGCAACCTGCGCAGCCAGCACCTTGTTTTGCTCTTGCAGCACCTCTATTTGCTGTTGCTGCTGTGCGTTTGCCTGCCTTTGCTCCAGCAGCTGCTGTGCCATACCAAGTACCAGTGCAGGGTCTTGCAGCAAAGCCTCCAGCGTGGGCTGTGTGGCTGTCATGCCAGTGGTAAGCAGCTCCTTTATGCGGTCATTGCACCAAATGGCAAACTTTGGGCTTAACCAGCGTGCAAACTCCATTGCTACATCCTCATGCATCCAAGTGCCCTGCTGCTTTACGTTACCACCTTTAACCACCTGCACCAGCTCCGATGGGCAAATCTGCCTATCGGCTGAAAGCATGGCAATAAACTCCTTACTGGCATCTGTTCGCAGCCAGTCCTTTGGTGCTTTGCCAAAACCTCCTGCCATCTGTGTGGCATTAACCATGAGCCTGCCATCGGCTCTCTTGAAACTCACTGGTGCTTGCTCATACTGGAACACCTGCACCGCTGTTGTTGTACCATTACTCATAGTGTACGCTGTAAAGAAAGAGGGGCAAAGTGTGGTGTACGGATGTGGGAGGTGTACAGCCAGCAACAATGCCCCAATGTTTCCTTTATCAGCCCTCTGCCAGTGCTCCCACACAGCTGGCAGCTGCTGTTTACTGGTACAAAGATAATGGTTTTTCTGTGACAGCAAAATATGTTGTGTGCAGAATTTTTGTAAGTAACCAAATTTTATGGTGTTTCCCATGCAAAATAGCCTCCATCCGTGCTCATATCCTCCCAAACAAAGAGGCATTTGCCCTCATACTGGTAGTTGCTGGCAGTGTACTCCAGCGGCTTGTATGTGTACCTGCCCGAAAGGTAGCCATTGAGGGGGTTGCTGGTGCAGTACACAAGCAGCGTGTACGTGCCAAACTCTGCCCCTGCAATGTAGCCAATAGTGGAGGTGTAGGCAGCTGCTACCTCTTTGCCTCCCTGCTGCACCACAATGCCCTCTGCCAGCTTTGGCTGCACCTCTGCCAGTGTAGCTGCTGGCACAGCAAACAGCATGGTAGTTGCAGGTGTGTAGGCTTTTGGGTTGTAATACTCACTGCCTTTGGGTGCAAGGCTCTCCAGCACATCCACCTTAATGTAGCGTGCTCCCTTTGCTGGCTCTCCACTCTCCTCATCCTTGCTGCAAGCACACAGCGCAGCGACAGCCAGCAGCGCAAAAAAGGTTGTCCGTATTGCTTTTATCATACCTATGGGCTGGGCTTTAGTGCTCCAGCGGTGCAAAGGTACGAAAAAAGCCCGACAAAGCCATAAAAAAAGCTGGCAAGTAACTTGTACGTGCCAGCCATAGAAACAGCGACAGAGGCTGTGAAAACAGCTAAAAAAGCGGCTCATGGTTTGCCACAGCATACTCAAACTCCTCTACAATGCACTGCTGCTGTGGTGTAAGCCTCTCCCATGCCATTTGCTCCAGCTGTGGTGGTATGTAGTACTCGCTGCCCTTATCTGCCATGGCTATTGAGCCAGTAATTGCTGCCAGCGTGTCCGCATCACCTCCCATGCTCACAGCCAGCCTTACAGCGTGCTCCCAGTTGGTGCTCTCAATGTAGCACTTAATGGCTACTGGCACGCTACCCATGCACGTTTCATCAAACTTGTACGTTTTACGCAGCTCCTCCAAGTTAAAGTGCAGGTTGTACCCAAACTGCTGCTCCACATACTTAACCACCTCTGCACGGCTGCTGCCATGTCGCAGCATAAAGATGCAGGCGGCTACTGCGCACGCTCCCTTGCACCCTTCGGGGTGGCTGTGCGTACACTCTGCGCTCATGTATGCCTGCTCCAGCGTTTCCTCCAGCGTATCAAACAGCCAGCCCACTGCACTAACCCTCATGGCACTGCCATTGCCATAGCTGTTGTAAGCCTCCAGCTGTGGGTCTGCCAGCCAGCGGCTAAAACTACCACCATAGCCTCCCATGGGGCTGGGGAACTTGATAGCCCAGTAGTGCAGTGCCCACTTGTAGGGTATGCCCGAAAGCAGGGCATCAGCAATGGCTATTGTGAGTATGCTATCATCCGTAATGTTGCTGTGCAGCTTATCAATGGGAAACTCCAGCTGCTTTGTTGGCATAAACTCATACTTGCTGCCCATGTAATCGCCAACTATTGCACCCATGAGCGTAAAATTGCCTTTTTCGTTCTTCATTGTTGCTTACCTCTGTTTGTGGCTGTGCGGTTAAGCTCCAGCCTTGTTATTGTACATAAGTTGTTTTTGTATGGCTCTCGCAGGTTGTACTTGCATAGCAGTGTGGTGTAGCTTATGCCAACTACCTTTGGAGGCAAGAGCCTAAAGATGGCACGCTTGCTGCCAAATAGGTACTTTGTTTTGCCGTTATACGGCTGTGCCAGCTCTACCAGTATGGCACTATCCTTATTGCCTCTCATACGCTCTTTTGCTCCTCCTCCAGCTGTTTAATGGGTATGTTGCACAGCACCTTTTGGCTGCACTCTCCTTGCAGGAAATCAACTGCCAGCCATGCTATGCAGCGTGCCTGCACGCTTTGGCAGTTGGCTGCTATGTGCTCCAAGCTCTCATCCTTATCGCACAGCACTCTCAATGCCTCTCTGTACCCTGCCTTTACCTCTGCATTGGCTGGCAGCTTCATGCCTGCCTCCTGCCTGCGCTGGTTTATGAGCGTAATGGCACTCTGTATCTCCTCCTCTGTACGTGTAATCATGGCTGCACCTCCTTTCCGTTCTGCTTTGACAGCATTTCCAGCATCTTCTCATAGTACAAAGCACGCTGCTCTTTGGTTGCTACATGTATGCTGGCTTGCATATCCTTGTGTGTGGATGTCGGCAAAAATGCCATTGTGTCTGCATCCATTGAGTAAAGCAGGTGAAAGTTACGTATATCGCTGTTGCAGTCTATGGGGCTTAACAGCAATGCCAACGCTCTATCACATGGCTTGTTCTCACTCTTGTACGTAATCTCTAAAACCTCTCCAGCCTCAATGCGCTGGGGTTCTTTGTTTGTTGTTTCGTTTGCCATAATTGTTACTTGTTTTTGGGTTGTCTTTATTGGTTAAATTTCACCTCCAGCAGCCTCTCTGTGGCATATTTGGCATTGCTGGTTAGCTGTCTCTGCCAGCAGCCGTTACTGGGTGACCACTTAAAGGCTGCTGCCTTAATGCGTGTGCGCTCCTCCTCACTGGGCTTGCTGTTAAAGTAAATGCGTATGCGCTCATCAGCAGCACACAGCTCTACCTTACCACCTCCCATTACCTCAAACTCCAGCTCCTTATTGCCTGCCTCTTGTGTGCGTGTGAGCTGTGCAATGCGCTCCTTTGTAGCCTTGATTTTGGCATTGTTGTTGGTGAGCTGGAAAGGTGCAAAGCCTTTGCCCCACCAGCTCTGCCCATCCATAAGCAGCACTGCGTTTTGTTCCGAGATACCAAGAGCTACAAGCTCATCCATCTGCTCTACATCCGAGAGCTTTTTACTGCGCACAATCTTATTGGCTGCTTTCATTTGCTCTTGCAGCTGCTCCAGCCCCTCCAGCTTATCCTCCAGCCGTGCAATCTCATCCCAGCCAGTGAGCCTATGCTGCCTATTGGCACGCTTTACTATGCGCTCTTTCCACTCTATCAAGCGCATCATGGCATTATGCTCATGCTGGTTTGTTTTCTCATGCCTGCGGTTGTTAAAGTTACCTGCACCAGTAATCATTACGCTAAAGCACCTGCTCATAGCTCCCAGCCAAGCTCTGTAAAGCTCCAAGTACTTTTGCTCTGCATACTCATGCATCTCTGCTGGCAGCTGCTACAGCAGGCTTTGCAGCCCTTGCTCTGCCTCTGTCAGCAAACGCTCCCCAGTCTCTTGTGGGTGGAAACTGGTTGCTTGTGTGGCTCTGTATGCCAGCTCTTTCATTGCCATTACGCTGGCTCTCCTCTGTACGTTTTCCATGTTGTTACTCATTTATTACGTTTGGTAATGTTTCAATATCACTCTGTGTAGCCTCTCCCTCAACGACCCAGCCAATGCCAACCCAGCACTTAACTTTGCCATTGTGTACTACCTTATACCCAGCATCCACAATCTCCTTTGGAGGGTTTGTGCTCAACTTTATGCTGGTTAGTTCCTTTGCTCTAAATACTGCTGCCATGTGCTCAATAAATGTAAATGTATGGTAATGTTTTGTTATCCTCCTTTGTGGCTCTCCTAACCACCTCCAACCTTTTGCCGTTCCAGTGCCTTACCCTGCCATTGCTTACTACATTGTAGCCAGCATCTACTACTATTTGGGGCGGCTGGGTGCGCATTATGCGGCTGGCTATCTCCTTACGATTTAGTGTGCGCTTCTGCCATTCAGCCTGCGCTACCTTGTAGGCTGCTGTAAGCTCTCTTTTTAGCTTACCCTTGCTCACTCTCTCAAAGGGGTAGCCATTGTGCTTTAGCGTGCGCTCAAGCTCCTCACCAAGCCTTATTTTGCTTTCGGTGGTGAGGTAGAAGTACTTAAACTCCTCTTTGCCACAATGTGCCACAACTGGCTCTTTTAAGAACACATCCAGCTCCAGTGCATCCACCATCCTTGTTTGCCCCTCCTTTTTGTAGGCATAGCTGTTTAGCACCACCTCCACTGGGTTAAGCAGCTGCTGGTAGCCTAACTTTAGCAGCTGGTATGAGGCAAATATAATTGGCTCGTTCCATGAGCGTGCAAAATATACCTTGTGGGCTGGGTGTATGCCTTTGGTGTTTGCCAGCTGCTCTGCCTTATCCTTTGGGTAGCCAGCAGCCATGTAGCTATTCTCATCCCATGCCAGCCAGCCCTTACCCTCTACGTACAGCCCCCACTCTCCTTTGCGGCACTGGCAAAAGTAGCCATCGGGGTTACGTGGGTTGCAGCTAAAGTTTAAGCCCTCCAAGCTGCGTACCTGCATTTTGCCCTCATACTGGGCAAGCTGCTCCATTTCAATTTTCCAGTCTAACATATTACTCTTTGTTTTGGTTTGCCAGTTCGTGAAATAGGTGCTCCAGCTTTGCAAACGCATTATCCAGCTTATCAAGCATGTTTATTGCTGGGTCGGGGCACTCCTTTAACTCCTTAATTGGCACTGGGGCTTGCTCTCCTAAAAAGTAGCTCCAGCACACCTTACCATCTTTGGCATTACAGCCCCTGCATCCTCTTGCATCCATTGTAAGCCTCCTTATCCTTTAACTCATACACCTTGTACACACACTTGTTTGCTGGGTTCCATGTATCGTAGCACACACCATCCACAACAGCCGTGAGGTGGTTTGCTACGCTCACAATGTACCTGCCTTTTGGGTGGCTCTTGCAAAAGCCCTCCAGTGTCATGCGGCTCTCTCCTTTTACAGCCTTTACAGAGCTGCTGGCAAAGCCCCATGCTGCAAACACCTGCTCGTAGTTCTGCTGCCCATTGGGTATATTGTACGTTTTGCGTGCATTCTCTACCAGCACATCAAAAGCCTGCAACCAAGTTAGATCTGCTGCAATGCTAAACGCACGTATTACGCAGTCACCCTTTTTGCTCTTATTGGCTGGCTCTGTGGGGTTCGGCTGCATTACGCTAAACCACTTTGTTTCTTTGTGGTAGTCAGCCCTTGTTTTAATTACTGCCATAGTTACTGCTCAATTACCTCTTGTATAACATCCATTACCTCACTCTCCAAGCTGTCTATTGCGCTTTGCAGGTTATCCAGCCCCTCCTGCATGGTGCAGCCTCTGTCGCTCTCTTGCAGGCTTTCGGGCATGTTGTCGTAAGCCTCCTGCTCCTCCTCCATAACGCTCTCCAGCTCATCCCTTAACTGCTGGAGCTGTTCGCTTATCTCCTCCAGCTGCTTTCTCCTTTGCTTATTCATAGTGCCAACTCCTTATTAAGTGGTTCAACCCAGTGTACATCCTTATAGTGCAGCAGCCCAGTGTGCTGTATCTGCTCCAGTGCTGTTTTGCCTCCTATTGGGGTGTATGGCAGCTGCCCATCCGCTTTGAAAGCCAGCCAGCCAAAACCCTCAACATATAAGCCATACTTGTTGTGTGCATACTTGTGAGGTGTGTTGTGCTCATCGGCAAACACAAGCCCTGCAAGGCTCTTTACCTCCAGCTTTGCGTTAAGCTGTTCTGTTGTTACTTGTGCCATAATTCTCTATTGTTTAATACTTGTTTACCACTAAACCTTTGCTGCTCATTGAGAGGCTGTAACCAGCCTTGTGTAGCTCATCCAGTATTTTGCCGTTACTCTCCAGTATGAGTATATCGTATGTGTGAGAGTAGTTGTCGTTTACTGGTACAATGTATTGGGCTTTGCAGCTGTTGCTGGTTGCTATGAGCATTACTGCCTTTACAAAGTCCTCTACATCCATGTTAAGGTGCAAGCCGTGGAAAGCACCATTTACATGCGTGTTGATAATCTCGCAAACCATTGCACCCAGTGCGCTGTTGTCTAACATTTCCTTTGCCATAGTTGTAGTGTTGTTTTAGTGGGGCTGGGAGTGCCAGCCCCAGTGGTTGTTACTTGCTGTTGTTGTTTAACTCTTGAAAGATTTGCTTTGCGGTGTCTATGCTGCCAAGCATTTGGCTGTATATGCACCCAAAGTAGTACCATGCAACCTCAACTTGCAGCTTAATCTCATGCCCTGCACCATTTCTGTAACCAATGAGCCTCTTTGCTTTTCTATCTGCCTCCTCTTTACTCTCAAACACCACTGCCCAAATACATGCTGGGCGCAGGGGTGCTCCCTCATAGCCTTTGCCCTCTCCACAATAGCAGTAATCTACTCCTGCGCCATCGTTACCTGCTACTACGTAGCCATTGCAATTCTCTTTCAGCTCCTTTGCCTTATCGCAAACAGCCTGCATTTTGTTTAAGTACTCCAGCTGCTGCTCTGTGTAGCTGGTTGTGTTCTCAATCTTGTGTGCCATAATCTTGTAGTGTATTAAAGGGTGAATATTCCAATTTTCTTAACCAGTGCCAGCACCTCCTTTTTGGTAGCCAGTCTGCTGGGTATCTCTGTGCCATTGGCACTCTTTCCGTAACGCTTGCCATTGCAAAGCTCATACTCTCTTGTGCCTACGCAGCTCTTGTAAGCCCTAAACTGCACACAGCCGTAAGCTATTACCCAGTGCGTTCCACCTCCAAATGGCATGTAGTGCCCTTTGTCATCGCTCCAGCTCTCACACTGCCTATACGCTGTAAAGTAGCGTGTGCCTGCCTCATTGTACAACACAACTCTGTAAGCGGAGTTTTCGCATTTGTGCTTTAGGGTTGCACGCTCAAAAGCCAGCTGCCCTTGTACCTCTTGTGGTAGTTCTGTAAGTTTCATAGCTCTTATTGTTTAGTGGTTATACTTCTCTTGCAGTTTGGCAAACAAAGCGTGTATTGCCTTGTCATTACCTTTTATATCGTATATGCGTATAAGCTCCTCTGCGTAAGCGTTTGCCTTGTGCAGTGCCTCCAGCAGCTCTTTGTTAGCGTGCTCTCTCTCCTGCTCTCTCTTGCTGCGCTCTGCTGCCAGCTCCTGCTTTAGGCTTGTAATCTCATCCACCATGGCTTTGGTAATATCCAGCTCATGCTTACGCTTGTACTGCTTGCACCATGCATCTTTATCCAGTGGGCTGCTCATATACATCTTGTGCAGCTCCTCAAACTGCTCTGTGGTACACCAAATTTGTGTCCTCATTGTAAATTCGCTCTGTAACATATTGCTCAAATTGTTTAATTGTGTAACCTTTTTGCCGTTAGCGTGTATATTTGTCACGCTTAACACACTGCAAAAGTAGTATGATTTATTCAATACACAATAACTTTTCTCAAAATTCTTTGTTTTCTGCTGTATTTTTAACTCTTATTAACAGAAATCTAACTCAATCACCATGAATTACTTACAAAAATTTTGCGTGTATTATATTCACACCTACATATATTTTATGTATCTTTGCATCGGTTTAACCACTTAAACGCATTTAGCATGAATAAGAAATTACTGGAAAACTTGAAAGCCAAATGCAAGGACATGGGGCTTTCGGAGGCAGCACTGGAGCAAATTGCTGGCATAGCAAGCAATGGGCTGGAGGAGACTGCCACAGACGAGGCGATTGAGGAACGTGCAAAGCAGTACGTGCCCATTTTGCAGGCAATGCAGGGTGAGGCAACACGCTGGGCACAGAAAAAGCAAGAGCCTCCAACACCTCCCACACCACCTGCACCCCCACAGCCGAAACCCGATGAAGCCGAGCCGTGGAAAGCAGCACTTGCGGAGATGGAGAAAAAGTACGCTGGTGTAGTGGAAACACAGAACACCACCATTGCCGAGCTGCAAAAGAAACTTGCAGCCAGTGAGCGTACTGGAGTAATAGCAGCTGAAATGAAAAAGCTGGGCTTAACGGAGGCTGACATGGAGTTTGTTAGCATTCCAGCCGATGCCAACATCAGCGAGTATTTGGGTAAGTACAAGCAGAGCCTTGTAAACAGAGGCTTAAAGCCTGCCGACCCGAACACAAGCAAGGAGGCAAAGGACAAAGCAGAGAGCGACATGGCAGATGCCATGCTAAAGCAATTTAGTGTTGGTAGCGAGTAGTAATAACAATTAACACGAAGGAACAATGAAACGTACTTTCACAACGTATGGAGGTGACCGACCTCTTTACACACAGCCCCCTATCCAAGTTGTAGGAGGCTTTACGCTCGACCCGACCCAAACCAACTTTGCTGCTGGTGCAGTAATTCCCTTTGGCACGCTGGCGCATGTAGATGAGAGCACCCGACTGGCGAAGCTCATCAAGAGTGCAAGAGTGGTTGCTATTGACGGAAGCAATGCCAAGCTGGTTACGGTCGAATCGGACGAGTTTAGCAAGCCATTGTTTGTAGTGGGTGACCTGCTGGCAAGCGACCTTACGGCTGCTGCCTCTGCCTGCCCCACAATCAACGCAATGGAGGTAACAGATGCTGGCTTGAAGCTCACACTCAGCAAAGCCATTACTGGGCTGGCTGTTGGTGACCCTCTCTTTGAGGTGGTTGCTGATACAGCGCAGGGTGCTACTGGTGTGCTGCTTGTGGCAGAGCCTAACGCTATTACCATTGGCGAGGGTGCTCCCTGCGCAGAGGTAAAGGCAACGCTGGGCGATACTGGCATTGATGTAACACGTGACAGCGGAAGCGGTGAGATCTATGCACGCAGAGTGCCCCCAGTGCCTGCCTCCTACATGGAGGGCGCACGGCTCAAAGGCACAAACGTGCTGTACACTAATTCGCTCTAAAGAGAAAAGGAGGTAAATTATGGACTCTATTTTTAGCAAAGTAAACTTACCGAGCATTCCAGTGGATTTGCTCAACACGCTGCGCATTTTCTTTGAAAAGGGCAGCTTGCAGAACAAGGTGCTGTTTGAGCAGCTCTTTGTTGATAAGTGGTTCAGCTACAACCTGCCTCAAATGGATTTGACCGTGGATGCATTGCAGGCTACCTACAATGTGCGCTTCATGGCAAGCGTTATTGGCAACGATGCTGCAACCCCGACCCGACCCACTGATGGTTTCAAAACCTTTACTGGTGAGATACCCCGCATGGGTCACAAGTTCCCCATGAGTGCCAAAAAGCTGCGTAAGCTCCTCTCCATTTTGGAGGCAAGCAGCAAGCGTTACACCGATGAGCAGAAGTTCCAAGAGGTGTACAAAATCCTCATGGGTGAGGTACGTGAGGCTTATTTGGGCTGTAAGGATACAGCAGACCACATTGTGTTGCAGGCTCTCTCCAACGGAGGTGTGGCACAATTCACCCCGAACCTCAACAACCCCGATGGTCGTACCTTTAAGGTGGACTACAACATGCCTACACGCAACAAGAAGCAGGCAAGTGCAAACTGGACGGATGCTAACGCAAACACCGTGAATCCGTTTGAGGAGCTGGCAGCACTCAAATACGAGTTTGAGAGCTACGGCATCACCTTTGGCGAGATTCTTTGCTCTCCTGCGCTCTATGCGTGGATTATCAACTGCCCTGCTGTGCGCAAAGCCATTAAGGGTACTGATAAGAGTGGGCAGGCTGTTACCAACGCAGAGCTTACCGCTATGCTGGAGCAGTTTGAGCTTCCACCTATCACCAAGGTTGTTAAGAAGAGTGCTATTGCCAAAGATGGCAAGCGCAGCTCTACCCTTATCGACCCATGGAATGAGAACATGCTGGTGCTCAAACCTGCTGGTCTCATTGGTGAGGTGCAGCCTGCATTTGAGGACAATGCCATTATCCCCGAACCCAACGTGCAGTATGTTGATGCTGGCAACGGCATCCGTGTTGCAAAGTGGCAGACGGGTGAGAGCACTGGGCAGAAGGCTGGTGAGTACACACAAGCCAGCTGGCGAGCTATCCCCATCATCACCGAGATTGATGGCATCGTGAACTACCAAGTACGTGGTTTGTAATAACAGCACCGAGGTATGACAAACACTGATGCAATACTCTGTGAGGTAAAGCCTTATTGCAGCGATGGCAATACGCTGGAGCTGCAAAAGGCTCTACTGGTAGCGTGCAAGCGTTTAGGCTGCACACTGGAGGCTGATGGTACATACGACCCCAACAATGAGCGTGCCATTGCACTGGCTGCTGTGTTGGTGCTGGTAAAGTACATAAGCCTCTCCAGCGAGAGGGAGGGTGATTGGCAGCAGGGCTACAATGAGAGGTTGAAAGACCGCATTTTGGCATTGTGCAAAGCCAATAACCTGCCAGCAGAGGAGTTTGTGCCCGATGCAGTTATTACGCTGCGTGATTGTAGTAACATGTTTTAACCAGTAACCATGTAAGCCAGTATGAGTACAGAGGCAAAAGGCAGGTACACTGATACGCTGTATGTGGAGCAACCAGTGGAGCAAGCACTAAACGAGCTGGGTGATTTGGTAGATACCAAAGAGCCACAGCTGGTAAAGTGGGGGCTGTGCAGGGAGGAACCCAGCAGCGGAAACAAGGTGCTGCAAGATGCGGATGGCACTACGCTGGCATACCAAAGCGAGATATACCTACATGCACTCACAACAGCCGTGCCCATTAACTCACTTATAAAGGTGTTCAATGAGGCTGGAGAGGAGGTTTTGCATGGAAAGGTACTGCGATACAAAAAGTACAAGCACTATGCCAAAGTTTGGGTTTAAGGCTAACTTTACTCAAAAGCAGGTACACAGCACCTTTGCAGAGTACAGCCTACGCATACACAGAGCCATGGTAACAATGTTGCAGTATATTGGTGAGGAGTGTGTGGCTATCGCAAGAGAGCAAGGCACGTACAAGGATAGGACTGGAAACCTGCGCAACAGCATAGGTTACGTATTGATGCGCAATGGCGATATAATAAGCCGAAACTTTGAGGCGAGGGTGGCAAGCAAGGTTGTGGATGCAGCCAACGGCAAAGGAGTGCTGGAGGGGCAGGCATTAGCAGAGGAGCTTGCAAAGCGTTTCTCCAATGGTTATGCGCTTATCGTGGTGGCAGGTATGCACTACGCTTATTACGTGGAAACAAGAGGGTACGATGTACTGGATAGCGCAGAGCGCAATGCCATGCTGCGAGTGCCCACAATGGTTAAGCAGCTGCAAAAGCAAATTTACAAAATGAGCTAACAAGAGGTTTATGCCAAACGTGGATGAAATAGTGAACATGCGTGAGGGTATGCAGTTTAATACCTTGCAGGATGATATACTCTATGTGCAGCTGGCAAACAGCGAGCTGGCGCAAGAGCTGACTGGTGAGGTGCGGAAACGTACCAAAATGACAGACAATGCACCTGCAACGAGAGAGGACTGCTACATTACCAGTTTGAGCCTGCCAGCAGGCAGCGTGCAGCTGGGTACGAGCCATGTAAACATTATTGTGCCCGATAAGACAGACTGCACACTGGCAGGTGTAGCTCAAACATTTAGTGCCAACACTGGGCGCATCAAGCAGCTTGCAGAGCTTGCATGGGCTGTGCTGGAGAAACACTACTGCGAAAATGGATGGGCATACACCTGCGAGGAGCAGGATGTAATAGCAGAGCCAAACATGCAGGCACACCGCTTGTGGTTCAAAATTCGTTTTAATTTTCACAACTCTTAATACGTTACAACTATGGGTTTAATTTCTTTAGGATTAACTGAAATCCAAGTGGGTACTATCGCCAACGATGGCGGTGAGGCAGCCAGCTACACCAAGATTGGCAAAACGTACCAAAACACCTGCAAGCTCCAGCAGGACAGCGCAGATGTAACAGAGCATTTTGAGGAGGGACAGAGTGCCCCCGAAGTTCGCAAAAAGAAAAAGAAAGTGCCAGTGCTCACTTTCTCCATCATGGATCCCGACCCAACGTTCCTCAAAACCTATTTGGGAGGTACGACCACTGGTGAGGGTGATGCTATGCAGTGGAGCTGGAGTGACACCGATGAGGACATTGAGGTAAGTGTGCGTGCCGTGCCCGAAGTGGGTTTGGTGTACGTTATCCCCCGTGCCGACATCGAGGCTGTGCTTAACGCAGACATGAGTGCGCAGGGTATCAACCTTGTGGACTTTACTGCAACACCCCTCAAACCCACAAAGAGCGGTGTGCCTACCATCTATGCGAAGAAGAAAACAACGACCTTTCCAGGCTAACCAGTAACACACATGGACTGGTGCTTACGAGAGGAGCACAACACGGCAAGCCCACCATGGTACAGAGTAATTTGTGCGCATGGTGGGCTTTTGCTTACCAAGGTAACGTATTACACAGAGTATTATGGCAACAGAAGACACAGAGAAAAAGAGTAGCCAAAGCAGCTTTAACGAGCTGGAGGCAGAGAAGCAGGAGCTGCGTTTGCTCATAGAGCGTGGCATCAGCTTTACCATCAACTACCAAGAGGAGCGCAAAGTGCGCATACCAAGGTGGAGGTGGTTTAGGTTCATCAAGCGCACACAGACCATACTGGAGGATAAGCAGCAGGAGTTTGTGGTAAAAGAGCCTACTGCGTTTACGCTGGATAGGTTGAGCGCAGAGTACATTGAGCTTGTAATGGATGAGAACCTTATTAAGGAGAATCCAAGGCAGGAGGCACGCAAATTGTTTATGGAGCATAACAAGCGCATGGCACGTATTGTAGCCATTGCGGTGCTGGGCAACCAGTGGGAGAACAAAGAGAAGCTGGAGGAGCTTACAGCCTTTTTCGGGCGGTGGCTCAAAAACAGCCAGCTGCTGGATTTGGTGCAGGCTATTGACCTTACAAACAATTTAGCGGATTTTATAAACTCTATGCGATTGATGTCGAGCGCACGAACAACAATGCCAAGTCGCATAGAGAGCCAAGAGGGTTAAAGAGCCTCTATGGGCAAAGAGGGGCAATATGCGCTTACTTCCATTGGACATGGGAGTACCTCAATAAGGGCATTGCATGGGCTGTGGTGCAGCGTATGCTGGCTGACCAAGCACGCTACGATGAGGAGGAGGAAAGCTCCAATGAGGGCGGTTTTGCTGGCAGCGGTGATGTGGTGCTCACAGAGGATAATGCAGACCAGTTTATAAACTATATAAATAGCATCAATCGTGGACAATAATAACGGAGCTTTGAGCTTTGATGTGCTCATTAGGGACAACAATATAGATGCAATGCTCACAAAGGATGAGCAGCGCATTATGGAGTTTGCGGACAATGTAGAGGGTGAGAGCCAAAGCATTGTTAGCTCTTTCCAAAACATTGGCTCTACCATTGCAGGGCTGGCAATAGCTGCAACGCTAAAGAGCTGGGTGTCGGACATCATCAGTGTGCGTGGTGAGTTCCAGCAGCTGGAGATTGCATTTAGCACTATGCTGGGCAGCGCAGAGCAGGCTACAAGCCTTATGCAGCAGCTCACACAAACAGCTGCTACAACTCCTTTTGACCTAAAGGGAGTGGCACAGAGCGCAAAGCAGCTGCTGGCTTATGGTGAGAGTGCAGATAAGGTAAATGAAACGCTGGTAAGGCTGGGTAACATTGCCAGTGGTTTGTCTATACCCCTTAACGACCTCACATACCTCTATGGCACAACCATGGTGCAGGGCAGGCTGTTTACGCAGGATGTAAGGCAGTTTATGGGCAGGGGCATACCCCTTGTGCAGGAGTTGAGCAAGGCACTGGGCAAGACCACCGATGAGATAAACCAAATGGTCACCGATGGCAAGATAGGCTTTGAGGAGGTGCAGCTGGTTATTGAGAACCTTACCAACCAAGGCGGCATGTTCTATGGGCTTATGGAGCAGCAGAGCAAGAGCCTCACTGGGCAGATAAGCAACCTTGAAGATGCGTGGGATATGATGCTCAATGATATTGGGCAGAACACAGAGGGGGTTTTGAGTGGCAGCATTAGTGCCATTACCTCACTGGTAGAGAACTACGACACCTGCCTGCGAGTGCTGGGCAGTTTGGTGGCTCTCTATGGCACGTACAAGGTAGCCATGGCAAGCGTAGCCATAGCACAGCAAAAGAGCACTGGCATTGCTGCACTGGATAACATTGTGCTAAAGGCAAGGGCTGGGCTGTTTACTGCCAACGTGCAGGGAGGTATGCAGGTAGTGCGTACCAGCCAGCAGATGACAGCAGCACAGCAGGCTTACACAGCAGAGCTGCAAAAGGCTCTCACACTGGAGCAGCAGGAGCAGGTACTGCGCAATGTAAAGATAGCAGCCATGCAGCAGCTACTCACAGCAGAGCAGCAGCTGTACGTTAGCAGGCTTAACCTCACAGCTGGCAGCGTGGAGTATGTTGCTGCCATGGAGAGCGTGCTGACAGCAGAGCAGAGGGCTGCACTGCAAAAGAGAGACTTAACGAGAGCTGGCAATGCGTACAGCGTGGCTGTGCAGCAGGCAGTGCAGGCAACACAGAACGAGGTGCAGGCACAGATAGCTGCTGCAAGGGCAGAGGCTGCAAACCTCAAACAGAAGCAGGCACTGCTGCTGGAGGAGTACAGAGCCAGCAAAACCAAGATAGAGCAAACGAGGGTGCAGATAGCACTGGCACAGCAGGAGGGTAACACCACCGCTGTTGCTGCGCTCAAACAGCAGCAGTACAACCAGCTCCAGCAGCACGCAGTCATTGTTAAGCAGATGGCTACCACTGCAACGGCAAAGGAGGCTGCTACGGAGAAAATAGCTACCCTCACAAAGCAGCAGGGAGCACTGGCAAGCAAGCAGCAGGCGGCAAGTGATACGCTGCTGGCAACCACCAAGGGAGTGTTGAGCATGGCAACAAAGGGGCTTATTGCCTCACTGCGTGCTCTGTGGGCAACGATGATTGCCAACCCTATTACTGCCATTATAAGCCTTGTAGGTTTGGCTGCAAGTGCCTTTATGATGTTTGGTAAAAAGACGGAGGAGGAGAAAACCATACAAGGTGAGTTCCAAGACAGCCTGCAAGAAACGTATGGCAAGCTCAATACATACTTTGCTATACTGGCAAATGCGGACAGCCAAACAAAGGCATACCAAGATGCGCTGGGCAGCATTAACCAGCTGTGCAGTGAGCACCATGTGGAGCTGCTGAAAGAGAATGCAGCCATGGATGAGCAAATTGCCAAGCATGATGAGCTTATTGAGAAGATAGAACAAACAACCGCTGCAAAGCTGCAAGCCAAGTACACAGAGCAGGCTATGCAGACTATGACGGAGAAAACCACAAAGGCACTTGATGAGCTTAAAGAGGCAGCAGAGGATGCTACGTACCACACCATTGAAATGGTTAGCGAGGTACAGCCCGAAGGTGTTACAATACAAGTAGCAAAAGCTGTTGAGAAAGCAAGTTACAGCATACAAAATGCGAGTGAGGGTCTTTGGGAGGGTGTTATTACCATGGCTACCGATGGCAGCAAAAGGCTTGCTGGGCTTACTGGTGATGCGTACACAGAGCAGTACAATAAGCTGGTAGCCTCCATAACCAAGGCTGTGCAGGATGCAACAAATGCCAGCGATAAGGAGATAAGCGAGTTTAAGCCAGCCATTGAGGAAGCTATACAAAGCACCGTAAAAGCAAGCCAAGAGGCACAGCACCAAGTAAACCTTGTAAACTCACAAGTGCAGGCACTATTTGCCAGCTGGGGGCAGAGCTTTAACCCCGAACCAGTGCAGGAGGATGTAATGACTACCAACAACAGCTTTGAGGAGCTGCAAAAGGCGGCAGAGGAGGCACAAAAGGAGATTGACCGCATAAACAGCACAGAGGCAAAGGTAAATGTTGATAGCACAGAGCTGGATGATGCACTGGAGAAACTGGCACGCATGAATAGGCTCATTGCTCAAAAGGAGGAGGGGCTTAATACAGAGAACGGCATAAACCAGCGCATTAAGGACTTAAAGGCATTGCGTGCAGAGGCACAGATTGGCAGTGAAGCGTGGACGAACTACGACAACCGCATTAAAGCACTGGAGGGCAGACTGCCAGCCAGCCACAAGAGCGCAGCCAGTGCTGCACAAACAGCAGCTCAAAAGGCACAGAGAGCAGCCGATGCTTTGCAGCAGGCAGGGCAAAAGGCTGTTGAGGTGCAGCTGGAGGTTGAGGAGGCACGCACAAAAGCCATTAAGGATGGCTACGAGCAGCGCAGGGCAGAGCTGGAGCTGCAACACAAAAAGGAGCTGGCACGCATTGATAAGGAGCAGCAGGAGCTGGAGAAAGCATACAAAAAGGGAGGCAAAGCAATGCCTGCCAGTGTTAGTGGTAACTTTGATGAGCTGCGCACGCTGGAGAATGCCAACTACGAAACCCAGCAGGCACAGCTGCTGCAAACCGAGATAGAGGAGAGAAAGAAGCAGTATGAGCTGTATTACAAGTGGGTGAGTGCCTATGGTGAGGAGGTTGCTAACAAGCAGTTTGCCAAGCTAATTGAGCAGGGCAACACCTATGAGGAGTGGCTTACAAACAAGGTGCGTGAGCTTACGGCAAGAATGGATGCAGGAGAGGAGCTTACCACAGAGCAGGGCACTACGCTCATTAACATGCAGGAGGAGCTGCGCACAATAAAGGGCATTGAGAGTGCTGTGGAGCAGTTTAATGAGAGCCTTGCAAAGACAAAGGACAATGCAAAGACTGCCAGCGATTACATTGCAGCACTGGCTGCTAAAAAGCAGGAGTTGCAGCAGGGCAAAACAGATCTCATTGGAGAGGACAGAGCCAAAGCCATTGCGCAGATTGATAGGGAGATTGCAGAGCAAACAGAGCAGTTGCAAAAGCAGCTGCTGGAGAAATACAGAACCAATGCAGAGCTGCGTGCTGATGTAGAGAGAGAGTACCAGCAGGAGATTACATGGCTGCAACAGCACGGCTACGATGAGCAGGCGGCTGTGGCAGAGAGGGCACGCAGAAAGGCACTGGGTGAGTTGCAGGCACAGCAGATACAGAGCACGGATATTTGGCAGCACTTGTTTAGGGATGCGCAGTATTTGAGCGGCAAAGCCTTTGACAACATAAAGGAGCAGCTTAAACGGCTCATAGAGGCTATTGAGGATGCTGATATTAAAAAGGCACTGCTGGGGCAGCTGGAGGATTTGGAGAGGCAAACGCAGGGCAGCAAGAACCCATTTAAGCAGCTGGTAAACTCCATTAAGGAGTACAAAAACGCTGCTGATGGCACAGCGGAGAAAAAGGAAAAGCTGCTTAACATGATGGGTGACATTAGCAGTGCAGCCGACATGGTTAAGCAGAGCTTTGACAGCATTGTTGATGGGCTTAAAAAAATGGGGCTTGCTGGTGATGAGGAAACGCAGGAGATGCTGGGCAACATTAGCGAAATGATGGGTGGTATTACTACCCTCTCCAAGGGTATCTCTACTGGCAACCCAGTGGATATTATCAGCGGTGGTGTGAGCCTTGTTACCAGTGCCATTAGCTTGTTTGACAGCACCAGCAGGCGCATTAAGCGTGAAATGAAAGCCCACCAAAAGCAGCTGGGCATATTGCAGCGTATGTATGCGCAGGTGCAGTGGGAGATTGAGAACTCTGTGGGTGAGGAATACTACTCTAACAGCTACCGAGCCATTGAGAACCTAAAGCAGCAGGCAGCAGAGTACCGAGAGCTTTCAAGGCTGGAGGCAAGTAAAAAGAGCAAGGATAGGGACGATGGCAAGGTGCAGGAGTACTTAAAGAGCGCAGAGGATGCAGAGCGGCAAATACAAGATATTTACAGAAATATCCGTGAAACGCTGGTGCAAACTACGTTTAAGGATTTGGCTAACGACATGGCAGAGGCATGGGCAGAGAGCATGTGGGATATGGAGGAGAGCGCAGAGAAATTTGATGATATATGGAACAAAACCATACAAAATGCCATCAAAAACTCTCTAAAGCTCAAAATCATAGAGCCAGTTGTGGCACAATTTACTCAAACGCTGGCTAACTACATGGGAGCGCATGATAACAGCGTGGCAGGCTTTAACTTTGCGTACTGGAAAACCATGCTGCAAAATGCTGGCAATGCCTTTACAGAGGGCTTAAAGGGCTTTGAGGATTTCTTCTCTGATATGGGCGATGAGGTAGGCAAGGCTGCTGAAACGCTGGAGGGGCAGGTGGCTGGAGTGACAGAGACCACTGCCAGCAAGGTTGCAGGCGAAATGACTACAATGCGCATAAGGCAGTATGAGCAGCTGGTGGTGCAGCAGAACATTGAGGCAGCATGTGTGCAGGCTAACCAAGCTGTCCGCAACTGCATCAGCTACCTGCAAACCATTGCACGCAATACGAGCTACAACAGCGAGCTTGTAGGCATCAAGCAGCAGCTCATTGAGCTTAACCAAAAGATTGAGAGCGACCCATTGAGAGCTAAAGGTGTAAGCTACTAACAAGGAAAGGAGGCACAGAGTATGGAAAGCAAGGAACACAGATTGCAGCAGCTCCAGCAGCAAATGCTCACTGGGCACTGCGCAGAGAGCAGAACGGCTGTACATAACAGCCAAGGCAGGATGGATAAGCTCATGGCAGCTTACTGGTACTACGTAAGGGAGTGTACACGTAAGGATTTCCCACCGCTGCCTTTCCTGCGTGCCCACTTTGCTGGTGGCATCACAGAGCCTTATGGCGGCTACCTTGACAAGGAGGGTGAGGTGGTGGCACAGAGGCGCATGGCATTTGCAGGCAGCTGCCATTGCCAGTTTACCACCACAGCCTACAACATACACCAGTGCTGGGTAAGGCATGAGAGCAAGCTGGAGGTGAGGATGGCAGATAACAGCCATTTGCACATAGACTGCTTTGAGGAGAGCCAGCTGGTGCTCCATGTAGCCAGTGAACACTGCAAGGCTATTGTGAGGCTGTACGGCAACGCAAAGCTAACCACCAGTGGGCATACAGAGTGTATTGAGGTGAGGCACATGGGCACACCCACATACGAGCAAAAGCAATAAACTCATTATAAACCATTTATACGTATAAAATTATGGCAATTATTGAAGCAAATTTGATGTTAAACCTGCCTTTTGACGAGGCAGCAGGCTCTACCAAGGCTTATGATTACAGCCACAACAGAGCTGATGGAGTACTGGATGGCGGTGTAGCGTTTGTTGCAGGTAAGCAAGGCAACTGCGTGGAGTTTGATGGCACTGGCAAGATTGAGGTGGAGCAGAGCGTGCTAAACCTCTCACAGCCTTTCTCCATTTGCGGTTACATCTGCTGCGAGGAGAACAAGAACATTTACACCATCCTGCTTAACTACGCAGGGCTAAACCGCTACTATGAGTACAAAGTGGCTATTGTGCCAAACACATGGTACTACCTTGTAGTTACCTACAATGCTGGTGTGGTTTGCACCTACCTCAATGGCACGCTCTTGCAGCGCAGCGTGGTAAACAGCAGCTGGGGCAACCCCATTGGTGTGAGCATCAACAACGCAGTTTACAGCACAGAGCTGGGCAAGGGTAAGCTGGATGAATTTAAGCTGTACCAGCAGGCATTTACGCAGGATGAGGTGCAGGACTTGCTGGAAAACACAAAGCAGCTGGCTTACCTGCTGGATGGTGTGGACTTCAAGGAGTTTGGTGTACATGTGAGTGCCAGCAAGGGCTTGCTTGATGGGCTGAAAATGAAAGAGCCTGCCAAGGTTGAGTTTGATGGCTACCATGGCACGGCTGTTGATTTGAGCAGACCGAGGTTTGAGGAGCGAGACATAACGCTGGAGTGCTTCATCCACACCACTGGCGGCAAAATGGCTTTTGTGCAGGCTGTAAAGGCTTTTGTTGAGCAGTTCCATGCAAAGCACCAAGTGGCTGATGGCATGGAGGGCAGTGCCTGCCCTGCTGGGCTGCACAGATTGACTGTGGATATACACCCCACCAAGCCCCTGCTGTATGAGGTTTATTTGCCCGATGGCATGGAGGTTGAGAAAACATGGAACGACAGCAAAATGGTAGGCACGTTCCTGCTTAAACTCAAAGAACCCGAACCAGTAAAGATGGTGTTGAAGCACCTGCGAGTGAGCGCAGCAACCAAGCGTGTAACCATTACGCTCACAACCAGCAAGCTGGTAAACATTTACTGGGGCGATGGCACGCAGATGCAGGATGTGTATGGCACAAACGTAACCATTACGCACGATTATGCAGAGGATGGTGACTACTTTATCATTATTACTGGTGTTATTGAGGAGGTTACTAACGTATCTACTAACGGCATCATCGTATGGGACAAGCTATAAACGAGATTACCATTTACCAGCGCAACGGCTCTGTCCGCTACAAGCTCAACAGCTACACGCAGCTTTGCACCATCAAGAGTGCAGAGCAAAAGCGTGAGCTGCTGGGTGAGGACAGCGTAACGCTGAAAACCACCAGTGCTGTACCTATGGAGTGCAGCATTGGTGATTACATTATTGTGTACGGCTCTGTGTACACGCTAAACAAGGCTGGAGAGTGTACCAAGAATGGTGAGCGCAGCTTTGAGCAGCAGTACACGTTTGAGGGCTTGCAGTACAAGCTGCTGGATGCGCAGTACAGAAACGCTGATGCAGCAGGCAACAACCCCACAGCCAGCTTTAGCATTGTGGCAAACATGCAGCTGCTTATGCAGGTGCTCATTACCAACATAAACAGAGTGGCAACCTCACTGGGTGAGGTGTGGGCACTGGGTGACTGCCCCACAACAGAGTACAAAGAGTTTACGTACAACAACCAAAACTGCCTCAATGTGCTGCAAGAGGCATGTGAGGCTTTTGAGACGGAGTTTGAGATTGTGCAGACCAGTGCCAAGCACTACACGCTGCACATAAGGCAGCAGGGGGCTTTGCTGCCTGCTACGTTTGATTTCTCCAAGCAGTCGGGTGTGTACAAGCTGCGCAGAAAGAACGTAAACAGCGCAGACATTGTAACGAGGCTGTATGTGGAGGGCAGCACAAAGAACATTGGCAACGGCTACCGAAATGGCAGTGAGCGTTTGAGGCTTGCAGGGCAGAGCTACGTGCAGAGTGAGCAGGGTATTGCTGCTTTTGGCATTAAGGAGGGCAGCAGGCAGTATGAGGATATTTACCCCCATAGGATTGGTAAGGTTACTGGCATTGTGGCTGGTAACAACTTGCAGTTTGTTGATGCCAACATGTTCAACCTTAACGAAAAGGAGAATGGCAACACCAAGTACCTCATTGATGGCACAACTGCAAAGGTAAGGTTTACTGGAAACAGCAGCCTTGCTGGGTATGAGTTTGAGGTGCATAAATACAACCACAACACACACACCTTTACACTGGTGCAGTATGAGGATAGGAGGGGCTTAAAGCTGCCCGATGGAGGAGCATACAGCATTGCAGTGGATGATGAGTACGTGCTGCTGGATATTGTTATGCCACAAGACCCATACATTACGGATGCAGAGGCAGAGCTGCAACAAAAGGGAACGGATGAGCTGGAGGCTTTGAGCCATCCAAGAGTGGAGTATGAGCTGGAGATTGCCAGCATGTCACTGGAAAAGGAGTATGGCACGGATGACACAATAGTAAACGTGTTCCAAGTGGGCGATTTGCTGCACATAAAGGACACGGATATTAACGTGGATAAGGCTATACGCATAAAGAGCTTTACGAGGGATTGCTACGCAGATCCATACAAGTACAAAATTACGCTGGGTGATACGCTGGATGTAACGCTGGTGGAAAGGCTCATTGAGGATAACATACTGCAAAATGAGGTTATTGCATTGAACGACCTAACCAACCTTGCAAAGGCACGTACCAACTGGAGGAGCACGCAGGAGCTGCTGCACATGGTGTTTGATAGCGATGGGTACTTTGACCCAACCAACATAAAGCCAAGCTCTATTGAGACGATGATGTTGAGCGTGGGCAACAGAGCTGGGCAGTTTGTTATACGCAACCTTATTATTGAGGCAAATGCCATTGTAAGCAATACCCCTAACCCAAATGTGGTAAAGGTTACAAGCAATGGTGCAATGCTCATACACTATGCCATTGAGGAAACGGATAGGCAATGGAGCTTACAGAGTGAGACGATAACAAAGGATGTAAGCAATGTAACTCTTACCAGCGCAAACGCATATTATGTGTACGCAAAGTGCCCAAAGAGTGGAAATGCTGGTAACATTGTGTTCTCACAAAATAAAATGGCAACAGAGGAGGGTACATATTACTATTTCCTTGTTGGCATACTATCCAGCGTTTACAACAATTTCCGAGAGCTAACGCTCACTTATGGAGCTACACGCATTACTGGCAGGACTATAAATTGCGGCAAGATTGAGAGTGTTGATGGTGATACGTATTTTGACCTTGACAACAGCGAGATTGGCGGCAACATTAAGTTTAAGAGCAATGGCGGCACGCTCATGGGTGTGGAGGAGCTGGAGCAGCTTGTTAGTACAAACACAGAGCTTATTGGGCAGCTGCAAGACACAGCAGAGGAGTTGCAGCAGCAGATTGATGGAGCTATTGAGTACTGGTTTGGCACAGAAGAGCCAACGCTCAACAATGCACCAGCAGAGGATTGGACGGATAAAGCCACAAGAGACCTGCACGTTGGCGATATATACACCGACACCACAACTGGTTTGGAGTATAGGTTTGCGAGAACGAGCAGGCAGAGAGCGGGTGTAACAGAGTGGATATTCTATTGGCAAGAGACAGCCAGCACTGGTATTGGGCAAGCCATACAAACGGCAAACAATGCCCTTAACCTTGCAGGCAGCAAAAACCATGTGTATATTACCTCTACCTTTACCAATGCCTCTGTAACCAACTATGAGGAGGGCGATTTGTGGCTGGCATTAGATACGCTCAAAATGCGTGTGTGCAAGAGCACTGCAAGCGCACAAGACACGTACAACCCTAACGACTGGGGAGATATTGGCTACACGGATGATACGGCTGCAAACGCTGCGCAGGCTGTGCTGGATAACATGGCAAACGACAGCAAGATTACACCTGCTGAAAAGATACAGCTCAAAACGGAGATGCTGAACATTACAGCAGACTATACAGCCATACATACAAAGGCAAACTCCATGGGTATTACGCACACAGCTTTGGTTACTGCGTACACCAACCTATATACCTATGTGAGCAACATACTCTCCAACATGAGCACCACAAGCACTATAACCCGAACAACCTACAACAACTACTTTAGTGCCTACTATACGCAGCGTGCAGCTGTTATGGCTCAAATAAGCGGCAAGCAGGCAAGTGATGCAGTTGATGCGCTGGAGATTGGGCAGGGCAACTACATAGGCAATGGTGCTTTCTTTGCGAACACAAACGGCTGGGGAATCCAAGCAGACAGCCAGCAGCTGTACCAAGACAGCGTAATGGGCAGTGTGATGCGCTTTGGCAAGAGCAACACAGAGCACTTTTTCTTCCTCCACACCTCCTTTAAGTCGGCTGGTGGTAACTTGCTGCTGCCCGACAACACGTTTAGGGCTGGAGTAAAGTACACGCTGGCATTTTGGGTAAAGGCTAACCATGCCATACAGCTGCGTGTGGGCATTATGGAACCAGCTGGGCAGCTGCCAGTGGCTAATTACTGGCAGTTTGATGTGGGCACAGAGTGGAAACGCATTGTGTACACGTTTGTTGCTACCGATAAATCACAGAGCGATACCCAGCTTTACATACGTGGTGAGTACAGCACAACATTTGAGTATCTTATGTTTACCAAGTTTGTGCTGGTAGAGGGCAACAAAGCCCCCGAATGGACGGACAGCAGCAGGGAGTTTTTGGCACAGCAGGAGGCTAACACGCAAACGCTGGAGGCTATTACGAACAACTACACGCAGATTGATGGCGGCTTAATACTCTCCACTTTCCTCAAACTGGGTGCTATCCTTGCAAATGGAGTGTACCAAGAGAGTGCAGGAGTAAAGGCAAAGCTATCCAGCATCAACGAGGTTGCAGCCTACTTTGGTGGCACGCTTGCAGAGGCTATTGCTGGCACAAAGGAGGGCATGGCTATTATTTACCACAACGGCAAAATTAAGGCTGATAACGTGGAGATAAAGGGCAAGGTGGTTGCTACCAGTGGAGAGTTTAGCGGCAAAGTGTACGCTACTGATGGAGAGTTTAAGGGTAAAATCAACATTGGTAATGGTGCAATAGTGCTCAACAAAGATGGTAGTGGCAGTATTGGTAATGCTGGTACAAGCTGGCAAGATGATGGAGTACTACACGTAAATCATTTAATTGTGGGAAACATTTGGGGCTTTAACCAGCTACCGCAAAATGCCAACTACTCTGTTGATATATGGAGAGATACGGCATTGGCAGAGCTTTGGATTCCCGACAACGACACAACAAGGCTTCCAGCACAACCACTTACAGCCTTTCCTCTCACTGTCGTTAATAGGACAAATTATCGTTATAAGAAGCTCAATGGTAATGGGCACAAAATAATAGATAATAATTCAGAGAGAGATGAGATTGTAGTATCAAACGTGGTTACGCTCATGTTTAACGGAAAGTGGATTGTAATTAGCAGGTACGATAGGTAAAAAGTAGGGCTTGCTGGGGCAAAAATAACGCTCCAGCAGCCTAACTTTAAGCTACTTTCAAAAGTTATGCACCCAAAGCGTAACATATATGCACGTTTTTGAGTACCTTTGGGCACTCCTTTACGGAAACGAATAGAGTATTAACAATAAAAAGTAATGTAAACATGGCAGGAAGTAAGTACGTAAGTGAGCAGATGTTTGTTTCACGCATTTGCAGCCATGGGCAGGTAACAGACCTAACCGAGGCTTTTAAGCTAAAGGATGAGCAGCCTTTCAGCGTGTTTGTGAAACCAAAGAGCGCAACCAGCGGAGTGGTGGCTATTGAGTTGAGTTTGCGGCTGTACCAAGAGGAGAGCTGCACACCATGCCCAGTAACGCTTAACAGCTGGCAGGAGCTGGAGGTGGTAGAGCTGGCAGCAAGCAATGCAAGCCTGCTGGCAAACTATGACATTTACTGGGGCAGTGGCAGTGCTGCAACCCCTTTGAGTTAGTAACATAATAACCATTTAACAAATTACGCATTATGGGATTATTGATTGGAGTGGGCAACACAACCCCACATTTCCCCTACACAGACCTTTGGTACGGCATCCGTATCAACCTCAACAACAGCGGTCATTGTGTAGCTGATGGTAAGCTGGAGCGAGTGGGCAACCTTGACCTGCACCGCTCTCTGCCTATCCAAAGCCGTATTAAGCGTTACGTGGCTAACGCTGATGGCAGTGTTAAGTACTGGCTGGGTGCTAACGACAGCCGAGTTAAGGAGGGAGGCGGTGCTGCTGCCCTCAATGCAACCGATGGCATTGTGCAGCTGTACAAGCCCGATTACTGGCGCAGGCTGGAGTTTGATGGCAACTACTTGACCGTAGCCATTAGTGAGGTTGAGCTGCCTGGATTCGTACACATGAGCGAAAAGAGCCGTAGCCCATGGCTGGCTACCTTTAACCGCACAACCAACGTGCCCACCTGCGCTTGCTTCCTCACATGGAATGGCGATGTGCCTGCACGTAACAATGATGGCACGCTCATACTGACGGACAACGCAGGTGATTACAGAGGCGGTAACAACACTGCTGGCTGGGATGGCACGTACCGCTCACTGCTGGGAATGCCTGCATCAAACACAGCCAAGAGCACCATACGCACACGCTGTCAGTCGCTGGGCACAATGTGGCATCATGGCGGCTGGCGATTCCGTGAGGAAATGTCATGGCTCATGGCTATTGAGTTTGGTGACCTTGACAGCCAAGCTGCATACAATGCCAACCTTACGCAGGATGGCTACCACCAAGGCGGTTTGGGTAATGGCACTTACTATGACTGGGGTACGTGGAGCACCTACAACGGCAACAACCCATTTATCCCTGCTGGCATCACTGCACCGCTGGGCAACAATACTGGTATTGTGGACTACACCAGCTTGCAGAGTGATGGCACTTACAAGACATTCCATGTGGCCTCTTACCGAGGCTGGGAGCAGCCACAGCAGTACTTGTGGGAGCATAACGATGATGTGCTGGTACACGCAGACCAAACCGCTGGAGAGGCACTGCTGTACTTGTGCAGCGATACGAGCAAGTTTACCACACCGAGCGACAGCGCAGCCAGCGTGCCTAACGGCTACGAGGAGCTGGGCAAGCTGCCAAGCGTTACAGCAGATGGCTATATCAGTGCAATGGGCATTGGTCGTGGTTACTCCTTCCCCTCCAGCATTGTTGGAGGAGCAGCTAACAAGAACTACTGCGATATGTACTACCATCCAGCTGGTGATGGCTGGTACCAGCTGCTTTCTGCTGCTGATGCGCATTATGCGGAGGGTGCGGGTGTCCGTTATGCGTCTGCGAATTATCGTGGAGCGAATAC
>JAEEGL010428427.1_pt1 | contig 45666 bp, 34 predicted proteins | sample 9134231 | NCBI WGS metagenome assembly JAEEGL01 (sample SAMN16246548, study PRJNA631951) | gut metagenome | biome: gut microbiome; feature: rumen; material: fiber-attached | host: Bos | place: Iran: Karaj | collected 2018-10 | reverse complement strand
CACCGACCGAAACGAAATTAACGATAAAGGTTATCGCATCAACCCTTAAGATCGACGCTCAAACCGCGTGTTGAGGGAATATTCTCCCAATCGATCTCTTTGATCTTTTCAAGGAGTTCTTCCCAGGAGGTTGCTTCAACAACTGTTCTTTTTTCTGCTGCTTTTTCCTCGGCTTTTTCGGCCCGGGCTTCCTCAAGGCGTTCTTTTTGCGCCTCTGTAACTTTGGAAAGTTCAGCCAGGTAACGCGTCATACCGTTGTCATCGACTACGGTATCGATCTTGTCGATGATCGTATCGCCGGGTTTAAGTGATTCAAACGCAGAGATAAAACCGTTTTGTTCGCTTATCTTGCGTGACATGTCGATGGCATTTTCCATGGCAGATATTTTTTCTTTTGCATAGTTTTCATCCGCTGCCATGCGCTCAATCTCTTCGTCCGTGAAAATAACCGAAAACTCTTTGGTGGCTCGTCTTGAAAGCGCCGAAAGTTCGTCAGATCCGGTTCCCACCAGAAATTCGCAATCACCGTACTTATCCCTGAGGTTTTCAAGGAGTTTTCGGGCTTTGTCCGAAAGCTTCTCTTCGTTTTTGGAAGAGATGGGATCGGGTGTGGGACCTTTTATGACGTTGTTTTCCGCTTTGTCAGCTGTTTTGGGAGTATCCTTCACGGGCTCGTAAGCCTTTTTAAGCGGGAGTTCGGCGTGCAGACCACCTGTGCTTTTGATCATAGTCTGCCCTCCTTTTACATATTAAAAAGCAAATAAAAGGCTTAGGAGGTGAAACGGATATTCATATCATTGTTCAGGGGGATAATTCTCAACTTCCGGAATTGGAAAAAGAAGGTGTACAGCAAACACCTTGAATTTGCTCTCAATCCGTTGAGATATGGCAGCTCCGCCAAATGACGTCTGCCGAGTCTGAAATCCGTTTCGACTCACATATGCGCTATTACAGCTTTTCTTAACTATATATCGGCAGAATTTCAATTTACTTTAGAGGGAATTTCAAAAAAAAATCATTTTTTTGAATCGATCCCAAAATCGTGCGTAAACAGCCGTTTTCTTTAATTATTCATTGCATTCCTGTTCAGATTGGCTATAATGGTTTTGGATTATTCTAATGAAAGAGGTATTTTTAATATGAAAGAAAACAAATGGATCCGCGGTGCGATCCCCGCACTGCTTCTTCACTGCAGTATCGGTACCGTTTACTGCTGGTCAACATTCTCGGGCGAGATCTCAGAGTACATCGGTGCTTCCAAGAGCGCATGCGGATGGGCATTCTCACTTGCGATCTTCTTTCTGGGTATGTCGGCGGCATTCTTAGGCGATGTTGTTGAAAAGGACATTCACAAATCTTCACTCATCGCAACCATCTGCTTTACTGTCGGAATGGTAGGTACAGGCGCAGCCATCTTACTTAAATCGCTTCCGCTCATTTTCCTTTTCTACGGATGCATAATGGGTATCGGTCTCGGAACCGGATATCTTTCACCCGTTAAAACACTCATGTTGTGGTTTAAGGACAAGAAAGGTCTTGCAACAGGACTTGCGGTTGCAGGTTTCGGTGCAGCCAAGGCTTTGGCAACCCCTATCATGCAGGCCATCCTTACAAAGTTTGACAACAATCCCGCTCCCATGTTCTTTATCATGGGCGGTGTTTACTGCGTAATGATGTTTGTCGGACATCTTCTTCTCAAGAAGCCTTCAGACTGGGTTGAGCAGCACTCCGAGGGCGGTATCAAAGAATTCTTTGCAACACTCGGCAACAACTTCAAGACTTCTTTTTCCAACAAGACCTTCATCGGAATATGGCTTATGTTCTACATCAACATTGCCTGCGGTCTTGCTCTTATCTCTCAGGAAAAGCAGATCTTCAACACGATCGGCCTTTCGGTTGAGACCGCCGCACTTCTCGGTACCGTAACGGCGATCGCCAATGCAGCCGGACGTCTTGGTTTCTCGGCATGGGCCGACAAGTTAAAAGACCGTAACACGATCTACAAACTCATCTTTATCTTATCGATAGCATTCACGGGATGCGTGATAGTTACCAAGGGTATTGAGAAGGGTTCGACCGTTACGATCCTTGCGATCATCTGTATCGCACTTCTTATCATGGTAAATGCGGGATACGGCGGAGGATTCTCAAATGTTCCCACGCTTCTTTCCGATCACTTCGGAATGGGCAAGATCTCATCGGTTCACGGTATGTGCCTTTCGGCATGGGCCATCGCTGGTCTTACCGGTAACCAGCTTGCAACATTCATTGTTAACCACGTAGGTACACCTGTTGAGATCACACTTTCAAACGGAAAAGCCGCATCGGTTAATCCCGTCGGATATCAGACAGTACTCTATGTTACCGGAGCTCTTTACATCGTGGCACTTATCGTATGCTGCGTAATGGTTCCGAAGCTTAACAACAAGAAAAAAGAAGAAACCGCATAAGCAGCCTTAAATCAAGAAGTCAGGGGACGGTTCTCCTGACTTCTTTTTTTATAGAAAGTTTACTTGTGATATAAACGGCGGTTATTTATAATTACTCATATCAGACGAGGAATAGCTCAGCGGAACCGTCCGCGTGACTTCCCGTTATTTTGAGAGGGAATTATGTCAGAAGAATACGAATCATTTTGTTTTATGTGTCAAAGACCTGAGAGCAAGTGCAAGGGAATGGTAACACTTCCCGGCGGACTTTCCGTATGCACGGACTGCCTCCAGAAAACCATAGATACGGCTGAGAGCATGAACCTGTCTCCCGAATCGTTTACCGCCGATCCCGCGCTTTTTTCAAGTATGTTTCCGGGATTCGGAGGCACAATGATGCCGGGAGCCGGAAACGATCAAAACAGCGAAGATAACGATACAGACGATACTCCTGCCGATGTCGGTGATGCCGGCACTATGGAAGGTTCAGACACGAGTAACTCAACCGGCAATGCAGGAAACAACGCAGGTAACACTGCCCCCGCCGGTAACGCAAACAACGCCGCCGGCGGAAATACGGACGCCGACGATGCTCCGGACGATGAACCCGAAGAGGAAGAAAAGCCTCACAAGACACGTCAGGCAGGCTTTCCGAATGTAAGTTTCATTAATATAAACGAGCTCCTGGGACAGATGAACCAGCGCCAGGCTCCCAAAAAGAAAAAGAAACCGCTTGAACCCATCAATTTAAAAGATATTCCGGCTCCTCACGAGATCAAGCGTATGCTTGACGAATATGTTATCGGACAGGAGCAGGCCAAAAAGATCATCTCCGTAGCTGTCTACAACCACTATAAGCGTGTTGCGACAGGCACTATGGACGAGATTGAGATCGAAAAATCGAATATACTGATGATCGGTCCCACAGGTTCGGGTAAAACATTCCTGGTAAAAACACTTGCCAAGCTTCTTGATGTTCCGCTCGCAATAGCGGATGCAACGAGCCTAACAGAAGCCGGCTACATAGGTGATGATATCGAAAGCGTGGTTTCAAAACTTTTGGCCGCTGCCGACAACGATGTTGAACGTGCGGAAAGGGGTATCATATTTGTTGATGAGATCGATAAGATCGCCCGCAAAAAGCAGCAGACTTCCCGTGATGTAAGCGGTGAATCCGTTCAGCAGGGAATGCTTAAGCTTTTGGAAGGTGCGGAGGTCGAAGTCCCCGTCGGAGCCAATTCCAAAAACGCAATGGTCCCCCTTGCCACAGTGAATACAAGGAATATTCTTTTTATATGTGGCGGAGCCTTCCCCGATCTTGACGAGATCATAAAACAGCGTCTCAACAAACAGACCTCTATCGGTTATACCGCAGATCTTAAGGATAAATGGGACAAAGAAAAGAATATCCTTTCCAAGGTAAACATAGAAGACCTCAAGAAGTTCGGAATGATACCCGAATTCATAGGCCGACTTCCGATCATCTGTACTCTTGAAGGCCTTGGCAAGGAAATGCTGGTACAGATATTAAAAGAGCCCAAGAATGCGATACTTAAGCAGTACCAGAAGCTTCTTGAACTCGATGAAGTAAAGCTCATATTTGATGACGGCGCTCTTGAAGCAATAGCGGAAAAAGCACTCGAAAAGGATACCGGAGCCAGAGCTCTCCGAGCCATAATCGAAGAATTTATGCTAGATATCATGTATGAGATACCCAAGGACAAGAATATCGGTACAGTCACGATAACGCGTGAATACATAGAAGGAACCGGCGGACCTATCATTGAAGTCCGCACGATCGCACCGGCTCAGCCGGTAGCACAGATCCCTCCCCAGACAGCGCAGGGATAATAATGTGTTTGTTTTATAAGGAAATAACAAAAGGAATGCCGCCTATCGGTCGACATTCCTTTTTATTATCTTGATTAACGGTCTTTTGGGGGCTTCTGTTTAAATTATCCCTCTACGCTTTCTTTGGTACCCAGAGTTACATCTATATTGATCTCTTCATATCCGTCGGCACCGGCGCGCATGACAGTTATCGTGATCGTGTCGCCGCCCTTGTAATACGAAAGAACATCCTGCATCGCATCAAGCGTCTTGACGGATTGTCCGTCGATCTTGGTGATGACATCGCCTTTTATGATACCGGCCTGTTCGGCTGCGGATCTGTCGTATACGCTCTTGACGTATACTCCTTCGGGTATGCCGAATGTAGCTCTGGTCGCATCGTCAACGGTAGCACCCTTTATTCCGAGATATCCTCTTTCATCTTCGGAAAGCACCTGCTGTACTTCACGTTTCATGAAAGTCTCTATGATATCCCTTACATCGCTTATCGGTATGGCATATCCCATTCCCTCGATTGTGGTACCGCCGAGTTTGTTGGAGTTGATGCCTATTACTTCACCTTTTATGTTAAGAAGGGCTCCGCCGGAGTTACCGGGGTTGATGGCTGCGTTGGTCTGTATCAGGGATGAACTTGTATTTTCCATCTCTATATCACGGTTCAAAGCGGAAATAACACCCGTTGTTACCGACTGACCGTATCCGAGAGCATTACCTATCGCGATAGCGGGCTCACCGATCCTTAAAGTGTTGGAATCACCGAGCTCGGCTACTTTTATGGCATTTATGGTCGACTGGGAAAGATCGGACTTCTTAACCGAGATCACTGCGATGTCGATCGACTCATCATAACCTTTTACATATGCCGCCGCCTCAGTCTCATCAACAAACTTGACGGTTAACTGGACATTATCCTGAATAACGTGATAATTCGTAACCAGCAAAAATTCGTTATCGTTCTCACCAACTATGATACCCGAGCCGCTGGCCTGATTTTCGGCAACATATCGACGTCCCCAGTAATTGTATGTCTCTTCAAAAAGGTTCGTTATAGAAACCATTGAAGGCATACACTTATCAACAACTTCGGTAACATCGGTTACGATCGTGGAATAAGTGGAATCTCCCGTTGTATGGGTTACCACTACCCCCGAATCATTAATGGAACTAACGGTTCCCTGAAGTGTTTCGATCTGCTTTTTAAGATCTTCTATCTCTGTGTTATTTGAAGTTCCGACAATCTGTGTCGGTACCTTTCCGGTAAGTGTGTTTACCCAGTAAAAGCCTGCCGCGGCAAAAACTCCGAATGCAAGTCCGACCGCCATTCCGACAAGGATCTTTTTAAGAGCACCGTTCTTTTTATCCTTTTTTACATTTACAGGCGGTGCAACCGGAGTCGTATAAACGGGTCGGGTATTCGGACGTGCAGCTTGATCCGATGTTGCTCTCTCGGGGATCGATGCCCTGAAAGCCTGCGAAGCGTTGGGCTGTTTGTTCTCAGCATCCCGATTCATATAACTGTTCTGCATATATGTATTGCCCGGAGTATAATTGTTTTCCATAAAGCATACCTTCCTTTCATATATGACCGGCTGTCCGATCACCTTATGAAACAAGCATATATCCCATTTGTGTCCTAATTGTGTTCAAACAATTATCTATTTATGAAATGATATTTATCATTTACTTTCAGGCTTGTCAACGACCTCAACTATTATCACATCATTGTCGCTTTGTTCCTGAGGCTCTTTTCGCGGCTCGATCTTGTTGGCGATCATCTTAAGTTCCGCTTCACTGCGTCCGTAGCCGGTTCTTGCGTCAATGGAAGCCCGGTCACGCTTTAATTCGTCATTTATCCAGTACTCAGGATTTGACGTGCAATGAAGAATGGCCCGCTTGGAAAGATGCTTGTAGTGAAGCCCCTTCCTGAATCCCAGATACTTACAGGCGCTTTGTAGGTAGAAAGGTATAACCTGAAATGTTCTTCCCGTTCCCACAAGGTGAGCGGCTGTTTTACGAACCAGCTTCATGCCTTCCGAATTTACGGAAATCCCTTCAAACACTTCGGGATGTTTGGCATGTGATACGCCGTTATCAAAATAGCGTTTATACTGTTCTTTACATGTGTAATTGTGGGAATGTATCACCGAAGCTTCGGCAACATATGCCACTTTATACCCTTCATGTATAGCCTTGGCTGCATAAAACATATCTTCGTTGAAGATCGTATGATTTAAAAATCCGCCAAGCTCGTCGAACACATCACGCCTGTACATAGCACAGACATTCGAACAAAAGAATGCTTTGATCCCAATTGTCTCGATATCTTCAAGGCTGTGAACCGCCGATTCCTTGGGATAATTGAACGACCTCGTATACTTCTCGGCTTCGCACGAATCATCTCTTGCGATCTGCCTTGCATATGCTACCGCAACAGACTTGTCTTTCTTAAATACATTAAGAAGTCTCTCGGCAAGTTTTTCATCACAGGGCATTGCATCCTGAGTCATCATCAGGAAATACTCGGCATTCGATCTTGTAACCGCTTCATTTCTGGTGCGGCCGTGATCGAATTCACGCTTTGATATATGTCTTATATCAAGATTTTTGTGTTCGGTCGTAAAAGTCGTTGCAAATATCAGACGGTCAAAATATTTCTGCTCTGTATTTGTGATTATTATCTTTTCCGGCGCAACGGTCTGCTTACTCATGACCTCGATCATCTTAAGAAACTCAGGCGTCGGATTGTGTGTAGGAACAATAAGATCGTAACCCATTTTTCACCTTACAAAGCAGGGAAGGACATATGCCCTTCCCTGCGGTATTTTAGTATTTCTGCTACGGCAGGTACGGAGCGGTATCCTGTCTTATCCTTGAACTGTACTCGATAACATTATCCGAAGGAGTATAGTTCTTTTCATCAAACAAAAATTCGTGCAACCATACTACGTTGCTTTCAAGATCGAGCGGGATAACGCAGCTGCCCTTGGAACCGATCGTTCCCGTGGTGATCATGGTAGCTTCGGGGAAACCACCCTCACCAACAATGTTGTACTGGGTAACTTCTGTAAGAAGTTCAAGTATTTCCGAAAGGTCAAGTGATGTATATACTTCACTGAACACGTTGTTACATATCTTGGTAAGATCCGAAGCGGATGCCGTCTTGGCCACATCAAGCGTTGCCTGAAGGACCTCTCTCTGACGTTCGGTACGCTTAAAGTCGTTACCTGCGGTATAACGGATACGACAGTAAGCTGTTGCCTGAAGACCGTCAAGTAACTGATAACCGATCTGCGTAACAGGTGTGTACGAACCGCCCATGCTTTCTACCATTGAGATCTGATAGTTGTTGATGTGCTTGATCTCTTCTTCGTCGACGTCTATGTAAATGCCTCCGAGAGCATCGATGACATCTCTTAAGCCTTCAAAACCGATCGTTATGAAATCCGTTATATCCATATCAAGGTTCGAGTTAAGCATCATGATCGCCTGCTCGGCTCCGCCGTATGCGTAGGATGCGTTACACTTACCGAACGATTCGCTCGATCCCATCTGATTTAAGTAAGTATCTCTGTATACGGAACAAAGCTTAACTTCCTTGGTCGAAAGATTGATCGATGCTATCATGATCGTATCTGTTCTGGTCTTTTGTCTTAAAGCACCTTCTCTTGAGTCAACACCGAAAAGAGCGATATTTCTGTAGCCCTTCATCGTCTCGTTGCTTTTGACGTTTTCATTCATCTTAACAACGATATCCTCTTCCTTGATGTTTAACTTCTGCATTCCCTTTGCTGCTCCGTTGTTTCCGTCGGATGACGATCCGCCGAAAGATCTCCAGATAAAGAACAATGCTCCTCCAAGCACTACAAGAACCAACAATTCCATTACAAACAACGCCGTAGTCCTTGCTTTGTTATGCTTTTTCTTTTTCTTAGCTGATGTAGCCATATATCCTCCATATCTTAAAGCCGCCTGCCCCCTTAGGATCAATAGGCATTTTTATTAATAAATCCCACAAAGAATGTGCGGAATATTATCCTGATGTCAAGCCACATTGACCAGTTCTCGATATAGTAAAGATCGTATTCGATCCTTTTATATATCGAAGTGTCTCCTCTGAATCCGTTGACCTGAGCCCATCCTGTAAGACCCGGACGAACCTGGTGTTTGATCATGTAACGGGGGATCTCTTCCTTGAACTGTTCAACAAACTGCGGTCTTTCCGGTCTGGGACCCACAAGGCTCATATCGCCCTTTAATATATTGAAAAGCTGCGGCAGTTCATCGAGGCTTGTTTTACGAAGAACCGCACCGACCTTGGTAACACGGGGATCGTCTTTTGTGGTCCACGCTTTCTTTTCCTGATTCTCGTCCTGCACCCTCATGGATCGGAACTTATACATGTTAAATGTCTTATTGTGAAGTCCCACACGTTCCTGTTTGAAAATAACGGGACCTTCGCTTGAAAATTTCACCAGTATCGCGCACACCAGCATTACGGGCGAAGTAATTATCAACCCGATTATCGCAAATACAAAATCAAAGACACGTTTGATAATCCTGTTAAATGTATTGGAAAGCGGAACGTAACGTATATTGATCGCCGAAAGGCCCTGTATATCCTCGGTATACGGAACCGAAGGGATTATACTCATATAGTCAGGCACGAACTTGGTATGAACACCCGATTTTTCACACTGATCGACGATCTTTTCAAGTCTGTTGTAATCTTTAAGTCCGATGGTGATCGCTATCTCATCAAGAGATCCGGACTCGAGTATCATATTGAGATTATCGATATGTCCGATAACCTTTATCCCTCTGTATGCGGTCCCTATAGGCACCTCATCATCAAGGATACCTCTTATGTAATAACCCCACTGGGGGTTTGACATGATCCTGTTGATATATTCCTCGGTAGTTCTCGAATATCCGACCAAAAGAACATACTTGACGTTATAACCCCTTTTCCTTAACGCACTTAATATCCTTTGAATGATGTAGTGAGCTATTATGGCAAAAAAGCTATTAAGCGCCGCGAAGATGAATATCATCGAACGCGAAAAGTCGGGCTGATTGATGATATAGAGCACGATCAGGAAGGCAGCCACACCAAAAGCATTGGCTTTTATTATCCCGCCTACTTCACCCGAAAACTTAAGGCCTCTTTTGGGAGTATACGTATCAAAAAAGTAATATAAAAATATATAACCCGGCACTATGAACCACAAAGCGCCGAAATAATAATCATTAGAAAGACGTCCGACTTCATCGTCGACCGCAACAAAACTTTCAAACTTTATAAACCATGCAAGCAGGTACGATCCCAGTACTATTATGGCATCTATGATAAGACGAAGTCTGTTAAAAGCTTTTTGATTGTCCTTTATCAAAATATAAGCGCCTCCTCAGCCCTATACCTCAATTTATCCTATAATAAAGGATACCAAAATACAAATTAAGATTTCTTTAAGGTATGGACCGATAAGACGCCTGTCTTTATTTCCCCAAAAATGTTGAAATTATCATGCGGATCTGTATCTTAAAATAGTTACCGAAATGCTTAAACTTAAATTTTACATGATGCCTCATGCCCTCAGGGCCGAGTGAACCGAATATACCCCGGAATGTTCCCTTTATATATACTCCTCCGAGTCCTTTGAGTAAAAAGAACGCGGTCTTGACAAGCCTTCCGACAATAAGGAAGGGAAGATTGCAAAGATACTGCAAAAACGGCATGTTCTTGTATGCAACATATACCGAATTTCTGGATGAATGACTCACTTTAAATGCATTATGCTTAGAACCCGAAACGGCGCTTCCCTTGTGATATACCAAGGAACCGGCAAGAACTGCATTTTCGTAGCCGTAGATCCGTGCCCTGTATCCGATATCAACATCTTCAAGATATGCAAAATGCCTGTCATCAAACAATCCGATCTCATTGAATATCCGCGCTCTGTACATGGCAGCCCCGGCGCAGGCGGAGAAAGCGCTCTGCAGGTTATCCACCTTGTAGTTAAATCTGGATTTACCATTTCCCCGGGCTCTTGCATATCCTAAGAGATTATAATAATCACCCGCGTTATCAATCATATCCGGATCGTCCATGGAAAGCATAAGCGATCCGAGAGAAAAGAGTTTTTCATCGGAATCCATTGCTTTTACAAGATTCTCGATAGTATCGGGTTCCACCCGCGTATCATTGTTAAGAAGATAAATGTACGGATTTCGTGAAGCAACGATCCCGTGATTCACCGCTCCGGTAAATCCGAGATTGTCATCATGTCTTATGATCTTCACAAAGTCTGTATATTCCGAAATTGTATCTAAGCTGTTGTCGGTGGATGCATTGTCAACCACTATTATCTCATCGGGTTTACGATCAGAAGCCAATATACTTTCTATACAAGGTTTTAAGTATTCTTTTCCGTTATAATTGGGAATAACAACGCTTACCGGCAGTTTGTCGCCGCTGTCCGGATATCCGTATGAGAGTGCTCTGTTAAATTCAGGATCAAACAGCAGTCGTAACCCACGATTTAATGCCTTTTCGGCGAAATTAAAACTCCATTTTTGAACAATCCCGTCGTGTATCCCCTTATCTTTAACTTTAGACTCGGAAAGCTCCTTAATGCAGTTATAAAGCGACTCTTCATATATGTCACGAACCCCCGGCGAAGGGATAAGAGACAGTATATCCAGTGCATATACATCCATTGTGCAATGAGCCCTGTGAAGCTTGCCGGAGAAATATTTATTCATGTTTTTACAGAAAACATTTTGAGGAGAATCATAGACTCCCCCCGTTATTTTATTGCCACGGGTATTGAAACCGCCTATCGCTGCAATATCCGGGCGTTTCAAAAACAGTTCATTGCCATAATCCGCATGGTAAAAACCTTTATGAAGCGTATGCGATACCGAAACTCCGGTAAAATCGGCAACGGCACGCCTTCCGGCTTCATATGCATATTCCTTGCTGGCAGGATTCGCAGCCGTTGATTCATCGTGACATCTCCAATGATAAAGCACCTTCGGAATATGGCATATCCGGTCAGTCCGGCCTTCAAGCGCAAGCTTACCTGCGGTACGAAGTATGATGTCATGGTCCTGGGCGCCGTCATATTCGGATTTGAAGCCCGCTTCCTTTATAAGTCCGGCTTCAAAAACCGAAAGATGGCATATATAATTATTAGAGAAAAGATAGTCTAAATTAAATTCAGGTTTAATATTTGGTTCGTAAAACAGGCTTTCATCCGAATTGCACTTATCTTCATCCGAATACAAAAATGCAGTATTTATGCCGTTTTCATGCCTATTGTGAATTGCGTGCGTCACCTCAAAGAGTGCATCGGGAGTTAACAGATCGTCATGATCGAGTAGTGCGATATACTCTCCCGTCGCATGTTTTAAGGCTTCGTTTGAATTTGAAGATATCCCTTTATTTTCACTTAAATGTATATATTTTATACGGTCATCGGAAAATCCGCTTATGACTGTCCGGGGACCGTCACCGACCGAGGCATCCGCAAGTATAAGTTCCCAGTTGGGATACGTCTGCGCGATCACCGATTCGATCATTCTTTTTAAGAATACATCGCGTGTTTCGTAAACAGGCACGATCACACTGATCTTAAGCGTTTCGCCCTGTGACTCAGCGCACTCCCTTGCAGCCTCTTCTTTACTTATGTTTTTAAAATCATAAGGAACGCCTTTTGAATCCAAAAGACGTTCCTTTGCAGCATAATAAGTATATTTAATTCCGTTTCGCTTTAAATAAGCGAGCGTTTTGGCGAAATTACCCATATCTTTACAGTACGGCTTTTAAGTCCTGTGTAAGTTTGTCAACCTTTGCCTTGGCATCCTCAAGAGAATTGCCCTTTACGCCCATATAGAACTTGATCTTGGGCTCAGTTCCCGAAGGACGTGCGCAGCACCATGAATCGTTTTCAAGATCGAAGTAAAGTACATCCGACTTGGGAAGTCCGGTAGATGTAACGTTTCCGGTCGCAAGATCGGTAAGTGTATCGTTTGAATAATCCCTGAACTTAAGCACTTTAAGATCACCGAAGTTTTTGGGAGGATTCTCACGAAGTTTCTTCATCATTTCCGCAATCTTTTCGGAACCGTCCATTCCCTTAAGAGTAATGGTATAAAGGTCTTCTTTGTAATATCCGAACTCTTTGTATATATTGAGCATCTGGTCCCATAAGGTTATGTTGTTGTATTTGCACCATGCGGCAACTTCGCAAAGACACATTACCGCTACTACCGCATCCTTGTCTCTTGCATGAGTGCCGGCAAGACATCCGTAACTTTCCTCGAGACCGAATACATAATTGTTGGTGCCCTTTTCTTCAAACCACTTGATCTGCTCGCCGATATACTTAAATCCGGTAAGAACTTCTATAAGTTTTACACCGTATTTTTCGGTAATGGGGTCTGCAAGGTTTGTGGTAACTATCGTCTTTACAAGCGCGGGATTCGAAGGCATGGTACCTGTCTTGGTGCGTTCACGCAGGATATATTCTGCGATCAGCATACCCGACATATTTCCGGTAAACGGAACATATTCGCCCGAATGAGTATCATATGCGTAAATTCCGAGTCTGTCGGCATCGGGATCGGTCGCCAGCACGACATCGGCCCCCTTTTCACGTGCAAGTTTAAGTGCAAGCGTAAATGCCTTGGGATCTTCGGGATTGGGATAATCAAGTGTTGTAAAATCGGGATCGGGAAGTTCCTGTTCGGGAACAACGTATACGTTTTCAAATCCGAGTTCTTTGAGTATACGTCTTACGGGCACATTTCCCGTACCGTGGAAGGGCGAATATACGATCTTTATATCCTTGGCAACCGCTTTTATGATCTCGGGATGTATGATCTGTTTTTTAAGCTCCGCCATATAAAGGTCGTCGACCTCGCTTCCGATCACGATATAAAGACCTTCGGCGATCGCTTTTTCTTTGTCCATCGTCTTAACGGTGTGATAATCGGTTACGTTGTTTACCTCGGTTATGATGTCCGTATCCTTGGGAGAAGTAACCTGCGCACCGTCTTCCCAGTAAACTTTGTATCCGTTGTATTCGGGAGGATTGTGACTGGCCGTTACCACGATACCGGCAATACACTTTTTGGTACGAACGGCAAAAGAAAGCTCCGGTGTCGGGCGAAGTGCATCGAAAACATATGCCTTGATGCCGTTTGCATTGAGGCAAAGTGCTGCTTCATCGGCAAATTCGGGAGACATTCTGCGGGAATCGTATGCAATCGCAACGCCCTTGTCCCGGCCGCCCTGTTTGATGATGTAATTAGCAAGTCCCTGGGTCGCCTTTCTGACGGTATATATGTTCATCCTGTTGGTTCCGGCGCCGATGATACCTCTTAATCCGCCGGTACCGAAAGCAAGATTTTTGTAAAACCTCTCGTTGATCTCGTTCTCATCATTTTCGATGGCCTTAAGTTCCGCCTTGGTGGCATCGTCAAAGTAAGAATCTTCAAGCCAGAATGAGTATTCTTTTTTTACATCGTTCATAACAAAACCTCCGATCTTTTTAAAGACATATCCGTAACAGAAATATGCCTGCCTTAACTATTTATTTTAAGCGAAAAATCGCTTCTGTCCAATGAGAAATTCGGATTGTAGTAAGGATCTCCCTTTTTAAGTACTTCTGCCCATTTTGTGCGGAAAAGCTCCGATTCCTTGTTGTAGCGCTCAAAATTGGCTCCCTTATCGTCAAGTCCGCGTGAGATCGATTCATAATGATAAAGTTCCGCAAATGGCGTAAATACGTTAAGATAGCCCTTTTCTCTCAATCTGAGACAAAAATCCACATCATTCAAAGAAACCTCAAACTCAGGCGAAAGACCTCCGAGTTCGTCCCACAGTTTCTTTTTAACCATCAGACACGCTCCGGTGACTGCAGTCACATCCTGAGTATAGCACAGCCTGCCCATATATCCTAAATTGTCACGCGACTGTTTGTAATGCGTATGACCTGCCGTGCGATGCGCTCCGAGCCCGATCACAACGCCCGCATGCTGTATGGTCTTGTCGGGATAATAAAGTTTGGCTCCGACAGCACCCACGTCCTCACGCTGAGCGTACATCAACAGTTCCTCGAGCCAGTTTACGGTTATAACTTCGGTATCATTATTCAGCAAAAGAACATATTCGCCGGTCGCAAAACCTACGCCGAAATTGTTTACAAGCGAATAATTGAACGCACCTTCAAACTTAACTACCCGGATCTTATCCGAAAGTTTCTTAAGATCCTCGTAAAATTCAAAAGTCCCCGGTTCGGTTGAATTGTTCTCGACAACTATTATCTCATAGTTGGTATATGTCGATCTCTCAAGTATCGAATTGACACATCTTTCAAGATCGGCGACATGATCCTTGTTGGGTATCACTATCGATATAAGCGGTGTACCGTTTATCTTATATCTTATCTTAAAGATCGTTTCAAAAGCTCTTGTGCCGGTGATCTTAAAATCGGTAAATCCATGGCTTCTTAAATGATCGGCAACGGCACCTTTTGCGGCCGCAATGGCATACTCCTTGGCCGAAATATTGGAAGCGACAGATCCCGAATGGCATCTCCAGTAATATAAAAGCCTCGGCACATGCACGATATGTTCCGCTCTGTCGGTAAGACGCAGTATCATATCATGATCCTGACTTCCGTCAAATTTGGTCCTGAATAATTCCGTCCCTTCCAGCAAAGTGCGCTTAAATACGCTAAAATGACATATGTAATTATTGGCTCTTAAATTATCTACGGCATAATCGGGTTTAAAATGCATGGTAAGCATATGGTCGATATTGCCGCTCTTAAATGTTGTTTCATCACAGTAAAGATAATCCGCCTGCTGTTCGTTGATAGCCTTTACATAAAGGTACAACGCTTCGGGATGCAGGATATCGTCATGATCGAAAAGACCGATATATTCTCCCGTCGCAAGTTTGAGGCATTCATTGGTATTACCGGAAATACCCTCGTTTTTTGTAAGTTTTACATACTTAAACCTATCGTCACCGTAGGATCTGACAACATCGCCCACATAAGCATGTGCATCGTCGGAACCGTCGGCAAGACAGAGTTCCCATTTCTTATATGTCTGCCACAACACCGATTCCAGCATTTCCCTTAACATCTTTTCATCGGTATTGAAAAGAGGCACGAGTATCGATATCAGAGGCATATATTCAAATACGGTCTCTTCTTCTGTCTTTCGCAGTGCTTCATCGGGAAAACTTTTGGTACCGAACTGCTTCATTGCTTCTTTTTCACGTCGCTTATAGTCTATCTTTTTAACAATACCGCGGGGACCGCCTAGATTTTTTATACGCTTTATATTTCGGGACATGAAATGAAAAGCTTTCCTTGCGGGAGCGCTTGCTTTCCAGATGGGATTGGTCTTTATTCTGTTAAGTTTAAAAGAAAGATCTTCTTTTTCCTGCTCAAGTTCGGCAACCCTTTCGGCAAGAAGAGCGTTTCTTTCAAGTTCTTCTTCGTATTCCTTTTTGTAATCCATTATTTCACCACAAGTTCCCTTTCGGAAAAACGGCACAGTCTCTCGGCCGCATATTTATGTTCCATCAGTATCCCGACGTCGTAGGTTCCCTCGGGAACAAAGTTTTTATCAAATTCTATGGCAAATCCGGACAGATCGACATTTACCTGATCGGGGCAGTTAAGTGCCACGTCATTTCTTAATGTCCCTTCATACGGTATCGCAAAAGCCTCTCCGGATTCTCTGTTTTTAAGTATAAGCGATCTTTTATAGCAGGCATTGTCGGATCCCGTCACAAAAGATATGCCCTGAACATACAGCTCGGTCTTTGTCTCGTCAAAAAGATAATCCGAAAGCCCGCCGGCCCATTCGATATTTAAAAAGATGCAGTCCTCGTTACGAACGAGATTAAGGTCTATGGGCTTTACGCTTTCAGGTATTTCGACCGCTCTTTTATACTCAAATTCAAATGCCGGAACGATCCTGGTATCAAGGCAATCCGACACAAGATATTTGCTGTAATAAGGATCGTTTGCCGCAAAGACGGGATGTTCAAAATAAAGGATCGAACGCTCCCTTTGAAGCCGCTTTAACGATTCTCTGTCGATATCCTTGCCGCGGCTTACCGATTCGGCATGTTCAAGTGAAATATTGTTGCATACAACGTTATGATATCCGCGTTCAAAGAGTTTAAGGCAAAGATCTACATCATTGAAGGCAACCCTTAAATTCTCGCTCATACCGCTTACGGATTCATATAGTTCGCTTCGTATCATCAGACACGCGCCCGTTACCGCAAGGACATTAGAAACGCCGTGGCTGAAACCGAAATAGTAATCAATATCGTCATCCGCAAACTGAAGTTTGTGTACCGGACCTATCCTGTTGTTGATGACACCGGCGTGCTGGATCTTCTCAGACCCGGGATATAACAGTTTTGCTCCGACCGCGCCAACAAACGTATAAGACACCTGCTCAAGCATGTTCTCAAGTGTATACGGCTCCGTAAAGGTCACGTCATCATTTAAAAACAGTATATAATCACCGGTTGCAAGCGACGCGCCTATATTACACATCCTGGGGAAATTAAACTCCATCGGCCTGTATTCGTACCGGAATTTATATTTCCCGGCCAGCGCTTCATAACAATCCTTTTCGTCAAGTCGGCTTCCGTTGTCCACTACGATTATCTCGGCTTCAATGGTACCGGGACATGCATCATAAAAAGACGTGAGACATTTATCTATAAGGCGTGAATTGTCTTTGCTTGGTATGATCACCGAAAGTTTTGCCTTGTTATCAAGTGAAAAGCCCTTTTTGTAATGACCGTCCTTAAGCCCTCTCGAAATATATCCCGCACGGTCGTCTTTAATCACGGCGCACTCATATCCCGATGCATGCACAAGTATCTCGTCTATATGAAGTACCGCCGAATTCACCCGCTCCGACTGCTCGTAAATGTATCTTAAAAGCGTATGATATATAAGTTCGGCACCGCTTAAGCCGTTTTCGGTATTTATCTCTCTGAAAGCGACACGTCTTACCGCACAGATATTGCAGAAATAGAACCTGTCAAGAAACGTATTCGGCGACCACGCGGGCTTAAAATAAGGATTGTTGCGGGTACCGTGGACACTTTTTCCGTAATCGGTACTTTCTTCTTTGGCAAGCTCCGCGATATCCTCATCGCCGTATATGACCATGCAATCCGGATTTTCCCGGAAGGCTCTTACAATAAGAGGAACCGCTCTCGCAGTGAGTTCACCGTTTACGAATATGATGATATCTTCAATAATATTTTGAAAAGAAAACGTTTTGGTAACGGCATTATACGGCATGATACTTATGGTCGTTCCGTCATAATGCGTCACATATGAACTTGCGTTACCGGCATTGTGCGCGGATTCGGGACTAATCGACATATCAACCTGTTCAAGGCCGCCCTCAAGTTCACGGATCCATGAATCATAAGATATCCGCTTATCTGAAAGCTTCAGTTCATATTCCCTGTCGACTCTTTTATTAAGTTCACGCTTTATTAATGCCTTTAAACCCATCCGATCAGAAAATCCTCTTAATGTTCTTTGTTATGATTTCGGCAGTTTCGGGTGAAATCTTGGTTATTTCCATTTTTACGTTGAGCAGACTGTTTTCGTCTCTTGTAAGCCCTTCAAGAACAAACTCAAGATTAGGATCGGTTGTTGAAAAAACAAAGGTCTTTTCACCGATACGTTTTCCGTTGACTCGTAAGAACTTCTTGTCATCAACGGGATACGGATTACCGTCGATGTCTGCTTCGGTAATGTTAACGATACAGGAATTTTCAAAAGGATCGAGCCTTATGATCCGATCGTTTCCGGAAATAGGCACGGCCACATATGCTGTATTTTCGGAATCATAAGCATCCGCGTAATCATATGCGGTTTCCTCGGAAAAGGCATTGTCGGGACCGGCCGGATAGATCCTGAATCTGTAATCGCTTCCGCTTCCGTACATGCTGTTGATAAGCGGATAGGGATCGAGTATCTTTTTGCCGATGATATCTCTTAACTCCTGCATGGAACGGAACTTCCCCGTAACTTTCTTTTGGAATGTCGCTTCGTCTTCTTTCAGAAGTGCAGCGGCTTCATGAGAGAGATCTATTTTGTCGTAAATTAAATCAAGATTTATTTTCTGCCTGCTTTTATCCTCAAGCAGATAACAGTAAATCGCTCTGAAAGCCGTCTCTTTAAGGGTAAATCTCGATTCCTTGGTCCACTCGTAATCGATGAGCGTCCATTTATCGTGATCCACAAGGATGTTTGAAAAAACAACGTCCGTATCCGCTATACGCTCATCCTCGTTGTATCCCACATATTCAAGATATCTGTCAAAGAGAGCATAGAATCCGTCCAGATCGTCATGCCTTAAACATTCATCCAGAAGTTCTTCCAAGGTAACGCCGCCTACATATTCAAAACAGGCTTCGGGAACGGTATCCTTTTTTATGACCTCACATCTGTTTATGGCAAGATCTCCGCCTTCGTAGCGTGCCGTAAGGCCTTCGTAATATCGTTCCATATCAAGGATATGCTGAATCCCCTCTTTAAATAACGCCTTCTTTTTAATGATCCGTACCTGTCGTTTGCCGACCGGAATACGTTCTATCGATGTATATATCTGATACTGTCTTGCGCGGTCGTTGGAAAATCTCGCATAATCGATCAGCGTATCCGGTCCGATCACACACAGGAAAGAGTTGGAGAACCGATCAAAAGATCCGTCCTTAACAAAGCTGTCAAACGCGGCTTTTTCAGAAAACAGTTCCAGCCGGTCCATATCAAAATTACGATAGTTATCTTTAAGTTCTCCTATCCTCGGAAGTCTTTTATCCGAGAATAGCGTATGCATGAATTTGTAATCGGGGTAGGGATAGTAAAACTGGTATCCATCGATCCCGGCTCTTTTAAATATATTAATAAGTCCGTCTTTGGAAAAGGTTCTTACTCCGTCACGATTATCGTATCCTTCTATTCCCGCGAAATAACGGCTTAAATGGTCTTCTCTGCATCCCGCAAAATACTTAAGACCGATACGGTTTTCGATAGCTATGATAAGCCTGCCGTCCGGTTTTAAATGTTTCATGAGTATCTTTAAAAAATCGGCATAAGGATCCTGTGATCTTATATATGAAGCGCCGTACTCAAAAACACCGATCAGACATATATAATCAAAATCATTCGGAAGATCTTCCTCGATGTCGGTAAAATTACCCACATGGATAGTAAGATTTTCGGCGTCGGAATGTCTGTTGGCGTTGATAAGGCTTCTTTTCTTGGAAAGATCGCAGGATACCACCTCTCCCGCGAGTGCCGTGAGTGCACCCGTGACAGCTCCGCACCCCGCTCCGACTTCAAGCACTTTGTCGTGTGAAGTGATGGGAAGCCAGCGCACAATGTTTTCACGCGCCGACGAAAGGTGATACAGTGTCGGCCAGTCCGCACGTTCTTCGATCACCTGCTGGAATTCGACCGGGGCATATTTCTCTGAAATCTGCAAAAGCTCATCTTCGACTTTTCCGTCGCTGTAATAGTCTTTACCCGAGTAATGCGTATAATCCAGTACGACTTTTCCCTTTTTTTCAGTTATTCTTTCAATTGTTTCTTCTTTGGCCATATCGCTCAATCCGGATTTAATTTTTTATAACTTCGATCTTTGAGTTGGTATCATAAAAACCGACTGTATCTTTATCCGATATCACGGTAATGCTCATAGCATCGTAAAGCCTGTGATATACGGTAAAAGTATCCAGAAGATATCCCGTGACACCGAACGAGAGCAGATATTCTCCGCCCTGAAGATCTATTTTCTGTGTAAAGGTAACATCAAACTCGTCACCCGCCGAGACATCTTCAAGAAACGCCTTTTCAAACATCGTATTTGTGCCGGTGATCTCCGTACCCTTAACGTTTTTAACCGTAAACGCAAATATAGGCTGTTTTACATCGCCGTTAAATTTAACATGCATATGGATCGTAAATCCGGAGCCTTTGATCAATGCGTTCGTGCGTATTCCGCGCTCATCCGTTACATAGAAATCGGTTATGGCAGCTTCACCCGAACCGTATTCAAGTGCGTTTGCAGACACGTCAGACGCAGGGTCGGCAAGAATATCGTTATATTCGGAGTCTTTTTCGTGAGCAAACTGCCCCACCAGAACCTGTTTATAAAGGTCGATCATTTCCTTGGGAGCGCCTTCGGCTAGCTTATCTCCTTTGTTTAACAGAACGACTCTGTCGCAATACTTGGCAATGGAACTCAGATCGTGTGACACAAACAGTATCGTTTTACCTTCAGCCTTAAATTCTTCGAATTTATGATAACACTTTGACTGAAAGAAAACGTCTCCGACACTTAATGCCTCGTCGACGATAAGTATCTCGGGATCTATATTGATGGCAACCGCAAATGCAAGCCGCACAAACATTCCGCTTGAATAAGTCTTTACGGGCTGATAAACGTAATCACCTATATCGGCAAAAGAAAGTATGGCATCGAGCCTTTTGTCTATCTCTTTGCGGGAAAATCCCATAGTGGTGCCGTTTAAATAGATGTTCTCTATACCGCTGTATTCCATATTAAAACCCGCACCGAGTTCAAGAAGTGCGGATATTCTTCCGTCTACATCGACCGAGCCTTCGGTTGGGCTTAATACACCGGTGATTATCTTAAGGAGTGTGGATTTTCCGGAACCGTTTGTACCGATTATTCCGATCGTTTCACCTTTTTTTACTTCTATATCCACTCCGTTAAGGGCATAATGTTCCTTATAATTGTGTTTTTTGACGCCAAGAGCATTAAAAAATCTGTCGGAAGGCTTGTTGTAAAGCCTGTACATCTTTTTAAGCCCCTTTACCGATATGGCGATGTCATTATTAAATTCGGTCGTTATGTTTTCTTTTTCCAAAATGGCATCCCCTATAATACGTCTGCAAAATGCGGCTTTAATTTTTTAAATATCATTCGGCCGAACAACATGAACACTATCGTAAAACACCAGAAATAGATCGTATATCCGACATCATCAAAAAACCATCCCGCGTTGCAGAGGGCTTCCCGATATCCGTTCACTATATAACAAACAGGATTTAATTTTACAAAAAACTGTGCGCGGGGGCTTAAACGTCCTATATTCCAGAGGATGGGAGTAGCCCACATTCCTATCTGAAGAGCTATCTGTATGATCTGCGAAAGATCCTTAAAGAATACCACTACCGCACTGGTAAAATAACAGATCGCAAGAGAGAGCATGAAAGTGCAAATTCCGTAGTAAACGATCTGTAATGTTGCGATCGTGGGGAAATAACGGTAAATGCATCCCATTATAAGCAAGATGCAGGTAAAGAAGATATGTATGAAAGTAGCCGCGATCACTTTTATGACCGGCAGAATATCGATATTAAAGACAACCTTTTTGACAAGATAACTGTACTCGGTAAGTGCGAGCGTTCCGTGATTGAGGCTTTCCGAAAAATAGAACCACGGAACAAGGCCGGCAGTCAGAAACAGAACGTATGGAATTGGCGTGTCCCCGGCCACCGCTTCGGAACGTGATTTAAATATGATATCAAATACAACATAGTACATTGCGACCGTAACAACGGGCTGTATCATGGCCCAGATCGCACCCAAATAAGAGCCTGCGTAACGTTTCTTGAAATCGTTCTTGGCCAGGCTCCATATAAGTGACCGGTTACGGAATACTTCTCCGATCAGCAAGGTTTTCTTATTTGTTTTCTTTATCTCTGACATATGAGGATAAACCGCCCCATTTTTTATCTCTGTCCGAAAAAACAAGCTCCGTTCCCTTAAGATCGGGCCACTCAATGCCTATCTCGGGATCGTTGTACATAATACCGCCCTCATCGTTGGGGTGATAAAAATCCGAACATTTATATACAAACTCGGCATAATCCGAAATTACCAGAAAACCGTGTGCAAATCCCTTGGGAATAAAGAACTGCTTTTTGTTTTCAGCAGAAAGCTCCACACCTATCCACTTTCCGAATGTAGGGGAGCCGTCTCTTAAGTCAACCGCAACATCGAATACCGCACCGCTGATGACTCTCACCAGTTTGTCCTGAGGAAACTGCTTCTGGAAGTGAAGTCCTCTTAATACGCCTTTCCGGGAGGCTGACTGATTGTCCTGCACGAACTCAATATCTATGCCGATCTCTTTGAAGTCGTTTTTCTGATACGTCTCCATAAAATATCCACGGGAATCCGCATGAACTTCGGGCGTTATGATCTTTACTCCCTCTATTTCGCATTTTTCAACGGTTAATCTTCCCATTTTTCATTCCTCCAATATAATGACTTAATCCCGTAACCTCGGAACTGCCCCGGTTGCGGCGGAATGCCTTAGCCCGCTCCGTTATTCAACGGATCTTCATCTTTGCCGGGCGGGATGTCGGCAGGGGCGCTATGCGAAGCGCCGTTCGAGCCCGATACATCAGAACCGGATACATCGGATCCCGAAACATCCGAACCTGAGATATCATTTGCGGATACATCAACCCTTATCGGTCCGTCGGATATGTGTTCGTTCTTGTCGCCAAAGAACAACGGATCGTTTTTCCATGCGGCGAGGTCGTTTCCGACCATTTTGCCACCGAAAAAAGTGTCCGATGCGGCAGGATTTATGGATGCCGTTTCCGACTGATCCGAGACCACAGTGGCCGTAGGAGTGTTACCCCCTGCAGCACGGCGTTTTATTGTGTTTTTGTTGGCGATCAATACACCAACAAGCACAATAAGTACCATTATGCTTGCAATAAGAACGGCCGTCTGTTTGAATTTATAATCCATTTGCTACCTCGGTAAGGTATTTTCCGTATTCGGTCTTCATAAGCGGTTCGGCAAGTTTGAGCAGCTGCTCTTTATCTATGAATCCGCGTTTATAAGCGATCTCTTCGATACATGAGATATAGAGTCCCTGTCGTTTCTGGAATGTAGCCACAAAATTGGCCGCATCAAGTAATGAATCGTGTGATCCCGTATCAAGCCATGCAAATCCGCGGCCGAGCGTCTCAACTTTAAGGTCGCCCCTTGATAAATATTCGTTGTTGATACTGGTGATCTCGATCTCGCCACGCTTTGAGGGTTTAACGTTTTTAGCTATCTCAACAACATCATTGTCGTAAAAATACAATCCGGGAACCGCATAGTTGCTCTTTGGTTCGGCAGGCTTTTCCTCTATTGAAAGCGCCTTGCCGTTTTCATCAAATTCAACCACGCCGTACTCTCTGGGATCTCTTACGTAATATCCGAATATCGTGGCACCTTTTGTGGTCTCGGTACGCTTGCAAACTTCACGTAACATCTTTGAAAAACTCTGTCCGTAAAAAATATTGTCTCCAAGCACAAGAGCACAGGCATCGCTTCCAATAAACTTGTCTCCGATAATAAACGCATCGGCAAGTCCGCGAGGATACTCCTGAACGGCGTAAGAAAAACTCATTCCAAGCTGTGAGCCGTCACCGAACAGTTCCTTGAAAACAGGAAGATCGCGTGGTGTAGAAATTATCAGCACTTCACTGATACCTGCCAGCATGAGTGTCGATAAGGGATAATAGATCATCGGCTTATCATAGACCGGCATTATCTGCTTGGATATCGCTTTGGTGAGCGGATAAAGTCTGGTGCCCGATCCACCCGCAAGAATGATTCCCTTCATGATACGTTTTCTCCTTTATACGGAATACATCTGTGAATAGTAATTCATATAATCGCCGCTGGTAACATTCTTCATCCAGTCTTCATGTTCAAAATACCACTTAATTGTAAGCTTTATACCGTCTTTGAACATTGTCTCGGGTTCCCAGCCGATCTCGGATCTGATCTTGTCGGGAGCTATCGCATAACGTCTGTCATGGCCTTTACGGTCTTCAACATATGTAATAAGATCTTCGGTTATGCCTGCCTTACGGGGATCCGAATCCGGAAGCATTTCGCGAAGTGTCTCAAGTATTATCTTAATGATCTCAATATTCTGCTTTTCATTGTGTCCGCCGACATTGTACGTTTCAAACAAACGGCCTTTTTCGATGACCATATCGATCGCCTTGGCATGGTCCATTACGTAGAGCCAGTCGCGTACATTCTTACCGTCACCGTATACTGGAAGTTTACGGCCGTTAAGAGCATTGTTGATGATAAGCGGAATGAGTTTTTCGGGGAACTGGTAAGGTCCGTAATTGTTGGAACAGTTTGTAATGTTTGCGGGGAATTTATATGTATCCATATAAGATTTCACCAGCATATCCGAACTTGCTTTGCTGGCTGAATAAGGACTGTGAGGCGCATATGGAGTGGTCTCGTAGAAATATCCGCCGTCTTCTTCAAGCGAACCGTAAACCTCGTCTGTGGAAACATGCAAAAACTTCTTTCCTTCAAGATAAGTGCCGTCTGCTTTTTCCCATGATGCCTTGGCGTTGTTAAGCATTACAAGTGTTCCAAGCACATTGGTCTTTACAAAAACTTCGGGATTTCTGATGGAACGGTCAACATGCGATTCTGCGGCAAAATGAACGACCACATCTATGTCGTTCTTGGTAAATATCTGCTCGATTGCGGCCGAGTCGGTAATGTCGGCTCTTACAAATGTGTAATTCTTGCGATTTTCGATATCTTTAAGATTCTCAAGATTACCCGCATATGTAAGCTTATCGACGTTTATTATGCGTATATCGTCTCCATATTTATCAAACATATAGTGGATGAAATTGGAGCCGATGAACCCTGCTCCTCCGGTTACGAGATAGGTTTTCATGCTGATACCTTCCTTCCCTTAATTGAAATATTGCAGACTCTCCGAACAATCAGGCGGAGAGCCCGCATTTCTTTGAATTTGTGACGGTTGGCCTGCCGTCCGATATATGTCATACATCAGAAGAGATAATACAACAGGCTTTTTAACAAAACCGTATCCAAATACTTATGACTTTCTTAATCCCGGGTAACATTTCTTTGGCAAAAGAAAATGCTTAATATCCCAGGTAGCTGTGGTTAAGATCGACGTTACCGCTTATACCGTTTATCGATCCCTTCGATGAATATTGCCACAGGTCGTACCTTGTGGTCGTATAGGTAACTTCGCTGTTATACTGTGCAAGCCAGATCTTGTACTGTGTAAGATCCTTGGCGTTTAACATATTGTTGAGCCAGTACTTGTTGGCGTATACACCGCCCTTATATCCGCTGTTGTTGATGGTCTGACAGAACGCTGCTATAACTTTTGTCCTTAACGTCCGGTCAATGCCGTCCGCACGGCCGTTGGGATAAATATCCGAATTCTCAACGTCTAAGAATATAGGATAGGATACGTTATATTTTTCAACCATATGAAGCACCATAGATGCTTCCTCAACAGCTTCAACTTCATTGGTGGCCTGCGAGAAGAAGTATATACCGACCTTGATGCCCGCACCGTTGGCATTCTTGATGTTGGTGTAGAACTTACTGTCTTCAAACAGTCCGCCGACAGTCGAGCCTCTGAATCCGCAACGGATGATCGCGAACGAAACACCCGACTTGGCAACAGAGTTCCAGTCGATAAGTCCCTGCCAGGACGAAACGTCGATACCGAAGGTTCCGTTTGATGTAAGCAATATGCCTTCACTTGAGAACGAATACTTGGTGCCGAGTATTACCTGATCACCGGTTACCTTATTACCGTTCTTGTCGTAGTAATAGGTCTTACCGTCAACGGTCCACCAGCCCATGTACTTATATGAAACGGCTGTTGTGGTATAAAGTTCGACTCCGCTGTAATAATCGGCATATACCGCCTCAACATATTTACCCGAGGAGTCTTTCTTGTAAACCTGCTTGCCTTCTTTATCAAGGAGTTTCTTGGATGTATCCTTGGTGGGATCTTCAACAACTTTTATCGTGCATGCAGCGGTCTTGGTATTGTCTGCTTTTGATGCACAGGTTACAGTGGCTTCACCCTTATTAACGATGGTAAGCGCTCCCGTATCTGACACTTTCACAACATCTTCCTTGGAGGAGGTCCAGGTTACTTCCTTATTGGCAACATCTCCTGTGAATGTAACTTCAAGTTTCGGAGCATCCGCTCCGTAAAATGCATACAATTCCGAGTAATTGAGTTTTATGGTAAATGACTGAGCGGTAACCGTAACGGTCGCTTCTGCAGTTGAATTCAGATTATTTGCGGCAGACACACACACAGCCTTGATCTTAGCCGTACCGGCAGCTACAGCCGTTATCTTACCGCTGTTGTCTACCGTGGCAACGGCTGTATTATCGGAAGACCATGTTATAGTCCTGTTTGCTTCGGCAATTTCATTGCCGTCGGTTCCCGTTGCCGAATACGTAGCGGTCGCAGTCTGCCCTGCTATCATAGTTGCAGGTATGCCCGAAACCGAAAACTTGGCTTCCACGGGCTTAACGGAAACGGAAACGGTCTGTCTTGCCTCTTTGCTGGTCCCGTCAGTAAATGTGGCAGTTGCTATTATATCGCAGCTTCCGACCGACTCGCCCTTTACGGTTGCCTTGGCACTGTTTGATGCATCCTGCGTAACAGAAGCCACTGCGGGATTTCCCGACGTAAATGTTATCGTGCTTATCTGTCCGCCGGTTACCGATGCTTCTATTGTCTCACCAACATATACAGAACCTGCAAGAGAAAGGTTAACTTCGTTAGCAGGTGTCGGGTCGCTTGGAGAAACATCTCCCTCAAGTTTTCTGAACCTTGCGGTCTTATCACCGGCTGCCGATGCGGATTTGTATGAATCCTTAGGATCGGCAATATTGCTTTTATCTATCTTAGTAAAGCCGGTTGTATCCGTAAGCGCTACTTTCTGCGTCATCACAAACTCAACCGTGTCCTGAAGGGTGCCTTCAACTTCAGTATCATGAGCCTTTTTCTGTCCGTCCTTGGCACCCGCCTCGGATTCTTTTTTGATCTCGTTGGATACGTCAACCTTGGCATATTCGATCTGATCTTTGACCTTGATCGTAGAGGGATCCGTTGAAAAAGCATACAGAGCCGAAAAATCGTTCAAAGGAAGCATCTTGACCGTATAGTCTCCGCTTGCGATATCCGTAAGATATATGATACCGTCCTTGTCATCATCGGTATATGTGGTGGTTTTTCCTTTGGAATCCGTTACCTCAACCTTGAACGGAACATTGGCAACAAGTTTGTTGTTTCTGTTTACGAATTTTATCTTAAGATCTTTCTGGATCGTAGTAAGTGCAAGCGTAACGTTTACAAGTCCGGTCTCTTCATCGACCTCGCTGTATTCAAAGCTCTCTGCGGCTTCATAAAGAGCGGACAATCTTGCCGCTTCATGTCCGAAGACCGCATCGATACCCTGCTTACCTATCATGTCTATATCTTCGAGTTCCACGCCGACCTCGCTCATATTGGTACCGGCTTTAAGTTTTCCGGTCTTTGCGGTAATGATAACAACGCCTACTATTATCGCAAATAAAGCTATAAGTCCGCCCAGAAGATATACAAGTTTATTAAAAAACTCAGCCGAGAAAATGCTGACTACCGATTCATCATCGTCATCGTCTTCGTCATCATCGTCTTCATCGTCATCCGTTTTTCTTTTGCCCGCAAAAAGCCTTGAATGCTTGGGAGTTTCTTCGTACTCCTCGGCATACTCTTCAGAAACTTCTTCCGAATATTCCGTCCCGTATTCATCAATGTCGCCGGAATCATCAAGCGCATTTTCGATCTCAGCCCTGCCATATACGACCGTAAGATCTTCTTCGGGTTCTTCCTCGATTATTATCTCTTCCTCGCCCGTTTCCTCGTTTAATAATCTCTCAAATTCTTCTTCGTCAAGAAATATCTCTTCGGTATTCCCCGAAAGAGAAGAATCGCGATATCTGTCAGCCATTTTCTTTTCCTCTGTACATTAAATTTAACCTATGATATTTTACCAAAAAACCTCGAAAGTAGCAAGGAATATATCCACCCTCAAAAGCCTTTAAAATCGCGTTTTCAACGCATCTTAACAGTTATTTAAGAATTTGTATATTGGAATTTACACACCGCCTTTGTATAATCATCATTGGATAGTTTTTAGTTAAGAAAGGGACATAAATGAACGAAAAGAAACCGGGCGGCAGACTGATACTTCTGATACCCGCCCTGCTGATATTACTGGCGATCGTCTTTATCGTGGTAAGGCTTGTTATCTGGGACAGATCCGGAAACGTTGAACTCGAAGAAATTGAAGCCGGCACATACGACTACGAAAGTCTCGATATCGTTTTTTCGGTTGACGCCGATGTGTTAAAAGAACACGGTGATGACGGGATCAACGATATCGTTTTGATAGGCAATGCGTATGCCGTTTCATCCCCTTCCGGTCCTACGATCGCAGATATGATCGGTAAAATGCCGAACACAAAACTCACAACGCTCTGCTATTATTACGGGCAGATCGCCGATGCTGCCAATGCCTATAACAGTGATGATGTATCCGTATGGCAGGCCGCCAATCTTTTTGAGATCGTAAATGCTTTGTGCACCAAGGATTATTCGCTCCAGAAAAGAGCTCTTGATGAAGAGAAGGTAGTGACCCGGGAATTCTATGATGATTTAGTCTCTACGGATCTTGACAAGATCGATGAAGTGATAATCATGTACGATTCGATCGATTACAGAAACAGTTCCGTACTGTATAATCCCACGGACAAATATGACACTTCGACATACGAAGGCGCATTAAGAGCCGCGATAACGAGACTGCAATCGGATTATCCGCATTTAAAGATCGTTGTGGCATCCCCCTATCTTCACGGTATAATTGATGATAACGGTGAAGATTTCACACTTGCCACCATGAAAAACTACGGAAACGGGAATCTTTCGGAATATGTCATGCGAGAATACAATATCGCAATGGAATGTTGCGTTTCATACGCCGACAACTTTTTCGGTCTCATCACCGAAAAAAATGTTTTGGATAATTGCGACATAAGTACCGTATACAATCTGAACGAAAACGGTATAAAACTCATCGGCGATCATATGACCGATTTTCTGTCCAGGAAATACTAAAAAAGGAATCGCGATCAGCGATTCCTTATTAATTCTATATTTATGAGTGTCTGTTCAAAATCCCGTCTGTTCTTGGCCGCCATTGTCGATAAGATCACACCCGCAAAAAACGACTGTATCGCGATCACCAGCACAAACCCGCAGGTAATGAGCGTCGGAAATCTTTCAACAAGACCGGTTTTTATATAATCGATAAATACCGGTATAAAAAACCCGAGTGCAAGAAGTGTCAGCAAAACGGCGATCGTATTAAAGAACGCAAAAGGCTTGTAGTTTTTGTGAAGTTTGATAATGGTACCTATAACCTTGATGCCGTCGCTGTAAGTGGAAAGTTTGGAAACGCTTCCGGCCGGTCTGTCACGGTATTCCACTATCACGTTTCTAACATCCATGTTGTTGGAAACGGCATGGATCGTCATCTCGGTCTCGATCTCAAATCCCTTGGAAAGAACAGGAAAAGTCTTGGCAAAAGAAAAACTGAATGCCCTGTAACCGGTCATGATATCCTTGATGTTTGTTCCAAAGAGATGATTGATCGAAAATCTTACAAAACTGTTGCCGAAGTTGTGGAACGGCCGCTTGTTTTCGGTAAAATACGTCGATGAAAGCCTGTCTCCCACTACCATATCTGCCTGTTCGTCAAGCACCAGTCTTGCCATTTCGGGCGCATACTCAAGAGGATATGTATCATCACCGTCGATCATGATATAGCAATGTGCATCGATCTCGCGAAACATACGTCTTATAACATTCCCCTTGCCCTGAAGATGTTCCTTACGAACGACAGCACCCGCATTTTGGGCTATCTCGGCGGTTCTGTCGGTCGAATTGTTGTCATATACATAGATGACGGCTTCTGGAAGATTGGCCTTCGCATCTTTTACAACTTTTTCAATTGTCTGTTCCTCGTTAAAACATGGAATGAGCACCGCGATCTTATCCATCTGTCTCTCCGTTTCCGTGCCTTGGCACATTTAAGTCACCCCGGGTGACTATCTGTAATTAATATAATCTATTCCGATATAAGCTTCACTGTCCAGATACATATCGTAAATATCAAAACTTGTCACATATACAAAACCAAAATCCGAAAGGCTTTCGGAAAATCTGGCATCATTTCGAACAACAAGATACGGAGTATCATATTCCCTTAATCCGTCTACAGCCACAGGCGTATCGATCACATCCGCATTAAGTATATCTCTTAATTCATTGACTCCGCCGTATTCACCCATAATGGTCTCGCGGCCGTAAGGAAGATAAACCGTAGTAGTATACTGCCTTACGTAACTTAACAGTTCATCCGGAACGGCAACACGTATCTCTCTTCCGTCCACATTCACCTCTTCGCATATCTCAACAACGGAATCAGGTATATGGTATTCATTCTGGGCCGGAGTAAAATATCCGTTTACGTATACAAGTCTTCCGCAAAGCATAAGAAGTGCAAGTGCCCCTATAAACCCAAGAGGGCGTATCTTCTCAGGGAGTTTAAAGAGTGTCTCCGTAAGCACATAACATATCACAACACCCATCGGAAGGAGCCACAGTATCCTGTAAAGGATCTCATAATCACTCTTATAATATATATATACATACCAGATCGGTACAAAGAAAACTGCCAGCACATATATCGAGTATTTTACAAACATATCCTTAAGATATTTGTCCCGACGCGAATATGCCATAAATACAACGGCAACAAGGAAAAGAGTGACCATCAGGCCCTTTCCCTGAAATTCTCTGTATGAATCCGTGATCGCGGTGAAGCCTCTGATAATTATCTCTTTAACCATCGGCGCCTCCTACAATAGCACATACAGCGCAAGCATCAAAAGATTCGGAAGCGCAAGCGAAGCCGCTTTTATCTTTTCTTTCAATACAGCATGCCGCATAAACGAGTATATAAAGTTTCCGAACAGTGCGACCAGCACCAGTATATTTCCAAAGACAGATGTGAGAGCTCCTGAAAGAGCAATAAATATAATCAGGATATAACTTTTGGGCGAAATATTCCATTCATCTCCGCTTGCCGTATCCAGCATCTCATAAAACAGAAGGGGTATCACTATATTTCCGAGAGCCTCTTTCCCCTGCCTTGCACGAGTAAGCATGAATACTTCGGAAGGGTAAAACGAATATCCCGAAAACATGATAAATACGGCAACAAGACATAAGAAGATATACTTCTTCTCCTTGTTTCCCGCAAACAGTTTCTCACCTATCGCATTATAAATAGCGTATGTTATCGGAATTAAGGTAAGCGGCATGCAGATATGCGATACCGTAGCAGCGTTCACTTTGAATACCCTTGCAAGAAATGCGATCCAAACAGGGAAAGGAGCAAGCGCGTAACGATACATTATTCCATCGATAACACCTGTATACGGATTGTTGATATAAAGTGCATCGAGTTCTCCCGAAAGGCTTTGCGACATTGCAACATAAAACGCATCGTCTCCGTCCGCATATGCATAAAATACGGCTTTAAAAAGCTGATAAAGCACAAGCGCAAAAAAGACCGAGAGATAGATTATTTCTTTGGTATCAAGTATGAGCTGTTCCTTTTTCTTTTCTCCGACTTTGCGTTCCTTTACGATCTTAAGCACACTCAATATCAATGCCGCCAGCACGATCGCCGGTACTGTCACACCATATATATTTACTATGGTATGCATCCCTATCTTAGTGTTTTGAAAGATTATGATCGGGATTGAAATTACAAAGAAAACACCCCACAACACCATAAGTCCCGCTGCGGCGGCAAATCCTGCTCCTTTTTTGACAAGATACCCAAAAAAGCCTCTTCCGATCAGATAAGAAGCTAGGAGTATCGATATGCAGATAAGTGCTGGACTAACAATCTTCATCTCTTCTCCGTAACGGGGCAATTATAAGACATACCCATACAAGTAAGATCAGTACCGAATTTCTGTGATCAAACCCTCTTACAGTAAAAAATATATCATAAAGCGAAACAAGAACGACTATGCCTGTACCGATAAGTGTCCTTTTTAAAGAAAATGCCTTATTAACGATCGTATTCGCAAGACCCGTAACGGTCAGAAATACAAAAGCAAAAGCGGCAAACCGGAAATAGATACTTGACAATCGTCTGTTTCCGGCGGTGAATTCATCATAGTTGTCGCCGTTATTGCTGACACACCCCAGTCCACTCATATAGTCTTTGATAACCGAATATGGCGTGAATGCATATGCCGTAAATTCGCAAAATGCCTGCACCGCATTATCCTTTTTGTGCATACCGAGTGCACGGGTTACAAAGCCTTTATATATTTGCCGAGCTTCATCCTCAGGATAATTCGCATCAATTACCGGAAAAAGATCCGTATAAAGGTATTTTGGAGATATCGAAAGGACCAATGCCGTTCCTGCTTCAAAAAAATCGTTACCTTCAAAGCCACCCATTTCATAGAAATACGGCCATGCAAATCTCTGTACGCACAGTTTGTTAAAACCGGCCACCGGAGCTTTCGGAAGTCCGGCAATGTTGCCCGATAACAGTGCCGCATCAAGAACTATCGGAAGCGTTATTATATAAACCGCTGCGGTATAAAACCATTTTTTCCCGATCTTTCTCTTCGTAACAGAAAGCATCAGTACTACAACCGCCGCCACGGACACAAAACCGATAAATGCCTTTAAAAATGTCAGTTTAGCGCTTCCAAACCATATTGTCGCAAGCACAGCCTGTATCAATGTAACGGCAACAAAAACATATTTATGTAAAAGATCAATTATCTTCTTCATCTGATCGTTCACCGGTTATTTCCCGTAAAACTCATGTATCTTGCCGATTATATAATCAACCTGATCGTCTTTTAGTCCGTAATAAAGCGGAAGTCTTGTCAGGCGATCGCTTTCCCTGGTGGTATACCTGTCTTCGCCGTGAAAACGTCCGAATTTGCTGCCTGCCGGAGCTGTATGAAGCGGAACGTAATGGAATACAGACAAAATATCGTTTTTCTTGCAAAAATCAATGAATCTTGTGCGTTCCTCGATATCTGCGGTCTTTATATAAAACATATGAGCATTGTGAACACACTCCGAGGGAACATAAGGAAGCTCAATGATGCCCGCTTCTTTAAGGTCCGTAAGCCCTTCCCTGTAACGGTTCCAGATGTGAAGTCTTGCTTCGTTTATCTCGTCTGCCACTTCAAGCTGTGCATAAAGATAAGCTGCGTTCATCTCGCTGGGAAGATACGATGAACCGTAATTCATCCATGTATATTTATCGATCTGACCTCTGTAATATTGGCTTCTGTTGGTGCCCTTTTCCCTGATGATCTCGGCTTCCACTATGTGCTCGGGATCTCTTATAAGAAGTGCTCCGCCCTCGCCCATCGAGTAATTCTTGGTCTCGTGAAAAGAAAACGCACCGAAATCGCCGAATGTTCCCAATGCCTTTCCTTTATATGTGGCCATGATACCCTGCGCCGCATCTTCGATCACCGTAAGCCCGTGACGCTTTGCGATATCCATGATGGTATCCATCTCACAGCCGACACCGGCATAATGAACCGGTGCGATACAGCGGGTTTTATCGGTAATGGCATCTTCAATGAGTTTCTCGTCTATATTCATCGTATCCGGTCTTATATCCACAAATACGATCTTTGCTCCTCTTAATACAAAGGCATCCGCCGTTGATACAAATGTATATGACGGCATTATGACTTCGTCTCCGGGTTTGATATCGGCAAGCAATGCCGCTAGTTCCAGTGCATGAGTACACGAAGTTGTAAGTAGCACCTTTGACGATCCTGTTTTCTTTTCAAGCCACTCACTGTCTCTGGCGGTAAATTCACCGTCTCCGCAGATCTTCATGTTATCTACGGCCTGCCTGATATAATCCATTTCCTTGCCGGTAAAGGGCGGTACGTTAAACCTTATCATTTCGTTGTTTCTCCCTCTCTGACCCAGACTTTTATGCCATGGTCATCATATATTGTAGTATAATCGTATTCATTTATAAAATCTTTTATCATTTCCTGCTTTGCGCCGTCACGGTCAAGATAAAAGTCCGTTACGACAATTACTCTCTCTCCGTCCGACGCCATACTGCGTTTAAGATCTTCCATCCCGGCCGCAAATTTGGACACCGAATACGAATCAAGTATCGGCCAGGTAGATGAAAGTGCCGGATGAGAATCAAGGTAATAAGCAAGCCCCGGCATATCTCCGAATGTAAGCACGCTCGATGTATAAAAGGCATTTTCATTCCATATTGCGGTAAGTTCGTTTAACAGTTCGGCATTTGAGGGTGTCGTTTTCATCCCCTTTAATACGGTGTTGCCTTCAATGTACGTATTCTGAGGCTCGTGCTGTTTTTCCCTGAACGTAAATCCGGTGTAAAAGAACGCCATCTGGACCGCAAACATCAAAAACAGCATGGCAAAAGCCGTATGTACATATCTCATCCGCTTAAAAGATGACATTTCCGATATGATCGCAAGTGCCGTCGGCACCGGGAAAAACAGGCTGTTAAGCACTACGTAAAGACTGTTGTTGGTGCCAAGCGGTGTTATGAACTGGATCACTATCGCAATCACCGACAAAATCCTTAAATCGTCGCTAAACTTGGGGCTTAAGGCCGTTACCGCAAAGAGTACGAGTGATACGCACAGGATCACGACTCCGAAAAGGTACATGGAACTGTACGAAGTAAAATCGTAATCAAAAAGCGCGGTCTTTTTATACCAAAGATATACGACTGCCATTCCGATGACGGCGAGTGTATGAAACAGCGCTTTAAACTTCCCGGGAAAGAACGAAGCCGCAAACAGCACGACAGCCGCAAGTCCTACCGGTATCAGCCAGTACCATACACATGTGTATGAATTAATGAGATTTCGTATCGTAAACCAAAGACCGTATCGCTCGGATTCACCGGTCATCGAGAAAAGGTCTTTTATTGCCCGGATATAATCGCCTGTCTTACCCGTTACGACAAGTGCCAAAACCCCGGCTGCAAGTGCCGCGAAATATCCCGCCATACACTTTAAGGTCTTTATAAGTGCCGATTTAAACCCTGCCCTTTTAAGATATGCGTGATACCAGACTGCCACAATAAGTGCCGCATAACATACATTCGGAAAACGTACCGAGATCGAAAGTGCCGCAATGACTCCCGCTGCGACCAGTAAGCTGTCACGCTCTTTTTTCAGTGCCAAAAATATAAGTGCACCCGTAACAAAAAGCATGTAATAGCTTAAATAATGATAAATACATATCTGCGGAGCCCAGCAGAGCGAAAGAGAGATGAACATTCCGATAAATGCACTTTCCCTTGACACTCCGGTTTCTTTTACAAAAAATCTGTAAGCCCACAGGGAGAACAGAGCCTTCAGTATACAGCAGTATACTTCCATTCCCAGCATATATGAGCCGAAAGGAAGATGCGTAAATAAAGCCCCTATGATATTTGCCAGGAATGTTGAATAAAACCACATTCCGTCAAGTTCCGACAGGTACTTGTAATTTCCGAGGTTATAACCCACATCGGTGATATCTATTCCCCTGTTTATCCCAATAAAAGCATAGATCAGCAAAATTGCGGGAAACAGATATTTTGTGACTTTTATATATATTGAGTTTTTAAAAACAGTCTTAATACCGGTATCCATTAATTTTCGTTCATTTTCCTGTTAAAATCCGTTATTGCCCGTCCCGGCGCGCTGTCCTTGCATAATGAAGCTATCAGATCAAACAGTTTCATCCTGATAAAGTCGATCGCAATGCCGCATATAAATACCGCGGCAACGGCAAGTAACAGTCTTAATACAAACACAGCGGGATTAAGCGAAAGAATGTCTTTTACTCCGAGCCATCCCTGCCAGTCATAACGGATCGAAAGATTTTCGTGTGCAAGATAAATGCCGAGCGCCATCGGTGAAAGAGCACATATCACGCGGGAAATGCCTTCTTTTATCTCACGCCTGTTCATAAAGGCTGCAAACAGACCGACAGCCGATCCAAGCAAAAGAATATGATTGTAATCATATGATACTTCCAAAGCCCACATAAGATGCCCGGTCTTACCGTTTACGATCTGGATAAGAACTTCTTCGGCAAACACGCAAGGGGAACAAATAATATATAAAAGCACTCCGCCTCCCGTACTGCCGGTAATACGCCCGAATCCGTAATTTCTGTAATATGCCCCTATGATATAAACTGTCAGAAGCCACAAAAACGAAAATCCCCTGTCATCGGGCTCAAATCTGCCGGGAAGAAAACTCTTAAATGCCGAGGCGTATATCAACAACATCACGATGACTGCGCCGTGCTGCCATTTGTTAAGTGCGGCTATTCCCCTGTTTATCAACGGTGTGAACAGGAAGATAACAATATATACCGTCATAAACCAGTAAAGTCTGTTATGGATCGGGAAGAAATAATAAAGCAGATCGTTAAACGATCTTCCCTTAAGAGAATCAATGCCGAGCGGAATGCACACAAGAAGCGCACCCACCGAGTAAAACAGCGTCATGGCAACGAGTTCGATAAGCCTTCCGAGTTTAAATCCCGATCTGGAAAGATAATATCCGGACAGCAGCATAAAAATGTTTACCGCCGGAGCCGAGAGGGCTTCCAAAAACCATGCGATACAGGCGTTGACGGTATGACCTTCGTATATTTTTGCAAGCGAATCACCCTTATCGAGTGCATGCAGCATGATGATCATACACATTGCGATAAGCCTTAACAATTCGGCATTTGCATTTTTCTTTGACGTGTTACTCTTCTCCATTTATTGCCCTGTCAAACCGCTTCATGGAGGCGGTCAGTTTGCTTTCCCTTGTCAGTCTGCGAATAAGCTCTACAATTTTGATCCTGATAAAATCAGCCAAAAGGCCGGCGACAACTACGACCAGGACGCCGTATAGGAGCTTTATCAAAAATATCGGCGGCGACAGTTTGTCCATTCCCGTAAGCCCCAGCCATTCCGGCCATTTATAGCGCACTGACATATTTTCATGAATAAGATAAATACCGAGCGCCATCGGCGAAACAGCCAGCACAACCTTTGAAAGTCCCTCTTTCATAGGCTTTTTGTTTAAAAAGAAACCGAACAGTCCCAATGCGCCTGCAAACAGCAATATGTGATTGTGCTCAAGCGCAACCCCGTGCAATTCCTTTAACCTGCCCAGCTTAGCCGATATGAACATTAAGATCACATTCTCGGCAAAAGCGGCAATCGAACAGATCACATAGATAAGCAGCGCCCTTGAAGGTTTTTCTGTCAGTTTAAGTCCGTGAAGCCTTATATATGCCCCTGCCATATATACGATAAACATCCAGAAAGTCGAATATCCCAACATATCCGTAGATAAACGAACGGGAAGTATCGATTTTAGCACGCACTCATAAAGCAGAAACATCGCCAGCACAAATCTTAACTGCTTTTCGCTCAATGCATTGAGTCCTTTATTTAAAAGCGGTGAAGCCATATAGATTATGACATATCCCGTAATGAACCAGTAGAGATTCATATGGATCGGAAAAATCTTATCCAGCAGAGAATATATATCCATCCCATCAGTGCTTACCGCGCCTGTTAAAAGGCAAATGATAAATGCTCCGACAGAATAGAAAACGGCGGCAAACACGATCTCTATAAGTCTTCCGAGCTTAAATCGCGACTTTACGAGATAATAGCCGCTTATAAGCATAAAAACATTGATGCAGACAACAACAAAAGACTCAATGAACCAGGCAATATACGGAGTCGGATTGTTTGAAACGGTAACATCCGCCAGTCCGCCGCCCTTATCAAGAAGATGTGCAAAAACCACAAATGAAAGGGACATCAGCCTTAAAAGCTCAATATTCGCATTTTTCTTTTTAACTGTTGACTGTTCCGGCATCAGATGTTCCCCTTAATGTTGTCGGTATGAGCGCGGATTATAAATCTCGGGCGACCCTTTACCTCCTCGTAAATGCGGGCAAGGTAATGTCCGATTATCCCGAGGCTTATCATTATAAAACCTCCCACCAGCAGTATAAGCAAAATAACGGTGGGAAATCCCGCTTCCGCGGTACCCATGAAATATTTGACAAGCGTCTGAATACCGAGCGCGATACTGAAAAGCACGCTCACTACACCCATAAACGTAACGATCTGGAGCGGGAACGTCGAAAACGAGGTTGCATTGTTGATCGCATACTTCATAAGACTGGTAAAACTCCACTTTGTCTTACCGTATTTACGCGCCTCAACATCGTATTCAAGTTTTGTGGTCTTAAATCCTACCCAAAAAGAAAGTGCTCTGAAAAAAGTATTCTTTTCGGGAAGGCTCAAAAGTGCATTTACGACTTTACGGTCAAGGAGCTTGTAATCCGATGTGGCCTTCATGTCCATACGGATAAGTTTGCTCATGATACTGTAAAAGAATCCGGCACAGATCTTATGGAAGAAGCCTTCTTTGCCTCGGGAGGACTTAATGCCTTCCACAACTTCAAAACCGTCCTGCCAGCACTTAAACATTTGAGGCAAAAGTGCGGGGGGATGCTGCAGATCGCAGTCCATCACGGCCACACAGTCACCGGTCGCGACCGAAAGACCTGCAAAGATCGAAGCCTCTTTACCGAAATTTCTGGAAAAAGAAATACCCTTGACCTTATCGTTTGTCGCAGCCTCCTTAAGTATCAGTTCATAAGTCTTATCCGATGAACCGTCATCAACAAAGATCAGTTCATGATCGATCCCGGCATTTTCGAGTATCCCCGAAACTGTCGAAACGGTATTTGAAATATTTCCTTCTTCATCAAATGATGGGATCACCACCGACAATACAGACATTAAATCTCTCCTTGATCTATCTGATGTTTTCCGTCTTTACGTATATCACTCCGTCATGGAGCAGCACCGAAGTTTTACCCGGAAAGCTCTCCATTTCGGCGTAGAAATCTTCATTGTAGAACTTTGCTACCTCGTCCTCACCCAGAATGTTAAACGTGATACCGAGATAATATTTATAAAAATCCCTGTAATTTTCGGGCTTATACAAAAGATAGTCACCGCTTACCCCAAGAAGCGCTCCCGTTACGTCCCCTGTAATGTCGGTTTCGGGGAATGAGTCGTTTCCAACAACTCCGACCAGTGCTACGGGAATACCGCTGTAATAGCCCTCCGTCTGCTCTATGCGGTCGGCAAGCCTTAAACAGTAAGCATAGGTTTTTTCGTATTTTTTGTTAAGATTCGAATATGCTATGTTATCGGTAACGATATAGGAACATACAAGCACGGTACAAAAGATCACCCCGGCCCATCCGATATAATTACCGAAATTATCCTTTGAAACTCCATGATCTATAACCGCCATCAGGATCGCGATCAAAAATGCCCACTGAAATCTCATGAGAACATGATATGTAACATCCGTCGAGATAAGCAATATCGCGTTCATGGCACAGGGAAGTACTGACAGGAACAGTAACGAGAAAACGTAGAAAAGCGGCTTTTTAAGAACTCCCTTGTTGGCGGCAGATCTTACAAAACATGCAAGTGCCACAACTGCCGTAACAAAAAGCGAGACACCTGCGATCGTTCCGGGTGCGGTCACTTTTCCAAACGTAAATTTAACAAAATCCGTATACATCAAGGAAACTGTACCGGTCAGTCCCCTTCCGTTGCCCGAAGACATTGTGTTGATACCCTGATATGTATCAAGAACTTTGCCCTGTATAACAAGTAGTATCCTTAAGACAACATAATAGAGAATGACTCCAATAACACCCATCATAAAATATTTACCGATACCGATAAGCTTTTCACGGGGTTTTTCGTCTTTTAATAGGATCACGGCACATGTATAAAGGCACAGGATCATAGTGATGCAGAGATAAGACTGATAGCAACCCATTCCCAGTGCGAGCATGACCGCGCCAAAGAGCCATCCGAGCTTTCCCGCTCTTTCCACCAGCCATACGGCTGATACGCAAAACAGCATTCCCATCATGTATCCGTCCATTGTAAAGACATATGCGAAGTTTGAGGATAACGACGGAAATACGGTTATAAGTGCAGATGTAAGTACTATAAAACAGGGATTTTCGATCTTAAGTATCTTTACCGTCAAGATAGCGGCAATGGCAATATATAACAGTGCAACGATCCCCGTGATCCATGGAAGTGAGAAAAATGATGTCGGAGCACATGCCGCAACAAGAAACCACCTTCCCGATGTTATCATATTCTGATCGAAATACATCGACGAAAGGCCGTCATGGTTGGGAAAATCCGATACAAGTGCACTCATATGAGCCACCGTACCGGTAATAAGTGAGGCAATAAAAGCAAGACGCCCGTCTTTGCCTATCTCTTTATGAATATTTGAAAGTGCTGAATCAACTGTTATCATATGTTATCTCACAGCCCTTTGTATGGGTGTAATTAATTTAATCTTGTTTTAACTTTTCCAGGATTAGCTCTATAAGCACCCTGTTGCCTTCATCGTTCATATGAAGACCGTCAAAAAGGTAGTCTTTCCAATTGTCCCTGTTAATGCCGCTGTCGTGATAGTAATCTACAAACGAAACACCTGTTTCCAGGGCTAATTCACGTTCATATTCGGCATAGTCCTCTTCGGTTCCGTATCCGAGATCCAGCTCATCGCCGTATCCGGATATCGTAAATGTAAAACACGGTGATATAACGATTATCTCTGCATTCGGAGCTGCCTTTTTTAAGTTGTTTACGGTTGTCCTGAAAGCTCCCGCAAATGTATTTACATTGAACGGATCGTTTTCATCGTATAACGGAACACCCGAAAGATAATCATTGGTCACCTGCTCTACAATGATATATTTGACATTTTGAAAATCTATCGATTCTATATCTTTTACCGTATCGCCCACATAACCGACTATCTCATTGTATTTGTAATAATTGTCGGGCGAGGCCGCATGTATGGCTGAAAAATCATTGTTTACCATTGCTTCGGAAAGATAGACCATCGAATATCTGTCCCATGCGGAACCGTCACCCAAAACAGCCATTCCGGTGGCGCCTATACCTGCATTGTATACATCAAGACCGGTCGCTTTTTCAAGCAATACCGGAAGGGCGGTATCCGTCCTGTCATTACCGACTCTGCTGTCTCCGAAAAACACAACATCCGGTCTTAATGTTTTTCGCGAAAAGCCCTTTACGGCAAGGATCAAGAGACAGACAATACAGACTCCCGCCAATATGGCGGCAATAAGTTTTTGTTTATTCATTATCTTCCTCTGAGGATCCATGCTTTATCCTGTTGCGGATAACATACTGCGGCGAATTGTTCATGCTGATATACATTCTTCCGATATATTCACCGATCATCCCAAGCATCAGCATTATCACTCCGCCCACAAATACAAGTACACTCATCAGCGAAGAAAAACCTTGCGGAACCTGTATCACAAAGTATTTGACGATCGTAAATACACCGTACAAAAAACCCGCAATCGCAAATATCGCTCCGATAGCGGTAAAAAACCGTAAGGGCTTGATGGAAAAAGCTGTAAAACCGTTGATCCAGAGATTTAACAGTTTCCCAAACGTATATCCCGAAGTCCCTATCGTACGGCTTCTGTGGTTTACATCGACATTGACTATCTTTCCGGTCGATCTCAGCACAAGCCCGATGACATAGGGATAGGCATTCTCGTATCGGATCATGTCATTCACCACAAAACGCTTTACGGCAAAATAGCTGGATACATACAGTTCCTTGGGCTTTCCCAAAAGCTTTTCGGCCATCTTTTCGTTCATGAACGTTCCGAAATTTCTGAAGACCGAATGCTTTTTGTGTGCGTATCTTGCATAAACCGCATCCGCACCGTTTTCAAGCGCTTCTATGAGTTTTCCGCATTCATCCGCCGGGGTCTGTCCGTCATCGTCAAGGCAGATCACATAATCGCCGCAGGACTCTCTAAGTCCCGCCATCAGGGCACTGTGCTGCCCGAAATTTCTGGCAAAATCTATACCGGTGATGTTATCGTGCTTATCACAGAGTTCTCTGATAACCGAAAAAGTATTGTCGGGTGATGCATCATTTACGAGTATTATCTCGTAGCTGTAATCCAAAAGTTTTTCCATGGAAGAGTCAATCTCTTCCACAACGCTTTTGATGGTCAGTTCCGATCTGTAGCACGGAATTACAAAAGAAATCTTTTTCATGTTCCCTCTATCTTGCATAATATTCGCAGACTTTCCTGACTGCTGTTATTGTATCGTTGACGTCTTTATCGCTCATGGCGGCATAAAAAGGAATGCTCAATATATTTTCATATACTTCCTCAGCAACGGGACAAAGGCCCTTTTTATAACCGAGCTTTTCGTAGTAGGGATGTCTGTAGACCGGTATATAGTGAACCTGCGGGCATGTTCCCTCTGCATAAAGCGCATCAAAGAATTCCCGCCTTGTACATTTAAGTTCCGCGGGATCTATCCTTAGGATGTAAAGATGTTGTGTTGTATCCGAATCGGAAAGAGACTCCTGAAGAATAAGTCCTTTAACATCCGAAAAAGCCGCATCGTATATGCGTCTTATTTCCTTGCGTCGTTTATCGAATTTTTCAAGTTTATTAAGCTGACTTATCAAAAGAGCTGCCTGAAAATCGGTAAGACGGTAGTTGAATCCCAGCATTATCTGCTCCTGATACCACGGTCCCTCGGATTCGCGCACCATTTCGGCAGGATCCTTGGTGATACCGTGAGATCTTAAAAGATGCAGTTTCTTATAGAGTTCATCGTCATTGGTCATGCAGGCCCCACCCTCACCGGAAGTAACGGTCTTAACGGGATGGAAACTGAAAGTCGTGATATCCGCGATCGATCCGACAGGTCTTCCCTTATATCTGGTACCTATTGAATGTGCGGCATCCTCGATCAGGAAAAGTCCGTGCTCGTCACAGATCTTTTTCAGTTCATCGAGTTCGACGGCCTGTCCCGTAAAATCGACCGCAACGACAGCCTTCGTATGAGGAGTTATCTTTCTTTTAACGTCTTCGACATCAATGTTATATGTGTCTTTTCTGATATCCGCAAAGACCGGAGTACCTCCGCAATAAAGTACGCAGTTTGAAGAAGCCGCAAAAGTCATCGCCGATACGATAACCTCGTCTCCCTCATGTATTCCTATCGCCAGGCACGCAAGATGCAGTGCGGCCGTTCCGTTGGAGCATACTACCGCATGGCGGGCAGTCGTGATATCACATAACTTCCGCTCAAGTTCTTCGCTCCTGGGCCCGCATGTTATAAAGTTGCTGCGAAGTGTATCCGCAACCGCATTTACATCGTCTTCGTCAATCCACTGACGGCCGTAGTAGATCCTTTCGGATTCGCTCCTAACGGGTGTGCCGCCAAAAATCGCCAATTGTTCCATTTTCTTTTTCCTTTTCATAGGGGCGGGCATACTCCCACCCATAATCTTAATAATTTTACCACGATTCAGGGCTTTATTCCACAATTTAAGGGTATCTTAAATAAATATAAAAAAATAAATCAAGAAAGCGCCATGTATATCTTCCGGTCAAGATATATATGACGCCTTATGTATATACCTTCGCAGGGCCTGAGATATCCGCATGTACCGGCTTTAAGCAAATATTACCCAACAGGCCAATACAAATATCGAAAATACACCGTAAAGAGCCGTTACCGCCCTCAAAAGCACCTTACCCTTTCCGTTCTTTCCGATCACGGTCCCAAGAGCAACAAGCGGCGGGACGATCGCATACTGGACATACCTGAAATTCATGCTGCATTCGTGCGGGTACTTGTTTGCAAAAGAAAAATATGAATACATCATGATAAACCAGGCGATAAACCAAAACAATTTGTATCCCGCATCCGCTCCGTAAACGCCCCCATCGTCTTTATCGGACTTTATGCGAGCGGCAAGATATCGCACAAAACACACAAATGCCCATACGGCAACAATGAAATTAAGCATTACCGTAAGAAGGCATATGAGTTTGACTGCCATCGGAAACAGCGCAAGATCGCACTCTCCGAGGGCGGATGTGCGAAACATCTGGATCCATATGTTCCAACCCATTCCGATGCTTCCGTGAGACAGATTCTTAATAAGTTCAACAACATTGGGAAAGAACAGTCTTTCAAATTCGGAGTACATGCCGACATACTGCCAGCTTGTATCGGGCAGGAATGCTATGTAGGTAAACGACATGCCGAACCTTATGTAACATCGCAGCACCCAGAACAGTCCGATGGGAACGCAGATCGCACCGAAAACGGCGTACTGGATAAACCGCGATAACGGGAATTTGCCTTTTTCCCGCCATTCCTTTATGAATACATACAAGAACAGCACCGCAACCGGAAAGGCTATAAGCCCCGCCGAAAGTTTTGAAAGCATTCCGATGCTTATTGAAAAAGCCAGAAAAACGATATCTTTGTAAGACCTCGTACGATACCATCTTAATACAGCCCATGTTGCAAGCATCTGAAACATCAGTCCGATACCGTCGTTGTTAACAGATCCGGCGGTCATGACGATCGTAGGCTGCAATGCAAAGATCGTAAGGGCTAACGCCTTTCCGTTAAAAGAAACCTTTAGTTCATCAAGTACTCTCTCAAAGGCGTAAAGTGTTACAACGGAATATACAAGTGTCACAAACTGTACGGATTCGATAAGAAGCCTTGTATCATTCGTAAAAAGCTTTATAAAACTCACCCAGAGAGCCGAAATGATATAGTGTACCGGCGGATGGTTAAACTGATAAACCGTTGTGGGATCGAATTGCGGGATCTGCCGGTTAACGACCAGATAGAATATATATCCGAGATGTCCCGTCAGTACGCCATTGCCCGGATCTACGGTACCGATATCGTACTGGGCAAAGTTGACAACGGGCATAAAGATGACATACAGGACACGGATAAGTATCCCTGCCAGCAATATGAACAGTATTTTCTTTTTATCATCTGCTTTGATATTCATGTAATAAATCTTTCAAAGATCTCAATGTGTCTTTTTGCCATCTCTTCATAGGTATAACCTGAAATGATCTCAAGAGATCTTTGTCCCATTGCTTTAAGATCGCCGGAAAGCGCTTTATTTATCGAACCGGCCAGTCCGGCAGGATCTTCGGGGCTTACGAGATATCCGTTTTCACCTTCATGCACCAGTTCAACACCCGCATTGCACGTTGTTGTGGTGATGATGGGAAGTCCGCACGCCATAGCTTCGCCGACTACAAGCCCCCAGATATCATAACGTGTGGCAAGCACAAAAAGATCCGAGGCTCTGT
>JAEEGL010287551.1_pt1 | contig 45666 bp, 31 predicted proteins | sample 9134231 | NCBI WGS metagenome assembly JAEEGL01 (sample SAMN16246548, study PRJNA631951) | gut metagenome | biome: gut microbiome; feature: rumen; material: fiber-attached | host: Bos | place: Iran: Karaj | collected 2018-10 | reverse complement strand
CTTCTGGATAGACTATCTGGAGATTCCAGGCAAGAGCCTTGCTGATGCTCAGGTACGCTACACGTTCCGAATGCAGGAGCAAGACAACATCTGGGAATCGTATCAGATTATCCTCCAACGCTTGCGTAATTTCGTTGATGCGCCCTATGAAGCCCGTCCTAATGGCGTGGGAGCAGAAGATGAGTCACAGTTGTATGCCCTGAGAGAAGGACTAACGAACTGTTGTGCACATGCCGACTACTTTAGTCCGATGCATCCAACGATACGGGTCTTTGCGGACCGTATTGAGTTGCAAAATCCAGGCAGGTTTATGTTCCCGCTATCAGAGTTGCGTACACAGATACACTCCATTCCACGAAACCCCAACCTTATCAAGTTCTTCCGCTATGCCAAACTGGGTGAGAATGCCGGTTATGGTATAGACAAGATGCTGGTATGGGAAAAGCTGACCAAGGGAAGAGTGGAGTTTGCCAGTGATTTGGTCTGTTCTACTATTACATATTGGTTTGGGAAACAAGTTAGTGGTTATGTTAGTGGTCAAGATGGTGGTCAACCTAGTGACCAAGTTGGTGACCAACCCAGTGACCAACCCAGTGACCAACCTAGTGACCAACCTAGTGACCAACCTAGTGACCAAGTTCTGAAAGTTCTTAATTGTATTCGTGACAACGTTTACACAATGAACGTACTTCAGAAGAAATTGAAAATTTCAAGTCGGAGATATGTTCGAATAAATATGCTTAACCCAGCAATTGAAGGAGGTTATGTTCTTCGTGCTTATCCCGATAAGCCGAACCATCCCAACCAGCGTTACTACCTGTCTGAGAAGGGATTGAAACTTGTGAAATAAGGCTGCAAAACGCCCAATGACGTTTATCCCAAGTTGGTTTAGTTTAATTTGCCGGTAATTTGCTGGCAACTTACTTAGGCCAGTAAAGCACAGGCCAAAATTTAATTAATGTGTTGATAATCAGCAAATAAATAAAACCAATTTAACTTGCCGGTAATTTGTCGGTAATTTGCTAAAGAAGTGAAATAAGGTGCAGAAGTAAAGACATAACAAAACACTACAGAAATGGCGTGTAGCTCCATGAGTTACACGCCATTTGCTTTTTATGGGCTCATATCTTATAATCGTCGAGATACAGACATTCTAGACTATTGACAGTGTAAATCAAAAGCTTAATCAGACAATTAGCCCGACTATGCATTTTATACTTTGATATGCGGTAAATAGCCCTTGATGCGACAGATATGACGTGGCTCCTCTTGTATGTCGCAATATTAAGCCCATGTCGTAACGAGAAGAGAAGAAATACAAGAAAAAATGATGCATGAGGATAAAATGTGACTTATCTTTGCAATGTCGAAAGGAACAAACCTCCTGAGGACAAAAAAAGAAGAGACGAAAAAAAACAAAAAAAATAATAACAACTAAAAAAATACCATTATGAAAAAGTCAGTTTTTTTCCTCGCAGCACTCGTGTGCATGATGATGCAAACAGTATCAACTTTCGCCGCTGACAGGCTCATCTCCAAAGAGCAACTTCCCGCAGCCGCACAAGCCTTCATCCAGAAGACCTTCCCTGGCCAGACCATCTCTTACGCCAAGATCGACTCCGACGGTAGAAAGAAGTATGAGGTACGCTTGAACAACGGAACCGAGATAGATTTCGACAAGAAAGGAACATGGGACAAAGTGGACTGCAACCATAGTGCCGTTCCTGCAGATCTCGTGCCGGCAAATATCGCCAACTACGTGAAGAGCAACTTTCCTGATGCAGTAATCGTCAAGATCGACAAAGAGCGCTACGGCTATGACGTAGAGCTTTCCAACGACCTCGAACTGAAATTCAACAAAAGCGGACAGATGTTAAGATTGGATGACTGACATCCATCCTGTAACAACCAATCACCCTTATTAAAAGACAGAACCATCCACTAACATTTAAAAGTAGTTACAAAATGAAAAAGTCAAAAAAAATCCTCATATCATTAGCAGGTGTTGCAGTTATCTTTATGGCAGTCACCATGGACATGCTCGACAAAGACTATATCATTCCAGCAGACAACTTGCCATTGGCAGCCAAGAGCTATGTACAAGATAATTTCCCTGGCGGAACTATCGCATACGCCAAGTTGAAGAACGACATCTATACAACCTCATACGAGGTAAAGCTGAACAACGGTTTTGAATTAGAGTTCGACAGTTTTGGAAGTCTTACCAACTTCGATGACTAATAGAAAAATGGTGCTAAACACATTTTACCTTATCATTTACAGAAAAGAGGGCACGCTAGAAAATGGCGTGTCCTCTTTTCAAATTGCTTTAGCAATTACAAATTCTGCTCAAAGGTAGGAAGATAATCCTTTTTTTGCCTATCTTTGGGACCAAAAAGCTACTTTTATGAAGAAAAGACTATTTGTTGTTCTGGCCGCCGTGCTTGTCATGGCCACAGCCAACGCTCAGACCGCGCTGAAAAAGGTGTATGATGAGAACATCAACCCCATCGTGCAGATTGACCAGGCCATCACAAAAGCCAAGGCAGAGGACAAGTTCGTCATCTGCCAAGTGGGCGGAAACTGGTGCCCATGGTGCCTGCGTTTCGCCGATTTCATTACCAACGACAGTACTATCAGCCATGTGATTGACGAAAACTTTGTCTATATCCATGTCAATTACAATCCCCGCCAGTCGGGAGGTGATGAAAAGATTCAGCAGGCGAAGAAAATGCTGGAAAGGCTCAACAACCCGGCTCGTTTCGGTTTCCCCGTGTTCGTGGTGCTTGACCAGACAGGAAACGTCCTTCACATCCAGGATTCTAGTTTTTTAGAGGAAGGCCAAGGATACGACCGAGAGAAAGTGCTGCGTTTTTTCAAGAACTGGACACCAAAAGCAGTGAGGAATTGACATGATGGAAGAAAGGATACTTGTAAGCGGATGTGAAGGCGAGGAGAACGGATACGACACCCAATTGCTCTATTTCACCTGCTCCTCCCTCAGCAGCGACGACCAGCGGCTGTATGTCATCAGCGACCGCGACGGACATCCCAATGTCTATGTCAGGAATCTGGCCACAGGACAGGAGACACGACTGACCGACAACCATCATGGCACGCTGAAGAGCTACGTCTATTTCGACTGCAACCCCGGCAAGGGGTTGGGCAAGGCCAGCGTATGTCTGGACAGCGCACGTGACATCATTTATTATATCCAAGACAACCTGATTTGCAAGGTGGGGTTGGACGGAGCCATCCAGGTGCTCAATCAAGTCCCTGACGGCAGGATGACTGCCTTCACCCATGTGAGCAGTGACGGAAGACTGCTCTGTGTCCCGATGACCGACGGCAGGGCCTTGGACTATGACCCCGCCAAAGAAGGTTATGGACTGGACCGACGCCCTGTCTACGACATCGACGGCCGTGTGCAGGAAGAACGGTTGAGCAGCTATCTCTGTGTCTACGACACTGCCACGGGAGCACTCGTCTATGAGAGAGAAGTACCCCTGTGCTGGATCACTCATGTTCAGTTCAACCCCGCTAATCCCGAACTCATCATGTTCAACCATGAGTGGCCGAGCTTTGACTGTGGCATCCGCCGCATTTGGCTGTACGACCACCGCAGCGACACTATCGTCCGCATACGGAAGGAAGGAGCAGACACCTCCGGCGACACCTGCGGGCACGAGCGCAAGGCGACTGACTGGATCTGCCATGAGATGTGGTCAGACGATGGTGGCACCATCATCTATCATGGTGGTTATGCCGATGGTCCTGCCCTTGTCGGGAAATACGAACTGGCCAGTCAGCGCTACTGGGAGATTGCCCTTCCCGAGGACTACAACGCTTATGGACATTTCACCATGGACCACCAGCAGAACCTCTGCTGTGATGGTTATTTCAAGTTCCCCGACGACATCAAGGCCGTCAGGGAGAACAGTACCGACAACGGACCCGACCCGCATAAGAAAGATGGCGAGTACATCTCACGCGTCGTTCCCCACTGGGAGGAGGGCCGACTGGAGTGGAAACCCCTGTGCAAGCACCGCAGCGACTGGCTGGGACAGGATGCACACCCCCACCCCATCTACAACCACGCTGGCGACGCCATCTTTTTCAACAGCCGCAGTGGGAAATTTGTAAAAGTGTACCTATGCTTCGTCTGATATGTAAAAGGGAAATCGAAGAACAAAGGCAACTGAGGTGGTGATATTCCTTGTTGCCTTTTTTCTTAGCTACATATTGTTATTGCTTTTGATCTTTGATTATCTCTTTCAGCCTTTGTTCTATCATCTGCCAGTCTTGATTTAGGTTCACCGTGCTGACTCGAATAACGTGGTTTGTGTCTTTATAAACATACGAAACATCCAACTCTTTATCTATTGTCGGGTATACGAGGATTCCCTTTGTTTCCTTAGTATGAGGTGCATTATCGTTTTCCTGATTCATCACATAGGTCAGAATCTGTGAAAGATGTTCACGACGAATTTTCCCTCCCTCTCCATACCTTGTAGCCAACGTCTCCTTGTAGTATTTGGCGTCGAGAATGATTTTCTTCTTTGTACGGGGATTGTACAAGGTCATGTCTGTTTCCATCACAGGCAGCAGACGAAAGGCTTCGTCAGTACTTTTGGCAAATGTTAAGCCCAGAGGAGTCAATTGAAAACGAATATGAGAACGTCCGATATCTGGATAGTCCATACGACATTCTTGCTTGTAGAAGTTCATCAGGAAATTCTCAAAGATACGGTTCATGGCTCTTTCATCATCCATCAAATCCACAAAATCCCATTTTCCTGCAAGATTTTCATTTGGTAACAATGACTGATGAAGCAGGTGGCAGATGTTGATAGCGAACTGATAGTAGATGTTGTTACGATACGACCCAACTAATTTGAACATGTTTTCAGATAGTTGTATCCGCTTAACTTGAGGCATTCTACGAATCGTTGTCAACAGCCTACTTTCATTCTGTTCAGACAGGCTTCGAATCTTCAAGGCATCCCGCAAAGTCGAGTAAAGAATCTGGTTAACTAAAATGTCAGACGAGAGTTCATCGTAATTGCAATACGTTCTGCCTTGACGGCACTTACCCAGTTTCAGCGTTTCTCCAATATTGATTTTGCCCTTGATGCCTTCCATCTCTGTGCTATAAACTGTATAGCCCCGCGATACTCCACGCTTCAGCAAATCGTTTGTCGCATTCAGCAGCACATGCACCAGTAAGTCAGCAACCGAATTGCATTGTTCAACACCAACGTTCAGCTTGCCACGTAATTTACCCATACCCCATGCATAGCATAGGATGTAATACATGTTTTGTATGGGTATCTGATGCATCTTGCTCTAGTCGCTTAATATATGACACAACTCACCATAGAGTTCTTCGTTATCGAAGCAAATCTCATGCAGATATGGGAACAATTCGTACTTGCAGATGGACTTCCACCACTCCTGTTCATTATCTACAGAACTGAGTTGACAAAAGTAACTGTGTCCAATCTCCAAGCCTTTACCAAGAGACGAAGAAGTGCGGATAATGTCGTTGACGCGATTCACCTTCCTACATATTTCATCAACAAAACTCTTGCTCAAAGCCGTACCAAGATAGTTCTTGAACGTATCGCCAAACTCAGGTTCTACATCGCAGAAAGCAAACCTACGACGCAGAGCATAATCCACAATCGCAATCGAACGGTCTGCCGTGTTCATGCAACCGATGATGTAGACGTTTTCCGGAACATAGAAACGAGAACTATTTTCTTCGCTATAAGTCAGTTTCAGCGCATAGCGAGGAGAACGCTTATCATACTCTATCAGCATCATCAATTCACCAAATATCTTGCTTAGGTTGCCTCGGTTTATCTCGTCGATAATGAATACAAAGGATTCTTCTGGATGCTCCTTGGCATTCTCGCAGAAGTTGTAGAAGATGCCATTGCGAACTTTGAACTCACCAGAAGTCGTAGGACGAATGCCCTGAATGAAATCTTCGTAGCTGTACGACTGATGGAATTGAACGATTTCGATGTTCTCATCTTTCTTCATGTCAATCAGTTGATAGGCAATCTTCTTGGCCAAAAAAGTCTTGCCAACTCCGGGAGCTCCTTGGAGAATGATGTTTTTCTTACGGAACAAAAGTTCTACTATCTCGTTAAATTTCTCTTCTTCAATGAAAGGTTTGTCTGGGTCATCAGCAAAATCGTAGGGAGTCGTAGAATCTAAAACTTCCTCGCTCAGGTTTGCACAATACCCCAGGAAATCACGATACTTGTTGACATAACTGCGAGTGTTCTTCAATTCCTTTACTTCTCCTTCATCGCCTCCGCCATTGATGAGGGTAGTCAGTTCATCACTTACACAGGATACGTGTCCTGCATCAGTTACCTCATATATGTTGTCCACACCAAACAGTTTCTTGCAGATGCTAAGAACAACGCTAATGGTATCAATCTTCACATATCTGCTGTTAGCTGCATCCTTTATCTGCTTGGACGTAGCGTTCTTGTCACCCATATAGTGAACAAACGATTGTTTCACTTCCTCTGGCGACTTTCCTTCCAACTTATATACACTTTGTTTTGCCATATTCTTAGCTATTGATCTAATGTTTCTTAATTACTAATTGGTTTGATCTAACTTGATCTAAAAGATTTGCTCATTTCATCTTGATCTTCGACCTTTGTCGAAAAAAGTTATGGAAAAGAAATGGATTAAGACGGAGCAGATGCTCGAAATTTTGAAAGGCGAACCAGACGTTGAGCAACAATATTGCCATTACCTTGGTGGCATTTTACGTTCCACTCACTGGCTTGAGTATTCATCAAAGAGAAATCAGTTTGGTGATTCCACGAATTGGTTCGACTATACATGGTATACTGAGAGTGAATTTATTGAAATGCATGCTGGCGAATGGTGGATGAGGGAAATCTAATTATCATGTTGCTAACGGGCTATGTCACAAAGAAGATGGTCATGACACGCAGATGACTATACGAGTGAATGTCTCCGTTTTGACGGCATTCACTCACTTTTTTTATCAATCATCGTCTGGGAAGTGCTCATAATATATATCTGCAATTGTATCGGCAAATCCCCATCCGCATGGCGAAGCCCACTCTACACACTGCCTCAAACGGGGTTTGAAACGTTCCAACATATCATTATTGTCAATAAAGGCTATGGTTTTGTCGAAGTTATTCTCCACTGATGTATAATACTGTTCCCACATGTCCCCATAATCATATGTAAACTGACATGCGTTTTCAACATAGCAAAGCATCAAATCAGCCAGTTTTTCTGCCGAAGGCTTCAACTTCTTGTAATCAGAGACAGCCTTCCGACAAACCGAGAATCGTGTCTTTGGCTCTCTATTGCTTTTCGCTGGATAGAATTCTTCAATGATGATTTTCTTATACTCTTCCAACTTACCATCCTCGTCCGGATTTGCATAGAACTCCAAATACTCTTTTGCTTCCTTGCGAGCATCATACATCTCCAGAACCATACCAATGATTTCTTCCTTTGGCATGGACATGAGCATTTTCTTTATTGTTGCTTTTGACATGTTATTATAGATTCAGATGTTTATTCAATTTAGCTTTCTCTTCCAAACCATTTGGAAAAGAGAATGACAGGTTCTTACTATCCCATTTTGGTTTTGCACCTCGAGTGCATTAGCTATAGCCAAGAACGACTTTTATACGATTTAATTTTGTCAAAATAGAATTCCGTTATTTTACGGCAAATTTACGAAAAAAAATCTTTATAAATGCATAAATCTTCAAAATCACAAAAAACAAGCATTAATTGAGTAAAAGATCAATCTTCTGATATATGTATGACAACCTCATGTGCATACTATACTTAATGTGTTTCATTTGCCCTTTCTAGGCGAACTGTATATCTGTTGTTTACAATTACCCAAGGTGTTGTCCAGGGCTAATTGCTGTTGGCTTTCCTGGCCACTATTTACATTCATATAGCTTTACGATAACAGGCAGACGATAACAGGCAAACGATAACAGGCAAACGATAATAGGCAGACAAAAAATCCGTGTAATCCTATCGGTTACACGGATTTATATTACTTTGACCTCAAATTTCACATTCGCTCAACTTGCGCATTTTATGTTAATAGCCAAAGGAAAGTTGGGTCACTTTGATTTTTACTTGACCATGATCTTCTTGCCATTGTGGATGTAAACGCCCTTTGAGGTCGGTCTGCCGGGCAGCTGACGGCCGTTGAGGTCGTAGTAGCGCTCGGTGCCCACCACTTTCGGCAGATAAGGCTTCATCGCCTCCAACTCGCCCTTCACCTCCTTGAACACCAGTGCGTTGCCTTTGTGCTCACTCAGCTGGTAGGCACGTGCGTAGGCAGGCACCTTCAGCTTGTAAGGCACGCAGACGGTGTAGGGCACCGATGCCACGAGCAACGGGCGAGAGTTGGCGACAGAGTCGGTCTCGAAGGCATAAGGCACCACGTAGTCGAGTGAGTCGACCAGGCGGAAGGTCTTCGCGCTGAAATTGCCATCGGCGGTGCTGACCACGATATTGGTGCCATCGCTCTCACCATAGGTGCCGGGCACGTAGACGAGTGTTTGGTCTGTATCAATACCAATGCGCTTGAAGCCACCGTCGTGCAAGCCTGCCACGATGTCGGTAGAGTCGCAGATCAAGAAGTCGGCGTAGCGCAGGCCTTTGGCGTTCTCAAACAGACCGTCCTCCATGCCCGTGAGCGTAAAGGGCAGAGCCACCTTCTCCAGCTTCGTCAGCGGAGCCAGCGTGGCGCGGTCGAGCGTATCGACCATCGTGTAGCGAAGCGGTGTGAGGTCCTTCGCGTTCGGGTGAGCGTTGAACCAGCCTTTCACTGAGGTCACTGTGGAGAGTTCTTCTTCCGTAGCAGCGGCATGTGCGGCGAAGGCGGTGAAGTCGTCGTCGTCGGTGAAGATGCCCGTCGAGATGTTGTTGGTGCGCTGCCATGACGAGCCCGTGTAGGCATCGTCCATCAGGTAGTCCTCATACTGGCTCGGGCGCACGTAGAAGGCGTCGAACGTCGGATTGTAGTTGTTGCACAGCCAGCGCCAGACGGCGAACTCGGTGCTGATCTTGACCTTCCTGTCGGCCAGGATGTACATGCGCGTGAGCGAGGCGTCGTCGTCGAGGGCGTTCCAGTTGAACTCCTCCATGTCGTCGCCCAGCACGAGCGACTCCAGGGCCTCGCACTGCTGCAGGGCGCGGCTCTGCACTCGCTTGCAGGTCTTCGGCAGGATGAGCGTCTTCAGCTGGTAGGCCTGCAGGAATGAGTAGGCAGGAAGCACGTCGTCATCGAAAATATGATGGTTGCGTGTGGTCTTATGACGCATGTCAATGGCTACACTGTAGTTAGACTTCTTGAGTTGAGCATCGTAGAGGTCGATGTACTCCAGACGGCCGGCGTAGTTGCGTGTGTTGCTCCAGGGGCAGAAGCCTGCGAGGTAGCGCAGCAGGCTGAGGTCTGAACCCGTGATGGGGCCTACTACCTTCAGCCGTGTGATGTTGCTGTAGTCGCCGTCAACACTGCTAATATACTTGTATAGCTTGTTGAATGTCTCATCCTCAGTGGTGGTCAGGCCCAGTTTCTGGGCCAGCGTGTTGGGCTCGGTCAGGATGACGGTCTGGATGGTGTCGGCTGCGGCTGCCGACCCTTCCGGATTGATGTGGTCGGCATACTGCGCCCACTTCGTGCGGTAAGCCTTCACCACATGGCGAGGCACATAGATAACAAAATTTCTCGGCAAATGCTTAAGCGGATCACCCAGTAACTCAGGCACTGAGTCGCTCTTCATGGTGACTGTCAGCAGGCTTCCGCAGCCCTCGAAGACATCCCAGTCAATCAACTCAATGGATGCTGGCAGGGTGACACGCTGCAGATCTTCGTCATAAGTGGAAGGACGGTCTACTTGCTTGCCGACTACAAAACTACTCTTTTTGTAGCATCAACCCAAAGGCTGGGGCAAAAATTGTGACGAAAAGCGCATTCCAGCAAACGCAGGGGTGTCAGTCTCGCCGCTTTAGTTATTTTCGCTTCGTTTTAGAGCCGCTAATCCAGTGCTTAGGATAAGGAAGGGGAGGGTTGGTTGTGACCCTCGCAAGCTAACAGGTTGATATCAAGAAAAATATAAAGATTAAAAAAGGAAGAAAAAGGAGGAAAAGGTTAGGGGGAGGTGTCACCTTTGGAGGGGTTAGGGGAAGGTGTCATTTTGTATCTATTCTAGCTTTTTTTGTAAAAAATTGAAAAGAATTTGTTTGTCTTTCAATAACCATTTGTATATTTGTGGTAAAATTGAAAGAAGTTAACCAAATAGCATGATTATGAAAAAAGTGTTTTTGACCATCTGCGTTCTACTGCTTGGGAGTGTCAGCACTGTCACCGCGCAAGTGAAACTGCAAACAAACAATGTAGATGAAGTACTCAAAGCCATGACGCTTGAGGAGAAAGCGATGCTCGTCGTAGGCGGCAACCGCCAGATAGCAACGACAGGTGAAAACAATGGCATGATTGGCGGACATGCACAACGTGTGCCGGGTGCCGCTGGTGCCACACAGGCCATACCCCGGCTAGGCATCCCCTCTTCTGTTCTCACCGACGGCCCTGCTGGTGTGAGGATCAATCCGAATCGAGACAATGACACCAACACCTATTTCTGCACGGGCTTCCCAGTAGGCACCGCACTGGCCTGTACCTGGAACACGCAACTCGTAGAGGAAGTAGGAAAGTGCATTGGCAACGAGGTGCTGGAATATGGTTGCGATGTGTTGCTTGCCCCTGGTATGAATATCCACCGTTCACCACTCTGTGGCCGTAACTTCGAATATTATTCAGAAGACCCACTTGTGACGGGTAAAATCGCTGCCGCCTATGTGCGAGGTGTGCAGAGTCAGGGAGTGGGAACCTCTGTCAAGCACTTCGCTGCCAACTCTCAGGAGACCAACCGAATGGGTGTCGACGAAGTGATGTCACAACGCGCCCTCCGCGAGATTTACCTCAAGGGCTTTGAAATTGCCGTGCGTGAGGCGGCTCCCTGGACCGTGATGTCGTCTTACAACCGCCTTAACGGCCCTTTCACCCAGGAGAATCGAGAGTTGCTCACCACCATCCTGCGCGACGAATGGGGCTTCAACGGCATCGTCATGACCGACTGGACAGGTCTGCGCAATACTGCAACCCAGATACAGGCCGGCAATGACTTGATGGAGCCCGGCAACGACTCACAAATCAAAGACCTTATAGAAAAGGTGAAGAGTGGTGTCTTAAAAGAAGCCGGCCTCGACATCTGCGTGAAGCGCATTCTGGAGTATCTCGTCAAGACCCCGGCTTTCCGTGCCTACCAGTACTCCAACAAGCCCGACCTGAAAGCCCATGCCGAGGTGACACGCCGCAGTGCCACTGAGGGTATGGTACTACTTAAGAACGAGGGGCAGGCATTGCCGCTGGACGGCGCCAAGACCATCTCCGTCTTCGGCATCACATCCTACGACTTCATAGCTGGCGGCACTGGCTCTGGCGACGTGAACAAGGCCTACACCATCGACCTGATGCAAGGACTCTCCGAAGCAGGACTGAAAGTCAATCCCAAACTCGCCGACCTCTACAAGAATTATCAGAACTATCAACGAAGCCTAACTGCTGCAGGCCCGGCACGAGGCGGATGGTTCTGGGGCAAGGCCCCACTTCCAGAGATGGCCGTCAGCCGTCCCATCATTCAGGTACAAGCCCAGGAGTCAGACCTCGCCATCATCACTTTAGGCCGACAGGCTGGAGAGGGTTCAGACCGTCAAGAGGATGGTGACTTCACCCTCAAAGATGTAGAGCGCCAGCTCATCACAGATGTATGTAATGCTTTCCATTTGGCCAACAAGCCCGTGGTCGTCGTACTCAATATGGGCAATGTCATCGAGACTGCCTCTTGGAAGTCGATGCCCGATGCCATCCTTCTGGCGTGGCAGCCAGGACAAGAGGGCGGCTATTCTGTGGCTGACGTGCTGACCGGCAAGGCCTATCCTTCTGGAAAACTCACCATGACATGGCCCAACAACCTCATCGACCTGCCATCCAGTGCCAACTACCCCAACGTACGTCCTACGGCCCCTGGTCGCAGACGCGGTAACGAGAAGGTGGAATTTCAAGATTACACCAAACACGTGGAAGGCATCAACATAGGCTATCGCTACTTCGCCACCTCCAAGAAATCCGTTTCTTACCCCTTCGGATTCGGCCTGAGCTATACAACCTTCTCCTATAGCAAGCCCGTCGTCAAAGCCACCAAAGATGGTCTCACCGCCTCTATCACCGTGACCAACACAGGCAAGAGGGCAGGCAAAGAGGTCGTAGAACTCTACGTCAGCGCTCCTGCCGGCGGTCTGGAAAAACCTGCTTGCGAACTGAAAGCCTTTGCCAAGACACGTGAGCTCCAACCCAACCAGAGTGAGACACTCACCATGAAACTCTCCCTCTACGACTTGGCATCCTATAACGAGGGCACCCAAGCCTGGGAGACCGCAGCTGGCAAATACACCATCGGTTTCGGAGCCAACGTGGAGGACATCCGTGCCACAGCATCCTACCATCTCTCCAAGCAATACACAGTGAAGTGTCACGATGTGATGAAACCAGACATGTAAACGGGTCATTCAAGCGATGACGCTTTTTTGAAATCACGAAATTGTACCTATCATAAAATCGCCGCTTCCCCAAAGTTGATATGGGAAAGCGGCGATTTTCGTGACAGATCAGGAGTTACTATGGTTCTAGGCGATAGTTATGCCTCGTCACATCGATATACGCTCATTCGTACATCTGATAGAAACCACCCATATCAAACTTGACGAACGATGACTTTTTCTGCCTCATCAACATGTAATTGGCAGTCTCGTCAGTCGACATGTGGTTGCAGAAGATATCGAGACCGTTCTTGCCCTTGACCACGGAGAGTATGGCCGGCTCCATATATTCGTCAGGGTCGTAGTTGGACCAATAGACGCGGTGCTCTTCCTCCACCACCTCACAGGTGTCCGTCCACATGGTGATGTCGTTACCCTTGGCGAGCACCCACGCGGCGATGCCGTATTTTTCGTTGGGCTGTGTCCTCATGACACCGAATTGATATTCATCATCACCAATGATATGGCTGACGCGGTTTTTCTCCACTTTCGCATTCAAAGCTTTCTCCACTTTGGCGATCACCTCCTTGCTGAACTGCGGTTCGGTGGGGTCTTCTGTCGTGGTGGAATAGAACGACATGATATTGCGGTCTTTCAGATAGTTTGCTCCCACGATGATGCCGTAGGTATATTCCATCGGTATGTAGTCTCCCTCTGGCATCACATCACCGTGGGTCATCATATAATGCTCTATGGCTTTAGGATCAGCATAATTGTACAACTGTCCCTTCATACCGTCTGCCGACTTATAGACATATTGGTTGAGATAACTGGTATCGTGCTCGAGGCTGGGATTTTTCTCTTCTTGATAGGCGATACTGTATGCCTCCTCACCCATAATGAATTGAGTGTATTCCTTAGGAGATTGCCTCAGCACCTTGCCCTCATCGATGATGTCGCCCTCATTGAATGGGGCGAAAAGGGGCTGTCCCTTGAGGCATACGGCGAAGACAGGAGGCACTCCATCCCCATCCCAGTCTCCCTCCGTCAAACCTTGGTTGGCACTGGTTTTGCTTTCCGATTCACCAGCAGCGTTGCCTGCTTCCTTGCCTTTTGAGCATCCCATGGCCATGACGGCTATCAGAACAACAAAGGCACTTGTCAAAAACAATGTTTTTTTCATTTACGATCAAATTACTGAGATTTCACATTCGCCCAACTTTTTAAGCTATCAGCGACATTTGAGAACACAGCCGCTAAGATAGCGATTTTTCAACAATTCCCCAAGCAAACAGCCGTTTTTCTTCGTTTTTCCTCTTTTCTCATGACGCAACGATCATGATAGACAAGGCTTCCCTACCAAAAATCTCCGTGCAGGCCACAAACCTACACGGAGATTGATTGATATGTTCGTTGTTAACAACTGAGCAGATACGTTAAGCAAAAGGATTCTCTGTGGGATAATAATTACCCTTGGGGAAGTTGTAGTCAATCTCCTCAACGGGGATACCCATATACTTCAGTACCTCCCAGAGATATTTTCCTGCGTGCTCGAACATCACGGCAGCGTGGTGAGGATAGTGCTTCTCGATGAGGACGTGACGATAGAAACGGCTCATGTTCTTGATACCAAAGGTACCGATGGAACCAAATGAGCGGGTGGCCACTGGCAGGATTTCTCCCTGTGCGATGTATGCACGCAGTTTGGTGTCGGCAGTAGACTGCAGACGGTAAACAGTAGCCTTGCCAGGTTTCAGGTCGCCCTCCAGTGTACCATTCGTCACCTCTACCGGCAGAGCGCGGGCCATGATGCGCTGGAAGCACATCTGGCAGCTGCAAACCTTGGAAGAAGCAGTGTTGCCACAGTGGAAGCCCATGAAGATCTCTTTGTCAGTATAGCTGTCGCACTCAAACTTCTTGCCCTTGATGCTCTCCTCGTACATGTCTTTGGGAACAGAGTTGTTGATATCGAGCAAGGTGACTGCATCCTGAGTGATGCAAGTGCCGATATACTCAGACAAGGCGCCATAGATGTCAACCTCGCAGGCTACGGGGATGCCGCGACCTGTCAGACGGCTGTTGACATAGCAAGGCACAAAACCGAACATGGTCTGGAATGCCGGCCAGCACTTGTTGGCCATAGCCACGAACTGGCGTGAGCCCTTATGTCCCTCAATCCAATCCAGCAGTGTCAATTCATACTGAGCCAGTTTAGGCAGCACGGATGGTATTCTGTTGCCTGTGCCCAGTTCTGCCACCATATCCTTCACCACGTCGTCGATACGTGGGTCACCCTCATGCTTCTGGAAAGCCTCGAGGAGGTCGAGCTCAGAGTTCTCCTCTATTTCTACATCGAGATCATAAAGCGCACGGATAGGAGCGTTGCAAGCAAGGAAGTTGTTGGGACGTGGGCCGAAGCTGATGATCTTCAGGTTCTGCAGACCGACAATGGCACGAGCGATGGGCACGAACTCATGAATCATCTCAGCACACTCAGCAGCATCGCCTACGGGCTCCTCGGGGATATAGGCGCGGGTTTTACGAAGAGAGAGCGCCTGGCTGGCATTCAGCATGCCACAGTAGGCATCGCCACGGCCATCAATCAAATTGTTCTGTGTCTCCTCAGCGGCAGCGCAGAACATAGTCGGGCCTTGGAACCAGTCGGCTATCATGGTTTCAGAAATCTCCGGGCCGAAATTGCCCAGGTACACACAGAGTGCGTTACATCCAGCCTTCTTCACATCCTCAAGAGCCTGCTGAGCATGGATCTCGCTCTCGACGATACAGATAGGACACTCGTAGATATCGGCAGCGCCGAACTTCTCTACATACTTAGCAATCACTGCTTTACGACGGTTGACTGCCAATGACTCTGGGAAACAGTCGCGGCTTACGGCGACGATTCCAATCTTGATTACTGGTACATTATTCATACTAGAAAAGGTATATATATTAAGAATCATTCATTTCAGGGGGTAAAGATACATCTTTATTTTTAAATTACCCACTTTTTTCATCTTTTTTAGAAAAGAAAAACGACTCCTACCGCACTTATCACCTAGATAGGGAGTCTGTCTCTAAAGTAAAAACGAAGTGTGTCGTACACATACAGGCTGAACCTGCTAAAATAAATGGCACATTTTTTGTTATCCTTTGTTTTGGGAATAGTTTTGATTTTGAAAAAAAGAAAAAGAATATGTCAAATAATAAGAAAGAACTGAATCTTGCAGTGCTGTTTGACGCAGACAATGTGCCCTACTCACATGTGCAAGAGATGCTTAACGAGATAGCCAAATATGGCATACCGACCATCAAACGTATTTATGGAGACTGGACGAAACCAGCTTTAGGAGGTTGGAAGACGGTGTTGCTCGAAAATGCCATCACCCCTATCCAACAATATAGTTATACGACAGGCAAGAATGCCACCGACTCAGCGATGATCATCGACGCGATGGATATTTTGCACAGTGACAAAGTAGATGGCTTTTGCATTATCTCAAGTGACAGCGACTTCACCCGTCTGGCCACCCGTCTGCGTGAGTCGAGCATGTTTGTCATTGGCATGGGAGAGCGCAAGACCCCTCGTCCATTTATCGTGTCATGCGACAAATTTATATACATAGAGAATTTGGGCAACGAAGACGAAGAGACAGCGCCTCAGAAACAAGAGAACAAAGAAGAGGCGAAACCCGCCCAACCTAAGGAAAAAATCAGCAATGCGCTCATTAAACTGCTGCGCCACACCATCGACGACCTGGCTGACGACAATGACTGGGTGTCACTGGCTGAGGTAGGCAGTCTGATTATGAAGAAACGTCCCGACTTTGACCCCCGCAACTATGGTTTCCAGAAACTCACGCCCCTGATAGAGTCGTGTCCAAAATATTTTGAGATAGAGAAGCGCAAGGCTGAGAACAGCCATGTGGTGCATGTGTTTGTGCGTCTGAAGAAAGGCAAATAAACACCTTTACCCCATTGCTCACTGTACCTCGAAATCGTATTTTTTACCTTTGATGGTGGTAAAGGTACCAGCATAATAACTCCCACGGCACTCATACTGTCCGTTGAAAGTGCCGCTATGATGGCCGCTGGGGGTATATTCTTTCATGACCAGGTGCATGGACCCCTTGGCGTTAACAGCTACCATAGAGACTATTTTCAACGAGAATTTGGATTGTGGGCGATCATTGTAGTAATAATATCCCACGAAGTCACCTTCGTCCACATCACTGAGATCATGCAACCGCATCGTGATGGAATAAGGTCCGATTTTACCTTCCATTTCTTCGAGGTCGATGTCCTCCCAGTCTTCTGCCTCATTGGTGTCTTGGATGTCTTCGGGTTCTTCTGACACCTCTGTGTCTTCCTCCTCTTCGCCGTCTATGAACTTCTGCTCGATGACTTGGTCGATGGCGGCTTCACCCAGTGCTTCTTTCACCTTTGCTTCAACGAGCGAGTCGATATTAGGGGTAGGATTTGCTTTTTCTTTATTGGTGCATGCTGTGATAGCTACTATGAAGAGCAGTACAGGGAAGAAAGCGATGGATGTGATTAGTTTTTTCATTTTCCAAAGGTGTGTTTGAAGTGGTAAGGAAAGCTTATACAATCAAACAACAGGCAATTGAACGGCTAGCTGTGAAGCGAGATCAGGGAGTAAGCCGTTCTTGGGCCTGTTGAGATTGCAAATATAATAAATATTTTTGATGGTGCGATAGAAAAATGCTTTTTTTGACCTTTTGGAAGGTGTTTTTTTCGACTTAGTGTGAAAAGCACCTCCATTTCAGCCTTTCGTATCGAAAGCGTGATCCGTCAAATCCTCGGCGGCCATCAAGCCCTCCTGCTCTTCCACTGGGCGATAAGCTTGAGGTGTGGTATGGTCGGCCAGCCAGATACGGTTGAGCGTATAGGTCAGCGATGTGAGTGTCTTTTCCCTCACTTTCGGTCTCAGGTCACACTCCCATACGGTGATACAGTGCCATCCCATCTTTGCGAGCATCAGTTGCTCTGCTACATCTCGCCGCTGGTTTCTGCTGATTTTGGCCACCCAGAAGTCCCTGTTGGTATGTGGAATCCTGCAACAGATGGAGTCTGCTATCTCGTCATTGGAATCCGGTGGGGGGAATGTCACACCATGCCCATGCCAAAAACAGCCATTGACGAAGATACACGTACGATATTTCCTCAGCACCAAGTCGGGATGGCCTGGCAACCGAGGAGAATTAAGCCGGTATCGGAATCCATTTTTCCATAGCCAACGGCGCACGACCATTTCCGGTTTGGTGTTCTTGGAACGGATGGCCGCCATGTTTTTATGCCGTTGTTCCGACACTAATGGAGATGCAGGCAGAACTGTCGATTTATCCATGTGCTAATCGGCGATACCGATATCTCATGGCAAAACAGACACACGCCACGATGGCGATAAGCACGGTGATGACTGCCCACACTAGCATGGATGGAGGGAACTGGTCGGGTGCGGCGCCTCCGGGCATCATCGGCATGGAAGAGAGGCTGTCGGACACAGAATTGACACTGTCGGAGATACTGTCGGTGACCTGCCTGATAGGTTTACCGATGGTATCGAGGTCAAAACGTCGAGGTCTGATATACTCGTCTTGTATCACTTTTCTGCCACATCCCGACGGTACTGGCAGTGGTGCAACGTCTAATAATCTGATCATTCCTATATTTTTTTAATTAATGATGAATTGTCAATTGTGAATGATAAAAATCAGCTGTATCAATGCTCCTGTCAAGAAACTGATGACATTGCAGAGTAGGCTGTAGATGGCTGCGTGATAGAGGTTTTTGATAAAGAGGTCATACCACAGAGCCTCCACCAACACCACCAATAGCTCACCGATGAGCAATGTGCTCCAGCCATTACCGACATACAGGAGATAGAGGTTGAGCGGTATATTGGTCAGTATATTTATAATGACCGACGCAAGAAGGACCTTCCTCCTTTTCTCGCCCAACAACAATAGTACTCCCATTTCTATCAGTATGGTGACTATGAGTGCCCATGTCAGATTGCCCATCATCTTCTCCTCCTTTCGTTTACCAAATCGCTATCAGATAACCTGGTATCAATGCCGCCGCCAACCATCCGAAGGCGAGGCCTTCTCTCCCTTTAAGTGCCACATTAGCCAGGTATAATGTGACGGGCATCGTCAGATTGATGGCAAACAGTCCAACCAAGAAGATGGCCACGTTGTAGTTTTTGCCGATAAAGCACACTGCCACTGTCACCAATGCGATGGCCAATGCCCCTATGATACCGACACGTTTGGCCAGCCATCCACCCGCCATTTTTCCTATCATTGAGGTCGCTCCTATGATCAGCACAAGTGTTTGTGTCTTGCTGACGCCATGGGTGAATATTTCTCCCACATACGACCGGAACATGACGAAACCTATCAGTGCTGCCATGGCGATCCATATGAGTGTTTTCGTGATTCGCGGTTCGCATTTAGCCGTTTGTTGTTCGCTGTTAGTCTCATTTTTAGAGGCGTATAGCCAACATATCATCGTCATTATTCCCATCAGTAGAAGGAAAGCAAGGAGCAGTGGCCAGGAGCAGAACACCAGTCCCACAGACAGCCCCATAGCACCAGTAGACACGAATACGCCCAATGCCCGCATGTCATTTCCTGTCCTCACCGCCGTCAGTTTGCCTCCCCATACATGAAAACATGAATTGCCCATGCCCAGCAGTGTCGCCACCGTCAGCATGGCCCCAGACGAAGGTGTCATGCCCCCCGCATCATGCCACCAAGCCGCCAAAAGCACCGCCGAGGTGAGGAGGGCGGCTGCTATGGGCAGCAACCATGGCCGAAGTCTGGACGAGTCGGCACACATCCCCGTAAGCGGCTGCGTCATGAAAGCCAATATATTGTATGTGAGGAAGACCCCTGTCATGAGCGCCAAATTCTCTGAAGAGACCATCAGGTAGAGACAGCACACGCACAATCCGTCGACCAGAAAATGCAATATGCTACTGGCTGTCAATAGCCATAGATTGTTTTTCAGCGTCTCTTGCATACCATTTGTCATTGACCCACACTAACCTGAGGTGCATCCTATTTTTTAGTCGAAGACAAAGATAATGATAAAATACAGAAAACATGAAAAAAGTTACAAAAATTTAAATGATTTTCATGTTTTATTAACTGAAGCTTCGGAACTTCTTGGAGTTAAGGAGTTAAGAAGTGTCAAAAAGAGGCATGTCGTCATTTCGTTACATTTTTCGCCTTTTTTTTTATTTACCTATTAAAAATGTCTTTTTTAGTCGATGTTTTTGTTTTTTTTATTATATTTGCAGTCTAATGTGCCGATTAAATTCGTACTAACCTAACTACTTAAAGCCTCATCCTATATGCGCAAATTGTTTTTAGTCCTTTTCCTCAGTTTTTTGGCTCTTGTAGGGGCTGCGCAAGCGACCCATACATTAGGCTACTGCACGGACGACCTGGAAGGAGCTGACATGGTAGGCGTAGACGAAGAGGCCCGTATCTCAGGTGCCATCCATTTGCCTGCCACTGTCATGCAGCGTTATAAGGATGGGCACATCATCCGCATCAAGGTGGCCTTGCGTGACGGCATTGAGAAGCCCTCGGTATGGGTTCGCACCTCACTCACAGAGAGCAGTAAGGTAGTACAAAGCATCAGCCACTTGGAGTATGGCTGGAATGAGGTGACGCTCAACAACCCACTGACCATTGACGGTAGCGACCTCTACATCGGTTTCACTTTCACCCAACCTGCCGGCGTGAAAGGTGTGCTTGCCAAGGGCGATGGCACCAGCGACACCTCCTTACTGGCCATCGATAACGAATGGGACGACTATCACAGCCAAGGCTTGGGCATCCTTTACATCCAGGCCATCGTAGAAGCCGACATGCCCAGCCATGACTTAGGTCTCATCAGTATCGGTACCGACAGTCTCTGCTATGGCACCGGCAGTCAGTTACAAGCTACCACCACCATAGAATGCCTCGGTGCGCTGCCGATGAGCGGTTACACTTTGACATGGAGCGTCGACGGCGAGACGGTTTCCACTGTGGAAAATGATGTTACCCTCTCTGCCGGTGAGACCCTCCAAGCCACCTACACCTTCGACCTCTCTACACTCGATGAGGGTGAGCACGCTATCGAAGCAACCATCCTGTCATCTGGTGAAGACGAGAAGCCTGCCAACAACACATTGAGCACACCATTTTACGTCTATACTACCCCCTATGGGCGTAAGGTGCTTTTAGAACATTTCACCTCACTGCCCTGTGTCAACTGTCCGCCAGTAGACCAGCTTATAGAGAGTGTCGTCAAGACCCGCGACGACGTGGTGTGGGTGTCACACCATGTGGGCTTCCGCAACGATGAGTTCACCATTGAAGCCAGTGAGCCATACGTGCGATTTGGCGTAGAGGGCAATCCCTATATCATGCTCGACCGAAGTCAGGTAGACGGTGGCACACCTGCTTTCATCGTCGGTGCCTACACGGCAGAAGAGCTGAGTGAGGCATTCGACGGTGTTGCCTCGCGTCCTGCGTTAGTAACGCTGAATGCCAGTCTGGATGCCGACGGACGGCATTTGACCACCGAGGTGAGTGGTGAAGCCAAAACCTTCTTTAAGAATCTCTATCCCCGTGCTACACTCAACGTGTTCGTCGTGGAAGACGATGTGCTGGCGGAGGGCCGACAGGTCGGCGACACGAACAAGAAACGCCATGACCACATCACCCGCGCCATCCTCACCCGTCAGGCCGGCGACCTGCTCAGTTGGACTGGCGACACCTCTTTCAGTCAAGTCTACACCACAGAAGCTGAAGAAGCCTGGGATTTGTCGCACCTGCGTGTCGTGGCCTTCGTCACTGCCGCTGCCGACCGTAGCACTGGTTACCCCACCGGCGAAGTGCTCAACACCACACAGGTTTTTCTCGACAGCACTGTGGGCATCACCACACCTCATGCTGACTCTCAGCATACCCCATGCTACTACACCCTTGGCGGACAGCCAATGTACCATCGTCCCACCACGCCTGGCATCTACATCGTAGATGACGGGCATGGATGCCGACAGAAAATACAAATCATCTACTAACCAACTATTTACAAAACTTTATGCATTCTTTTACTACCCGATATACACGTCTCACTGTCCTGTCCATCGTCATGGCTTTCGTCAGCAACAGCATGGCACAGACTCAACTGCCTTACCGTCAGACTTTCGACGATGTGAGCGACTTTGAGACTTTCGTTGTGGCCGACGAAAACAACGACCAACAGACCTGGCAATACGACGATATCGACCAAGCAGTGCGGTGCGAGCGCGACTACGATGCCGACGACTGGCTTCTTACGCCCGTGTTTGCGCTGGACAAAGGCAAGACCTACCGTCTCACCTTCATCGCTTACAATGAGATGGAAGGTGCGGAGACGATCGCCGTCTTTATGGGAAGCGGGCGCCGGGTGTCGGCCATGACCATCAGCGTGCTACCCACGACCACGGTATCGACAACCACCCCACAGACCTATACCACTATCTTCACTGTAGAGGAAAGCGACGACTATCGAATCGCATTCCACCACAGTACCACCAACGACCCTTACTCCAACTGCCTCTACCTCGACAATATCAGCTTGGAAGAGACCACCAGTCGAGCAGCCCCCGCTCCTGTGAGCGACCTGACGGTAGCACCTGGAGCACAGGGAGCACTCACTGCCACCATCTCTCTGCGAGTGCCCGACCAAACCATCGACCAGCAGCCCCTCAGTGAGGTGACCAAGGTGAGTCTATATCGTGACAACTTATTGATACACACCTTCGACGCTCCTGCACTCGGTGCCACGCTGACCTATACCGACAACAACGGAGTGACCAACGGGCTGCACGTCTACAAAGCCATCGCTACTAACGACGAAGGCAGTAGCGACCCCACAGAGACAAAAGCCTACATCGGTATCGATGTGCCCGGTGCTGTGGAGAACCTGCATTTCGCCTATGACTACGACACCTATGAGGCCATTGTCACCTGGGACGCTCCCACCATAGGCGCCAACGGCGGATATATCGACCCCTCTCACATCAGATACAGTCTGCGCAAATACCCACTGACTTCCGATAAGACCATCACACCAGAACCCATCAGCGAGACCCGCTTCGAAGACCATGTAGACATCGAATGGCTCGACTCCGTGGCAGAAGTACGCTACCGTGAAACCGAGGAGCAGTATCACTATCCCGTGGCCCACACCATCGTCATCGACGGACAAGGACGAACATGCTATTATGTGAAGGCCGTCAACGATATCGGCACTGGACCAGAGGCCACCTCAGAGAGCTATATCATAGGCGACGCTTACACGCTACCTTTCGAAGAATCCTTTCCAGGAGGCTGGTCAACCCACTATTGGTACAAGCCCGTCACGTCTGGACACAGCAGGTGGTATGAACTCTCTGATGAACGCTTCTCGCAAGATGGCGACAACGGTTTCCTGGCGTTTACGGCCTCCGTAAATAATGAGGATCAGACTTCAATCGAAGAGACGGCGATGGCACAGACCGGCCGGCTGTGCATGACCGATGTCACCAATCCCTATATCTCGCTTTATTACCTCTGTGCGTACGCCATGGCATACCCGCTGCTGGTCAAAGTGTCGACCGACGGTCAGCACTTCACCACGGTGGCCACCCTTGACACCTCCAATGAGACCAACGCCGGGCGATATGTCAGAGCCACCGTGCCACTAACAGGCTTAGCCGGAGCCAAGAGTTGCTATGTAGCCATAGAGACGACGATTGTCAACACCACCGAACTCATCTATGTGGACAACATCCTCATCTACGATCAGAAGAACCATGACCTCACCGCCAAAATCAGTCATCTGCCATCCCACCTACGCTCAGACGAGGCACGTACCATGAGCGTGACGGTCAGCAACATGGGCGACCAGGACGTAGCAGAGGGCACCTACACCCTCGACGTGCTGGTGAACGGCCAATTGGCAGGCAGCACACAAGGTCCGGCAGTGAAAGCCCTTGAGATGGCCAATACCAATGTGGCAGTGACAGCATCTGTCCAAGCACCCTCTTTGAGTGACATTCTCCTGCGTGTCAATTACGATGCCGACCAGAACTTAACCAACAATCTCATTGGAGGCGACAGCATCAAAGTGCAGCATCCCTCCTTCCCCACCCCACGCACCCTCGTTGTCGCTGAAAACGACGGCAAAGCCACATTGCAATGGCAAGCCCCACTCCCTCCCCGCACTACAGACGAAGCCGTGACCGATAGTTTCGAAGATTATGAAGACTTCACCATCAGTGACATAGGCGACTGGGTATTGATTGATGGCGACCAAAGACTCACCTACAGTTGGGGCGAAGACTACAACTGGCCCAATCGCACCCGTCCTCATGCCTTCATTGTGATGACCCCAGCAGAGGTGGATCTGCCCAACACTGGAGGCAAAGGCCTTAGCGCCAACTGGCAAGCCCATACGGGCGACAAGATGCTCATGTCGTCGAGTGCCGTTTCTGACGACTGGCTCATCTCCACCGAGTTGTCAGGACGTGCACAAACCATCACCTTCTTTGCCCGAGCCACCAATTCCTATTTAGAGACTTTTGACGTGCGCTACTCCACTACCGACACAGAGCCAAGTAGTTTCACAAGGATGGGGCAGGAAGAGTCACTCATCGGCTCAGCATGGAAACAATATAGTTACGACCTGCCAGAAGGTAGCCGCCACTTTGCCATCCATAAGACCAGCGATGACGGTTTCATGCTTTTCATCGATGACGTGACATTCATCCCTGACACCCTTGCCCGTCAGGACATCACCCTTCAGGGCTACAACATCTACCGCAATGGCGTGCGTCTCAATGAGGCACTTATCATGCAAAATACCTATACAGACACTGCAGACGGCAGTGACGCTGTCTATACGGTGACCGCTGTCTACGACAAAGGAGAGTCTGCCAGTTCGAATGAAGCCTATATAGTGAGCGGCATCAGCGAGATTCTTCCCACACCTGTCACCACCGACGACCGTCTCTACGACCTGATGGGCCGCCCGGCCACAGGTAAACAACGAGGCATCTATATACAGAAAGGGAAGAAAAGAGTAAAATGAAAAATGAAAAATTAAGACTATATTTTTATTCATTCTATGTTTAACCTAAAAGTGTACGAAAGTATGAAGACTAAATTATTACGTTTTCTCATGCTGATGCTTGTAGGAGCAGGCATGAGTAGTGCAAATGCACAGGCGGTCATCTACTCTTGGGAATCACCTGATGGCACTGTCATTGAGACTGGTGGCACGGCCTCCTATAAGAGTGGTCCCGCAGATGAAAACCGTGTGAACTACAAGAACGCCGATTACTACACCCTGTGTGTCAACGGCAAGAAAGACAAAATGGGTAAAGAAGAGAGCTCCAATGGAGGTTACATCCAAATTGACCTCGACGAAGCCCTTCAGGCAGGCGACATCATCTCTATCACCGCTTACATCAACAAGGATGCCAGTGGCAAAGAAGCCAGTCTCTATTTCAAGTTTGAGAACGGTGAAGGTGTTGACGACCCTTACATCCTCGGAGATGCCGACAACATCCATGATGTTGTGAAAGGCACCATCAACACTCACACCTTCACTGTACCTGCCAGCGCAGATGGAAGCAAGTTCTTCCAGATGTCTCGCAACAAGGCAAGCACCAACATCTTTATCACTAAATTAGTGATCAACAAAGGCGAAGGTGGCCCTGTCGTGTCCATCGCCATGCCTACCTTTGAGGTAGACGGAGTGGTATACGAGAGTGGCGCTACTGTAGAAGGTCTGAAGACCGGCCATCATGTCACTGTCAAAGCAGAGGAAGGCAGGTACATCTACTCCAACTGGAGCAGTAAGACCGGTAATAGTAAAGATAGTTACTATGTAGCTAAGAACATGAAAGGTCAGACCTCTATCCAAACCACGACATCGAGTGGTGGACAACGAGTGCTTTATGCCTTAGCCGCTGACACAGATAATCCAGAAGATGTCGACGGCCACACCAGCGACCTGGCCTACATCATTTTCTCTGGCGTCACTGCTGCCGACCCTGTATTCACGCCCGCCGCTGGTGAGGTGGAGGTAGGTACCGTAGTGAAACTTGCCACAGAGGCCTCGGGCGACCTTATCTATTATACCACTGATGGCTCAGATCCGACTGCAGAGAGTACTGCCTACGATAAAGACGCAGGCATCACCATCAATGAGAACGTGACCATCAAAGCTATTGCTTTCGATAAGAACAATGAGAACGGCAGTGCCATTGTGACAGCTGCTTACACCGTACCTGCTGTCGTGATACCGACCCCGGTCATCACACCAGCGAGCGGTGCTACCGTCAAATATGGTGATGCCATCACCATTTCTTACGACGAAGCCTACATCCTCAAATATACCACCGACGGCAGCGATCCGAAAGAATCTGCAACGGCTATGTCTGGCACCAGCCAGCCACAGAGCATCACTGTAGACCAAGAGGGCACCTTCACTGTGAAGGCTTATCTGAGCAACGATGAGGGCGCAAGCGATGTGGTGACAGCCACCTACACTGTAGAGGGTGGTCCTATCGTTGTGGGTGCACCCACCTTCGACCCCGCTCCCGGCGCAGTGGAGAAGGGCACTAAGGTCACCATCAAACTGGGTGAGAACGCACAGTCTATCGTATTCACCACAGACGGCACAGATCCTAGGTTGAACGGCGACCAAGTCCCAAGAGACTGGACGGTCGTTATCAATGAGGAAACCACTATCAAGGCATACTGTCAGGCACAAGTAGGCGACAAAGCCTTCAACAGTGAAGTGGTTGAGGCCACCTACACGATTAAGGAAGCAACTCCTAGTCCTGAGTTTGCACTGACATTCGACCCGAAGGACGGCACGAACGTGGAGGTCAACGACGAGATCACACTGACCTACGACGACGAGGCATTCCTGCTTTACTACACCACAGATGGTAGCGACCCGAAGGGCATTGAAGGTGAAGTATACAGCGCTTGGGGAACCGGTGAGAAGGTGAAGGTGACCGGCGAGGGCAACTTCGTGATCAAGGCTTACTTGGAGGACCGCAAGACCAACGAGCAGAGCGAAGTCTATGTCGCCACCTATCCTATCTTGGCTCCTGTCGTCGCTCAGGTCACATTCGATCCTGAGAGTGGCACAGAGGTAGAGGTTGACGACGAGATCACGCTGACCTATGACGACGAGGCATTCCTGCTTTACTACACCACAGATGGTAGCGACCCAAAGGGTATTGAAGGTGAAGTTTACAGCGCTTGGGGAACTGGTGAGAAGGTGAAGGTAGCCGGCGAGGGCAACTTCGTGATCAAGGCTTATCTGGAGAACCGTAAGACCAACGAGCAGAGCGAAGTCTTTGTGGCCACCTATCCTATCAAGGCTGCTGTCATCGCACAGGTGACCTTCAATCCTGAGAGTGGCACCGAGGTAGAGGTTGACGATGAGATTACTATCGACTTCGACGGCGACAACTTCCAGTGCTGGGTGACCACCGATGGTAGCGATCCCGCCACTTCACTCACCGCTGCCAACATCTTCCCAGGCGAGGCTGTCAAGGTAGCCGGAGAGGGTGAGTTTGTCGTGAAAGCCGTGTTGGAGAACAACAAGACCAGCGAGCAGACACTCTTCACCGCCACCTATCCTATCAAGGCTGCTGTCATCGCACAGGTGACCTTCAATCCTGAGAGTGGCACCGAGGTAGAGGTTGACGATGAGATCACCATCGACTTCGACGGCGACAACTTCCAGTGCTGGGTGACCACCGATGGTAGCGATCCCGCCACTTCACTCACTGCTATGAACCTCTTCCCAGGCGAGGCTATCAAGGTAGCCGGAGAGGGTGAGTTTGTTGTGAAAGCTATGTTGGAGAACAATAAGACCAGCGAGCAGACATACTTCACCGCCATCTATCCTATCAAGGGTGCTGCTCCCGCTACTGTGGCTATCGCCACTAGAGCCAACGGCTATGGTACATACTGCTCAGACAAAGACCTTGACTTCAGCGCTTGCGACGCACAGGCATTCATCGCCCGTCTGAACGGCAACAAGGTGATCCTGACTGAGGTACAGGAAGTGCCTGCAGGTACTGGTATTCTCGTGAAGTTTGACGGCGAGGAAGCCATCGTGCCCATCATAGAGGAAGCAGCTCCTATCACCGCCCAGAACGACTTCATCGGCACGCTGGAGGATACAGAGGTGGCTTACGGCACCGTATCCATCCTGTCAGTGGTTGACGGCGAAGAGGGCTTCTACAAGTTCCTTGGCACTGTCATCCCAGCCAACAAGGCATACTTCAATAAGGTGGCCACCGGCTCTGCCAATGCCAAGTTGTCCTTCGTCTTTGACGAGGCAGACGGTATCAACGCCATCGTGGCCGACGCTATTGAGAGCGGCGACGCTTACAACCTGAACGGTCAGCGTGTGAAGAAGAGCTACAAAGGCGTAGTGATTGTCAATGGCAAAAAGTATTTCAAGAAATAATTTATTAACCCATTAAAAAATTAAGAAGATGAAAACTTATTCAATTCCGACAACAAAGATCATGCGTTTGAGCACAGAGCAGGCTGTCCTCGCATTGTCCAGCCTTAGTGAGAAGGGAGCAACAGAAGTTTACGACAATCGCTCACTCTTCTAAATAACGCTTAGGCTTTAAGCCATTATACAATAAGCGGGGGAGACGTCATGCGTTTCCCCCGCTTTTCGTTTTTCAAATCATCAGTATCAGTCTATCTTCCCCATCTCCGCCAATACAAGACGTATCTCATCATAAGTGACATCCTCTGGGCATAAGTCCTTGATAACTTTCAGCCCTTTAGAAGTCCCCACTTTTTGAGCCACTTCTATGATGGTCTGTTTATGGGAAGGTCTGATGAGTTCGCCTATTTCCAATTCACCCATTTGCACATATTTCAGGAGATGGCCAAAGATGGTGTTGGCAGTCAGTCCGCGTTCTGCGGCTATCTCATCTATTTTCATTCCCTGTCTGAAGAGAGCCATGGTGACTTCCTCCGATTTCACTTTAGGCGCTTTGGGTTCCTTTGTCTGATTGGTCTTTCTTTTTCTGGTTCCACCTCTTTTTGTTGCCTTTTTGCCACCATCATCCATTGCATCAAGGAGTGACAATTGTTTCTGCTTCAGATAAACCGTGATAGAGAATCCCTCTTTTTCTATTTTCCTCAAGAGGAGCGATTTGGCTTTCCATGTCTGGTACTGCTCCGGCAGAATATTGGCGAGACGTTGAGCCACCTGTTTGTTGCCTGTCTCCACCTGTGCCGTCAGTAGAAGGGGTTTTGCCAACAGCGCATCAAGTGTATTGGCAAAATAGTCGGCGCTTCTGGCCACCCTTTGAAGGAACGCTTCAGAATGGATTGTCTCTGTCGGTGTCTTGCTGATGGTGCCCGCCCATTTTGCGGCCACTTCTATCACTTGTTTTCTGAATTCATCCAAGGTCTGTCGCTGGAGCATTTCGAGCGAGGCATAGCTTCGAGAAAGGAATTCGACAAAGGTGCGCACCATATACTCCTGTTGATGAAGCAATGTGGTGAAGTCAAAAAGTTCAAGCATCAAGTATCTGAAATACTCCTCTTTGAGTTGTGGCAGTCGGCGGATGCTTTCCTGAGCATTGTATTCCTGGTGTGCGATATAGTCATCCACCCGCGTGTCGTTGATAATAGCCCTCCGGTCGATGGGTGAGGAGAGCACCAAACCCTCAAGCGTGCGGCAACGGCTCAAGGCCACATACACCTGTCCTGGTGCGAAAGAGTAGGTCGCATCGATGACGGCATGGTCGAAAGTGAGTCCCTGGCTCTTATGGATGGTGATAGCCCAGGCGAGTCGTAGAGGGTACTGGACGAAAGTGCCCTGCACGTCGGTCTCTATCTCACGTGTTTCAGGATTGAGCGTATAGCGTGCGTTCTCCCATGTGAGCGGCATCACGTCGATGGCCACGTTATCTCCCGGACAAAGTACCATGATTTTGTTTTTGTCGAGATAGGTCACACGTCCGATACGTCCGTTGTAGTACAGACGGTCGGGCGAGGGGTCATTTTTCACAAACATCACCTGCGTGCCCACTTTCAAGGTCAGCGTCTCATTGGTGGGATAGGAATATTCCGGGAAATTGTCGTTGATCTCTGCCTTGTACGTGTAGGGAGTTGTGGTGAGGCGGTTGAGTTCCGACTCATTGTAATGGTCAGCAAACCGGTTGTGAGTGGTCAGTCGGATATACCCCTCTTCTGGTTTGGGGATGAAATGGGGCTGGCAGCGGTTGTTGAGCGAGGCCAGGTCCTGGTCATCCACTTGTCCGTTTCGGATATGGTTGAGGATGTCGATGAAGGCATTGTCTTGCTGACGATACACTTTCTCGAGCTGGATGGTCACATAGTCAGTCTGAGCAAGCGCTTTGGAGCCGAAGAAATAGGGTGTATCGTAGTATGGTCGCAGCATCACCTCGTCCTCAGGAGTGACCACGGGCGTAAGTTGTTGCAGGTCGCCGATCATAAGCAGTTGTACACCCCCGAAAGGCATCAGCCGGTTGCGGTATCTGCGCAATACTGAGTCGATGGCATCGAGCAAGTCGCTGCGCACCATCGAGATCTCGTCAATAATCAGGAGGTCAAGCGAGGCGATGATGCGTCGCTTCTCAGCGCTGAAGTCAAACTTGTTTTTGATGGTGGCATTGGGAACAAAGGGAGCAAACGGCAACTGGAAAAAAGAGTGGATTGTCACACCTCCGGCATTGATCGCGGCGACACCCGTTGGTGCCACCACGATGGAGCGTTTGCGCGACTTTTGCACGACGGTGTGGAGGAAGGTGGTCTTCCCTGTTCCGGCCTTGCCGGTAAGGAAAATGCTACGGCCTGTATTTTCTACAAAATCCCAGGCTGTGCGCAGTGCTTCATTTTTCACGATTAAATCAACTGACGAGTTTGGTAATTCAAGTTTCGAAAGTACTCAACTTGCAGGTAGTTAAGAAGTTAAGTAGTTATCGCTTCGCTAAGGAGTTAAGCCAAATGAATCGTAGGCTGTCTCTCTTTGGCCATCAGATGTAATGGCTTAACTCCTTAACTCCTTTAACTTCTTAACTTCTCCCAACTTGCGAAGGTTGAGTTTGGTAATAAAAAAGCCAGCCCCCAAGAGGGGCTGGGGTCTATTTTGAAAATCAAGGAGTGTGCTATCTTTTTCCCAAGATGATATCAACGGTGGAGAGCACATCAGAGATATCTATTACGCCATCCTGATCAATATCAGCATTGGTACGCACGAAGCCTTCCGGATTTTTACCCAAGATCTCATCGACTATCATCAGCACATCCGTAATGTCTACAACTTCATCACCGTTGACATCACCCAGAATGATTTTGTTTTCCAGATAGACATTGATCGTGGTGATACGCACCTGAGCTTCAGTAGCCGTCATAGTGAACTCATTTGTGCAACCTGTCCAAGTGCCTACATTACTTTCATAGGTATAGGATCCAACGGTTGGCTCTGAGAAGCAGCCCGGACCATATTTCTCTGCTCCTTCGGCAGTACAGGTGAATTCTACTTTCACGATATTACCGACTGTGGAAGTCATCGTGAAGTCAGAGCCTTTATAGACACGATACTGCTGACGGTTGCCAAACGAACCTGTAGGTGACACAGAGATAGTAATACCACTCTTCTTCACCTGATCTTCACCCGTACTGTTTCCGGCCTGCGAGCCAAGGTCTTTGGTCGCATCAAAAGTCACCAAGCCATCCACTGGCAGTGGATCAGGATCATCGGGGTCGGGATCATCGGGATCGGGGTCATCAGGGATGGGATCGGCGTCCTCTTCACCAAGGGTGACACCGATAGTGAGTATACGCACCTGACTGGACTCCGCTGTCAATGTGAAAGTGGTGGCATTGCCGGTCCAGGTACCCACAGCTCCCTCATAGTTGTATTCTCCCGCAGTAGGCTGTGTGAAGCAACCAGGGCCATATTGATCCGTTCCCTCTGCGGTGCAAGTAAACACCACTTTCGCTATTTTCTTGGTGGTAGAAGTCATGGTGAACTTCTGACCCTTATAGATACGATATTCTGTACCGTTGCCCAGCATACCATTGGTGATTGAGATCTTGATACCATCTTTCTCTATCTCGTCTGCACCGGCTGTAGTATGTTCAGCAGTGCCACAAGTACCAAGGTCAGTGGTAGCGACAAAGGTCACATCACCTTCTACAGGTTGTGGATCAGGATCATCGGGGCCGGGATTGGGATCTACATCCTCTTCACCAAGGGTGACTCCAATAGAAAGGATGCGCACCTGATTGCTTTCCGCTGTCAATGTAAAGGTAGATGCATTGCCCGTCCAAGTACCCACAGTGCCCTCATAGGTGTATTCTCCTGCGGTAGGCTGTGTGAAGCAGCCTGGGCCATATTTCTCTTCACCAGAAGCTGTGCAATTAAAGACCACTTTCGCGATTTTCTTAGTGGTTGAAGTCATGGTGAACTTCTGACTCTTGTAGACACGATATTCTGTACCATTGCCCAGCATACCATTGGTGATCGAGATGGTGATACCATCTTTCTCGATGGCATCAGCGCCGGCTGAGGTATTATCAGCTGTACCACAAGTGCCAAGGTCTGTGGTGGCTACGAAGGTCACATCACCTTCTACAGGTATTGGGTCAGGGTCAACTGGGTCGGGATCCGGGTCGGGATCGGGGTCAGGGTCGGGATTCTCTCCACCCTCACCGACTGTCACATCAATGGTGGTGATACGCACCTGAGCCTTTTCTGCTGTCAAAGAGAAGGTCGTGGCATCACCAGTCCATGTGCCCACTTTGCCCTCGAAAGTATAGGTGCCTGTTGTAGGTTCACCAAAGCATCCCGGTCCATATTGTGCATCATTATTTCCTGTACAGGTAAAGACCACCTTGGTGATTTTGCCTTTTGTCGATGTCATGGTAAAAACAGAGTTCTTGAACACTCGGTAATCTGTTGTTGTACCAAATTTACCTTGTGGTGAAACCGAAATGGTAATACCATTTTTGGTCACCTCATCCTCGCCTCCAGAGTCACTGCTTCCAATTGTCCCGAGGTCTGTCGTGGCATCAAACGTCAGATTGAAGTTTTCTTGTGTCTGGTTGTCATCTATTTCATTACCACCCTGACTGCCATTGGTTGGTGGTTCAATGCCGATGATGGCGTCACATTCGTCATTATAACGCCCCATATCGCTCTCGGTGCCACCGCTGCCTGTGCCACCTGGCTCCAGAGCGTCGAGTGCGAAGTAGTTGTCAAAGTATCCACTCCAACCCCAGTTGATATGAAACAGTCCTGTGCTGGCCTGATAGCCATCGCAGACAAACTCATGGCCGATTTCCTCCTCTTCGTCGACGCCACCCAAACAGATGGGTCTTCCGGCTGCCATCTCAGCATAGATCAAATTCTCCCATTTCTGTGCCGACATATCGCTGTGGTAGACAACTCTTGCCGTATTGCTGTATCCGAATTTGCTGAAGGCATCAGGAATATCTTGAGCATAAGCTCCTGAGCCCTCATTGGTATAGTCCATATTCACAGACTGCCCGCAGTAGCGCATCAGTTGGGCGACAGCCGCTTTCGCCGTAGTAGTAGTGGGTATTTCAGTAGTCATGTGATCCCAGTCGAAAGAAATGACAGCTGACAACGCTGGTACTGCATATCTTTTTGTATCAGTCGTATAACTGGAGAGCGCATTGCATCCGTGTTGGAATTTCTCTCCATTTCGTCCCGTCACCCCCCAATAATACATGATTTGCGCCATAGCCGTGGCCACGCATCCTGTATAGCAATAAGTATTCTTAAACCTGCACTGGTTCCAATATGGGGAGTCTTGATCCCATTTTGTCTTCACCATATAGGGCACATCAGCCTTTGCCGATGCCAATTCCCTACCAGAGGGCTGGTAGCCATTGGCTCGAGCCCATGCTATCTGACGGGCATAACGATTGAGCCACACCTTCATATTCTCTGGCATTTTTTCCATGGAGACACTGCCCTGCTCACAATAGCCAAGCACCGGTCTTGCCACATCATCACCCGCGGCGATGATGAATCCGCCATCGTTGGAGATGTTATAGGCATAGATGGCTGGCTCTTGTTGGTTAGAAGCAATTTTATCCTGTTGCAGGGTAAAAGCGAGTTGTAGTTGACGGCCACTCTTTGAAGCCATCCTTTTGTTTGAGGAGATGAATTGGGCAGCGTTTTTCTTCGCCTGCTCAGCAGTGATGGGGTTGGCAACCATATCTATGCCCGCAAAGAGCATGACTGCCAACAGCATCAATTTCGTTAGGATAGTAGTCTTGTTCATCATCTTATTGTTTTTGTTAAATCGTCGTCAAATAGGTTAATAGCACATTCAGAGCACAAAGGTATAAAATATTCCTGAATCACACAAACAACCTATTAAAATAACTTTTTCAGGTCCGCCACAATGATGACGGACCTGAAAAGACGAATGTAAGGTCTTGCCAAAACGCGGCAAAACTTTCAGAAATAGAATGCGCAATAATAGCCTATGCGTGCCTTATCCTCACCGAAATCTTTCTTCCCATCGAGCGAGTGGTTGAACGGCTCATCAAGATAGTGCTTGTAGTAGAGTCCGAAGTCGAGGTTGCGACTTTTCCATCCGACGATGGGCACGATAGCGAGACTTTTTTCGCAGAGCACATGATCTTCAGGGTAATAGTGTTTGAGCACGCCACCCTCTCTGGCCCGGAATCCATACTCACCACCACATCCGACATAGAATTTGGTCCACTTGCTGGTGTTGAAGAGTTGTAGTTTCAGATAGGCCGGTATGACGATTTGTGCACCTCCATCCACGATACCCAGCGCGTTTTTGGTATCTTCGGGTCTTGGGTCACCACCCAGATACTCGATATACTCTGCACCAAACGACAAATTGAGCAAGTCTGAGAACCTTCCGATGTTGAAAAACAGACCGAGTCCCACACCAGCGGCATTTTTATAAAAGTCGCCAGAATGGTAAAGGCCTACCGTCAACCGAGTCTTGATTTCCTTGCCGGGAGTGCCTCCCCACTGTGGCTTTTGTTGTCCGTCGTTAGATTTCCATTGCGCTGCCATGGTCAGTGGCAATACCATCATGACCATCAACAATAGTTTTCTCATAAGACATTGTTTTATTCATGCACATACATGTTCCATCCGAGATAAGTCTCGATGGCTTCCTGCAGTACGTCGACCACATCGGTACGACACATGGCTACATGGTGTTCGAAGCCGTTTTTGCAGATATATTTCATCAGCTGCTGTAAGTGGTCAACTTTCGTCACTGCGATGCATCCGTCCATGCCATACGGGTCGTCGGTGATCTCGCCTTTGCCGAGATAAGCCTTGATGCAGCCCTTCGGGTCATCGGTAGAGATACGGAAGAACGTGAAGTCGCCTGCGGTGACCTTAGCATAGACTGCGCCAAACGTATTGATTTTGCCCAAGGTGCGTCCTAGCACGCCGAGAGGTCCGAGTCGGAGGTTGTTTTGTACAAACGACTTGGGGAAGTTGCCACAGTGTGTACATACACATTTGTTGCGGTCCTCTGCAAAGTTGTTGTTCCAGTCGAGCAATGCCGACGATTGGCCCGAAGCCAGCGTCAGCGCATACATCGACACTGCACCGGCGATGTCGGTCTCGCAGGCAGCCGGTATGAGTTTGTCGCCCAGCATCGACATGGTGACACAGGCCGCGCAACCATAATTCTGCTCCAGAGAGTCCCAGCACTGTATGGCCACCGCCTGCACATCGTTGGCCTCTATCCAGTTCTCCACAGCCACGCCAAACTTCGCCTGCAGTTTGAGTTTCTCTTTGTAGTTTTCGGGCACTTCCGCATAATGGTTGAGGCGCTTGCACATTTGGATAAAACGTTCGTCGTCATCACCGATTTTCTGGGCAGCGAACAAGATTTCCGACAGGTCGGCAGGCACCACGGTGATACCGCTGCGTTGGAGTAGTTTCTCGCTGGCCCTGCAAGTGTTGAAGCCCAGTGGACGAGTGCCTATCTGTCCGATACGGCAGTGACGTAGTCCATTCACCACCCGGCAGATGGCTGCAAATTTCTTGAGGTCCTGAGCCAACAGCGGACTGTAGATGGAGTAAGTGTGCAAAGTGGTGTCAGTGAAGGGGATACCATACTGATAGAGGTTGTTGCAGACGGAGATCTTGCCACAGAAAGCATCACGCCGACTGTCCAGGTCTACTTTATCATTCTCGTCATCGCAGGCCTGCACAAGCACTGGCACATGCAGGTCGGCATCGCTGATGGCATTGATGATGCCGATTTCGAAACCGAAATTGGGCAACGAGACGACAATGCCATCTATCTCGTCGCGGTGCTCCCTAAACTGCTTCGATACCTTCAGTCCATCCTCTCGTGTCTCTATACTGCTGCTGCCAGTGGGTGTAGCATCTTCGGGCAGGATGACATACTCGTATCCTAGTTCGTCCATGGTTTTAAGCAGTTGGCGGCGTACGTCACGGGCCAATTCTGAGTTGAAATATGCGCGTGTTCCGATGATCACGCCAAAACAAGTTTTTCCGTTTCTCATTGTATTTTGTTTTTTTATGGGTTGATTAAGTTGATAGGGTTAAATGGGGATAATGGGGTGATGGGGTGTGGGGATATTGTTTTTATGATGAGATGGGGTTATAGTGCTTCGAGGATTTTGCGCCAACCCTCATAGAGATGGTCCATATCTGGAGTATGATGGGGTTTGATAATCTGCGTCACTTTGCGCAGCCCAGTGACTTGTGAGAAAGAGGTCCATACCTTGCGGGCCAGTCCATTCATGATGACAGCACCGAGTGCAGAGGCATCCTCCACCTCCGTACAGATGACAGGCGTATTGAGTTGGTCGGCCTGAAACTGCATGAGGAAGCGGTTTTGTGTGGGTCCACCATCAGCACAGATTTCTTTGAGCGGTGCCCCTGTCGCCTTGGCCATGGTTTCCACCAGGTCTCTCACTTGATAGGCCACAGACTCCAAAGCAGCCCTGAGGAAATGAGCGCGTGTGGTGGCAAATGTCATGCCTACGACCATAGCCTTCGCATTGGGTTTCCACCAGGGAGCTCCCAGCCCTGCAAAAGCAGGCACGATGTATACTCCCTCCGTAGAGTCGACGGTGGTGGCCTCAGCTTCTATCTCCCGTGGATGACTGACCATTTTCAGTTGGTCTGCTATCCACTTCAAGGTGGCTCCTGTGCTATAGATATTGCCCTCATAGCCATAAAAATGCCGTCCAAGTGCAGAGAATCCCACCGATGTGACCAGTCCTGTGGGAGCGTCGAGAGGAGTCTCTCCGATATTGACCATCACCGACGAGCCAGTGCCGTATGTGACCTTTCCCGACCCTTTATCGAAACACATCTGTCCCACCAGTGCTCCATGAGAGTCGCCGAGCACGCCAGCAATGGTGATGGGCCGTTGGAATACGCCTTCCACGGTGGTCTCCCCATACACGGCGTCACAAGGCAGCACCTTTGCCATCATAGAACGAGGTATGTCAAAAAGGCGCAGCAATTCGTCATCCCATTCCATGGTATGGATATTGAAGAGCATGGTACGCGACGCATTGGTGGTATCGGTATAGAAACTATTCCCGTTGGTGAGTTTCCAGATGAGCCAAGTATCGATGGTGCCCATGAGCAGTCTGCCTTCCTGGGCAGCCACTTGTGCACCCTCTATATGGTCGAGAATCCATTTGACGCCAGAAGCAGAGAAGTTGGGATCGATGAGCAATCCGCTTCTCGTTTTCACTTTCTCCACCTCACCCTGATCACGTAATCGCTGGCACAGGTCGGCGCCTCTGTTGTCCTGCCACACCAGTGCGTGGTATATGGGCGTGCCGGTCGTTTTGTCCCATACCACCACCGTCTCCCGTTGATTGGTGATGGCAAGAGAATAGTCAGCATCCTCCTGCCGTTCTTCCATGTTCACCAGCCGGCCAATGGCCGACACCATATTGCGGTAGATTTCCTCTGCGTCGTGCTCCACCCATCCGGCCTGCGGATAATACTGACGGTGGTCTTCATGGCAGCGAGCCAGAAGACGGCACTGTTGGTCAAAGAGCATGGCCTTGGTAGAAGACGTGCTCTGGTCGATGGCTATGATTCGTTTCATTCCTTCATCCATGTCAAGACAGACTTTTCTATACCCTCAGCATCCATCCCATAGTAGTGGAAGATTTCCGCGTTGGTACCATGTATCACATTCTCATCCGGTATGCCGATGATGCGCACCGGCACCGGATGCTCAGAGAGTATTTCGCACACCATGGCCCCCAGGCCACCGTATCTGCTGTGCTCTTCGACCGTGACGATGCGCCCTGTCTCACGGGCTGCCTGACGGATCGCCTCTTCGTCACATGGTTTGATCCACGACATGTCAAGCACCCTGGCCTGTATGCCTTGAGTGTGGAGCCGCAGTGCAGCCTGCCAGGCATGATAAACAGTCTCACCCGCTGCAATGATGGTCACGTCATTGCCTTCGGTGACTGTGATGGCTTTTCCTATTTCAAAGTCGAAATTGTCGTCCGCATAGACTTCTGGCACGGCCGCACGCCCTACCCTCACGTAACAGGGGCGGTCATAGTCGACCAACAATTTCACCAGTCGTCGTGTCATCCGTGCGTCGCTTGGCAGACATACGCTCATGCCCGGAAAAGTGCGAAGCACCGCGATATCGTGGAGCGAATGATGGGTAGCTCCCAGTGCGCCATAAGCCACCCCTCCGCTGACCCCTAAGATGGTGACAGGATTTTGGCTGTATGCCAGGTCTACTTTTACCTGTTCAAGAGACCGTGCCACATAGAAACATGCCGGTCCGCAACAAAACACTTTCTTACCACTGTGAGCCAATCCAGCAGAGATGCCCACAGCATTTTGTTCTGCGATGCCACATTCGACAAACTGTGTCGGCAGTTGTGCCGCATAATCACCCAAAGTGACTGATCCACGAGCATCAGTCGTCACAGCGATGATATCTTGGTCCTGACGTGCCAGTTCGAGCAATGTGTCAGTAAACATTTTTCTGCATGCTATCATGGGAGTCTTTTTTAATGGGTTGATGAGGGTGTGTCGGCAATAGCGACACCTGCTGATAACAACTTTGTGATGCGGGCAGTGATTTCTGCCACAGCGACTTTGCATTGCTCTTCATTGAGTACGCCGTGATGCCACTTGGCTATGCCCTCCATGAAGCTCACTCCGTAGCCTTTGGTCGTTTCTGAGATGAGCAGATGGGGTTTTTCGTTCTGATAGTCGATGGCTGCGAAGGTTTTCACGATGTTGTCCATCTGGTCGCCATTCATCACTCTGACATCCCACCCGAAGGCCGTCCACCGTTCTCTGATGTCCTCTATGGGCATGACGTCCTCTGTAGAGCCACTGATTTGCAGATGGTTGCGGTCGATGATGGCCACAAGGTTGTCAAGACGGTATTTATGGGCAGCCATTGCAGCCTCATAGATAGACCCCTCGCCCTGTTCGCCGTCACCCATCAGCACGTAGGTGCGATAGTTCTTACGATTCATTTTCGCTGCCAACGCCATACCGATGCCGATACTCAATCCGTGGCCTAAAGCGCCGCTATTGACTTCTATGCCAGGCACCTCGATGGTGGGATGGCCGCTGAGGATGGAGCCAAACTGTCCGAGTGTGTCGAGTGTTTCGGACGGCAGGAAGCCTTTTGCTTCCAGAGTCACATAGAGCGCCTCCACACAATGTCCCTTGCTCAGCACAAAACGGTCTCGGTCAGGATTCTTGGGACATGCGGGGTCAAGCCCCCTCATAATGTGGAAGTAGAGGGCCGTCATGACGTTGAGGCAAGACAAATCGCCTCCGATATGTCCTGCCTTGGCTTGATATACAATCTCCACCAACCGGCGGCGATTGATTTCAGTCTGAAGTGTTAGTTGTTGGGTGGTCATGATGAAGATAGAAATAAATGGTTACAGACAGCCTTTTGCGGCGAGTGTGTCATAATTGTTATTGAGAATGCGCCAGTCGACCTTTGAGGAGGTAGGGATGGCATTGATATATTTTTCGATATTGGTATAGCCGTCACCATTGCAGTCTTTCGCGGCGTCAGTGGGGTCATTGGGATTGAGGCCATTGGCGGTCTCCCACTCATCGGGCATGCCGTCGCCATCGGTGTCCTGTCGTGGTGTCCAATCCTGATACTGTGGATAACCACCCATCTGACGAGGGTCGGTGATGATGCCCAGTTTGTAAGAGTCGTTGGGCAGGCGGCGATACTTGAACGTACCGCCCTCGTTCTTCGACTTCTCGTGCAGTCCCCACATGTCGCCATATGGATTGTCTTTTACTTTCTTCTCATATTTGTCCACATAATAAGCCACTCCGGTACGCACCTCGTCGATGATGCGCTGGTCTATCACATCACGGCAGGGAACGTTGGCTCCCACATTCTGCAGCACCCATTCGTATGCACGCTCAGCTCCCATGATAGAAACGAAGGGCATTTCAAATGGTTCGTTGGAGCGCATCAGTGCCAATTCTGTCTCGTCCATGTCACCGTCTTTGTCGGCGGTCTGGATACCACCTTTCCAGTTGTCTTTGGTGATTTCAGGATACCCCTCCATCACATTGCCTGTGGCATAAACCCGTCCAAACTGCTTGAAGGGGAACAGATTGACGCTGCGGCTTTCTGACTTCACGATGCGGTGCCCCACGGCAGTATCTTTGGGGGTCAGCGGGCCTGGCTTATAATAATTGTTGATGAAATTGGACATGGTGGTATACTCACCACCGTCGGCCGTGCGGTGCACCCAGTTGTAAACGATATTGTTGATAAAGTTGAACACGCCACCCCAACCGATAGACGGGTTGCGCCCCGTGTTGTCGGCCCACAGGTTGCGCATGAACGTGGTGTTCTCGCCGCCGATGGTGGAGCCGAAGGAGTGGTTCCACGTGTCCAAGGCCTTGGCCGAGATGGTATTCTGGATGGTCACATTGACTGTCGGTTCTTTTCGCTTGTCCTTGCCGTCGCCCAGGTCGAACATATGGCGGTAGAACGAGATGTTCTCATCGAGTCCCCACTCACAGGAGCAGTGGTCGATCATGATATTGCCTACGGGGTTGCCACCGAAGGAGTCTTCACGGTGCCACACCAGGGTCTCACCCCTGCGGAATCGCATGTGCCGCACGATGACGTCGTGGGTGTCGACCTGAAATGACTCACCTGCGATAATCACGCCATCGCCCGGTGCGGTCTGACCAGCAATGGTGATATAGGGTGCACGGACATAAATGGGTGACTTCAGACGGATGATGCCTGAGACATTGAACACCACAATGCGTGCGCCGCCCTGTTCACAGGCCCAGCGGAAAGAGCCAGGACCGTCGTCATTAAGGTTGGTCACGGTGAGCACTTTTCCACCACGCCCGCCAAAAGTGAACATACCGCCTCCTTCCGCTCCTGGGAAGGCCGGAATCTTAGCTTGCCTCAGGTCATAAGGACGAGCTGCCCAAGGCACATAGGGACGACCTTCTTTCGCCTCTTTTATCACGATGGGGAAAGCCACTTCCCATGCCGAGTCGCTATGTGCTTTCCAACATTTCTCCAACGAGTCAATCAAGTTTTTGGCCTCATCTGTCAGTTGAGGATACTGTGCGTGAGCCACCGCAATGGCCAGCAACAGGGTGTAGGCTGTCATCAATAGTCTTTTCATATTGCAAATAGATGGTTATTCTCTCTAAATGACGCACGACACGCGCAAATGTAGTCAACGGAAAACCGTTTTTTCGTCCGACAAAGAATACTTGCTGATTTCATGCCCCATCACGGAGACTATCACGGAGGCAGTCATTGTAATCACCATGATTCTTGAAAAAAAAATCATTATTATTTGGAGAATAATAAAAAAAAAATAACTTTGCAAAAAGTATAAATCATTATCATCAACTCAATTATTTACACTATGAAGTCACGAATCATCATCCTTGCATGGGCATTGATCTTATCATGCCATATTTTTGCACAAGAGGCTACCGTAAACGTGGCTACAGCGGGCACGTTGCGCTCAATGGTGGAAGCAAATGATTTGCAAGACGCGACCATCATCCACGTGTCGGGCGTAATCAATGGAGATGACGTAATGGTACTGAAAAGCTTGGCAGGAGGAAAAACGGGTGTGGAGAATCCACTTGAAGGCCGACTCAGCACCCTTGATTTGTCGGAAGCGACCATCGTAGAGGGTGGCAACCCATATTATGTCTCTCCCAATCCCTTATCCTCCACTTACCCCAACCAGTGTTTCACCCAGAACGACACGATAGGAATTTATATGTTTCTTGACTGCAAACAGCTCACTGACCTCATGCTGCCCCGAAGCGTGAAAACCATCAGGGAAGCAGCATTCGCAGGATGCAGTCAGTTGCCAAAACTCAACATCCCTGAAGGAGTGACCTATATCGGAGCAGGCATAGCCAGAGACTGTAGTTGTCTGAAGACGGTGGTGATTCCTACCACCACTCTGCAAGTACACTGCTGGGCCTTTATGGGTGTGAGTCAAGGTTATACCGTATCGTGCTTGGCACCCACACCGCCACGTTGTGTCGACTACACCCTCAACGGCTCTCCCGACGATCCTTCATCCTATTCTTTTTTCGATGCCGAATTTGACGAGTCAGTGAAAGGTCTCACCCTATTGGTGCCACAAGAGAGTTACAACCTCTATGCCAACGACCCTGTCTGGAGCCAGTTTGGGCACATGCAACCATTCACATTATCATCGCAGCCAACAACTCAATTCGACGCTACTTCGCAGCAAGAGGTATATTATCGCATAGACGGCACAAGAGCTCATCCGTCAGCATCACATGGCATCATCCTGAAAAAGGGCAAGAAGTTGGTGAAGTAGCGACTGGATGATTACAAAGAGGTGGTCTCAGCGTCCTATAAAAAAATATTCCATGAAGAAGAAGACCACCATCACACTCCTCTTGTTGTTGCTCACAATGATGGCAGGGGCCAAAGACATCTTTGTCTCCACCTCCTTTCACGAGCCGGCGACAGAAGGACTGCGCTTCATTTATAGCCACGACGGCATCCGCTGGGACAGTATACAGGGGGTGTTTCTCCGACCACAGGTAGGCCATAAGAAAGTGATGCGCGACCCCTCCATCGTGCGCTCACCCGACGGTACGTTCCATCTGGTATGGACCAGTTCGTGGCGGGGCGACCGGGGCTTCGGTTACGCGTCCTCCCGCGACCTGATTCATTGGAGTGAACAGCGTTTTATCCAAGTGATGGACGATACCACCACCGTCAATGTCTGGGCACCAGAACTTTTCTACGACGATGAGAAAAAGCAGTTTCTCATCGTATGGGCTTCCTGCATCCCGGGGCGTTTCCCCGATGGGCAAGAAGACCATCTCAACAACCACCGTCTGTACTACACCACCACCAAGGATTTCCACACCTTCAGCAAGACACGCCTGTTTTACGACCCTGGCTTCAGTGCCATCGACGCCACGTTGGTGAAACGTGGCAAAGGTGACTATGTCATGGTGGTGAAAGACAACACCCGCCCCATGCGCAATATCAAGGTGGCTTTTGCTTCTTCTCCCTATGGGCCGTGGAGTGCTGCCTCCGAACCTTTTACAGAGTCTTTCACCGAAGGTCCCTCCACCGCCCATGTGGGCGACTGGTGGTATATCTATTACGACTCCTACCGGCACGGCATCTATGGAGCCCATCGCACCAAGGACTTCGTGCATTTCCAAGACCAGACGGGAGCTGTCAATTTCCCCGTTGGTCACAAACACGGCACTGTGTTCATGGCCGATGAGCGCATCGTCGATGGTCTCGTCAAATACGACCGCGATGTGGTGCACTATACCGGCAAGTCCATCGCCCGCCCTGAACGACATGACGGCGCACTGAAACCCGTCGTCGGCGTGCATAGCATTCAGACCATGCGCGGTGAGAAACCCTGGACCTACAACCATCAGCCGATGATGGCCTATTGGAACGGCCGTTTCTACATACACTACCTGACCGACCCACGCCATGAGCACGAGGCACCTGGCAAGACGATGCTTCAGACATCGTCCGATGGATATACGTGGTCAGACCCTGTCGTGCTGTTCCCTGAATATCCGGTGCCTGAAGGATGGACCAAGGAAGGTGCAGACTTTCCACCAGCCCATGACCTGAAAGCCGTCATGCACCAACGTGTGGGATGGTATGTGGCACCCAACGGCCGACTGATTGCCACGGGCAACTATGGCATCTGCCTGACGATAAAAGACGACCCCAACGACGGCAACTGCATCGGTCGCGTGGTGAGAGAGGTGAGGCAGGATGGCACTTTCGGCCCCATCTATTTCATCTACTACAACCATGGCTTCAGCGAGAAAAACACCCTCTACCCCTATTATAAGAAGTCAAGAGACAAAGCATTCGTGCGAGCCGTCGATGCCATGCTGGCCGACCCAATGCAACGCATGCAGTGGGTAGAAGAGGCCGACCGCAACGACCCACTCATCCCCTTGCAGAAACCCTACAAGGCTTTCTCAGGCTATACGTTGCCCGACGGCCGCAAGGTGGCCCTCTGGAAACATGCTGTGACCAGTCTGTCGGCCGATGGCGGCAGCACGTGGCGACTGATTGGAGGTCCAGATAACCTGAAATGCGACCGTGCGCCAGGCTTCGTCAACTCCAATGCCAAGATCTGGGGTCAACGACTCACCGACGGCACCTACGCCACGGTGTATAATCCCGCCGAATACCGTTGGCCATTGGCCATCTCTCTGAGCAGCGACGGACTGGAATACACCACCCTCTCGCTGTTGAACGGCGAGGTGACCCCGCTACGACATGGCGGACAGTACAAGAGTTACGGTCCGCAATACACACGTGGCATCCAGGAAGGCAACGGCACACCACCCGACAGCGACCTGTGGGTGACCTATTCCAACAACAAAGAAGACATGTGGGTGTCGAGGATTTCTGTGCCTGTGAGGCTTCACGCTACCAGCCATGCACAGGCCTTCCCCACTTCGGACAGGCTTTCCGACCTTACCGACTGGAATCTCTATGTGCCCCGTCTTTGTCCTGTCGTTCTGAAAAACGGTTGGTTGGGCCTCTATGACAGCGATCCCTACGACTACGCCAAAGCCGAGCGCGTCATCCCCAACACAAAAGAACTTGAAGTGGAGTTTAGTTTGAAGATGGACCAGGACAATACAGGCGAACTTGACGTCGAATTTGTGGACGATGAAGGAAATGTATGTTCACGCATCGTCGTCGACTCCACAGCTATGATCCGTGTAAAGGGCGGTGCCCGCTATGGAACCATCCTGAAACGCTATGAGGCTGGTGTGGAGTATCACATCCGTGCCGTGCTCTCTGCCTCGTTGCACCGTGCCACCTATTATCTGAACGGCAAGAAAGTCTGCGAACGGCAGTTCGACACCCCCGTGGAGAGCATTTCACGCCTCGTCTTCCGCACCGGACCGCTCTTCAACCAGCCTGATACTAATACTCCTGCAGACCAAGACTTCGACATGCCCCGTGCCGACGAGCACGACCCCATGGCAGCTTTCCATATCGCCCACGTCACCTCGCGCTCGCTCGACGGAGACGCATCCTGTGCCGTCTTGAAATACGACGACTTCGCCCACTATGCTGAGCATTTCAACACGATGGAAGACGAGAACATCGTCACCACCATCCCCAACACGCAGTCGTCGGAATGGATGCGTAAAAACATCCCCCTCTTTGACTGCCCGCAGGAGAATTTCCGCGAGATGTATTACTACCGTTGGTGGACGCTCCGCAAACACATCAAGCGCACCCCCGTGGGCTATGGCATGACCGAGTTCCTGGTCGACCGGTCGTATGCCGACCGCTACAACCTCATCGCTTGCGCCATCGGCCATCATGTGATGGAGAGCCGT